>Ga0181529_10008347_pt1 | contig 10102 bp, 9 predicted proteins | sample PEATcosm2014_Bin_36_FD_119763 | JGI IMG/M metagenome (GOLD analysis project Ga0181529, IMG submission 119763) | Peatland microbial communities from MTU Mesocosm Facility, Houghton, MI, USA - PEATcosm2014_Bin10_30_metaG | ecosystem: Environmental > Terrestrial > Soil > Wetlands > Peat | place... | reverse complement strand
GGGGCAACAGAGTCGTGGGCCGTGAACTTCTCGAGTTATATCCAGGACGGCGACCTGGTGGTTCCACCCGGCATGTATTTCATGATGGGCGACAACCGGCACAACAGCCTGGACTCGCGCTACTGGGGCTTCGTGCCGCGCGCTAACATACTTGGCCGTCCACTTTTCAACTATTGGTCGTTCGAGGCCGCAGACGGGCAACTTGAACAAACAGGATTCGGTCACAAGCTCGCGTGGATCGGCCACGTTCTGGTGCATTTCTTCCCAGACACGCGCTGGAGACGGACTTTCCACGTTGTTCGTTGAACCGAAATTGTAAGATCCCGATTTGATCTTCGTGCGCTCCAGTCGTATGACCTCCTATTCGGCAATTACTACTTGTGCACTACCCGACACGCCAGCCGCAGTTCTTGCCAGGATTGCTCCCCAGATGTCGGCCAGTATGCTGGAATCCGACTCGCGAGCCGTCACTGCGATTGAATGACGCTGCGGTGTTTTCGGGATTAATCCTCCCCACTCAACTAAGCCCAACCTTGGATGAGTGAATTGACCTGTGCGCAACAGCTGAAGGGGAGTGGGATTATCGGCAGCTGATTTGGCTCTGCTCTGGCTGCCTAAGTGATTTTGCGCAAGCTTCCCGTCCAATTAGTCTGCTAGTATTCCGTGGCATATGGATCCCATAACGATTGGCGCGTTTGTATCGACGGCCCTCGGAATCGCCGGTGAGGCGATCGTGAATGGCACGGCGGAGCTGGCGGTGAAGGACGCCTATGCCGCTCTCAAGACCAAGATCTCCAGCTGGGTTTCTGGCGACGATGTGGCCGCCCTGGAAAAATCGCCCACCTCGGCAGCGCGGCAGGCGGTCATCGCCGAGGCCGTTGATGCGCTGCCTGAGGCGGACAAGGCTGCGGTTCTTCCGCTGGCGCACACGGTCGCCGACAAGCTGAAGGAGAGCAAAGGGCCGATCGGCGTCGACATCAGCCGGTTGACTGCTGCCGAGATCAAGCTTGGCAACATCTCCGTAACGGATGGAGTGGGCGCGCGGATTGCCGACTCGAACATTACCGGGACGGTCAGCACCGGCGACATCGTCGTGGGAACGCCGCCGGGAAAATCATAGCGGCAGCGGACGCTCCAGCTGCTGCCGCTAACATCGGCGTACAGGTGACCGGGACCACGATTGGGAACTTCGTTGTCAATACATCGTATTACCAATCGCCCAATTTGAGTCCAGAGTTTTCAGCGCTCCTTGCCGATGAATGGAGGAAGTTTTCGCAGTCGGGAAAAAGTGCCGTAGCGCCGCAGAATCTCTCTTCGTTGGCTACCCAGCCCTTCGTCGTTCGCCTGGAGTATTTCGGGTGTTTGATGTATGACCGCCACAATGGCGATTACATTCCCTTCGATCAGCAAGCTGCACAGATTTTTCAGCTGGCACAGACCCGGCCTCTGAAAGAGATATACGGCCTGGTTCAATCGGGGTTCGATGAAGCGAGCCTGAACACCTTTTATGCGCTCTGCCAGCAGATCGGCGTTTTTGATTCCTTCGGTAGATTTACCGGCTTCTTTCTAAAGAATCCGCCGCTCGACAAGGTCATGAGCGCGCCGACCACGGTGCACCTGGCGGTGACCAATGCGTGCAATTTTCGCTGTGGGCATTGTTTCGCCTCGTCGGGTCAGCCCTACGCCGACGAGTTGACCACCTTTGAAATCAAGCGGCTGATCGACGAATTGGCAGAAATGGGTTGCTTCAAAATCAAGTTCGGTGGGGGTGAGCCGCTGGTTCGTCGCGATCTGCCCGAGTTGGTCCGGTATGCCAGCGACCAGGGTCTATTTGTCTCGATTTCGACCAATGCGGTCGCTGCGACCAAGGAAGTTGTCGAGTCGCTTGCCGGCCTGGAGTTCGAAGAGATCCGGGTCAGCATGGATGGGGCGAGCGCCGAGGTCTACGATGCGATACGCGGCGAGGCCGGGGCGTTTCAGCAGGCGATGGCGGGAATTGCAAACCTGAAGCTACTCAAGGCTCCGATCGTTTTGCGCCGAGTATTGATGAAGGCGAATGCGAACGAATCGGCGGCTCTTGTTCAACTCGCCGAAAAACTTGAGGTGAAGCAGGTGTTGCTGCGTTCGTTATTGCCGGTAGGCCGGGCGGCGGCGGAGCCTGACATGCTGCTCGGCGCCGGGGAGACGAACCACGTGTGGCAGCAGGCATTGGCAATCAATAATCCACAAGTACAGGTCGCCATTCCTGAATCGATACCGATCGGTCGCAAGCGCATCTTTGAGGGCTTCGGCTGTGAATGCGGGCACTTGCTCTGTTATATCGATCCTCGCGGCACTGTTTCCGCGAGTGGGCTGCTCAAAGATTTGCTGCCGTCCGGAAATCTTCGGCAGCAGAGTCTCAAGCAGATCTGGGCTTCGGGATTTGATCGGCTTCGAGGGATGGAGGGCAACAAATATTGCCGGCACTGCTCTTATTTTCGCGGATGCCGCGGCGGGTGCAGGGCGAGCGGGTTGCTGCTCGGGAAGGACCTGAATGCTCCGGATGGGAATTGTTTGATCGCGGCGGAGGCGGGTTGGCAGCCGGGGCAGGCGGTGGCCGTTTGATTCGGAGCCTCGACGCGCCATGTTGCTCCTGGGTTGAGCAAGCCATTGCGACCGTTGAAAGCTCCTACAGAAGTTTATCTCCTATCGAAGCCCCATCCCCACCAGTCGCAAAATCGTCAAAGCACTCGTTCAGAGCCGATTAGTACCGCTATGTCGCTCACCGTCCGCTGATTTGTGTTGGGGCGATTCTCGATTGACGATAACGGCCCAAAGCGCGTCTCCAGCGCCGCGAGGGCCGATCTTGCACGTTCCGGTAGGGTGGTGCCAACATCAATAGCCTTGTAGTCAATACATCCCCACCGGCACGATCAGTGTGCGTTCTTAACAGAAATACTTTCCAGGCATTTCGCGTTGGCGTTATAGGTGTCTTGGGACATATTGATCGTCCAAACTTTTTCATTCGATTCCAGGGGACTCTCCGTCGTCGCCATCGGAACGCTGTCCTGTGGATCGATGATGATCGTTACGTCCGCCAGTGTCGGGATATCGCTCGTCGTCATCCCGGCCTTGTCGACATAGTTGAAACTTATCCTCTGCTCGGAGGTGAAAGCCTTTGTCCAAAGGAAAAAAGGACAAGAACGTTCTCCCGGTACCAGCGAAACAGGTTTCGGGAACAGTGCCAGCTTGAACTGCGATTGGAGCACCACTTTCGGCAAGGATTGCCCTTGGGCAGGAATGATCAGAAGAGTACCCGCAACGAACGCGAGCACTAATACAACAGCACATGACAATCGAGTCTGCATTTTCTGTTTCCCTCTTCCTCATGCTCCGGAGTTTTCCACTGCGCTCTCACAGCAACGGGTCAATATACTCCCAAGTCGCGCCCGCTGGGTATCTTTGCATTCGTTTCACTGCCAAAAGGTACTGAGCGCCCCAGGTCCCGATTCCCTGACCCGAAGTGCCTCAACTCTCATCCTGCCACTCCCTGACTTCCCACAAACAAGGGGGAAAGATGTCCCCTCACCTCCTCTCCCAACTCGCTTTTGCAGAAAATAACCCGCCCCAGCCGCACAATGGAAATGAGGGAATGAGCGGTCAGCCCACAGCCGCGGTCAATACCGTGATAGGTACCCACCCCCCTCCCCCCGTTCGGGGCGCAATTCGGGCCCCTTATCGCGCATAACACACGTTTAATCAATTGTTTGTAAGGTTTACATAGATACTCATCAGTAATCAGAAGGCCCCGTTTTTCCCGCTTAAATCCGCCTTTTTAGCCAATTCCGAGCCCGTGAGCAGCCAAAAGTGCCGCCGTCTTCGCCTCCGCTCGTCCTTCGTCCGCACCAGGGCGCGACAATTAGAATGGAAGTTCGCAAAGAGTCCTCGAATGAAAGTCTTTCTCACCGGCGCAACAGGATTTGTAGGCCATCATGTGGCCCAGGCGCTCGCCGCCGCTGGCGCGGAGCTTCGTCTCCTGGTCCGCAAGTCCAGCAATCTGGCCAATCTCGAAGGTATTCCCGGCGACACGCATCTGGGCGATCTGGCGCGACCTGAGTCGTTTGCTCCCGCGCTCGAGGGCTGCGATGCCGTGGTCCACGTGGCCGCCGACTACCGCCTCTGGATTCCTGACCCTGCAGCCATGTACCGCGCCAACGTCGACGGCACGCGCGACCTTCTCCGGCTGGCGCGCGAGGCTGGCGTGCCCCGCTTCGTCTATACCTCCAGCGTGGCCACCATGCACTTCCGCACAGATGGCATAGTCATCAACGAGGACACGCCGGTCTCCCTGGCCGACATGGTGGGTCACTACAAGCGCTCCAAGTTCCTGGCCGAGCAGCAGGCCATCGCCGCTGCCCAGGACGGCCAGCAGGTCATCATCCTCAACCCCACCACGCCCATCGGCCCCAACGACCGCAAGCCCACCCCCACCGGCCGCATCTTCGTGGACTTCCTAAACGCCAGGTTCCCCGCCTACATGGATACGGGCCTGAATCTGGTGGATGTGGCTGAAGTCGCTCGCGCGCATGTGGCTGCACTCACTAGGGGCCGGTCGGGTCGCCGTTACATCCTGGGTGGTGAAAACCTGACATTCAAGCAGATCCTCGACAAGATGTCGGCCATCACCGGTATCCCCTCGCCCACCGTCAAGATTCCCTTTGCTGTCGCCGCCACTTACGCCTTCTTCGAAGAGTGGATCACCGGCCGCATCCGTGGCCGGGAGCCGCGCGCCACCCTTGAAGAGGTCCGCATGGGCCGCAAGAAGATGTTTGCCTCCAGCGCCCACGCGCAACAGGAACTGGGTTTCCGCATCGTGCCCGTCTACCCCGCCATGCGCGCCGCAATCGAGTGGTTCCGCGCCAACGGGTATGCGCCCGAAAGTCGAGCATGACCCGGACCGCCATCATCGCCGCCTTTCCCGGCGAGTTGAAGCCGCTGGTACACGGCTGGCCCCACAGCACACGCAATGGGGTGAATTTCTGGGCACTGCGAAATTCTGAGGAAGAGCGGATCGCAGCCTGCGCTGGGGCCGGCCTTGACGCTGCAACCCGAGCCTTTGCCTGCATAGAAGATGGCGGTCCGGTCGATCTCCTGCTCTCGGTCGGCTGGGCCGGCGGACTCAATCACGAAGTCGCAACCGGCAAAGCCTACAACGTAGCCGGTGTAATCGACGTCCGCACCGGCGAACGCTTTCACTGTGAGGCAGGCGCGGGAGAACTCTGGCTCGCGACCAGCCCTAAAGTCGCCGCGGAAGCAGAGAAGCGACGCCTCGCCTCCGCCTACAGCGCTGCTTTGGTGGATATGGAAGCTGCGGCCATCGCCCGCCTCGCCGCGATGCGCAACATCCCCTTCTACTGCATCAAAGGAGTGAGCGACGGTTACGCTGACAAATTACCCGATTTCAACCGTTTTATCTCACCCGGCGGGCAATTCCGGATGACCAGTTTTGTTCTCTATGCCTGTCTTCGTCCATGGCGCTGGCCCGCATTGGTGCGGATGGGCGAGAATAGTAGAAGGGCTTCCCAAAGCATAGCGAAGTCAGTGCACGATCTTCTGGATGAATGAGGTCGCATCAAAAAGCGAAATGGCAACTCAAATCTCAAATCCTGACAGTCTTGTGGAAACAGAGATCCCTTCCTCCATGTGCGCCGTGGTCTACCGCGGCGTCAACGACATGCGCCTTGAAAACGTGCCGGTTCCCGCCATTGGTCCGGGCGAGTTGTTGGTGAAAGTAGCCACTTGCGGCATCTGCGGGACGGACTTGAAGAAGATCCACACCGGGTCTCATTCCGCGCCGCGTATCTTCGGCCATGAGATGGCGGGTACCATCGCCGCCGTAGGCAAGGGTATATCGCGCTTTCAATTAGGTGAGAGGGTCGTGGTCTTCCATCACGTTCCATGCGGCCGGTGCTACTATTGCCGCAAGAAAACGCCGGCACAATGCCTGCTCTATAAGAAAGTGGGTGTTACCGCCGGCTTTGAACCCTCCGGCGGCGGCTTCGCAGAATACATCCGAGTAATGGAGTGGATCACGGCCAGCAGCGGCGTGGTGCGTATCCCCGATGATGTGCCTTTTGAGCAGGCGGCCTTCATTGAGCCCGTAAACACCGTGCTGAAGGGCGTAAAGATGCTCAACCTAGCTGCAGACGAAACGGTTCTGGTCATCGGTCAGGGACCTATCGGGCTCATGCACGCCGCTTTGGCGGCCCGCAGTGGCGCAAAGGTGCTCACCTCGGATTTGTATCCAGAGCGTCATGCCATTGCAGCCAGGTTTGGGTTGCACCATCCCATCCATGCCGGCTCCGAAGACGTGGTCCAGCGGGTTCTGGCGGAGACAGATGGCCGCGGAGCGGATGCGGTAGTCCTGGCCGTTGGTGGCAATGCGCTCATTCGTACTGCAATGGATGCGGCCCGGCCCGGTGGCAAAGTGATGTTGTTTGCTCAGACACAGCATGGCGAGGCGACGATCGATCCTGGCGCCGTGTGCATGGACGAGAAGACGCTCCTTGGCTCCTACTCCGCTTCGTTCGATATTTTGGATGAGGTAACCGCCCTGGTTTTTGACGGCTACCGCAACGGGTTTGATTTGACGCAACTCATCTCCCATCGCTTCCCGCTCGAGCAGGCTGAAACGGCGATTGATGTAGCTTCGCATCCCAAGGCGAACTCTATGAAGATTATGATGGAGCCAGTCTTAGGCGGCGGGAGCAAGCGAGGAGGGACCTGATGGCGACAACCATGAGGGCCGCTGTTCTCCATGGACGCGAGGATGTTCGCATCGAACGGGTACCGGTTCCTGAGGCAGCTCCGGGCGAGTTGATCGTCCGCGTCGGCGCAGCGCTTACGTGTGGAACAGATTTGAAGGTTTTTCGGCGCGGTTATCACGCGCGCATGATTGTACCTCCGGCGTTATTTGGCCACGAACTTGCCGGGACGGTTGTGCAGGCCGGCGAGGGAGTCACGGACTTTGCTCCCGGTGACCGCGTAGTGGCGCTCAACTCCGCGCCCTGCGGGCAGTGTTACTTTTGCGCGCGCGGCCAGGAGAATCTTTGCGACGACCTGCTCTTCAACAATGGCGCCTACGCAGAGTTCATCCGAATTCCGGCTCGCATCGTGGCCAAAAACACGCTTCATGTTCCGGATCACGTGCCGCTGGAGCACGCGGCGCTGACTGAGCCGCTGGCCTGCGCGGTACATGGTCTTGAGGATTCAAACCCTCGTCCCGATGACACGGTGGCTATCATCGGTGGTGGGCCACTGGGGCTGATGATGGTGCACGTCGCCGCACTGAAAGGCTGCAATGTCATCGCGATCGTCAGGCACGATGGCCAGGTGGAGGCCGCACGTCAGCTGGGCGCAGCCCACGTTGTTCAGGCCAGTACTATCCGCAAGGCCATCCGAGAGACGCGTGCGCTTACGCCAAAAGGTCGCGGTGTCGACATAGCGATTGAGGCCGTGGGAGCGCCGGAGGCATGGGAAGAAGCCGTGGAAATGGTGCGCAAGGGCGGCACGGTGAACTTTTTCGGGGGATGCGCCGTCGGTACACGTGTGACGCTCGATACCAATCGCATTCACTATAGCGACATCACGCTGCGGGCCACCTTCCATCACACCCCGGTCATCTGCCGGAGGTCGCTTGATTTGATCGCCGGCGGCCGCTTCCAGGCAGGTGCATTTATTACCGGCCACGCTCACCTTTACGAACTGAATCGCGTTTTCGAGAAGCTGATGAAGCGCAGCACTGAGATTAAGACCGCAATCGTGCCCTAAGGCAACGGAATGACCACGGCAGCCCTGCACCCTGACAACAATGCGCTGGCCCAGGATGAACTGATCGCCCGCGGCTGGGCAGCGCTGCCTGCGTCGTACCGCATGCCTGTGGCTGCTCCTACGCTCGAAGAGGCCCGGGCCTGGTGCAAACGGCTGGCCCAGTCTCACTACGAGAACTTTCACGTTGCCTCGTGGTTTTTGCCCAGGGCACTCCGCCCGCATTTCCACGCTATCTACGCCTATTGCCGCGTCTCCGACGACTTGGGTGACGAAGTGGGTGACAAGGCGCAGGCCTTGGCCTTGCTCGACATGTGGGGCCGGGAGTTGGACGCCTGCTACGAAGGCCGGGCGCGCCATCCGGTGTTTGTTGCTCTGACCCCGACGATCCATGCCTGCTCCATTCCCAAGGAACCTTTCGCCGACCTATTGACGGCTTTCCGCCAGGACCAGACCGTGACCCGTTTCAGCAGCATGCAGCAGGTGCTCGCCTACTGTCGCTACTCGGCTAATCCGGTGGGCCGGCTGGTGCTTTATGCGTGTGGCTATCCGGATGAGGAGCGGTTTCGCCTCTCCGATGCAACTTGCTCCGCGCTCCAACTGGCCAACTTCTGGCAGGACGTCCGTGTGGATTACGCCAAGGGTCGCGTCTACCTTCCCCAGGACGACATGCAGCGCTTTGCTGTGAGCGACGCAACAATTGCGGACGGCGTGCCTACGCCCGCGTTCCGCGGGCTCATGGAGTACGAAGTTGACTATGCGCGTCGGTTGTTTGAAGAGGGACTGCCGTTGATCAGCATGGTGGGCCGTGAGCTGGCGCTGGATCTGGACCTCTTCAGCCGCGGCGGTCTTGAGATCTTGCGCGCCATTGAGCGGCAAAATTACGATGTGCTGAGCGCTCGGCCCGCGATATCGAAGCGCTCCAAGCTCACACTTGCGTTGCGCGCCGTAAGCGGGAAGGCGCTGCCATTTCTCCGCCTCGGAGCACGACCCAGAGGGAAGGCGGCTTGACGCAAGCAATTTCATTGGAAGAAGCCTACGCCGCATGTCGGGCCATCGCCAAACGCGAAGCGAAGAACTTCTATTATGCTTTTGTGGCCCTGCCCAAAGCGCGCAAGAACGCCATCTGCGCCATCTACGCCTTCATGCGCATGGCCGATGACATCGCCGACGACGAAAGAATGTCGCGTGAGGAACGCCGAGCCCGTACGGAGGCCTGGCTAACCTCGTGGCGTAATGCGTGTCACGGCGGTGAAACGTCTGACCCAATATTTGTTGCCGTGCGTGACGCCACAGAGCGGTTCACGATTCCACTCAGCTTGCTAGAGGAACTGGTAGCTGGCACCACCATGGACCTCAAACCCTCTGCCGGCGATGCGCCAGACACCTACTCCACCTTTGCCGATCTTTACGGCTACTGCTACCTGGTGGCTTCGGTGGTGGGGCTGGTCTGCATCCGCATCTTTGGTTACAGCGACAAAACCGCCGAGAAACTCGCCGAAGAAACGGGCATTGCGTTCCAACTCACCAACATCCTGCGCGATGTGGCCGAAGATGCGGAGCGCAATCGCGTTTATCTGCCGCTTGAAGATCTGGCCGAACATAGCGTTTCGCTCGACGCATTGCTCCATCGCTCTCCGGGCACACCGCCCAGCGCCGCCGAACGCGCTGTGCTCGCTGAAATCGGCCGCCGCGCGGACAGCTATTACCAATCGGCTAAGGCCCTGTTGCCGCTGATCGACCGTGAAAGCCGACCCGCGCTTTGGGTGCTGGTGTCGATTTACCACGGATTGCTTAAACGCATCCAGCGAGCGAACTACGATGTTTTCACTCGCAGCGCCAGTGTCCCAATGGCACAGAAGCTCGCGATTTTGGCAGTAGGCATTGCGCGCATGTCAGTAGCGCGTCTCTCGGTATGAATCAATTACGCCAAAGTGCAGAGCGAACTGTCACCGTGGTGGGTGGCGGGGTTGCAGGCATGAGTGCGGCGTGCGCGCTGGCCGAGGCGGGGTTCCATGTGCAACTGGTCGAGCGCCGCGGGTACCTGGGTGGGCGTGCGTCGTCCTATTTCCATCCCGGCGTGAGCGAGGTGATTGACAACTGCCAGCACGTGCTGTTCGGGTGCTGCACCAATCTCATCGGCTTCTATCGGCGCGCAGGGGTTGCGGACCGCATCCACTGGACCAGCGGGATGACCATGATCGAGCCGGGTGGGAGGCGTTCGTCGCTTGGCCCTGTGTGGTTACCTGCACCCTTGCATGGTTTGCCCAGATTGGTGGCCGCAAGGGCATTCTCG
>Ga0181529_10008344_pt1 | contig 10106 bp, 7 predicted proteins | sample PEATcosm2014_Bin_36_FD_119763 | JGI IMG/M metagenome (GOLD analysis project Ga0181529, IMG submission 119763) | Peatland microbial communities from MTU Mesocosm Facility, Houghton, MI, USA - PEATcosm2014_Bin10_30_metaG | ecosystem: Environmental > Terrestrial > Soil > Wetlands > Peat | place... | reverse complement strand
GTCGAATACCGCGGTGGGGACGTTTCCGAGGAAGTCGTTGCGGATGAAGGTGAAGGCGTAGTGCTGCCGGTCGAAGTTGTTGGAGTCCATGAGGATCATCTGGACGAAGCCGGACTCATGGAATGTGAGGCGAAGACTGGAGGAGATGCCAGTGAGAGCGTCGAAGGAGTGTTTGAAGGATCCGAGGCGGCCCTTCTTGGCCGCGAAGTTACCCTTGTTGTCCTTGTAATTGTCGTCGTTGATGACCTTGCTGAAGTCGACGCGAGCGAGGAAGTGCTGGTCACTCTCTGGCACCTGGGAGAGGACGGGGTCGGGCTTCATGTTCTGGATGTACGTCTCGACCAAGGGGGCGCGTTCCTTGACGGTCTTGATGACCACTTTCTCTCGCAGGATTGCCTTGTCGATCAAGGCATACTGAGCGGCGGTCGGTTTCCGTCCGGGCATGGTGTCCTGTGCGGGCTTTTTCTTGCCAAAGATGGAGGGCATTCCTACGGCGGCCATGGCAGGAAGCGATGTCGCGAGGAGAAATGCCAGAAGCGCACCGGCGATGGATCTTGAACGATAAATCATGATTTACAGCTCCCTGAGGCGGCCTGCAGGCCTCGATCTGTACAACCAGCGTATTCGAGCAGCGCGTGTTGGTGAAGCAATTGACGCAAAAGAAGATTGACACAAAAGGTACGAGCGAACTGGCAACGAGCGACGGACATCCTGCTATCCCGCGATCTGAAAGGTGACATTGACGATGACAATGGAGGCGACCGGATGGCCGAAGCCATCTGTGGCAGGCTCGAAGCGGGTGGCCATGACAGCGCGTTTTGCGCTCTCGTCGAGGCCGTGACCAAGACCGCTAACCACGCCCAGAACCTCGACCCCGCCCGTGGCTGAGACTCCAACGCGGAGGGTGACGACGCCTTCGATATGGAGCTGACGCGCCTCGGCGGTGTACTCCGGCTTGGGCTTTGAGGTGAGTTTGGCAACCTTTGGCTGGACCAGTGAGGCGACGGGGGCGGCCTTTGGCGCGGGCGGCGGCGTGGCCTGAGCGAGATTGACCTGGCTGACAGCCTGATGGCTGGTTCCAGTTCCTGCGGGGACGCCGTGGGGAATGCCGGCGACCGCTGTCACGCTGTTGCCGTGGATGCTGGTGCCGCCGGGAGATCCATTGCCGAGAACAACCTTGGTGGAACGCGGGCCGTTGCCAGTGTTTGCGGAGTTCATGCCGGCAAAGCCCGCGCCCAGATTGACGTTGGAGACGGCGGGACCGTGGAGGTTGTTGAGGGGGCTGGTTGGATTTCCCAGGCGGACGGGGGAGGGATGGGCGTCGTTGTTGGGCACCGAAGCGGCCTGTGGCCTGGCGGCGAGGTTTACTATCTGCGGGGCAGCCATGGCGACGACCCTTGTTGGCGCGGGCGCATTGATGACGGGCTTTGGCGCGTCCATCTTGACTACGGGCGGCTTGGGCAGGTCCGGGGTCTTCATTACAACGATTTTGGGAAGCTGCACTTCGATCCTGGGGACATTGGGAAGAAGGGGCGGCGGGGGCGGCGGGGGCGGGATGAACTTCGGCTTGATGGGCTCGACCTTCTCGGGGACCGGCTGGAAGGTGACGTGGGAGAGAAGGTTTCGATTGTCGATGGACTTTTTGGCGGCAGCGCTGATGACAATGAAGACGAACAGAACAACTACATTGACCACCATGGAGACGAAGAGCGAGGGCTTGCTCTGGGTGCCTGAATCAAGAACGCCGAAATGGGCAAATTGAACGTCGACCGGCTTGCTGAAGTCGACACTCCTGGGTGGCATTTCCATAGTCGGACAGTCCTTCAACGGGCCGCCCTGCAAGAGAGCGGCTGCTTATATTAAGTATGACGCAATCTGAGACGCTGAGGTAACAAATTGCGTTTACAGGGACGCTCAATAAAACCGGGTGGCCCCTGAAATATGACGCAAACCACTATGAAACAACGGATTGAGAAGGCAATTTCAGCGGTTCGTTTACTGATTTGATGCGCTGCCCAATAGAAGGGCTGAATCAAATTAGATGCAGGCAGCCGCATTTTATCAGGGGCCTGAAGATGCCGCGATTGCGTATGCCTTCCCGTCCTCCCTTTGAGATGTTGCGTGCTTCTATCCATTTTCCTTTAGCCCGGGTTTACTGAGAATCACTCTTTTTGCGCTGGAATCCCTATACTTTGGTTGTAGCTGTAAACACGATTCAGGGAGAAGCGATGCGGATTCTGGTGACAGGCGGTGCAGGATATATTGGCGGGACGGTGGCGCGGCTTCTGCTGGCGGGCGGGGATGCGGTGACGATCTACGACAACCTGTGCCATAGCAAGCGGACGGCGGTGGCGGCAGGAGCGGAGTTTGTCGAAGGCGATGTGGCCGACCGGACGCTGATGGAGAAGACGCTGCGGGCCGGGCGGTTCGATGGAGTGATGCACTTTGCCGCGCTGATCGAGGCGGGCGAGAGCATGCAGAAGCCGGAGATCTATTTCAGGAACAACACGGCGGGGACGCTGGCGTTGCTGGAATCGATGCTGGCGACGGGGCATGATCGGCTGGTGTTCAGCTCTACGGCGGCGTGCTACGGCGAGCCGGTGACGACACCGATTCTGGAGGACGCAAAGCTGGAACCGACCAACGCGTACGGCGAGAGCAAGTTGATGGTGGAGCAGATGCTGGCGTGGTTCAACCGCATCCATGGGCTGAGGGTCGCGAGCCTGAGGTACTTCAACGTGGCGGGGGCGACGGAGGGATACGGCGAGGCGCATGAGCCGGAGTCGCACCTGATCCCGCTGGTGCTGGACGTGGCTCTGGGGCGGCGGAAGAGCATCAAGATCTTTGGCGAAGACTATCCGACGCGCGATGGGACTTGCGTGCGCGACTACATCCATGTGCAGGACCTGGCGGATGCGCACCTGCTGGCGCTGGCGGCGCTGAAGACGAAGGACCGCGTGATCTACAACATCGGCAACGGGCAGGGGTTCACGGTGCGGGAGGTGATCGAGTCGGTGCGGCGCGTGACGGGGAAGGCGATCCCGGTGGAAGAGTGCGCACGGCGGGCGGGCGATCCGGCGGTGCTGGTGGCTGGGTCGGAGAAGATCAAGAAGGAGCTTGGATGGAAGCCGAAGTTCGCCGAGCTGGACACGATTGTGAAGAGCGCGTGGGAGTGGCATCAGAGACGGTACGCGTGAGAGAAGAGCAGCGAGTCGGCGAGTTAGCGAGTCAGCGGAAAGGCCGGGAGGTTGCAGATGAAAGGTCGGCGTCTGGCCAGGGGCTACTGGCTTGTCGTTGCTGGGCTGTTCATCGTTCTGGCGGGCATGAGCGCGGGGGCGGCGCAGAAGACAGAGACGCCTGCGCTGGAGGGGATTCTACAGAAGCTGCAGGCAAATCTGGAGCAGTACGATTCGGGCGTGCCGAGCTTTTTCGCCGACGAGCATGTGGTGTCGCGGATGGTGCCGGACGTACACGATCAGGAGACGGCTACGGATTCCGTCTTCCGCCTGAAGCGCGTCGTGAACGCCGACCATACGACAACGCTTGAGGAATCGCGCGAGGTGAAGACGGTGAATGGGCGGCCTGCGACAACACAGGAGATCGGGGGGCCGTCGATTGTGCGCGGGGCGTTCGAGGGCGGACTGGCCGTGGTCTCGCTGAGCCAGCAGTCGTGCATGAACTACACGGTGGAGCGAGCGAAGCGGAACGATGCGCAGGCGCCAATCATCGTGCGCTTCGCGAGCGTGCTGACTCCGGAAAACAAAGGCGGCTGCCTGCTGCAGGAGAACGGACGAGGGCAGGTCTTCATCGACCGCGCCACCATGCAGATCACACGGATGGAACTGACGACTCCGCATCACACCATCATTCCGGGAGACGAGAGGGGCTACGGGGCGATAGCAGGCGAGTGGGCGCTCAGCGTGGACTATGCGCCGGTGGTGCTGGATGGGAAGAGCTTCTGGATGCCGGCCACGATCACCTCGCGTACTGCCAGCGGACGCGGTACATTCCATCCGATTGTGTGGACGTTCCGGGCAAGCTATCGCAACTTCCACAAGCTGGAGGTGAGGTCGCGGATTCTGCCGTTCAGTGGGGCGACGGCGCAGTGAGAGCGCAGAACAAGCAGAAGGCCCGGGGCTAAAGCCCTTCTCCCGATGGGCCATGATTCGTGGGGCTGAAGCCCCACGCCCCCTCCGGTAAGGCAAGAGCTCTACCCGTCGCAGAGCGCGCGATGGATGGGGTGCGCGGCGAAGAACGAGCAACGGCAAGGACCAATACAGAGATTCTGGCTACGCCAGAATGACGAACAAGAACAGGCAACGGCGAAATGCGGGGATTCTTCGCTGCGCTCAGAATGACAAGCAAGAACAGGGATTGGCGCATTACAGATTCTGGAGCGGTTCCGGTAAAGAAAACCATCGCGCGCGGGGTTTCGTTCATCTGAGTTACAGCGAAGTTGTCGATGAATCGACGACGGCGAACGACGGCGAGGGACGGACTTGCAGACATCGGTTGGAACGAATGTGGAGTCGCTGCTGCGGGAGAACCGGGTGTTTCCTCCGCCGGCGGAGTTTGCGGCTGGTGCGCGCGTGGGGAGCGTGGAAGAGTACGAGGCGATGTACCGGCGCAGCGTGGAGGAGCCGGAGGCGTTCTGGGCAGAGGCGGCCGGCGAGCTGGAGTGGTTTGCGCCGTGGGAGAAAGTCGTAGAGGGGGAGATGGGCTCGGCGCGGTGGTTTGTGGGCGGAAAGCTGAATTTGAGCCACAACTGCGTTGACCGGCACGCGATGGGGGCGCGGCGGGAGAAGACGGCGCTGCTGTGGGAGGGCGAGCCGGGCGAGGTCCGGCGGATTACTTATGGCGAGTTGCATGGGCTGGTACAGCGGTTCGCGAACGTGCTGAAGGGGCTGGGAGTGAAGCGCGGCGACCGAGTGGCAATCTACATGGGGATGTGTCCGGAGCTGGCGGTTGCGATGCTGGCGTGCGCGCGGATCGGCGCGGTGCATTCGGTGATCTTCGGAGGGTTCGCGGCGCAGGCGATTGTTGACCGCGTGAACGATTCGCAGTGCGTGCTGCTGCTGACGCAGGATGTGAGCTATAGGCGCGGCGTCGAGGTGGGGCTGAAGGCGATTGTGGATGAGGCGATCGATCGCTGCCCGACGGTGCGGAATGTGGTGGTGTATCAACGGGCGGGGAAGGAGTCGAAATCAGCCGAAATGAAGGAAGGGCGCGACCTGTGGTGGCACTATCTGATGGCCGCGGCGGAGCCTGACTGTCCAGCGGAGTGGATGGACGCCGAAGACCTGCTGTACATCCTGTATACCTCGGGGACGACGGGGAAGCCGAAGGGGTTGGTGCATACGACGGGCGGCTACGCGGTACAGAGCTACCTGACCGCGAAGTACGTCTTCGACCTGCGTGAGGAGGATGTGTACTGGTGCACGGCGGACTGCGGATGGGTTACGGGGCACACGTATGTGGTGTATGGGCCGCTGCTGAACGGGGCAACGGTGCTGATGTACGAGGGCGCGCCGAACTTTCCGGCGAACGATAGATTCTGGAAGATTATCGACGACCACAAGGTGACGGTTTTTTATACCGCGCCGACGGCGATCCGGGCGTTCATCAAGTGGGGCGACGAGTGGGTGAGGCGGCATTCGCTGGAGTCGCTGCGTCTGCTTGGGACGGTTGGCGAGCCGATCAATCCGGAGGCTTGGATGTGGTATCACCGCGAGATTGGGCGGGAGCGGTGCCCGATTGTGGACACGTTCTGGCAGACGGAGACGGGGGCGATCATTATCGCGCCGATTCCAGGGGCGGTGGCGACCAAGCCGGGGTCGGCGACGCGGCCATTCTTCGGGATTGTGCCTGAAGTGGTTACAAAAGAGGGCGGGCCGGTGGTGGCGGGGCAGGGCGGGCTGCTGGTGGTGCGCAAGCCGTGGCCTTCGATGGCGCGGACGATATGGGGCGATGCGGCGCGCTACCAGGAGGCTTACTTCTCGACGGTGCCGGGGAGCTACTTTACCGGGGACGGCGCGCGCTGCGACGCGGACGGCTACTACTGGCTGATGGGAAGGGTGGACGACGTGATCAACGTGAGCGGACACCGGCTGGGGACGATGGAGATCGAGTCGGCGCTAGTGGCTCACCCGAAGGTGGCCGAGGCGGCGGTGGTGGGGCGGCCCGACGAGATGAAGGGGCAGGCGATTGCGGCGTTTGTGACGCTGGATGAGGGCTACTCGCCGAGCGAGGAGCTGCGCCAGGAGCTGCGCCAGTGGGTGGCAAAAGAGATTGGGGCGCTGGCGCGGCCGGACAATCTGCGGTTCACGCAGACGCTTCCCAAGACGCGAAGCGGCAAGATCATGCGGAGGCTGCTGCGGGAGCTGGCGACGACCGGCGAGGTTCGGGGCGATACGACGACGCTGGAGGACTTTGGGGTGCTGGCCAGGCTGCGCGAGGGGGACGAGTAGAGCAGAGGTCAGTGGTCAGTGGTAAGAGAAGGACAGGCAAGCGCGAGGGCGGGACTTTGGTGGGCGAAAGAGGTGGAGGGTTGCCGGGACGTGGAATTCATCGGGGTCCTTCGACTGCATTTGGCGCAAGTGCGCCAAACTCCGCTTATTTAGAGATACAAGGATGACACCTGTTATGAAGCACGCTTTAGCGATTGAGCATTAGAGGCCGAGGCCGCCGTCGACGGCGAGCAGTTGGCCGGTGATGAAGTGGGGGCCGGTGGCGAAGAAGAGGACCGCGGCAGCGACATCCTCGGCGGAGCCGTTGCGGCGCATCGGGGTCTTGGCGGCGAAGCGGGCGTAGACGGGATCGATCTCACCCTGCACGATCATTCCCGGAGCGACGCAGTTGACGCTGACCTCGGGCGCCCAGGCCTTGGCCATGGTCTGCGAAAGCATGTGCAGCGCTGCCTTGGAGGTGCAGTAGTGGGCGTGCGTGGCCCAGGGGTGCGAGCCGCCGAGTGAGCCGATGTTGATGATCCGCCCACTCGCTGCGCGTAGATGCGGGTAAGCGGCCTGCGCCACGAGGAATGGAGCGCGTGTGTTGGTGGCGTACATCCGGTCCCACTGCTTGGGGGTGATCTCTTCCAGCGCGGCAGCTTCGAAGAGGCCAGCGTTGTTGACCAGGATGTCGAGCCGGCCGAACTCTTCGATTACCGCGGCGACGGATTGGCGGATGCTCTCGGCGTCGGTGAGGTCGGTGCGGACGGCGAAGGCATCGACGTCAAACGCGGCGAGCGCGCGGACGGTCTCTTCGGCCTCGGGTTGCGACTCGCGATAGGTGATGGCGACGTTGGCGCCGCTGGCCGCAAGCTGGAGCGCGATGGCGCGGCCGATGCGCCTGGCCCCGCCAGTGACCAGGGCGATCTTGCCCGCCAGTGGGCCGGATGCGTCGCGGAGTTCCGATTTCGAAGCATGAGACTTTGGCATCGCGCGACCTCCAGGGAAGGTCTGAACAGATGTTCGAGATTCCCTCAGGGGCTAAAGCCCCACTTCAACTGCGGCACTTATGGCGGGACTGAAGTCCCGCCCCTTCAAAACTGAGGCTGAAGTCCATCCCCTTCGATACAGAGATTGATTCATAGCATCCCTAGGGCTGCGGCGTGGTGGTGGTCGCGGGCGGCGTGACAGGAGTTGCGGTAGGAGTGGCTGGCGTGACTGGTTTCGGCTTGGGCCGGACCGGGTCCTGCACACCGGGCTTCAGCTCGGATGGCTTGCCGCTGTTGTCGATGTAGGCGGAGACCTGCGCCTTGGGCCGCTCCATGTTGATGACGATCTCTCGACTGGGCTCGTTGATGACGTAGTCGCCAGCGAAGGTCGCAAATCCGTCGGCGATGACCTGAATCGTCACCTTGCTGCCGGTGGGGATGATGTCGATGATGGCCTTGCCTTCGGGGTTGGTCTTCATCTCCATGTTGCCCTCGTCGACGCCATCCTTTGTGGGATGAAAGACGACGGCGACCTGCTGCAGCGGCTTCTTGTTGAAGCCCTTCAGCACCGTGACCTCGATGTGCGAGGTAACGGGCGGCGCCTTGTACTTGCGGCCATGCTTCTCCGGCGTAGTGGTGTCGTCCTGGGCGCGGGCGTGCATGGGCGCGAGCGAGACGAGCAGCGCGAAGAGGCAGAGGGCCATGGCGAAGGGGCAAAGGAGAAAGGCGCGACCGGATTGGGTGCGGAGTGGGTTGCGGAGCAGCATCTGGTCATTTTACGTCAGAAGGATGGCGTGGGTGGGTTTGGAATGGTGTGCCGAGCGTTTGCGGTCAATTTGACGCAACATGAGTGACTTTCGCTCAGATTTTACGTTGAAGGGTTGACAGGCAGGAAGAGGTGGCCTATTGTTAGCAATCGAGGGGCTTGAGTGCTAAAAGGCACTTTGGGCTGCTCGAACCCGGAACGGCTGCGCGGCAGATCTGCCGAGGCTCCGGTTGGCCGGGCTGGTTTCTGCATCCAACAGTTTTGCAATCAACTTTACTTTGCAACAAGGAGAGATTCGCAATGGCAAAAACAAAGTTTACCCCCCTGCACGACCGGATTCTGGTCCGTCGTATAGAAGAGGGCGAGAGCGTTCGCGGCGGCATCATCATTCCGGATTCAGCCAAAGAGAAGCCGCAGCAGGGCGAGGTCATTGCCGTGGGCAAGGGCAAGTCGAACGACGAGGGCAAGGTCTTTCCGCTGGATGTGAAGGCGGGCGACACGATCCTGTTCGGCAAGTACTCGGGCACCGAGATCAAGCTGGACGGCGAAGAGTTCCTCATCATGCGCGAAGAGGAAGTTCTTGGCATCGTCAATAAATAATTGGGCGGCGAGTGGTGTTCCCCGCGTTGGAGAACAAGCAAAAGCAAGATGCGGGGATTCTTCACTTCGTTCAGAATGACAACTCTGAAGCTATTCAGGATGACAACTAACATTTTCGACCGGACATGAGCCGGGTACAGGAGCAGCACAATGGCAAAACAGATTCTGCATGGAGAAGACTCGCGACAGGCAATCCTGCGCGGGGTGAACATTCTGGCTGATGCGGTGAAGGTCACGCTCGGCCCCAAGGGACGCAACGTCGTCATCGAGAAGAAGTTCGGATCGCCGACCATCACAAAGGACGGCGTGACGGTGGCCAAGGAGATCGAGCTGGCGGATGCGAAGGAGAACGTGGGCGCGCAGTTGGTGAAGGAAGTGGCGTCGAAGACCTCGGACATCGCGGGCGACGGCACTACGACCGCAACCGTGCTGGCACAGGCCATCTATCGCGAGGGCGTCAAGACTGTTGCCGCCGGTGCAAACCCGATGGCGTTGAAGCGCGGCATCGACAAGGCTGTTGAGTCCATCATTGGCAAGCGCGACGAGAATGGCGTGGTGCTGGGCGGCGCGCTGAACAAGCTCTCCAAGCCTGTGACCGGCGACATGATCGCGCAGGTCGGCACGATCAGCGCCAACAGTGACGCGCAGATCGGCGTCATCATCGCCGAGGCGATGAAGAAGGTTGGCAAGGACGGCGTCATCACGGTGGAAGAGTCTCGCACCATGGAGACGCAGCTTGAAGTGGTCGAGGGAATGCAGTTCGATCGCGGCTATCTGAGCCCCTACTTTGTGACCGATGCAGAGCGCATGGAAGCGGCACTGGAAGATCCCTACATCCTCATCTATGAGAAGAAGATCTCGTCGATGAAGGACCTGCTGCCGCTGCTGGAAGCCATCGCGCGCACCGCAAAGCCGCTGGTGATCATCGCCGAGGACGTGGACGGCGAGGCGCTGGCGACCCTGGTGGTGAACAAGCTGCGTGGCACGCTGAACGTGGCAGCCGTCAAGGCTCCCGGCTTCGGCGACCGTCGCAAAGCCATGTTGCAGGACATCGCAATCCTGACCGGCGGCAAGGCAATCACCGAAGACCTCGGCATCAAACTCGAGGGCGTGAAGATCGAGGACCTGGGAACCGCCAAGCGCGTCACCATCGACAAGGACAACACAACCATCATCGACGGTGGCGGCAAGGACGGCGAAGTTGAAGGACGCGTGAAGGAGATTCGCGCGCAGGTCGAGAAGACCACCTCCGACTACGACCGCGAGAAGCTGCAGGAGCGGCTGGCCAAGCTGGTCGGCGGCGTC
>Ga0181529_10008342_pt1 | contig 10111 bp, 9 predicted proteins | sample PEATcosm2014_Bin_36_FD_119763 | JGI IMG/M metagenome (GOLD analysis project Ga0181529, IMG submission 119763) | Peatland microbial communities from MTU Mesocosm Facility, Houghton, MI, USA - PEATcosm2014_Bin10_30_metaG | ecosystem: Environmental > Terrestrial > Soil > Wetlands > Peat | place... | reverse complement strand
TGGAACGGACGGCTTACAACTCAGATCGGACGGCATACAACTCGCCTTGGCTTACAGGCGTCAGTTGTGCCGTTCATTATAGTTTCTGTAAGCCGTTTTGTAAGCCTTTGGGTCGGAAAAAGGGAAGATCGGCTTACAAGCCGTTTCCATAAGTGATTGACAAATAATACTTTGGGGAATGGTGTAACGGTAGCACGAGTGACTCTGGATCACTTAGTCAAGGTTCGAATCCTTGTTCCCCAGCTAATGATTCTTGTAGGCTTTGGAAAGCCATTGCAGACTGTAGCACAAGCCCTTGATTTTCAGGGGCTTGTGTCGTTTCTTGCCACGGTCTGCCAGAATCGCCCGCCGGTTGCTGCGCCTGATTCTGCGCCGTATCGTCAGCAAAGTGCGCCTGATTCTGCGCCGCCTTTTGGAAGTCCGCTTCCGTGGTCATCAGGTAGTGACGGAGCGCAATCTTCGGCGTGTTCCCCAGCCAGGCCGTTACCACGTGGACAGGGTATTCTTGGGCCAACTCCGTTTCCCTGCTCGCCCGCAGGTTTTGGAACAGCCGGGGCCAGGGTTCCAACCCGGCCCGCTGGATGATCCGGCCAAACTGGGTCCGCATGTTGCAGTTCCGCCAGCCGCCCAAAGTGTCGGCCGCTTCCCGATAGGTGTTGTCGGCCACCACGTACACCGCACCCTCGGGGGCCGCCTCGAAGGCTTCCGTCAGCACCGCCGCCAGTTCGGGGAACAGGGGCGTTTCCCTGCTCGCCTTCCCGACGTGGTGTTCCGTCTTGGGCGACCGTACCCGCACCCGCTGCCGTTCCCAATTCACGTCTTGCCACCGCAGGCTAAGCACCTCGCTCGGGCTGCGCAGGCCGCCGAACCGACAGAGGGCCACGATAACCCGCCAATCCACGTTGGGGCAGGCTTCCAGCAGCCGTCGGGTTTCTTCCCGCGTGACGAATCGCTGCCGCTCAGTTGTGGGCACCGCACGGCCCAATACGTCCGCAAACGGATTGCTCGCAATCAGCTTTCGCTTGACCGCCGCGCGGAACACCTGCCGCGCGAATTGCAGCCGCTTGGAAATCGTGGTCGGGGCAAGGTTCTCTTTCAACAGGAACAGCTTGAAATCTTCGGCCGCTGCTTCGTCGATTGTCCGTAGGTCGCGCTGCTCCCCAAAACACTCCAAGAGGTTTCGTGAGACTTGCCGCCACCATTCGCGGGTTCCTGGTTTCGCATCCACTCGCCGGCTCACATAATCCGCCAGAAAGCCCGCCACGGTCGCCACGGGGGCCGGCTCTCGCGCCTTGACCAGCCCGACCGCCGCCAACTTCTCGTGCATCTTGTCATCGAGGTCGCCCAGCCATGCGGCCGTGTCGCCGTCGATCGCGTGCCTGCCCAGCGCCGCCGCCAACAGGGTTTCCACCCGCGCCTTGATGGTGGTGGCCGTTTTCATCGGCACCCGTCCCAACCGGATCGGTTTTCGTGTGCCATCGGGCGCACAGAACAGGATTCGCCTGTTGCCCTTGGAATCTGTGCTAATACTCGCCACGATCCTACCCGCCTTTCTTCTTGCTGGGCTTGTCGGTCACGATCCGGAGCCCGAGGTATTCGCCCAAGGTGTCCAAGACTGGAATGGACAAACCGCCGTTGCCGCCCATGAATCGACACAGCGTTGCTTGGTCGATGCCCGTGTCTTGGCTAATCTGGTATCGGGTCTTGCCGCAGGTGTCGATTGCCTGCCGCACTTGCTCACTCAGCTTGATTCGTTTGTGTGTCATCGGCCGTCATCCTATAGCATAATTGATAAATAGTCAAGTACCACTTTTCCTTCCCTGTCACTTTCGCACACCGTTGCACCGTTTTGCAATTCAGCCTTGCCCATCTTCACACCCCGCACAGCCCCGGTAAACGCCCCTGGGTGGGCCGCTTGGTCCCGAGGTCCAACGTATCGCCTGAACCGCAAGAAACGCAACCCGGCGCAATCCCAGGGGTCGATTTCCGCTGTTGGGCTTTCAACCGCATTTCTGTCGCCTTGTCCGCCCACTTCAGCGCCGTGACGAGAGTGTCACGCTCGCAGACACCGCACCTCTGCCGCCCGAGGGTATCAATCCAGCTTTCGAGTGAACCGCAGGCCGAGCAGCCGGGGCCGGGCAGGGCGTCGACGTCGACCGCCTCGGGCAGGTCCGGGGCTTCCCACCCCATGCGGCCGCGGGCGTCGGGCCGGCGCACCCAATCCGCAAACCGGCCGACATCATCACCGGGGCCGGGGACCGCCACCGCCGGCGTCGCCGCCTCGGGGATTACCTCGGGCACCACTGGGCCGCCGCCGAACAGGTTTCCAAGCAGGTCGCCCACGTCAAAATCCGTCATTTCTTTCCTCCCTACCTACCCCCTGCGCATGTACACCCACGTACACCCACGTATACCCGACCGCTGGTCACCGGGCGTATGTACACCCCGAAAACCCTCACAAATCCCAAGAAAAGCGCGCTTTGGGTGGGCATGGGTGGGTGTGGGTGTACTTACTCAGCCTGGGTGTACTTGGATTCTTCGATTCCCAACGAAAGCCCATAGGTCGCCTGAATCCGCAACAGGTCCGCGGGGTCAGTCCGATAGACTTTTCGCCCGTGCAACGTGGCGGTTGTGACACCGTACCGCTTGAACACGTTGGCCACCCCCTTTGGCGTCCACTGCCGGAAGCTCACTTGGTCAAGCTCTCGGGCCGCCTCCAAGATTTCCTTGGGCTGGGGCATATCCAGGTTCAACCGCTTCTCAGCCAGAATCCGCAATAGGGTTTCGTCGTGGTCCGGGGTGGCATCATCGCGGCCGGCGTCGATACTGGCCATCGCGTGTTCTTGCAACAGCTTCAGCAGTCCGCGGGCACCATGCGATTCAATCCACGATGCCACGGCCAAGAGCGGTTGCCACAGCTCATAGTCGCGCCCGCTCATCGCCGGGCATACGTCGGTTCGGCTCGGCAGTTCCATCCAAGTCGGGCCGTGTTCCAAAGCCAGGGCGTGGAGGTCGTCGCGCAGCCGTTGCCAGGCGGCCGGGTCCGCGTCGATTCGCCGCCGTGGTTTCTCTGAACCAGGGGGAGAGCGAAACATCGTCACCGGGATAGCTCGACTCGCGAGCGCCGGGGGCAGCCCCGCTATACATGCCAGGGTCTTTGGGCCGTACACGTCAAATGAGATGGTCTTGAACGTGTCTCCCACCGGTTCCAGCCGCGTCGCCGTGCCACCGCGCTTGTATCCCGCCAATAACATCGAAAGGATTTCCGCCGTGGCTGGGTCCATTGTGTTCTTCAGTCGCTCCGCTTCGTCCAGCAGCAAGCAGCCGCCTTGACTGTGAAGGGTTCGGAACAGCGCCGCGCCGGTCATGTTCGATGATGATAGCGGCCGGAAAACCAGTCGCCCAAGAACCTCGAATAACCGGCTCTTGCCCGACCCGAGGGGACCGCCCACGAACAGGTAGGGCACCGCGTCCCACGCCGAATAACAGTAGGTCAGCAGCGTCCAGCAGAGCGCCGTTGCCGTAACACCGGAAGCATGGGCCGCCGGCAGGTCGATGAATCGCGCGAACATCGTCAGCATCGCCTTGAACACTTCCGCTGGGTTGGGGGCCGCTTCACCGTCCAACCACCGCCGCCGCGCCGCCGCGCTCCAACCGGGTTTCATTGTGCGCGCCGGCTCGCTCGGCTCGGGATGAATCCACAGCCGCCGCCCGTCGGGCAGGTCCAGCGCCGGGGCTATCGGCCGCCGTTCTCTCTTGCCGTCCGACCATTGCAAGTAGAGAAGCCATCGGCCTTGAACCTTATCGCCCATCGTGGTTATGCTGGGCATGGCCAGCCCCGACACCTCGGGCGTGATGAATCGCTCGGGTCGCACGATCGCCGCCGCGTCCAACTCGGGCAGCCCCGAGGGATCCACCGCTGGGGCCTCGGGCTTCGCTGCCATGTCAGCCGCCAGCCGTAGCAACTCAGCTTCCACCGTCTGCCGGTCGATACCAGGCCGGCCGTTGCAAACCGTGTCGATGAAACCGGCGCGGGCCTTGGGCTTCCCGAGGTCCAACTTTTCGAAGGCCACCACTTCGCCGGCCAGCTTCGCCGTCAGGGTTGCCGAACCGTTGCGACCACTCGGGGCCGCGTCAATCGTCAATCCGTTCTCACTTTCGCCTTGCATCATGTCCTGCCTTTCTATGAACCGAAACCCGCAGCTTCCGCACCGGCGCCGCGTCGATTGCCGCTGCCACGTCGGCAGACGTCGCCCCACCTCGCTTCCACTCCCGCGCGTCTTTCACGCCGGCCGGGGGCGTGATAATCCGAACCATCGGGCAGTAGGCCATCAGCTTGACCGTCAGCACTTCCGCACCGCGCTGCCCGGGCGCGTCGCCGTCGGCCACGATTACCACGCCCGAGGGCTTCAGCTTGCGCAGCAGGTCGACCAACAGCTTGATGCCACCCGTGCAACTTGGGCGACCAACAGCAGAGAATCCGAGGTCCAGCAGCGCGGCCGCGTCGGTGGGGCCTTCACAGACCAGCAGCAGGCCGTGGGCGTCGATGCCGACGGGAATAAACAGCCCTTCCTTGCCACCCTTCACGCTCAGCTTGTGACCGCTGGGCAACCGCAACCGGATCCCCAATACTTCGCCGGCCGCGTTGCTCATCGGAAATGACCAGTCCCGATTCTTGGGCGCCCAGCCCACGCCCAGCCGCCGTAAGCTCTCAGCAGACACCCCGAGGGCTACCGCCAACCGCGTTAGGGCCTCGGGCCGCACCGCTGCGCGATAGTCGGCTGCCAGCTTGGCCATGTCGGGCTTGCCGTTGCTGGGTTCATGCATCATGCGTATGGCCAAGTGAATCGAACGCCGCCACGGTTGCCACGTGGGGCCATCGTCGCGTAGCACGTGAAGCCAGCCGCCTTCCCCGCAGCGTTTGGGCGATTCGGTCCGCGCACAGATAACAGCCGTGGGGTTGCTCGGCTCGCCAGTGAAGAGACACCAATCGGGCTTGCCGCACATCGGGCAGGGCCGGTGCTTGCTCACCCGCAGCCAGGTCGAGTTACTTTTCATCGGCGTGCCCTCCATTGCAGGGTGGGCAGCCACGTGAAACCCAATCGGCATACGCTCGCCTCGAATACCGAACCGTGCCCTTACCGATTCTCAGCGGGGGTGGCGCCATGCCATTGGTCGCCCAGCCCCATACGGTTCGGGGAGAGACACCACACAGCGCCGCCACCTGGGGCAGCGTCAGCAGTTCGGCCGTTTCGGGAAAGCTACTTTGCATCTCGCACCGCCTTTCCCGAATCGGCCTTGAGCCAATCGAGTATCCATTGCCCGAGGTAGAATGTTCGCTTCCCTTTGCGAGAGAATCGCAAGGCGCCCGACCGTCGGGCTTGGGCAAGAGTGGCGGGGGTCAACCCCAGCGCCAGGTAGAGCGCGCCGTCATCGTAGATGCCATCCGGCGCAATTGAGACTTGCTGTTGCATCGCGTTTCCTTTCTTGGAAAGAACACGATGCAGCGTAGCAGACGGTTTTCGGAATGTCGGCGGTTGCGTAGGGTTGCGTGTTAGTGTCGGTCAGACAGGCCGAAACCTATCAGCCGGGAATCGCTCGGGCAGGGGGCGACCGTATTCCGTTTCCAGCCAGGGGCGAAGCTCAGACCACTCCCATTCACTCGGCTTGCCGCCAGCCCCTTGGACGCGCGGCATGGGCATGTTTGGCACGGCCCGTTCCAGGCTTCTTTTGCTCCGGTTCACCATTGCCGCCGCCTGCTGCAACGTGACAAGGCAATCAACCGAGGCGCCGTCGGTCACCGCCTCGGGCTTGTTTGGAATACGTCGGCTCAGAATGTCCGTCATCACCGAGGCAAGAACAACCATGGCGAGTTCAAGAGTAGATAACAGAACCAATTGGTTAGGGATCCGTGACGCATTGTGGTCGGCGTGCCAATTGGAAACCGCCCTGCAAATATCGTACAGCGGTTGTGGGTCCAATTTGGGAAAATGTGCGGTCAGCTCGCCAATGAGATACGCCGTGTCAGTGTAAAAGTCGCAAGGCGCGTTCCACCCTAAACCACGCACTACTCTGTCCGCCACTTCGTCAGATTGCGACTCTGGCGGGTCATCGATCACTCCCCGCCATCCGCCAATATCGTCCACCTCAGAAACAGCGGTCTCTTTCCAGTTTTCGATAATCCCCGCCAACCGTTCGTCGGCTTGAGAAAAAAACGAGGGCATAGATTGATTCTGCCTTTCCTCGGGCCGAACCGGGCAGCGCCGCACAAAGGCAGGAAGCGCGGTCGCTGCCGGGTTCGCTTGGCCGGTTGCCCGTCGGCAGGTCCGGCCGTCCCGATAGTTCCCGGATTCTACAACCGCGCCGGCGAAGGCGGGAGGGGATCAAGAAGGAAAGTGTGTCAGAGACGATCGCACGACGTGGAAACGGATCGTCGAGGGCCGGCCGATCGTCGGCAACCAGGGCCATCGACGCGAACCTGCTCACCGCGGCCGCCGGCCGATCGACGCCGGCAGCAAGCCCTCGACGCGGAGTTGTGCCGTGGTGGCCGTCCAGGTCCCCGGCCTGGTCGATCGACGCGAACCTGCTCACCGCGGCCGTCGAGGTTTGCCCGCGCCCGGCGCCCCTTTCCCGCGTCCCGGCCCGGCTCGCAAGAAATAAACTTTGTGTGCGCGCTCGATTTTGGCCATGACCGACAGCGGGATATGCCCTCGGGAAGGACCCGAAGCCGGGGGGCTACGCTGTGAAAGCGCTAACTGAGTGTCGTTGGCCGTATGCTGCCAATACCGTCTGGGAAAGACCCCTCGGGAAGGACCCGCGACCAACCAGCGGAAGCCGCCGCCCAAGACGACGGCCACTCGGCGGTTAGGTGTGTACGCTTGCCTTGATGACCAGCGTCACCACTTGCCGCCGGGTCGCCTCGGGCAGGGTGGGCCATGCCCGGATCACTTCGGCCAAGTCGGGGTCAATTGAGGCAGAATCGCCAGAAAGTGCGCCTGATTTTGCGCCGCCTTGGAGGGTAACCCCCTGATTTCCCGAGGATTTCGCGGGGTGTTCGTGTCCTTGTTCCCCAGCTTCCCGCAAGGCCGGATGCAGCAACGTGTTGCGTTTGGCCATTCGGTTGTGTCGGCCGCGGCATGCGACAGAGGCAGAAAAGAGCCGGCTGCTCTGACCGAGCCTCGTTACGGCCCGCGGCCACGGCCCTGCACAACAGCCGCCCCAAGGCCCCGCGACCGCGAAGCCACGTTATTTTTTCACTGCATCGACAAAGAGTTTGCTTAGTGGTATAAAAACAGCGGCCGGTGGGCTTACCTGCCCCAGACAGGTCGGCGGCTTTCTATTTGCCGTCACCCCACCGGCCTCTCTTTTCCCTAGCCCATGTTTAACAAGTGGCGGGTAGGATTTCGGGCAGAAGCCCTTGTTTTCCCGGGTTTTCCGGGGTCCGAGTGGCCGTTTTCCGAAAAAGCGTAGTGACAATATCTTAACAGGCAATAACCCAGCGTTTCCATATCATCGCAATAAGTTGCGATGATCGGCTTGACACGCGGCAATGAATGGTGATGCTAATACAGCATCATGTTCATCCGCTCCATCCAAGTTCGTGGTTCTTCCGGGATCGTTCACGAATATGTCCGCGTCGTCGCTTCCGTACGCGAGAAGGGACGCGTCAAACAGAAGGTCGTTGCCAACCTCGGAAGGCGCGACACCCTGGAAGCAATCTTGCCGCTGCTGGAACGCTTTCTTCGCGGCGACGATCACCAAGAACAACTTGCCAAGCAACTGGCCCAAGAGGGACCGATCGAAGTCCTTGATGCGAGCACCTGGGGACCGATGCTCGTGGTCCGGCACTTCTTCGCGGAGTTGGGCCTGTGGCAGAACTTGGATGCGGGCCGACGTTGGCCGCGGCTGTTGCCCGACGAAAATCCCGACGACGATTGGCCCAGTCGCGTGCTGGCCTTGATTGCCAATCGCCTCACGCGGCCCGGCAGCGAGCACGTCTTGGGGGCCTGGCTGGAGACGGATTACGTTTGCGATCGTCGCGGCTCTCGCTATGTACCGTGCTGGAAGCGGCAAGGGCGCGTGGAGATCGATCTGACGCAATTGCAGTACTGGTATCGAACCTTGGACCATCTGCTGTTGAACAAGGACAAGATCGAGGTGGCGCTCTACCAACGCCTGCGCGAGCTGTTCGATTTCCAGCCCGATCTGGTGTTCTACGATCTGACGAGCACCTACTTCGCGGGTCATGGTCCGGGCGGTTTTGCCAAGCACGGTTATAGCCGGGACGGCAAGCCCCGCAACGTTCAAGTCGTGGTAGGCGTGGTGATGGTCGCCGGGTGGCCGATCGCCCATCACGTCTGGGCCGGCAACACGCGTGACAGCAAGACGGTGCCGGAGGTGGTCGCGGACTTGTCGAAGCGATTTGCCTTTCGGCAGGTGGTCTTCGTGGGCGACCGCGGCATGGTGACCGAGAAGAACTTGCAGGTTTTGGAGAAAGCCGAAGGCGAGTGGGGCTTCCTCGTGGGCATGACGCGTCGCCAGAATCCGGAGGCGGAAGCGCTCATCGATCGCGTGGACGACAAGCGGTGGATCGACTGCCAAGCGGGCATCACGGCGCGAGAGAAAAGCGAACCGCCGCGGACCCGCGTCCAAGAGGTTTCTTGCGATCGTGCGGGGGTGCGTGTGTTCGTGGTCGATAGCGACGAACGGCGGGCCTACGAGCAACGGATGCGTGAGAAGGTGATGGAACGGGCGCGGGTTGGTTTGCAGAAAGTGCAAGCACGAGTCACGAAGGGGCAGTTGAAGAAGGCGGAGAAGATTGGCGCCGCCGTGGAGCGCGTCATGCAGCGTCACCACGGCCATCGTTATTACGACTGGGCGTTGGAAGACGGCCGTCTACGTTACTTTGAACACCCGCTAAACCTGCCGCGCGAAAAGAAATACGAAGGCAAGTATCTGATCCAAACCGACCAGCCCGAGATGACGCCGGAAGAAGCGGTGGCGCAGTACAAGGAACTCAACGAGGTCGAGCGCGGGTTTCATGCGTTGAAGGATCCGATCGGCATGCGTCCCATCTGGCATCGCGTGGAACGTCGGGTACGAGCCCACATTTTTGTTGCGGCCTTGGCGTTCCTGATGGACCGGTTATTGGAACGCGCGCTGAAGGACGGCGGTGTGGCGCTATCAGCCCAAGCCGCTTGGTCGGCGTTGCAAACGGTACGGCATGTAAGTTTCCGGGTTCAGGGACAACTTCGCAGCGGCGTTACCCCGGGATCCTCCCGCGCCCGTCAGGTACTCAAGACGCTCAAGCTTTCCGACACCCGCCCCCCAGTATCCCCAAAAGGGGAGGAAACGATAATGTAGTGACCAACAGGAAATTCAACCCTTACGCCATAATGACTTACATCGAGACTTGTTAAACATGGGCTAGGACTTTTTGGCTTCCTTCCCCGGTGGCACCGGCAAATGCCAGTCGATCCCTCCTTGACCAATCCAGCGCTTTCCGCGCGGGCGACACTGGAAGGACACGTCCCCCTGAAGGACGTCGCCGTTTTTAAGATGCACTTCGCAATGGACCGTGGGCGTGCCGCGTGGTCCGGCAACGACCTGACCCAGCCGCACGTCGGTGATCGGGTTTGCCTTGAGTTTCTGGCACACCCAGCGGACCCAGCCGGGGCGATCGCGGCTGACGTTGTAGCTCACGTCTGTGGCCGGGAACCACTTCCAGTCGCCGGTCTTGGTCCAGTCATGGCTGTAATCGGCGGCGCGGATGGCGGCGAAGAGCCGTTGGGCGGCGGCCGTGACCGCCGCGGCGGCTTGCTTGGCCGCCGCGTCCCAATCCTGCTGGATGGCGTCGGCCAACGGTCCGCCGGCCTTTTTCATGGCCGCCTTCGCCTCCGGCTGCCCTTCGTCGTTCCCGCCCCAACCCTGCACGATCTTGCCTTCGCGGTCGATGACGTAGTTTGTCGGGCACACGCCGTTTCGGTAGTCGGTGAAAGAAACGTTCAGCGCCGCGGGGGAGTCGTCGAGAATATTCGGGAACGTGACGCCGTTGCTGCGCAGCATGTCCAGGGCGACCTTCTTGTCGTCGGCTTCGACAGCGTCTTCGAGA
>Ga0181529_10008341_pt1 | contig 10111 bp, 6 predicted proteins | sample PEATcosm2014_Bin_36_FD_119763 | JGI IMG/M metagenome (GOLD analysis project Ga0181529, IMG submission 119763) | Peatland microbial communities from MTU Mesocosm Facility, Houghton, MI, USA - PEATcosm2014_Bin10_30_metaG | ecosystem: Environmental > Terrestrial > Soil > Wetlands > Peat | place... | reverse complement strand
TCAGGATGCGGCCGCCTACGCTCGCTGGGGCATGGACTACCTGAAATACGACTACTGCTCCTATTCCGAGATCGCAGCCCGCCAGAGCGGCGTGGACGCGCTGGAGAGATTGAAGATTCCCTACAGGGTTATGAGCGAAGCGCTGGAGAGATCGGGCCGCGACATCGTCTTCAGCTTCTGCCAGTGCGGCATGGGCGATGTCTGGAAGTGGGGCGAGGAGGCGGGCGGAAACTGCTGGCGGACGACCGGCGACATCACCGATAGCTGGGGCAGCATCGAGAATATCATCGAGAGCCAGAACGGCCACGAAAAGTATGCCGGGCCGGGCCATTGGAACGATCCCGATACGCTCGTCGTCGGCCGCGTGGGGTGGGGATATCCGCGCCCAACGCATCTGAAGCCGAACGAGCAGATCCTTCAGGTGAGCATGTGGTGCATGCTCGCCGCTCCCGTCCTCGTTAGCTGCGATCTCAGGCGGCTGGATCCGTTCACTCTGGCGCTTCTCACGAACGACGAGGCGCTGGACATCGATCAGGATCCGCTGGGCAAGCCTGCCGGCCTCAGGAAGAAGGAGGGCTTCGGCGAGGTATGGTCCCGGCCGCTCTTCGACGGGACCACGGCCGTCGGACTTGTTAACAGAGGTCCGGACACGCAGACGGTGAAGGCGGATTGGAAGGCGATCGGCGTCTCCGGCCGGCAGCCCGTCCGGGATCTGTGGCTGCATAAGAGCGTGGGAGTCCACGGCGGCAGCTACTCCGTCGCCGTTCCGCCTCACGGCTGCGTCCTGGTGAAGGTGGGTAGGCAGAGGCAGGGCGACCGAGGTCGCAGCTACACTTACACGAAGTCCGGCGACCGAGGTCGCAGCTACACTTACACGAAGTCCGCCTTCGCGGACTCCAGATTCGGGTGGGGAGCTGAAGATCGGCTCCGGGTATCGGCGGTGAATTCAGGCGTCGGGTTGGGCCGGAGGATTCGCGGGCCGGCGGACTGAAATCTCACGGAGTTATCGCATCTGGCTATACATCGACCCTGCCGGCGAGCCGTCTGTGACGACTCGTGCGAGCGCCGAAGGGAGTTCGACACGTGGTTAATATTCGAAGCGGTCTCATGGCGGCCGCGCTATCGATCGCAATGGCATCAACTCTGGCGTTTACGCCGCTCGGCGGGAATCGAGCCGGCGGCGCGCAGGGCGAGGATCTTACCGGCGATATGGCGCCCGAACGCGCCATATGGCTCGACAGCCTGGACCTCTCGCCCATAACGCAGGAGTACGGCTCGCCGCACGCCGGCAGGTCCGTCGACGACAATCCGATTACGCTTGGAGGCGTCGTATATAGGCACGGCGTGGGGACGCACGCAAACGGCGCATGGGACATCAAGCTGAACGGAGCGGCGACGCGCCTCGTCTCGATGGTGGGCCTGGACGACGAGCGCAAAGGCCAGGGATCGATTACGTTCGAGGTCTGGGTCGATAAGCATCGCGTCGCCTCCACGCCCGTGCTTCACGGCGGCGACCCGGCGCAGCGCATCGACGTGGATCTGCGCGGCGCGAAGTACCTGGAGCTACGCGTCGGCGACGCCGGCGACGGCAACGCGAACGACCATGCCGATTGGGCAGGCGCGCTGCTTTATCTCGATCCGAACGCGAAGACGCGGCCGCAATCCGGGCTGGTATCGGCGCCGGCCCCGGCTCGCCTGACGATTCCTCCTGCGGATCCGAGGCCGGCCATCCACGGCCCGCGCATCGTCGGCGCCACTCCCGGCTACGACTTCATCTTCCGGATTCCCGCGACGGGCAAGGGGCCGCTCAAGTTCTCCGCGCTCGGCCTGCCGAAATCCCTCAAGCTGGATCCGGCTACGGGCGTAATCCGCGGCGCTGCGCCTGCGCAAGGGGTGAGGCGCGTCCGGCTCATGGTACGTGGGCCGAAAGGCGTCGCGCACCGTACGCTGACCATCGTCACCGGCTCCCACAAGCTGGCTCTCACGCCTCCGCTGGGCTGGAACTCCTGGAACGTCTGGGCGGCCGCCATCACGCAGAAGCGAACGCAGGACGCCGCCGACGCAATGATAAAGTGCGGATTGGCGGCGCACGGCTTCCAGTACGTGAACATCGACGATACGTGGGAGCTCGGCACGAACGGCGGGGGACGCAAGTCGGACGACGGCCGCAACTCGAACGGCGAGGTGCTGACCAACAACAAGTTCCCGAACATGAAGGCGCTGTGCGACTACATCCACAAGCTCGGCCTGAAGGTCGGCATCTACTCCTCACCCGGCCCCTGGACCTGCGGGCAGTATACGGCAAGCTATAAGCACGAGGATCAGGACGCCGCCACCTACGCGAAGTGGGGCATGGACTACCTGAAGTACGATTGGTGCTCGTACGGCGACGTTGCCGCCCAGGACGAGCCGGACCCGCTAAAGCGCTACCGGAAGCCCTACAGGGTGATGCGCGCGTCGCTGGACAAGGTGAAGCGCGACATCGTCTTCAGCTTCTGTCAGTACGGGATGGCCGCCGTGTGGCGATGGGGCGCGCAGACCGGCGGAAACTGCTGGCGGACCAACGGAGACATCAACGATAGTTGGGGAAGCCTGAAGAGCATCTTCGAGGCTGAAAACGGCCACGAGAAGTACGCGGGGCCGGGCCACTGGAACGATCCCGACATGCTCGTGGTGGGCCGTGTGGGCTGGGGCGTGCCGCACCCGAGCCATCTGAAGCCCAACGAGCAGATCCTCCACATCAGCATGTGGTGCCTCTTCTCGTCGCCGCTCTTGATCGGCTGCGACATGACCCGGCTGGACCCGTTCACCCTGGCCATCCTGACCAACGACGAGGCGCTGGACATCAACCAGGATCCGCTGGGCAAGCCTGCCGGCCTCAAGGCGCGGGACGGCTTCGGCGAGGTCTGGTCGAGGCCGCTCTTCGACGGAACCACGGCTGTCGGCCTGGTGAACACCGGTCCGGAGATCGAGACGGTGAAGGCGGATTGGAAGGCGATCGGCGTAACGGGCCGGCAGCCCGTTCGGGATCTGTGGCTGCACAAGAATGTCGGCGTCTACGCAGGCAGCTACTCCGTTGCCGTTCCTCCGCACGGATGCGTGCTGCTGAAGATCGGCAGGCCGAAGCCGGTGGACTGATCCGGCGGGCAACGACGCGCAACAAAGGACGAACTCCCCGGCCTCCGAAGAGACCGGGGAGTTATATCGAGTGTGGGCCAATCCTGTTTAGTTCGTCCGACGCCCCGCGCTTCCTTGCCGGTTACAGCTCCGGGAGGGTCACCCCTGAGGCCAACGGGCGATCGGGCGCCTGCCATCGCCGTGCGCGAAGCCGCCAGGGAACTACCGCAGATTCTGCGATGACGCGCCGCGATATCTTCGAGGAGCCGAACCTTCGGTCGGAGAAGACGATAGGCACCTCCACGATCCGCAGGCCGGCTCTTTGCGCCCGATAGCTCATCTCGACCAGAAACGCATAGCCCTCGGACGCAACCGTCTCCAACTGCACGGCCCGCAGCGCCGACGAAGTCCAGCAGCGAAAACCGGCAGTCGGGTCCGCGATCTCGATGCCCGTCACGGCCCGCACGTACCAGCCCGCGAACCTGGAGAGAATCTTGCGGCGCAGCGGCCAGTTCTCGACGCCTCCGCCTCCGCAGTAGCGCGAGCCGATCACAAGGTCCGCCGTTTCGCTGGCCTTGAGCAGCGCCGGGACGTACTTCGGGTCGTGCGACAGGTCCGCATCCATCTGAACGATCCGATCGTAACCCTCCTCCAGCGCTCGCTGGAATCCGTCGACGTAGGCCCTGCCGAGCCCTCGAATCCCCGTCCGCCGCACTACGCGGTGCCGCGCATATTCGGGACGCGAAGCGAAGTGCGCCTCCGCAATGTCGGCGGTCCCGTCCGGGGAGTTGTCATCCATGACGAGAATGTCCGCGTCCGGGACGAATTCGTAGAGGCTATCGACGATCGGCCGGATGTTGTCCGCCTCGTCGTAAGTCGGAATCACAATCACGCATCGCATATTTACAGCGCTTCCTATCCGATCGTCGCCGGGCAGCGCCTTTGGCGCGCGCGCCTGCTCTTCACGGAGCGGCACGCCCGGCGCGTCGATCGCCTGGCGACAGATTCTCGTCCTGAAACGGGCGCTCTTATGGGCTCATCGCAGATTATCGGCCGCGCGCCCTGCTTCCGTTATGTTTGCGGCTTCTCCGACCGCGCCTGGAGCGCGGCCGCGGGCTCGTCGCGCTTGTCGCCGGCCTTGCCGGCCTGCGGCAGCGGCTTTTGCGAAAGTCCCTTAGTGAGATGCTCTCTCAGGCGCACGGATGCAGGGTCGTTTCGCACCGGATTGCGCCCTCCCAACAGGCAGACGGTCAAGCCGCGAAAGAGGCCGTGCACGGTTGCGCAGCAGATAAGCCCCGCGGAGAGCGCTCCCTGCGCGAACTGAACGAACGGCTTTGCGAGCTCGCCGGGCACCTTGGTCATAAGATAGCGGTACGGCGTCGGCGAGAACGGCCCGAAGTGGCGCATGAGGAATATGAGCTGATTCCGATGGGAAAAGAACCAGTAGCGGTAGCCGAACCGTCGGCCGATAACTCGCGGCGCCGCTATGTGGTCCACCACGGCGGCGGGATTGAACACGAGCTTGTATCCCAGCCGCTTCACGCGGAGCGCTATGTCCGTCTCCTCGCACTCCGGCCCTCCGGCGTACTCCTCGTTCAGGGCGCCGAGTCTCGCCAGCACGTCGGCTCGGAACGACATGTTCGCGCCGATGAAGTGGTCCACTTCGATGATCTTGCCCGGGTCGGCGGCGAAGTTGCCGGTTATCGTGCCGTTCGGCCGGATCTTGCCGATCTCGTTGACGCCCTCGAACTCCTCTCCGGGCTTCAGCCGAAGCGCACGGCCGCCCACGCCTCCGATCGAGTCGTCCGTGTAGGCGGAGAGCATGGCCGCGAGCCAGCCCGGATGGGCATAGGCGTCGTCGTCCACATAGAGGATGATGTCGCCGGCTGCGTTCTCGAGACCCAGGTTCCTCGACCGGGGCGTGCAGCCCTTGCCGGCAGGGTTTCGTACGTAAAGCACGCCGGGCGACCTTTCGACGACGTCTTTGGTAAGATCGTCCACGGAGGCATCCACGACGACGATCTGGTCGGGATGCGGCTCCTGTGCGTGAAGACACTCCAGGCAGCGCCTGACGCACTCCGGTCGCTCGACGGTAACGATGATTACCGAGGTTTTCACTTCCTGATATCTCCTCATATCCGGCGCCGGCGTGGCGCCGGCTAAGCGCGGTCGCTTCCGCTATGCGACCGTGTCCTTGGCGAGCTGCGCGGCTCGCTCTCTTGAACGCATTAGCTTTTCCATTAACTTCGCGCTAATCCTCTTCCGCTGCGACTCCGTGAGGCAGAGCATCCACGCGCAGGGCGCCGTACACGCAGCGCAGCTCAGGATGAGAACGAATATGGCCGGCCGTCCGACGTGCGTTTGGATCATGCGATACACGATGGGCGCCGCGCCCGCGTGCACGCCGCGCCCGTGCGCTGCCGTCGCAGCGCGATCCAGCAGGCGGAACGCTAATGCGATGATTACGGCCGGCGTCGCGGCGATCACGGGCGGTACGACGGCGCGGCGCACGTACTCGCCCAGAGGCATGCCGGTCACGTGCGACAGATAGAGCGGATAGAACAGGAGCGCCCTTACCGCGAGCGGGATCGTCGTGCCCATCGCGACTCCGACGATGCCGTAATAGTGCAGCAGCCATATGCTCAGGCTGAAGTTGACGATCGCCTCTGCGAGCATCATGAAGGCGAGCAGTCGATGCCGGCCGCTGTTCAACAGAACCTGGAACCCGCCGCCCTGAGAGAGGTCCAGCGCCTGCCCCAGCGCCAGCCATCCCAGCGCGATCGCTCCCTGGCTGTAGCCGACTCCGACCCAGGCCGTCATCAGCGGATAGCCGTCGAACAGGAACAGCGAGCCCAGCGGGATCGTCAGGACGAGAGCCCACTTCGTTCCTTCCCACCAGATCCGGGCGAGCGCTTCGCGGTTCTGCAGCGCCGCCTGCTCTCCTGCGAACGTGCCCAGCACGCTGTGGCCGGCGCCGACCATGCTGCGCATAAGCTCTATCAGCTTGAGGGCGACGGCGTAGCCGGCGACGAGCGCCACGGATAGGAACGTCGAGATGATGATCGTATCCGTGTAGTATATGATGCGCGCCGCCGCGAAGATGAGCATCGAGAGCCCGGCGAACGAGAAGATCATCTTGCCGTGCTCTCTGTCCCATCCGGGCCGGAAATGGGCCTCGGGCACGAACTTCCGCGAGAGCATGATGCCGAAATAGGCGTTCATGACGCCCGAGGCGAGCTGAATCCAGACCAGCAGCACGATGCCTGCGTGCAGGCAGAGGCCGACGACGGTCAGCAGGGCGGCCAGAATCTGGATCGCCAACATTCGCACGTTGAGCGCGTCTATCCGCTGCGCCGCGATCACCGTCTGGATATTAAGCGTGGAGACGAACCCGAGCGCGGCGATGAAGCCCGCCATCACGATGAGCGTGCGGAGAGTGGGAATCGCCGCGGGCGAGACGCGGAAGATGTGGCCGGCCTGTGTCGCCAGAATGCACGATGCGGCCAGCACGACCGCGGCCACGCTGCAGTACCACGTGAGAGAGCATGCGATAACGCGGTTGAGGCTGTCCCAGTCCTTCAGAGCGCGGAAGTGGGAGAGATAGCGCGTTGCGGCGCTGGTGACGCCCATCTCGGCGAGGTTGAAGTAGCCGGCGACGGCCTGCGTGAGCGCCCAGAGGCCGAACGCCTCCGGGCCGACGCGGTGCAGAATGAACGGCGTGAGGAGCAGCGACGTGACCATGGTCACGATCAGCCGCCCGTAGTTCGAGAGCGCGTTGCGGAGAATCTGCGTTGTGTTCATATCTGCCAGGCTGCCCGTACGCCGTTGTCTGCTCGGACGAGGCCCGCGGACCGGCGGACCGGCGATCCTATCGAAGAACCCGACATGCAGTCTTCCTTCTTTGCTATCCGCTCCGTCAGGACGATGCCCATTTCCGGATTATCGGCAGGGAGCGGCGGAGGCTCCCCATAGGCCGCGCGAAATGCGGCAAACTCCCGGATATCTGCCGGCCTTAAATCTCCTGCCCCGGCAAAATACCGGAATTCCGTCCGAATCGCTCTCTCCGGCTCGTTCTGGCTCTCTTCTTGCAAGCGAAACCGTGAGTGCTGCGTGCAACCGGCAGCGCGCGGCCGGCGCGCGCCCGCCTAACCCGGAGGATGGAGTGGCGCCATGTCGAAACCCACGTTTCGAGAGCTGAGCGAGTCCCGGCAGAACAATCTGGACTTTCTGCGGTTCTTCTTCGCGTCGGTTGTCGTGTTCACGCACTCGTATTGTATCCTCGCCAACATGAACCCGGAGCCAATCTACCGGTTCACGCACCGCCAGATGGCCGCAGCCACGATCGCCGTCGACTTCTTCTTCGTCATTAGCGGTTTTCTCGTCACCACGAGCTGGGCGCGAAGCAAAGGGGTTTGGGATTACGCTAAGAAGCGGATCCAGCGCATATATCCCGCATTCGTCGTCTGCGTGCTGCTGACCATCCTTGTTTCCGGCTTCCTGAGCGACGTGAGCGCGCACGCCTACTGGCACGACCGGCGCACGATCACCTTCATCTACCGGGAGCTTCTCTTCCGCGACGTGACTCTTTACCGGACCTTCCCGCATAGCCATACGCCCGGGCTTCCGCTAGGATCTCTGGCCACGCTGCCCTTCGAACTGAAGTGCTACTGCATCATCCCGGTCATCGGCCTGCTCGGCCTGCTTCGCCGCAGAGCGGCCGTGCTCGGCCTCTTCGGCGCAGCGCTATGCTTCCATAACCTCTTCATGCTGCCGGGCTTCGGATTTTGCTCGACCTATCTGCCGCGGCTCGTGACCTACTTCCTGGCCGGCGCGACGCTCTATCTCTATCGTGAGCGCGTGCTCTATGACAGCCGCTGGCTCGCCGTCGCGCTCGCCGTTCTGGCCGGAGCCATGTTCTGGGGACTCTCCATCGCGCTGCCGATCGCAGGCACTTACGTCGTCTTCTATATCGCCTATTCGAAGCGCGTCAGGCTGCAGAACTGGGGAGCGAACGGCGATATCTCTTACGGCATCTTTCTATACGGATATCTTGTTCAGCAGATTATCGCCTGCCGGACGCACTACGCAATTAGTCCGACCATGCTGACGCTGACGTCCCTGCCCGTGACCTATGTGCTCGCGTTCGGAAGCTGGCATCTGGTCGAGAAGCGGTTCCTCAAACGGACGAAGCGGTCTCAGGTTCGTCCGGAGCTCGCTCCCGCGATTGCAGGCGTCGCCGTTCATGTTACGGCTCCGGCCTGGCAGACGCTGCCTGAGAATGCCCGGAATGCCGCCGCAGGTCGCGCCAACGGCGCCGGGGCCTACGGAATCGGCGCCGGCGCGGAGCAGAAGACGGATTCCGCCTACGCTCGCCGCGACTCCGAGCCGTAGCGATCCGCGCCGCATCCGGCTTCGCGCGTCGACTGTTGCGCTCGCCCTCCCGGCGTCCCTCTGGCTACATTGCGTTCGTCCGGCTACTTTGGGGCCGGCCGTCCTCTACTTTGGGGCCGGCCGTCCTCTACTTTGCGGGCGGCGGGGCTGCGCCTCGCCGCTTCGCCGCAATCTCCGCGTAGATCGCCTCGTACTGCGCCATGATGTGGTCCCAGTCGAACTCCCGGGAGCGCTCCAGCCCGACGCGAGTCAGGTTCTGCCTGTGCTCTTCGTCCTGCAGAACGCGCAGCAGCTCGCATCCCACCGTCTCATCGCTCGCCATCACGCCGAACTTACCGCCGCCCAGCACCTCCACGGAGCCGGGGTTGGGCGTGGCGACGACCGGCGTGCCGCTGGCCATCGCCTCGATGTAGGGCACGCCAAAGCCCTCGTACGTGCTCGGCAGACAGAATACCCAGGCGCGTCGGTAAAGGCCGGCTAGCTCCTCGGTCGGAATCCGGACGAACTGTGTTGTATTCGGCGCCTCCGGCGCATCCTCGCACACCATCCAGAGCTGCGCGTCGGGAAGGGCCGGCAGGATATCTCGCTGGAAGGCCTCCATCACGAGGCGCCCGCGCTTGCGGTTGCCGTACGTGCCCACGAAAAGCACCGTCGGCCGGCTCTCCTTCGCATCGCCGGGCCGGAACGCCGCCGTGTCGACGCCGTTCATGATCACGTGCTTCAGGCCGGGAAAGTACCGGCGCGTGTTCTCCGATACGCAGACCGTGCGGTCGGACAGAAATACGCCGAGCCATTCGTTGCACGTGAGCATCAGCATGCGGAATTTCTGTTTCACGCCGCGGATCTTCATCGCCTCCGCGAAGCATGAGCCGTGCATCGTGCGCACAAAGACCGGCCGGCCCGGACCCGGCTTGCCGTAGATGTCGCCGTGAGCATGGACCACGTCGAACTCGGAGAAGTCGAACGAGCGAACGTTCCATGGAAAGCGGAAGGTCCTTAGCGCGCCGCCGACGGGTACGATGCGGTTGGCGTATAGCGCGCCCTCCGATGCCTCGTGCGGGCTGAACATGGTGACCTGATGGCCGCGGCGGACCATAGCGTTTGCCATGTGGTGCGCCTGGTAGCCGACGCCGATCTTGCTTCCGCTGGGAACGTAATATGAGATGACGGCGATCTTCAGCGGCTTCGCAGCCTTGTGGCCGGCATCGGCCTGGGGGCGGGGCACCGCGTGGACGGAACCGTCCGTGGATCCTTGCGAGCCGGCGATTGTCTCGTGCGTCTCTTCAGTCAATGCGATCCGCCTTGCGTGATATGGCTGCCTCCAGGGCGATTGCAGCGGCCTGCGTTGTGGTCGGCGCACGCTGTGGCGCTGCGTGAGCGGCGGGCGCGCATCCGCGCCTGCGGCGCGTCCGCGGGCAGCTCACCTCTTTATTGTCGGTCGCGATGCCGGATACCTGCCGGCGGGCGGGAGCCGCGTGAACCCACGCCGAAGGGAGCGGCCCCGGCGAGCCGAGGGTATAATGGACTTCGCGCTGAATCCGCTCCCTGCCGATAGGGAGCCCGAAGGGCCTCGGGACGGCAATCCGGAGATCTATCGCACGGC
>Ga0181529_10008337_pt1 | contig 10118 bp, 7 predicted proteins | sample PEATcosm2014_Bin_36_FD_119763 | JGI IMG/M metagenome (GOLD analysis project Ga0181529, IMG submission 119763) | Peatland microbial communities from MTU Mesocosm Facility, Houghton, MI, USA - PEATcosm2014_Bin10_30_metaG | ecosystem: Environmental > Terrestrial > Soil > Wetlands > Peat | place... | reverse complement strand
GCTAAAGCCCAGGTTCATCTTGCGGCATTTACAGCACGACTGAAGTCGCGCTCTGACACAAAGCCCAGAAATTGAGGTTCATCAGCTCCCACATCTCAAGATAGAGATGTGGGCACCCCGTCATTTTGGGATGGTCAGACGTGCGCCACCCGCTACCCGGCTACTTGTCTTTCGGCGGTTCGGGAATGATTGTCCCTTGCTCGAGCCGTATCAGCCAGTCGTCTTTGTGCCGGGTCCAGACGGTTGTCACCCGAAAACGCTTTGGAAATGGCTGGCCCTTGTATGTTGCATCCACCTCCATCTTGCAGCTCAAATAAGCCGTATCGCGGGTTATCATCTTGAACACACAGTCCGACAGTTTGTAGTCCTTCAATATCATGTCGGACCAGCCCGCCTCGATGTCCGCGCGGTGATACACCCCTCCGTCACCGGCAACTTCAGCAAAATCTTCCGCGAGATTGGATAGGACAAACTTGAGATCCTTCTGCTTCTCGGCTTCGTACATCTGGTGTAACGTGGCGGTGATGCGTTTCTCGACCGCCGCTTCCTCTTTCGGGCTCTGCCCTGCGAGCAGACCGCTTGACGAAAGACAGAGCACCGCAACTGCTACTACCCTCGCGACCGTCCTGGAAGCTCCTATCAACTGGAATCTCCTTTTTCGTTCAAAAACTGCCGGTTGTCCCGCCCTTGACCCGCCAATACGTTGAGCGTGCCCCATCCTTCCCGCGTCTTTTGCCGGAAGGGTGGGGCACCACGAACCTAGTCCAGATGTTTCAGGTTACCGGAGATTTACGATTGTAACCCTGTCAAAGGCCTGGATTACGAGTGGAACTCGACTCCCTGCGCAAGGTGAATTTCACCGCCCCAATTGATGGTGCTGGTCTGGCGCCGCATGTAAGCTTTCCAGGAATCCGAACCTGACTCACGGCCGCCGCCGGTCTCCTTTTCGCCGCCGAATGCGCCGCCGATTTCCGCGCCTGAAGTGCCTACATTCACGTTAGCGAGGCCGCAGTCGGAGCCCTTGAAGCTGAGGAACTTTTCCGCCTCGGCCATGCTGTCAGTGAAGATGCCGGACGACAGGCCCTGGGGAACCGCATTGTGCAGTGCAATGGCTTCGTCGATGGTCTTGTATTTCATCACGTAAAGGATGGGAGCAAAAGTTTCGGTTTGCACAATTTCTGCGTCATTGTGGATTTCGACAATGGTGGGAAGAACGAAGGTCCGCCTGCCGAACGGGGGTGGATCGAGGACCTTGCCGCCATAAAGCACTGTTCCACCCTGTTGGCGAGCGCAAGTGAGCGCATGCTCGTAGTCCGATACGGCTGTTTCATCAATCAGCGGCCCCATCAGGGTTTCAGGATTGAGCGGATCGCCGATTTTCACTTTTTCGTAATTGCCAATCATCTTGTGAACGAATGTGTCGTAGACGCTCTCGTGAATAATCAGCCTGCGCGTGGAGGTGCAGCGTTGGCCGGCAGTGCCGACAGCGCCGAAGAAGGACGATGCCAGCGCTCCTGTGAGATCGGCTTTTTCCGAGATGACGAGGGCGTTGTTGCCACCAAGTTCGAGAATTGTGCGGCCCAGGCGAGCGCCGACAACCTGAGCAATGCGCTTGCCCATGCGGCCCGATCCGGTGGCGCTGATGAGGGGGAGGCGATGGTCGGCCAGAATGCGTTCGCCAACGGTGGACCCGCGCCCGACGACCACACAGGAAACTCCAGACGGAACACCATTGGCCTGGAGTACCTCGCGGATGATGTTCTGGCATGCGATGGCGCAGAGCGGTGTCTTGCTGGACGGCTTCCACACCACCGGATCGCCGCAGACAAAAGCCAGCGCGCTGTTCCACGACCAGACCGCAACCGGGAAGTTGAAGGCCGTAATGACACCGATGGGCCCGAGCGGGTGCCACTGCTCCATCATGCGGTGCATCGGTCTCTCGCTCTGGAGTGTCGGACCGGAAAGCGTGCGGCTGAGACCAACCGCATAGTCGCAGACGTCGATCATCTCCTGCACTTCCCCGAGGCCTTCGGTGAGGATCTTGCCCATTTCAAGCGAGACGAGCCGTCCCAGAGCATCCTTTTTCTCGCGCAAAGCGACCCCAAGCTGGCGCACGATTTCGCCCCTTTTTGGAGCAGGCATGGCGCGCCAGAACTCGAACGCTTTCATCGCCTGTTCGACAACTTTGTTGTAGTCGGCCTCGCTCGCCTGCTCGATTTTGGCCAGCAATTCACCGGTAGCCGGGTTGTGGGATTCGATCCAGTCACCGCTGCCCGCGAACCACTGGTCCCCGTAACTCGCGCCCGAAAGGGTTTCCCGCAATCCTAACGCGTTGAAAATCCTGTCTTTCTCTCCCATGTCAATAACCTTTCAATAGCCAAAGCCCGCGTTTCCCGCCTCCGGTGGTAGCTCAGGACAAGCAAGACAGCCAAGAGCGGAGCGCGTTTGGCAGACAACTGAGTTTACCGCATGAGGTTGGAGCCGGGATGCTGTTTTGCGCAACCCAAGCGGATCTCCGGTGCGGCATTAGGCCCCTGACGGTACAATAAGCTTTGAGGCAGAAGTAATCTTCAATGTCCCTGAATAGTTATCCCTCGCGCTCCGCGCGGTCGCACAGTCTTCGCTCGCTGTTCAGCATGTTTTCCAGCGACCTGGCGATCGATCTGGGCACCGCAAATACGCTGGTCTTCGCGGCCGGCAAAGGTATCGTTGTCAACGAGCCTTCCATTGTGGCCATTAACAAAAACACCGGCGAAGTGGAAGCGGTGGGCAAGGAGGCCAAGGATATGCTGGGCCGCACGCCCGGCAATATCGTGGCCATCAAGCCAATGAAGGACGGCGTCATTGCTGACTTCAAGGTCACCGAAAAGATGCTGAACTACTTCATCCAGAAGGCGCACAACCGCAAGATGCTGGTGCATCCGCGCATTGTTATCGGCGTGCCTTCAGAAATTACCCAGGTGGAGAAGCGGGCGGTGGAGGACTCGGCCTACCGGGCCAAGGCCAGCGAAGTATATCTCGTGGAACAGGCCATGGTGGCGGCTATCGGCGCGGGTCTACCGATTACCGAGCCCAGCGGCAACATGGTTGTGGACATTGGCGGCGGGACGACGGATATTGCCGTGATCTCACTGTCGGGCATCGTCTATTCGCGCTCGGTGCGCATGGCCGGTAACCAGATGGACGAGGCAATCACAAATTATCTGAAGCGCAAATACAACCTGCTTATCGGCGAGCGGACAGCTGAGTACGTGAAGATGGAGATCGGCTCGGCGTTCCCGCTGGACAAACCGCTGACCATGGAGATCAAAGGCCGCAACCTGATCGAGGGCGTGCCCAAGACCATCACCATCGACGACAGCGAGATTCGCGAGGCGCTGGGCGAGTGCATCGCGGTAATCATGAATGCCATCCGCGTGGCGCTGGAGCGCACGCCGCCTGAGCTTTCAGCAGATATCAGCGACCGCGGGATTGTGCTGACGGGCGGAGGCGCGCTGCTGAAGAGCCTGGACAAGCGCATTCGCGAGGAAACCGGGCTGCCGGTTTCGGTGGCTGATGATCCGCTGGCCTCAGTGGTGCTGGGCACGGGAAAGATGCTCTCCGATTTCAAGCTGCTGCGCAAGATCAAGATCGACTAGCGAAAGGGATTAAGGGACCAGGGACTAAGGGACTAGGGAAACGAGGAATGACGAGCAGCGTCGATATGGCCAAACTCCCAGAGGGTGAGGAACTGGAAAAAAGAGCCCGCGCACTTGGCATTGACATCAGTGGTGAGCCGCGCTCTCAAAGCACTTCTGGCCGAGCACTCAGGGCCTCCGATCATGAACTCCAACGCCGAGTCATTGAAGCAGAGCGAGGAAACCGAGAATCTCACCTTTGGGTGATCGCGGTAATCTCCGCAATAGCCTCCGTTATCAGCGCAACTTCGGCATTCGTCGCACTGTTCTGGAAACGATAGTGTTTTCTGGTCAGTTAGTCCCTTATCCCTAGTCCCTTAGTCCCTGTTCTTTGGCTGCCATGGAATCGTTTTTCGTCCGCTATCGAAATCTCCTGGTGCTGCTGGCTATCCTGTTGGCGCAGATTATAGGGCTGGCCATGCAGGTGCGCCGCACCGACAGCGGACGCAACTCGCTTGACCCCCAAGATGCGCCGGGTGTGCGGTTGCTGCGGCTGTGGGCCGATATGGTGGTGACGCCACCGGAAAGAGCCTTCCATGCCTCCAGACTGGGCACTGTTGGTCTGTGGCAGAACTATATAGACCTGCGCCACATTCGTGAGCAAAATCAGGATTTGCAGAAGACCATTGACCGGCTCCGCCTGGAACAAGCATCTCTGCTGGAAGACGCGAAACAAGGTGAGCGACTGCAGGCGCTGGTGGACTTCCAGCAGAAATACATATACAAAACGCTGGCCGCGCAGGCCATAGGAACCAGCGGCAGCGATTCCTCGCGGGTTTTCTACATCGACAAGGGCGCCGACTACAAGCTGGAGCGCGACATGGCCGTAATTACCCCGGACGGAATCGTGGGCAAGGTGCGCGATGTCTTTCCACATTCCGCGCAGGTGCTGGCCATCAACGACCAGACGAGCGGCGCGGGTGTGATTCTGGAGACGACGCGGATTCGCGGGATTCTGCGCGGCAACGCCGCCGGACGGCCGCAGATTGTGGGCATTCTGAAGGACGACCGCATCCAGCCGGGAGAAAAGGTGCTGACCGCCGGTGGCGACCTGGTTTTCCCGCGCGGGTTGCCGGTGGGGGTGGTGGAAAAGGTTGTGACGGACCCCGATCGCGACGCGTTTATCGACGTGATTGTAAAGCCGGCGGCTCATTTGGACCGGCTGGACGAAGTGCTGGTGATCACCTCGACCGAGCCGCGTTTTCCGCCTGAGCAGCAGCAGGACATGGCAATGAGCGAGATGCTGAAAGGCGCTCAGGCTGCGGCCATTTCCGAGGCAAACAAAGAACAGAAAAAGGCATCCGAAGTGATGGCGGAACGGCTGCCTGGGCTTACCGATCCCAATGCGCCGGCAGCAAATCCGGCATCAGGGCAGGCGACAGCCCAGCCCGGACAAGGCGCAACTCCACCGGCAACAACACCGCCGCCGGTTCCCAAACTGCTTCACCCGCAGCATCCTGACCGCTTTACTCCGGCCGCAGCGTTGCCGCCGAATGGGGAAAGTTCAGCGCCTGCCGGCCAGGAAAAGAAGCCTGCGCCCAAGATTGGATTGAAGCCTGAATCAAAGCCAGAAGTGAAATCCGGCCCTAAGGCCAATCCCCCGCCGGCCCATGCAGAAGGGAAGACCCAGCCATGAGCTTGCTAGGCGCGGATTATCGCCGCGACATGGGGGTACACAGCTATCCGTTTCTGGTGTATGCGTTGACGCCGCTGGCGGCCCTGGTACTGCAGGCCTGGCTGCCGCGCCTGGTGCGGGGCTATACATGGTTCGATTTGCCGCTGGTGGTGACGGTCTATTTCGCGCTGGCCCGACGTAACCCCATTCAGGGATCGCTGATGGGCGCTGGGATGGGGCTCTTTGAGGATGCGCTCACCCACCATGCCATCGGGGTCAACGGCATTGCCAAGACCGTGGCCGGATTTCTGGCGGGGTCGGTAGGGGTGCGGATCGACGTCGAGAATCACACCATCCGCATGATGGTCACTTTCGTGCTATCGCTGTTATCGAGCGTGATTTACTTTTCTATTTATCGAGTTTTGCTGGGGCTGAGCCTGGAATGGAGCTGGCTGGCGGAACTGATGAAGGCAGTAGTGAACTCGTTGATTGCCATGGTGTTGTTTCCGCTGCTGGACCGGACGCAGGTTCGCGACTAAGGATCAGGGATCAGGGGTCAGTAAGTTGGTTTTGAGTGAGGAGTATGGGCTTCAACCAACGAGGGAGTGGGAGTATTAGAGAATTCACTTCCTCAACAGGTGAGTCGAAACGTCCAACTGAGTGTAGGACAGAGGTGCTGAGGCACGTCCCCTCCAAATCAATAGCGATATTGGCTGTATTCTAGAGGTTGAGAAGATGTATTCCAGCGGCACAACGCGCGGCGAAAAGCTTTCCACTCTGAAGTTGACGGCGGTGCAGTACGGCATTCTGTTGATGATGCTGGCGCTGGTGGCCGGACTGTGGCGGCTGCAAGTGCTGGGAGCGGAGAACTTCCGCCAGCTTGCCGAGCAGAACCGCATTCGCAAGGTTCCAGTGATGGCCGGTCGAGGCAAGCTCTTTGACCGCGAAAACCGGCTGATTGTAGACAACTACCCGTCGGTCTCCTGCTTCCTGGTTCGCGAACAGAATCGCAACGTAGACGCGGATCTGCCATTGATTGCACACGGGCTGAACCTGGACCTGGAGCAGTTGACCGCTACCCTGCGCCGCTACCGGGGTGCGCCGGGCTACCAGCCCATCCCCATCAAGAGTGACATCAGCGCCGATGAACAGGCATTCATCGAAGCCCACCGCAACGAGTTGCCTGAGTTGGAAACTATCGACGAGGAGCGGCGGCTCTACCCACGAGAAGGATTTGCCGCGCATCTTATCGGGTACGTGGGCGAAGTGAGCGAAGAGGATCTGAACCAATCGCGCTATGCGGCCTACGAACCGGGCGATGTGGTGGGCAAGGCGGGCGTCGAGGAGACCTACGACGAAATACTGCGGGGGCAAGACGGATCTCGAGATGTGATTGTGGACAGCCATGGCCGCGAGGTCGGCTACCTGAGAACGCAGCACGCCATACCCGGACAGGATCTGAAGCTGACCATTGACATCGACCTGCAACGCACCGCGGAGCTGGCACTGGGCGACGCCAGCGGCGCCGTGGTAGCCATGGACCCGCGCAACGGCGAGATACTGGCCATGGTCTCCCACCCCAGTTATGACCCCAACGCCTTTGCGGTACGTATTAACCGAACGGACTGGAACGAGCTAGTCACCAATCCAAACCATCCGCTGATGAACAAGGCGATCCAGGACCAGCTCGCGCCGGGGTCGACGTTCAAGGTCATCATGGCCGCAGCAGGCTTACAGGAAGGCGTGGCCCAGGATATGCACGTGAATTGCGTGGGCGGCGGGACGTTTTATGGGCGCTTCTTCCATTGCGACAGGCACCATGGCGTGCTGAATATCAGCCAGGCCATTCCGCTGTCCTGCGACACGTTCTTTTACACGCTGGCTCAAAAGCTGGGCATTGACACTATCGCCAAGTACGCCACCGCCTTTGGCCTTGGGCAGAAGACCGGCATCGACCTACCCAACGAGATGGCAGGCGTTATGCCCTCCACGCAATGGGAGATGAAGAATTTCCACCAGAGGTATTACCCCGGCAATACGATTTCCGTGGGCATTGGCCAGGGAGAAACGCAGGTTACGCCTCTGCAACTGGCACGGGCATTGGGCGGTATCGCGTCGGACGGTCATTTTGTGCGGCCGCATGTGGTGGACCCAGTTGCGAACAAACTCCCTGCGGAGTTCGAGCAGGCGATCAAGGACAGTTTCCCCGGCTCGGGCGATAGTGATTTTCCTCTCAACCCCGACACCTGGGCCATCATTACCGACGGCATGGCCGCTGCCACCACAACCGGCACTGCCGGGGCATCGCACTTGGAAGGCATTGACTTTGCCGGAAAAACAGGCACCGCGCAGGTTGTGGGCGGCGGCGATACACACACCAAAGGCGGAGCCAAGACTCCGAATTCCTGGTTTGTGGGCATGGTTCCCCGGCGCAATCCGGAGATTGTGATTGCCGTATTACAGGAACATGGCGACTGGGGCGCGCTCTCGGCCCACATCGCCGCCCAGATCATCACCACCTATGTGAACAAGAAGCGCAGGGCAGACCACAACGTCCTCGACGAAGCCAGCCTCAGCAAGCCGGTTGAAGTGGGAGCCGTTTGGTCCACCCCCGCGCCCCCGGGACGCAAGCGCACCGGCTCCCCTGCACAGGTTTCTGTTCTTCACGCCGGCCATTTCACGGTCGACCCAGGACCGATAGCCGGACCTAACGCAGTGGCCAGCGCTCAACATTTCATGCCGGCCTGGCTGCTCGCGTTGCCGGTACGCATCAAGCAGGAGCTGCCCTGATGCGGCGTTTTCTCTCTTTCCGCGATTTCGACTGGGCGTTGCTGAGCATGGTGCTCGCTCTCTGCACGGTCTCTGTGCTCGAAATCTACTCGGCCACTCTGCACACCAAATACACCGGTGACCACACCAAGCAGCTTTTTTTTGTGGTCGGCGGCCTTGCGGCCATGTTCCTCTTCGCCAAGATCGACTATCACCGGCTGCTGGACTGGGTTCCGTGGGCTTACGTCGTTTTTCTGCTATCGCTGGTCGCGGTCAAGCTGGTGGGACACAAGGTATTGGGCGCAAAGCGCTGGATCAGTGTCGGCCCCGTCCATTTTCAGCCTTCCGAGTGGGTCAAGCTGATTCTGATTCTGATGATGGCGCGCTACTTTGCCAATCTGGGCGGACGCTCGCTCACATGGAGGGATATCTTCAAGGCTTTCTTCCTGGTGGGCGTTCCGATGCTCATGGTGCTGATACAGCCCGACCTGGGAACCGCGCTCACTTATATGCCTATCCTCGTGGCCGGGCTCTTTCTGGGCGGCATCAACCTTCGCCAGGCGCTGATTCTAATGACCTGCGGAGCTGTGCTGATCGCCGGCGCCTGGAGCAGCGGCAAGGTGCTCAAGCCTTACCAGAAGGCTCGCCTGACCAGCTTCATCAATCCTGATAACGACCCCAGAGGCACTGGTTACCAAGTCAGACAATCGCTCATTGCCGTCGGTTCCGGGGGGGTGTGGGGCAAGGGCGCAGCCAAGGGAACTCAGACTCAGGGCGACTTTTTGCCAATCCCACATGCGGACTTCATCTTTGCCGCTTTTGGCGAAGAACACGGATTCGTCGGCGCGCTTTTCGTCCTGCTGCTATACTTTTTCATATTGATGCGTTTGATTCAGAACGCACAAACAGCCGCAGACCTGTCCGGCTCCCTGATTATTATGGGGGTGGTGGCTGTGTTGGCCTTCCAGATAGCGGTCAACATGGGCATGGTCATCGGGTTTATGCCCGTCACCGGAATCCCTTTACCGTTAATGAGTTACGGCGGATCTTCGGTGTTGTTTACGTTCCTGGCGCTGGGCGTGGTGATGAATGTCCGCATGCGCCGGTTCGTCAACTGAACGGATTTGCAGTTTCACCTCTTGTGTCCCCCCGGAAGAGTCCGGCCCACAAGAAAAGGATTTTTGAAGATTTATTGCCGGCCAGGTCCGAATGGATCGCACGCCCGGCAGGACAAGGGTTCATGAGCACGCAGAGACGGGAAAACCGCTCCTCCCCAGCGACGAAGACCTGTCGCCGGGGGCCCCGGTACCGTTGGCGGCGTACAAATTGCACCGGACGCACCGAAGAATCGGGAAAAGTACTCCCCGGTTCCATCGCGCGACACTGTTGTGCAAACGCCAGTGGTGGAACGGCCCCGCCGGGAGTTTCGGCAAGGTTGGCCACAGAATCTCTGCAAATGGGTTACCGTAGCGTACAGCTTTTTCAGTTTGTACAGCTTGTTCGGCTTGTTCGGTTTGTTCAGTTAGACCTTCGCCACGGATCGCCGCCCTTCGGGGCCGGACCTGGCGCAGAAACCGGCACTCCAGCGATTTACGGGTCATCCCTTCAGCACATCCCCTCCCCTTCCGGCCTTGCGAGTCTCCATTCAACCTTGCCGCGGGTCCCAGCAGGCTAGCGCCGCTGGGCGGAAAGGTACGATGGCAAAGGAAATTTGTATCTCCAGCACGCCGCACGAAACGCGGCTTGCAATTCTTGAAGACGATCAACTCGCGGAAATCTATTACGAACGCGAAAACGAATATACCCTCGCCGGTTCCATTTACAACGGTCGTGTTACACGCGTCCTGCCGGGTATGCAGTCAGCCTTTGTGGACGTTGGCCTGGAGCGCGACGCCTTCCTCTATGTGACCGACTTCATGGAGCTGGAGGACGCAGAAGAGACCGACGAGCTGGAAAAGGCAGCGTCGACGGGCGCCAACCAACCTCCTCGCGAAGTTCGGCACACCGGCGGCAAGGAACCAGCGCAGGATCGGGGCGGTCGCCCGAGCCAGAAACCT
>Ga0181529_10008336_pt1 | contig 10119 bp, 10 predicted proteins | sample PEATcosm2014_Bin_36_FD_119763 | JGI IMG/M metagenome (GOLD analysis project Ga0181529, IMG submission 119763) | Peatland microbial communities from MTU Mesocosm Facility, Houghton, MI, USA - PEATcosm2014_Bin10_30_metaG | ecosystem: Environmental > Terrestrial > Soil > Wetlands > Peat | place... | reverse complement strand
TATTGGAAGCGCACCCACGCGACCCACCACGCCACCGCCGGCAATCTCGACCGTCGCGGCCTGGGCGACATCGTGACGCTGACGGTCGACGAGTATCTGGCGCTCAATTGGCGCGGGCGGCTGCGCTATCGCCTCTATCGCAATCCGATCGTGATGTTCGGCCTCGGGCCGACCTATCTCTTCCTGTTGCAGCATCGTGCGCCGCTCGGCCTGATGGGCGAGGGCTGGAAGCCTTGGCTTTCGACGATGTCGACCAACCTCGGCGCTGCGGTGGTCGTCGCCCTGCTGATGTGGCTGATCGGCCCGGCGCCGTTCCTGTTGATTCACGGGCCGATCTTCGTGCTCGCCGCGACGATCGGCGTCTGGCTGTTCTATGTCCAGCATCAATTCGAAAACACCCGCTGGGCGCACGAGGCGCAATGGAATCTGCCTGAGGCGGCGCTGCACGGCTCCTCGTATTACGACCTGCCGATGGTGCTGCGCTGGTTCAGCGCCAATATCGGCGTGCACCACGTCCATCACCTCTCCAGCCGCATTCCCTTCTATCGCTTGCGCGAAGTGCTACGCGACTATCCTGAACTCGGCGCGATCAGCCGCGTGACCCTGTGGCAGAGCCTGCGCTGCGTGAACTACACGCTGTGGGACGAGGACGCGCAGCGGCTGATTTCCTTCGCCGCTTTGCGCAGGAAGCAGCGCGGAACCGGCGCGAGGGTGTGAGCGGCGAGAGCGGTTCGGGTTACAAGATTCCGCATAACACCGCGAGCTTCGCTCTGACTTCCGCCAAGGTCGCTTCAGGAACCGCGGCGCCGGCGTAACGCACCGGTCGCGCCAGCGCGTCGATGCTGCGGATATGCGACGTCAGAATCTCTCCCCCCAGGGGAAGGCCGTCCGGCAACAGGACGCTCGAGCCGAATCGACGGATCGTGCGCGTGATCGGACAAACGATGACGAACGCCGACACCTGGAAGAATTCGCGCGGCGAAAGAACGACCGCGGGGCGTCGTCCGCTTTGTTCACGCCCCGTTCGCGGATCGAAATCGGTCCAAATGAGATCGCCGGCATGAGGCGTATACCCGGTCTCAGTCACCCACGCGCTCGCGACCTTCGTCCTCACCCCAGTCGAAAGCCTCGCGCATCGACTCGGGCGTCATGTTGACGAGCAGATCCCGCAGGGAGAAGCGAGGCGAGACCGGTTCGACGACCAGCCGGGCGCCGTCGGCGACGATGTTGACCTTTTGGCCCTCTCGCACCCCGATTTGTTGAGCCAAGGCGCGCGGCAGTCGCAGGCCAAGCGAATTGCCCCACTTGGAAATCTGAACCTGCATGGGACTCGGCTCCCTGCTGTCGCCTGGATAAGATATACAAAATATATCTACCTCGCGCAAGCTCAGCCTGCGGGGCGCCTGCGTCCCCCCTACTTCGTCTCCCCCACCCGCTTGATCTCCCACTCCAGTTCCACCCCGCTGGCCGCCTTGACGCGCCGGCGCACTTCTTCGCCGAGCGCCTCGATGTCAGCGGCGGTCGCAGCGCCGCGGTTGATGAGGAAGTTGCAGTGCAGCGTCGAAACTTGCGCGTCGCCGACGACGAGGCCGCGGCAGCCGGCGGCGTCGATCAATTGCCAGGCCTTGTGGCCCGGCGGGTTCTTGAACGTCGAGCCGCCGGTCTTGTCGCGAATCGGCTGCGAGGCCTCGCGCGCGGCGGTGATGCGGTCCATCTCGGCCCTGATCGCGGCCGAATCGCCCGGGCGACCTTGAAGCGTGGCGCGGGTGAAGATCACGTCGTCCGGCGCTTCGCTGTGGCGATAGGAAAAACCCATCTCGGCCGAGCCAAAGATTCGCTTCGCGCCGGCGCGGTCGATTCCGTACGCTTCAACGAAGACTTCGCGAATTTCGCCGCCGTGCGCGCCGGCGTTCATCCGCAACGCGCCGCCGAGCGACCCCGGCACCCCGCGCAGGAAAGCAAGACCGTCGATCCCCGCTTCCGCCGCGGCGCGCGCGACCTGCGCGTCGAGCGCCGCCGCGCCGACGACCACGCGGCAATCGGCCGTCGTCTCGATCGCGCCGAACGCCTTGCCGCCCAGGCGAATCACCACGCCGCGAACGCCGCCGTCGCGGACGATGAGGTTAGAGGCGACGCCGATCACCGTGACCGGCGTCTCCGGCGGCAGGCGTTTGAGCAGATAGGCGAGGTCGTCCTCGTCGGCCGGCGAGACGAGCGCCTCGGCCGGGCCGCCGACTCGGAACCAGGTGAAGGGCGCCAGCGCGACCTCCGCGGCGAGCCGCCCGCGCAAGTCGGGGGCGCGCGCGCGCAAATCGTCGACGAGGCTGGCGCGACCGTCCGTCACGACGGGACAGCCTCGAGCCAACGTTGCAGCGCGGCTCGGCCCGCCGCCGCAAGGGGCGCGCCGTAGCGGCGCGCGTCGGCGCGAATCGTCCGCGGATCGATCCCCGCCTTGGCGAGTTCGACCGTGTGGCCAATCAGCCAGGATTCGATCGCGCCCGGGTCCGCCTCGAGGTGGAACTGCAGCGCCAGCGCCCAATCGCCGATGCGAAACGCCTGATTCGCGCAGAGCGCAGTGGCGGCGAGCCGTTCGGCGCCGCTCGGCAGGTCGAAAGCGTCGCCGTGCCAATGGAATACGTTCAAGCCCTCGATCGCCGCAAGCGGCGAAGCCTTTGCGGCGGGGACAAGTTCGACCGGCGCGTAGCCAATCTCTTTGCCGGGCCCCGGCGCGACGCGCGCGCCGAGCGCCGCCGCCATCAATTGCGCGCCGAGGCAGACGCCGAGCGTCGGCCGACGGGCGGCGAGTCGACGCTTGATCGCGGCGATCTCTTCGACGAGGAACGGATAGGCCTCCGTCTCGTAGACGCCGATCGGCGCGCCGAGAACGATCAGCAGATCGCACGCGTGGATACGGGCGAGCGGCAGCGGCCCGCAGCCGACGTCGGCATAGGCGAGATCGTAGCCTGCCGCGTCGAGCGGCGCCGCCCAGACGCCGACGTCCTCGAACGCGACGTGCCGAAGCGCAAGCGCCGTCTTTCGCGTCATGCCGCCGCCTCCAGCGCGGCCAGCTCGGCGGGCAGCGCATAGGCCCACTGAGTGACGCTGCCGGCGCCGAGGCAGACGACATAGTCGCCAGGCCGGGCAATCTTGCGCACGATGCCGGCGAGCATGTCGGGCGAGGGCAGAACGACGGCGTGGCGGTGGCCATGGGCGTTGATCGCTGCGGCGAGCGCCTGCTTGTCGACGCCGGCGATCGGCGTCTCGCCGGCCGGATAGACGTCGGCGACGATGACCGCGTCGGCGTCGTTGAAGCAGCCGGCGAAGGATTCGAACAGCGACTGCAGACGCGTGTAGCGATGGGGCTGGACGACCGCGATCACTTTGCCGGCGGCGGCGTCGCGTGCGGCGCGCAGCACGGCGGCGATCTCCACCGGATGGTGGCCGTAGTCGTCGAAGATCGTCACGCCTTTCCACTCGCCGGTGCGGGTGAAGCGGCGCTTGACGCCGCCGAAGGCGGCGATCGCCTTGCGGATCGTCGCCGGCGCGACCTTCAGCTCGTGGGCGACGGCGATCGCCGCAGTCGCGTTGAGCGCGTTGTGGCGGCCGGGCATCGGCAGCGCCAGGTCGTCGATGAAGGTCGCCTCGCCGTTCTTGCGGTCGCGGATCAGCACGCTGAATTTGGTCACGCCGCCGGCGAGATCGACGTCGAGCAGGCGCACGTCGGCCTGCGGGTTCTCGCCGTAGGTGACGACGCGTCGATCCTCGATCCGCCCGACCATCTGCTGCACCGTCGGGTGGTCGAGGCACATGACGGCGAAGCCGTAGAACGGCAGATTCTCGACGAAGGCGAGGAACGCTTCCTTGATCGCGTCGAAGGTCTTGAAATGGTCGAGGTGCTCGGGATCGATGTTGGTGACGATGGCGACGTCGGCGGGCAACTTGAGAAAGGTGCCGTCGCTTTCGTCGGCCTCGACCACCATCCAGTCGCCGCCGCCCAATTTCGCATTGGCGCCATAGGCGTTGATGATGCCGCCGTTGATGACGGTCGGGTCGAAGCCGCCGGCGTCGAGCAGCGTCGCCACCAGCGAGGTCGTCGTCGTCTTGCCGTGGGTGCCGGCGATGGCGACGCATTGCTTGAGCCGCATCAGCTCGGCGAGCATTTCGGCGCGCCGCACCACCGGAATGCGCCGCGCCCGCGCCGCCGTCAGCTCGGGATTGTCGCGTTTGATCGCCGTCGAGACGACCACCACCGCCGCCTCGCCGAGATGGGCGGCGTCGTGGCCGACGAAAACCGAAGCGCCGCGCTCGCGCAGCCGCTTGACGTTGGCGTTGTCGCTCGCGTCCGAGCCCTGCACGACATAGCCGAGATTGATCAGCACCTCGGCGATCCCCGACATGCCGATGCCGCCGATGCCGACGAAGTGGATAGGGCCAAGTTCGCGCGGCAGTCTCATGAGGCGTCACTCCTCGCGCCGGCGGCGAGTCGGCGCGGCTCGAAAATCGCCCCGACATATGCCGAATCGCCGATTCGGCCAAATCGGGGCTCTAGCGAACGCGGTAGATCGTCGCCACGCGGCTTTCGGCGACCGGCGTCAGGCCCGGCGCGTCGAACCGCCAGACGCAGCCGCCGTGCAGCAGAATCGCCGTGTCGTAGACCTCGCGCCAGCTCGGGCCGCCGGCTGCGCCTTCGTGGCCGGCGAGCCATGACGGCCGGACCGCCACCCAGGGCGTGTCGGCCATCCGTGGGTCGAGCTGCGAGACCGGCTGCATGCCCTTGCCGGTGAACAGGGTCGAGGCCAGCGCCCGGCGGTCGATGACGACGAAATTGGCGAGGCCGCGGAGATAGTGCTGTTCGTTGCCGGCGTCGCAGGCGTCGGCCGGCGGCGCGACGACGAGCGCGCGGGCGCCGGGCGCGACGGCGCGAATCGCCTGGCGGAAATCGTCGGCTTCGCGCGCATATTCGGCCCAGTCGGGGGCCGCCGCCGCGACCCTCGCGACGCAAACAGCCGCCGCCGCGGCGGCGAGCCACCGTTTCGCAGACGCTCCGACCGGGCCGCCGAGCGAGGCGACCGCGAGATAGGCGAAGAACACCGCGAGCCGCGCGTCGATGTAATCGGCCGCGCCGTGGGCTGGCGGCAGCGCGGCGATCGCGACGAACAAGCCGGCGAGCGGCAACCGCATCGCCGGCGCGAGCGTCAACAGGCGGCGGTCCAGCCCTGCGGCGAGGACGACCGCCAGCCCCATGGTCTCGACGAAACCGGCCGACAGCCCGCTGTCGAGCATCGGTGCGGCGAGGCTCGCGACCTTGACTCCCGGGCCGCCGAAACGATTGTCAAACGGTACGGCGAACAGCCACAGGATCGCGCCCAGCGCGACGCAGAACGGCGTCGTCCAGATTCGGGCGAGCCAACCGCGCCAGCCCTCGCCCGACCGCCGCGACGCTTCGATGAGCCCGACGGCGAGGCAGAACGCCGCATAAGCGGCGATGTGGCAGAAGAACAGAACGACCGATACGCCATTGAAGAGGACGAGGCGCATCGCCAGCCGGCGACGGTCGATCGTCAACCACCACGCCAGCGCGTGGAAGGCCAGCCCCATGCCGAGGGCGAAATTGACCAGACCGAGGGTGGTGACGAGGTTGTAGGAGAGCGTCGGCGCGATGAGGACGATCGGCTGCGGCGCGCCGTTGAGCGCCTTGCTGAGTCGCCAGACGCCCCAGGCGGGCAGCGCGAACGCGGCGAACCAGGCGAGCCGAATCACGCTTTCCGGCGACAGGATCGGCGATAGGGCGAGATAGACGAGATCGATCGCGAGGTTGGGGATCAGCGCCAGCCGCGCCTGGTAGAGCGCGGCGAGCGGATCCCCGGCAGGCATGGCGTAGAGGGTCAGACGGGCCCAGTGATTGACGAGGTCCCAACTGCGCGGGATCGGCCAAACGGCGACCGGCGCGGCCATCAGCGCGATCAGCGCGGCATAGGCCAGGCCGAGCGGCGTCGACGCGGCGGCGGCGGCCGGCGGGGCGCCGCGCGCCTGCTCTCGAATCGCCCCCGCAGTCATCGCGCGTCCTCTGCTGCGAAAGATACCGCGGCGGAGCTTGCCCGCCGGCGATGAACAAAGCTTTGCGCCGCGGCTCAGACCGCGCCGTCGACCGCGAGTTCGGCCCTGAGCCAGCGGCCGAAGGCGCGTAGGGCCGTGGAAGGCGCGCGCATTGCGGAGGTCGCCAACCAATAGGACTCGCCGCTGTCGACTCCGCCGGAGAAAGGCGCGCGCACAACGCCCGATTTCAGCGCGTCGGCCGCAAGCGTCGGCCACGCCAGCGTCACGCCCTGGCCGGCGATCGCCGCGTCGAGGCAAAGGCCGGCGTCGGAATAGATCGGACCGCCGGAGAGCTTGAGATCGGGCGCGCCCTGGCCGGCGAGCCATAGCGGCCAGCGGCGGGGCGAGCCGTGGTCGCGGACGATCGGCAGGCGGGCGAGGTCGTCGAGCCCGCCGATGCGTTCGGCGAGCGCCGGGCTGCAGACCGGGAACAGCGCCAGGCCGGCGAGCCGCTCCGCCCGCACGCCGGGCCACGGGCCGACGCCGACCCGGACCCCGGCGTCGACGTCGGATGCGTCGAAATCGGCCAGCTCGATCGACGCGTCGATGCGCAGCGCGATCTCCGGATGGGCGGCGTGAAAGCGGGTCAGCCGCGCCACCAGCCATTTCGCCGCCAGCACCGGCGCGACCGAAATCGTCAATCCCGTCCCGCGCCGCGCCCCGGCGGCGGCGACGGCGCGCGCGATCTCCTGCAGGCCGCGGGTCAACGATTCGATCAGCGGCGCGCCCACGGCGGTCGGCTCGAGACCCCGCGCGGTGCGCTCGAACAGCTTGCGGCCGAGCTGAGCCTCGACCTTGTGGATGTGCTGGCTCACCGCGCCGGGTGTGACGCCGAGCTCGTCAGCGGCCTTGGCGAGATTGCCGCGCCGGCCCGCCGCCTCGACCGCGCGCAGAGCGACAAGCGGATAACGATTGAGGCTTTCCATATAGCTACACTAAATCCAGGCGGCGCGATTCTCCATACCGAGACCCCTGCTTTTGTCAGAGATTACAGCCATGACATCCATCAGGAGGCTTCGATGAGCCTGCATTTCTTCTCGCGGGTCGCGCAGGCGATCGCGCGTCGTCTCGCCGAGGCGGCGACAGCGCCGGAGCGTGGATGCGACCCGATCGATCACCCCGCCATCGCGGCGATGGACCTGAGGGAGATCGCCGACCTGCCCCTAGCCCCGCAGCGCTCGCGGCCTGAGGCGCCACGCGCCGGGCAGCCCGCGGCGGGCAGGATTTCGCACTCAGCCGCCGCCTGATCGGCGGCCGGGACGGGGCGATCAGATCAGGCGATCGAGGTGGAAGGTCATCATAAAGGCGATGAACGCCGCCGCGACAAGCGTGTGAACGAGGAACGCCGTCGCCGAAAGCACGACGGCGAAGCGACGCCCGGCCAGCGCAAAGATGGCCGCGACCGCGACGGCCGCTTCGAACAGGACGAGCCTGACGTCGCTATTGCCCATCAGGTCGTCGCGCGCGATGGCGATCAGCGCCGGATAGGCGATGTATTGCGACGTCTTGTAAAGCAGGACCACGCCGGCGAGGGCGAGGTTGAGGCCGAGCAATAAACGGGGAATCCGTCGCAACGCGAGCGCTGCGACGCCGATGGCGAGATGCGCGCCGAGCAACGCGACGATCAGCGCAATCGCGCGCTGGTTGTCGGCGAGCAGCGCGTCAACGGCGTCAGCGAATGCGCCCGGCCCCATTCTTCGCCTCGCATGGCGCGCCCGATAGGATCTGGTCCGGCCGCCATGGCGCGAACGCGGCGGCCCCTGATCTTACGGGCCGCCCACCGATCCGTCTTCGCAGCGCCGGCGCCGAAGCGCTCCCTCAGCGATCGACCATTGCCTGTGCGCTGTCGGGATAGCGGTCGCCCTCGACCTTGATTCGCGCCAGCGCGGCTTCGATCTGGCCGAGGTCGGCCGCGGACAATGCGACATCGGCGCCGCCGAGGTTTTCCTCGAGACGATGGAGCTTGGTCGTGCCGGGGATTGGCGCGATCCACGGCTTCTGGGCGATGAGCCAAGCGAGCGCGAGCTGCGCCTTGGTCGCGCCCTTCTGCGCCGCGATTTCGCCGAGCAGGTCGACCAGCGCCAGATTGGCCTTGCGCGCCTCCGGCGTGAACCGCGCATAATTGGCGCGCGCGTCGCCGGCGGCGAACTGGGTCGTGGCGTCGATCGCGCCGGTGAGGAAGCCGCGCCCGAGCGGGCTGAACGGAACAAAGCCAATCCCCAGCTCTTCGAGCGTCGGGAAGATCTTGGTCTCCGGCTCGCGCCACCACAGCGAGTATTCGCTCTGCACCGCCGTCACCGGCTGGACCGCGTGGGCGCGGCGGATGGTTTGCGCGCCGGCTTCCGACAGGCCGAAATGCTTCACCTTGCCAGCGGCGATCAATCCTTTCACCGTCCCGGCGACGTCCTCGATCGGCACCGTCTTGTCGACCCGGTGCTGGTAGAACAGGTCGATGCGGTCGGTCTTCAGCCGCTTGAGCGAGGCGTCGGCGACGGCGCGAATGTTTTCCGGCCGGCTGTCGGGGCCAAGCCGCGTGTCGCCGTTGCGGAAGCCGAACTTGGTCGCGATCACGACCTGGTCGCGCAGCGGCGCCAGCGCCTCGCCGACCAGTTCTTCGTTGACGAAGGGCCCATAGCATCCGGCGGTGTCGAAGAAGGTGACGCCGCGCTCGTGAGCGGCGCGGAGGAGCGTGATCGCCTCGCCGCGGTCCATCGCCGGGCCGTAGGCGAAACTGAGGCCCATGCAGCCGAAGCCGATGGTCGAAACTTCGAAGCCGTTCTTGCCGAGTTTGCGCTTCTGCATCGGTTTCTCCTGTTGCGCCGGGACGGGGACGATGACGGCGTGTGCTCGAGCCCTGATGTAGCCGGCGCCGGGCGTTTCGATTAGACGCTTAATGCCGCAATGGGCTATAAGCCTGCCTAATCAATGTCGCGCATCGACTTCAACGACCTCAACGCCTTTCTCGCCATCGCGCGCGAGAAGAGCTTCACCCGCGCCGCGGCGCAGCTCGGCGTGTCGCAGTCGGCGCTCAGCCAGACCATGCGCGGCCTGGAAGAGCGGCTTGGGTTGCGGCTGCTGGCGCGCACCACCCGCAGCGTCGCGCCGACCGAAGCGGGCGAACGGCTGATGCGGGCGATCGGCCCACACCTCGAAAGCGTCGCCGACGCGCTGGCGGCGGTCAGCCGTTTGCGCGAGACGCCGGCCGGGGCCGTCCGCATCAGCGCCAGCGAGCACGCCGCCAACAGCGTGCTCTATCCCGCCGTCGCGCGGCTGGCGCGCGCCTATCCCGAAATCGCGATCGAGGTCTGCGTCGACAACGCCTTCGCCGACATCGTGGCGCAGCGCTTCGACGCCGGCGTGCGGCTCGGCGAACAGGTCGAAAAAGACATGGTCGCCGTGCGCGTCGGCCCCGACATGCGCATGGCGATCGTCGCGACTCCGACCTATTTCGAGCGCTTCCCGCCGCCGCAGACCCCGCGCGATCTGACGCGCCATCGCTGCGTCGCCATGCGGCTGCCGACCTTCGGCGGCCTGCTGCCGTGGGAATTCGAGAAGGACGGGCGGGAAGTCACGGTGCGGGTCGAAGGAGCGGTGACTTTCAACGTCATGGCGATGGGCCTGAGGGCGACGCTCGACGGCCTCGGGCTCGGCTATTGCCAAGTCGATCTCGTTGCGCCCTATGTCGCCGACGGCCGCCTGATCAGCGTGCTCGAAGACTGGTGCCCGTCGTTCCCCGGCTACCATCTCTATTACCCCAGTCGACGCCAGCACTCGGCCGCCTTCGCCGTCGTCGTCGAAGCGCTGCGCTACCGCGGCCCGGCCAGGCCAGCGCCCTAAGTCACGACGCTCGGCGCCTTGCGCCCGGTGCGCTTCTCGATCTCGGCCAGCGAGCGCGACAGGGCGATCAGGTCGGCGAGCGCGGCTTGCGCGTCTTGGCCGAGGTCGCCGCCCGGCGGCTCGTAGCGCTCGATGTAGACGCGCAGCGTCGCCCCGACCGTGCCGGTGCCCGACAGGCGATAGACG
>Ga0181529_10008334_pt1 | contig 10119 bp, 8 predicted proteins | sample PEATcosm2014_Bin_36_FD_119763 | JGI IMG/M metagenome (GOLD analysis project Ga0181529, IMG submission 119763) | Peatland microbial communities from MTU Mesocosm Facility, Houghton, MI, USA - PEATcosm2014_Bin10_30_metaG | ecosystem: Environmental > Terrestrial > Soil > Wetlands > Peat | place... | reverse complement strand
CCTGATCGATCGTGTCGTCATTTTCCTTTCGCGAGGCGAGCGCGCCGGCCAGGATGAGTTCGTCGGCCGTGATCTTGTCCAGGCAGAAGGGCGCTCCGAGCGTCAGCTTGTTCTGCGTCAGCGTGCCCGTCTTGTCGGCGCAGAGGACGTCGACGCCGGCAAGTTCCTCGATGGCGACCAGTTTGCTCACGATCGCCTGTTTCTTCGCCAGCTTGCGCGCGCCCACAGCCATCGTCACCGACAACACTGTCGGCATCGCGACCGGAATGGCGGCCACGGTGAGCACAAGCGCGAATTGCAGCGTCGTGAGAATGGCTTCGCCACGATAGATCGAGAAGCCGATGATCACCGCCACCAGGACCAGCGCGAGAACGATGAGATAGTCGCCGATCTTCAGCACGGCCTTCTGGAAATGGCTGACCGTGACCGCCGTCTCGACCAGTTCCGCCGTCTTGCCGAAATAGGTTTGGCCTCCGGTCGCATAGACCAGCGCGTCGATCTCGCCGCGCCGGATGATCGAGCCGGAGAAGATCGCGTCGCCGGAATTCCGCGTTGCCGGCAACGATTCCCCCGTCAGCGCCGACTGATCCACCGAGACTTCGTCGCCGTTCAGCAAACGGGCATCGGCGGGGACGATGTCGCCCAAACGGAGGCGGATCGCGTCGCCGGGAACGAGATCCTTCGCGGCCGCCGTATTCCATTTTCCGTCGCGCTTGACCCGCGCCTTGATCGCGAGCCGCGCCTTTAAAGCGTCGATGGCGTTGCCGGCCTCGCGTTCCTCCCAGAAGCCGATGCTCGCGTTGGCGACAAGCAATACGAGAATGATGAAGAAGTCGGGCCAGTGGCGAACGACCCCCGAGAGCACAACCGCGATTTCGATCATCCAGGGAATCGGCCCCCAGAAGTAACCGAGAAATTTGAGCAGCGCGTTTGTCTTCTTCTCCGCGATCTCGTTGGGGCCGTACTGGGTCAGCCGCTTCTTCGCCTCGACCTCGCTGAGGCCGTCGGGGGATGAGCCGAGTCTCTTTTCGACCTCTGCCAGTGGTAGCTTCTGCAACTCGTCCTTGGCGACGGGCTTCGCCCCCGGCTTCGCGGCGGGCGTTTTGGCGGGGTCGGCGTGGGTCGCCATCTGGGGCCTTCCTTCTTGGTCTGTCGGAGTCGCGCTGGTCGCGAGGATCTGGAGGCGCCTGATCGGCGCGCGCTCACACGGCGCCGCGAACCTGTCGCCGGCGTCTGAGCGATCGGCACTCCGCCGCCCTTTGTGGAAAGACCAAGGGCGTCGGCGCGGTCGAACTAACTCTCGCCCAGCTTCCGAGTTTGCGCCGTAGGGGTCACAGCGAGACAGCCTCGGAAACTACTCAGATTTTTCTGTCGAGTGAGGGAATGAGGCGAGGGCACAAATCCCAACTCTTCGCACCTGCGCGACCCACGCGGTGGCGCAACGCCCGCGACTCGAAGGCCTGAACACATCGCTCATATTCGGTCGGAGTTCTGAACGGCAAAACGCTCGATTGTGAAATTGGGCTCGATCCCCGGTCGTTGTTTCCATACGACTCAGGTCTCCGGTATCCGCCGAACACGGACGCAACAAGAGGCCAACAAGGGTTCAACGGGTCCGTCGGTCGGCGCTGCCCTGGAGGCGCTTAGTGAGAGCCTCTATCGTCCGCTTGGACTTTTCCCTCGCCGAAACCGGCCATTCCGCTTGCGACCAGCTCCAGTCGTTCCCAATCGGCTGTGTGACACGCGGCTCGAAGGAGCCGCGCGGTAGCTCCCGAGCCGCCGCTCTTGGTCGACGCGCGTAGTCCGCGCCGAGTACTCCGTGATCACGTATCGTAGCCTTGGCGGTCCCGAGCCTCGCGCAAATGATCCTGTTCACCACTTCGCATGCTCCTGATCCGAGCACAGTGGTCGCGACACGTGCCGATTCGCTTTTCTAATCTCCACGGAATTCTATCTCGCTTCCACGTCTTCGACGCTTATCGAAGCGAGGCGCGCGCCGATGGCGCACGATGTCTTTGACGACTTAAAGAAACTCTTGATTGGAGGTGGGGAGGAATAACCCCGAAAGCCCCCAGAACGTAAGTGAAGAGAGATAGACGATGAATCCTGACCAACTCCGCGAGCGCGTCCACACGTTGACCCATGAGATGCGCACCATGGCGAACACGTTCGAGATGTTGTGCGAGGAGTTCCCCGCACTTTCGACTCCTCCGGTCGATCTGACGGCGCTGTCGACCAAAACAGGGCGGGCATGCCCTCAGGCGGATTGGCCCCGCATCGGCGGAAAAGAGGAGCTGCCGTCGACCGCCGACATCCTCGCCAGCCGTGCGTTCCGCAAGGCGTTCAGATCGTCCTTCGCTCGGGAGATATACCTCGGAGCGAGCACCGGCTTGGCCGCGTTGGCCGCGCTCCTTAGGCTACCTTTGTACAAGATATCGACCGTTGCGCCAGGTCGGCTCAATGAGCGGATCTACGAACTGAGAAATGATCGGTACGGCGCCGAACACCATGTCGACGGCGGCTACGTGCTTGACCTTGACGGATACAACGATTGGTTCGCGTCGCACGTATACGTAACGCGCCGCGCCGCCCGCAACAGTCCGGTCGAGATTCATCCCCGCGCACTGACGGTCCATCTGCCCGTCGGCATGACCGACGCGATGTTCGACGCTGCCTTTGATCACGAAATTCGAAGAGGCGCCGTCGATCGTTTTGTAGCTACCTCCGAGGGGATCGCGCATTGCAAGGCTCTTGGCGTCAATCCGGCCATCGCTATGCGCGGGACGCCTTATCCGATGGGCGCCTCAACACGACACAGTCCTTGCGCCGAGATCGCCGTCTTTAGGATCCGCGAGGACAGCGATCGCCTCGTGACCATCGCCGAGCGCGTCGTGCTAAAACATCTCGGGTTGATCGAATAGCGATCGGCGCAGACATACGGTCGTCTCGACTGCCGTTAGTCGGACGCCGTGGCGACGCGGCGGACCGACCGAATCTGATCAACAATCGGGAGTCGCGCCGACGCGAGGCGAAGACGCCTACTTCCATCATCGAAAGCTCCTGTCGAACCCCGTCTGACATCGTCGTCGCGTCCTTGGCGCCGTTCGCCTGAACGCCGACGCGCGCTCAGCCGACCTGCGCGTCTTTCACCGCAATCCCACAAAACGCTTGTTCAAGGGAGAAGGTGTCGCTGCGCTAGGGGTTGGGGAAAGTCCCGAAACTCGACAGTCCTGCGGAGCGAGATCGCACGCAGAGCGAGCTACCGCCTCATCGGCCCGATCGGCAAGGCCTGTCGCGCCGCGGTCGCGCGTCCTCAAGGCTTCCATCTCAATCAATCGAGAACCGAAACAAGCAACACGAAAGGACTAGTTTGATGCCCGACGAAGAATTTCCGCTACCCTGGGAGCACCGCCCGTTCGATTGGATTCGTTTGAGCGAAGAACAGGCGCATCACGTCAGTTGCGCATCCTCCCGTCGCCTCGATCTGCGTAGCCTCGCTGGCGACGCGTTGTTCTATTCGCTGGTCTTGGAAGGACGCAGCCCACACATCGACGAGACCGCACGGGCGGCGATCCGCCACTATGTCGACCTCACGAGATTGCTCCTCGCCGCTGTGCCGGCGCGCGCGGAAGATCTCAACCTTAAGCTCGCCGCCCTCACCCCTCCCGACCCGCTGGTCGCCGAACACGTCAATCTACGCCCGATGTTGCAGGCGGGCGCCAGGGCCGACATCCAGCGTCTAAAGTTGCCCAACCCGCCGCACTGGATCCTCGAGTGGGCGATCACGTAGCGGGACAGACGCGGCGCACGGCGTCGCCAAGTCCTCGGTTCGACCACACCCGGCGCACGCCACTGACGCCTCGGTTTGCGCCGGCCGCGCCCTCGTTCGACAGGCCCGACGTCTTCGTCTGCTGCACTCGCGCAAGTCCGCATCACAACGCTGACCGAACTTGACCCTCGCCCATCACTGAACCGCGCCGCAGCGCAGATTCCTCGCAACCCGGATTTTCCAATCTCTCGGAGAGAAGCTTCCTATGTCCACCCAGCTTGAAGACCTCGCTCGCCTGCTCGAGCAATCGCCCGACTTCAAAGTGCTGCGCCGGCTGCAGCCGCGTGACGTCTTCTCGCAAAGCCGATGCGAGCGGCCACTCATAGGCGTCGTCTTGGACACAGAAACCACCGGCCTCGACCTCGACAGAGCCGAAGTCATCGAGCTCGCGATGCTGAAGTTCTTGTACACGCCTGATGGCGAGGTCCTGCGCGTCATCGGCACGTTCGACGAACTACGACAGCCTGCCAATCCCATTCCGCCAGAGATCACGGCCCTGACCGGCATCAACGACGAAATGGTTGCTGGCCGTTCCATCGACCCGGCTGCGGTCAACGCTTTCGTCGCCGACGCCAGCGTCGTGATCGCGCACAACGCGAAATTTGATCGGCCAATTGCTGAGAAAGCCTGGCCCACCTTCAAGACCCTCAATTGGGCGTGCAGTCTGGATGAGTTACCGTGGCGAGTAAACGGATTCGAAGGGACCAAGCTCGCCTATTTGCTGATGAGCGCGGGGCTGTTCGCAGACGCTCATCGTGCGATCGGCGATTGCCAAGCTTTGCTTCACATTCTGTCCTCGCCGTTTGGCACCGAGGGTAAGCCGGCGCTGGCGACCCTGCTCGCCAGCGCCCGCGAATCGACGATCCGCATCTTCGCCGTCGACTCGCCCTTCGATCGCAAAGATCTGTTGAAGGCGCGCGGCTACCGCTGGTCAAACGGCGCGAACGGCTGCCGTCGCTGTTGGTGGCGAGACGTCGCCGAGCGTGACCTCGAGGCCGAACTCGCGTTTCTGCGCGCCAGCGTCTTTCTGCGCCCTATCGATCTGCCGACGCAGCGCATCACCGCGCGCGAGCGCTATTCCACGAACGCGCTTACCTGACGGCGCGCCCCCATGTCTGGCGACCCATTTGCGGCGATTACGCTCGGCGCGCACCTGCGCCTCCTTTCGACGCTTTGCACCCCACACTCGGGAACAACGATGTCCGACGACTTCGACGACGATAGATTTGCATGCCCTCCACTACCGCGTCATCCGAAAGGAAAGCGCGTGACGATCCATCAGCACAGCCAGCGGTCGGTCGTCGCACTCGACGGGCCATATGGGCCGATCCGAATCGAATCCTCGACCACCGTCACCGTCGAGGCGGTCGAGGCCGACTTGCCACCGTATCGGTTCGACGATGGCTTCGCCCAGCCTTCGCCGAGACGGTTGCCGAAAGGGACGAAACGGTGAGGATCGTTCCCGGCGAGATCGGCATTGAGCGCAGTCATCCGGTGAGGACTGATCGCAACCACCGCATGTGCTGATAAGGCGAGGCGAGCGCGGCGGGAACCGTCGCGCTCAATGCGCAAGTGGGCGCCTCTCTTCTTGGGCGGCGTCCAAACCCCGACTCAATCGACGCTTCTTGTCGCCCCGGCAAGCGTCGCGCCCACTCTTGCGCTGGACCGAAGACGAGAAGCGACCGATCGTCGCCCGGAGATTCGTCGGGCCGCGATCGGCCTGAGTAGTTTCCGAGCCTCCCCGAGCCGTCATGGCTATGCGAACTTCGCTTGCGCATCTTGAACCTGCGACGCGAACTCAACGCGGGGCAACCTAAATGCCGAGGCGTTTCCCTGTAGTCACTGTCGTTGCTCCACCCGTCATCGTGTGCAAACGCCGATGCGCAACGGTCAACGAAGCCGTCGCGGGCGCCAAATCATGACATGCGATTGGGCGGTCGCAGTCTTGAAATCGGACCGCGTGGGAACTCCATTCTTGCTCGGCGAAGCGGGACCGAAACGAGACTCTTGGACGCAATCACTTCGAGATCAATGCGACTCGAAAGGACGTGGCTGATGTCGACTCGTAGGAAGCTAATCTTGGACTGCGATCCGGGCCACGATGACGCGATCGCGCTCTTGCTGGCGTATGGCAATCCGGATGTTGAGCTAGTCGCCGTCACGACTGTCGCCGGAAACCAAACGCTAGAGAAAGTCACTCGCAACGCACTCGGGGTCGCCGCCATCGCCGGTATTGTCGGCGTCCCGTTCGCGGCGGGCGCAGCGCGACCCTTGTTGCGGCCACTCGAAGTGGCCGAGTCCATTCACGGAGTTTCGGGCCTAGACGGCGTGCTGCTGCCTGATGCGACTGTGGCGCTCGACCGGCGGCATGCGGTCACTGTCATTGTCGATGAGATTATGTCGCACGACCCGCAAGAGATCACACTGGTTGCGACGGGTGCGCTGACCAACGTTGCGTTGGCGGCGCGCATCGAGCCTCGGATCGTTCAGCGGGTGCGCGAGGTGGTGTTGATGGGGGGCGGGTACCACATCGGCAATTGGAGCGCTGTCGCTGAATTCAACATGAAGATTGACCCGGAGGCCGCGCACATTGTGTTCAACGCGGGGTGGCCGTTGACCATGGTAGGTTTGGACCTGACCTACCAAGCATTGGCGACCCCGGAGGTGATCGCCAGGATCGCCGAATTGGACACTGGTCCAGCACGGTTCGTGTGTCAGCTGCTAAAGTTCTTTGCTAAGACATACAAGGAGCAGCAGGGCTTCGCGGTGCCGCCAGTGCATGATCCGTGCGCCGTCGCTCGCGTCATTGATCCGTCGGTCATGACGGTGAAGCGGGTGCCTGTTGACATCGAGCTGACCGGGTCGCTCACGCTAGGCATGACCGTCGCCGACTTCCGGCGCCCTGCCCTCGCCGACTGCAAGACGCAGGTCGCGGTGAAGCTGGACCAACACAAGTTATGGGATTTGGTCCAGGACGCGTTGATACGCATCGGCGACCCCGGCGTCGCGCGATGAGCAAGCGCACCTCGTCGGCGGCTTCGAAGCTGAACATCGCCGCGCTGATGACGGCGCTGGTGGGTGCCTGTATCGCGTTCCAGTTGAACGCCAGCATGCTCAGTCCGGTCCTTGTGACCATGGGCCGGGAGTTGCACGCCGATGACGCAGCCATAGGTCTGTCGCAAACTGCGTTCTTCACGTCGGCGGCCTTGTTCTCGATTTTTCTGCCGCGGCTTTCAGACACGCTCGGCCGGAAACGGGTGCTGTTCTGGATGCTGGTGACGATGACCGCCGGAACCGTGGTCGCCGCCTTGGCGCCGAACCTCGCGGTTCTCTATCTGGCCCGCATTATTCAGGGTGTTTCCGGCCCGGTTGTGCCGCTGTGTCTGCTGATGCTGCGCGCCGAAATTTCCGAACCCAAGCTTTACGGCACTATGTTGGGGGTGGTCACGGCGACCAATGGCGGGATCGCCGGAATCGACGCCTTGGCGGGCGGCTTTCTTGCCGGCTCCTACGGTTTCCGAAGCGTATTCTGGGTAATCGCCATCGTCGCGACGTTGGCGACGATCTCCGTCTGGATCTGGGCGCGCGAGAGTAGGCCGTCGAAGGGCACGCGGATGGACTGGATCGGGGTGGCGACCCTATCGGTGGCGGTTGGCGCGTTCCTGATCGCGCTGGACGAAGCCGCCAAACTGGCCGTGGCGAACTGGGTCTTCGTCGGCGTCCTGGTCCTTGTGGCGGTCGCCGCCTTTGTCACGTTTTGGCGGGTGGAGACGGTGCGCAAGAACCCACTGATCTCGATAACCGACCTGACCAAACGCTCGACCTGGGCCTTGCTGCTGACGACGTTGCTGACGATGACAGGCGTCTTTGCGACGGTAAACGGCGTGGTGATCGACTACGCCCAAAATGCGCACTCCGGCTTCGGATTGGCGTCGGGAGTGGCTTCGCTGGCGTTGCTCACGCCTTACGCCCTGGTTGGTTGGCTGGTCGGTCCGTTGGCCGGCCGATATTCGCCCATCCTGGGATACGGTCGGGTGCTTAGGATCGGGTTGGTCGGATCGCTCATCGCAATCGTCGGCATGATGTTTGTCGGTCTTCACTCCTTGCCGGCGATGATCGCCGCCACGGTCCTGATCGGCGTCACCTACGCCGGCACCACGAATATCGTGCTCAACGGTCTCGGCATCGTGCTTTCGCCCCACGACAATCCGGGGATCCTCCCCGGGCTGAACGCCGGCGTCTTCAATCTCGGGGCCGCGCTGAGCTTCGTCGTACTGCCCGCCGTGCAGCTCATCGGCAGCCCCGCCGGCAGTTCGTCGTCGTCCGGCTACTTCTCGGCGATTCTGGTCGGCCTCATCATCACCGGCGCCGCGCTAGCAGCGTCTTTCCTCATTCCCCGGCCAGTCGCCGCGGAGGCGAAGGATGGGACTCGATGAACGGGAACGGCCGTTTGCCGCGCACGGTAGTCGTGATCGGCTCATTGAACGCAGACCTTACGGTTCACACCGACAAACTTCCGCTCCCTGGGCAAACTGTGAAAGGTTCTGCGCTGCAAATCTCTTCAGGCGGAAAGAGCGCAAACCAGGCGGTGGCGGCAGCGCTGTTGGGGGCGAAGGTCGCGATGATGGGCTCCGTCGGCGACGACGAACACGGGCGCATGCTACGTGACTCCCTGAGGCGGGCCGGTGTGGATACGACAGCCGTCACCACATCGACCGCGCCGACCGGCACTGCCGTAATTGAAGTCGATGGGTTGGGGGAAAACACCATCGTTGTTTCGGCAGGCGCCAATGGGACGTTCTTGCATGATGACAAGGCGGTCGCGCGCCTGCTCGTTGGTGCTGGCGCACTATGCCTGTGCCTCGAGATTCCGATTCCCGCCGTGATGGCGGCAGCCCGCTGTGGGCGCGTCAGCGGTGTCCAGGTGCTGCTCAATCTCTCACCTTACGCCGAGGTCCCCGATGCGCTGTTCTCTTACAGCGATGTGCTGCTGCTCAATGAACACGAAGCCGCGTCCCTGGTCGGCCGACCCGTCAACCAAGACTGGGCCGCCCTTCACACTGCACTGCAGGAGCGCGGAGTGAAACGAGCGGTGATCACCCGAGGCGCTAAGGGCGCTGTGGTGCTTGACGCCACAGCGAAGGAGACTTTCGTAGAGGTCGCGACAATCCATGTTGATGCGGTGGATACCACCGGCTCGGGTGACGCTTTCACCGGAGCGCTTGCGGCGCGGCTGGCTGCAGGCGATGAACTCGTTGACGCAGCGGGATTTGCCGCGCGGGCCGGGGCTTGGGCCGCGACCAAGTACGGAACGCAAAGCTCCTACGCCACCTTGCAAGAGTTAGATCACTGGGAGCCGTCGACCCCACAACATCGTGCGCTTGTGACCGGGTCGATCCAAGCCCCCTGACTTTGAGCCAAACGAAGTGGTTGACCTCACCTGTGCGCGGTTCGCTGCGTGCAAACGCTCTTGGGTCCGAACGCCGATCGGCGGCTATCCCTCTGGCGATATGATCCGCTCACATGATTCGTGGTCGATAGTTTCCGAAGCCGATCGATATCGCCACAGGGGACGCACTCAAGTTCAAGCGCGAACGACCGGCCCCGCGCGAACAGATTGAGTTTCGGGCGCGGCTCTCCATCCCGTTTGGCTCGACTGTCTTGACCTGCTTCGCGGCGCATTTGGTATTGTTGCGTGCAGCCAAGCCAATTTGGCCGCATAAGTACTTTCCGAGTCTGCCGCGGACGACGTCCGGTCCGCTATGTCTGGATTCGACGAGACCTTGAAGGGGTCGTCCGCCTCCAGCGCCGAATTATCGGCGCTGTGGCCGCGCAACCGCCCGGGGTCTCTTTCTAGCGCTTGCCCCAGAAGCGAAAAGCCGACGATACGGCCTTTACGCGGCCCATCGTCCGGGTGACCGAGACGTGAACCGGATCACAGAAAGGGTCGCGACAATTAACGCGCCGACTTTGATGCCACGGCCTGAAGACGCCAACGCCGCTGGCGCAATTCCTGTCGGGCAGGCCGCGCTGAGTTCGGACGGATTGCGCAAGATGGATGCCTATTGGCGGGCCGCCAACTACCTGTCGGTCGGGCAGATTTATCTCTACGACAATCCCCTTTTGCGCGAGCCGCTGACGCTCGCGCACGTGAAGCCGCTGGTGGTCGGACATTGGGGCACGACGCCGGGCCAGAACTTCATCTATGTCCACCTGAACCGGGTCATCAAGAAGCACGATCTCGACATGATCTACATCGCCGGTCCCGGTCACGGCGGCCCGGCGTTGGT
>Ga0181529_10008333_pt1 | contig 10120 bp, 5 predicted proteins | sample PEATcosm2014_Bin_36_FD_119763 | JGI IMG/M metagenome (GOLD analysis project Ga0181529, IMG submission 119763) | Peatland microbial communities from MTU Mesocosm Facility, Houghton, MI, USA - PEATcosm2014_Bin10_30_metaG | ecosystem: Environmental > Terrestrial > Soil > Wetlands > Peat | place... | reverse complement strand
TCAATGGGAATCTCGTCGCCGGTTGCGGTTGCCATATCCACCGTGGACCAGGGCGCGGCCACGTAAAAGGGTACCCCGTGCTCTTTCGCCAGAATTGCCACGTTGTAGGTGCCGATCTTGTTGGCCACATCGCCATTGGCGGCAATGCGGTCCGAGCCCACTACCACGGCCTTGATCAAGCCCTGACGCATCAAGGACGCGGCCATGTTGTCGCAGATCACGGTGGTGGGAATGTTGTCGGCCATCAGCTCCCACGCGGTCAACCGAGCGCCCTGCAAAAAGGGCCGGGTCTCGTCAGCGTAGACGTGGATCTTCTTGCCCTGCTCAATGGCGCCACGGATAACGCCGAGCGCGGTGCCGTAGCCACAGGTGGCCAGAGCGCCAGCATTGCAATGGGTCAACACGCCGCCTTCAGCCGGCAGCAACGCGCCGCCCAGCTTGCCCATCCGCTTGCAGGCCGCAATGTCTTCGTCGTACATCAGGTGAGCTTCAGCCAGAATTTTTTCTTTGATCTGGTCAAGAGTGTCACCCGCGGCCAGTAATTGGGCAAACAGCACCTTCATGCGGTCGATGGCCCAGAACAGATTCACGGCCGTGGGCCGGGTGCCAGCCAGCCGCTTGCAGATTTTTTGAAACTCAGGAGCAAACTCCTGCGGAGTGCGGGCCTGCGTGTTGCGTAGGCCAAGAGCGACGCCGTAGGCAGCGGAAACACCAATGGCGGGCGCACCGCGCACCACCATGGTGACAATCACGTCGGCCACCTGGTCGACGGTGGTGGCCAGAACAAAGCTCTCCTCAAGCGGGAGCTTGGTCTGATCGATAAAGCGAACGCCTTCAGCGGTCCATGTAAGGGTGGCAATCATGCCTTACCAGTGTAAACGGCCAGGCAGCCGCTAGAACCACGCTGCGAACCGACCCCTGCTTGATCCGCCGCCAATGAGGCCCCCGGCACGCTCGAACCCGCTCGATTGCGAAACTCCGCCTGCATGCCCTCCGCCGTAAATGAATCCGGTGAAAGCACCTGCTGCAAATCGCAGCCCCACCCGCTCCGCAGGCGCAGCACATAGCCGGAGGCTCAGCACACGGTAGCCCAGCCTTTCAAGGCGGGGAGATGCGCGAAAAAGATGAGATGGAGTCCCGTTAGGGACGGCGAGGAATATTCTACATTCCAACCAGAGAACGCGAAGCAGGCGGCCCCATCGCAGGCGCCAAAGCGCGTTGGCCCCACCGCAGGTGCTCAGGCGATCCGGATGCGCTCCAGCTTGGGCAAAAACACCTGCATCCCCACCAGAACCGCCATGTAGCTGAAGCTGGCCCAAGTCAGGATGGGCTGGTAGCTGCCCGTGTGGTGCAGGACAAAGCCGGTGATGGCGGCAAAGAAGATGCCCCCCACGGCCGCACCCGTCCCAGTGAGCCCGGTAACGGTGGCCACGGCCCGGCGGGGAAAGATGTCGGCCAGCATGGCATAGAGGTTGGAGGCCCAGCTCTGGTGCCCCGCCATGGCCAGACCCAGAATCCCGATGGCCAGGTACATGTTGCCGATGTGGCTATCGAAGGCGACCGGCACCACCATCAGGGCGCTGGCCAGCACCGCCGCCTTGCGCGCGTTGGGCACGCTCCAGCCGCGCTTGAGCAGGAAGGAGGAGAACCAGCCGCCAAAGATTCCGCCCACGTTGGCCATGGCGTACATGAGCATCAGCGGCAGGCCCACGTTGCGCAGCGTAAAGCCGCGGCTGGAGCTGAGGAACTTGGGCGCCCAGTAGAGATAGAACCACCACACTGGCTCAGTGATAAAGCGGCCCACGAAAAAGACCCAGGTAGCGCGATGGCGGAGCAATTCCCGGACGGAGACCGGAGCCTCGACTTGGCCTGGGCCGATGTCCACGTTGGAGTAGATCGGCAGCGGGCGGCGGTAGACCGCAAGCCAGATGGGAATCCAGAGAAAGCCCAGCGCGCCCACCAGAATGAAGGCCGGACGCCAGCCGTAGTTGATCGCAATCCAGGGAACCATAAGCGGGGCCAGAATTGCGCCCACGGTCGATCCGCTGTTGAACAAGGCCGCGGCAAAGGCGCGCTCCTCGGCCGGAAACCACTCTGAGATGGCCTTGACCGCAGAGGGAAAGTTGCCCGCCTCACCCAGCCCCAGCAGCAGCCGCACCAAGCCAAAGCCGGTGACGGTACGCACCAAGCCATGCGCCACGGCGGCCAGGCTGCAAACCACCATCATCGCGGCATAGCCGATGCGGGTTCCAACGCGATCGATCAGCGGACCGGCGGTGAACATGCCCAGCGCATAGGTGGCCTGAAAGCCGGCGATGATCAGCCCATACTGGCTCTCGGTCCAGCCCAGCTCCTTTTGGAGCGGCAAGACGAGAATGCCCAGAACCTGGCGATCCATGTAGTTGATGGCGGTGGCTGAAAACAGCAACGCACACACTATCCAGCGAAAAGAAGAAACAGGAGCCCGCAAGCGATCCATGACACGAACCTTAATCACAGAGCAGGCACAAACGGGCCGCTCGCAGCGCCGGACCCAAGGTCCGTAGCAGCCCTCTCAAACCCTGCGGTGTGGAACCAAGCCATCCTAGCATCCGGGGCTCAAAGGCCAGTCCGCATGTAGGAATCCCGTGCCGCTCAGATCTCAGCCGGAGCCTCGTCCCCTTCTTCATCAAGCTCCGCAGGCGCAACAGGCAGCGGATCGGCGTCGGTCATCAGCTCTGCTTCCTCGCTGGCCTTCCCTGCCTCTGGGTCGGTCAGCAACACGTCCAGCCGGAAGCCGGCAATCTCCGCCGTGGTCATGGCCTCCAGCACCGTGCGGCTCAAATCCGCCAGCGCCGTGCGGTTGGGTTTGTCGGCAACGGCCTGGGCCAGCAACGCGGGCAACTGCAGCCACCAGAGCAACTCCTCGTAGCTCTCGCGCACAAAGTAGATGTGTCCCTCCGCCTCATGCACTCCAGCGAGCCACTGCACATCCGGATCCATCCACAGCGCCGCCGCCAGAGCTACCAGCTCCGGCTCAGCGTCAAGAGCCGCAACCGGCTCCGCCGTTTTTTGGACTTCAGCGCAGGCCGCGGATTCGGGTACAGCGGTCTCCGCCGCCGCAACAACGGGCTCAGCTTCTGCCGCAGAAGCTTCTTCCACTGCTGCGTTCTGTTCCTCTGCCGGAGCGGCAACACTCTCCGGGGCAGGCTCGGTCTCTGCGGCTACAACCACCGCAGCCGGTGGGACTTCAGCAACCGCGGGCCCTTCGGCCGTAGCCGCGGCGGTATTGCTTACCGCGTTCTTGCCGGCCAGCAGCAGAACTTTGATGCGCGAGGCCACACGCCAGGCATCGTCACCCTCAAAGCCGAGCGCGGCAAAGGCTTGCGCAAAGGGTTCGCGCAACCGCAGCCGGTCGTAGATGTCGAGCGCGGCGCCGTTCGGGTCAGCCGCATCGATGGCTTCGCCCAGCAGCTCCAGCACGCACCAGCCGAGCACCGGTCCCCACACCGCCGCGCCCGCCAACTGCGGGCTCTGGCTGGGCAGCATCCGCCGGGCCGCCGGAGTCCACGGAGCCGGGAACAAGGCCTCCAACAACGGCAAACTGAGCGCCGCATGTAACCACTGGCGGAAGGAAAACGAGAGCAGTACCGGATTGACGACTCCGGCCGGCAGATTGCCGCCGCGCTGTGCGTAGATGGCAGGCGCAATGTGCAGCAGATGCTCCACCCGCGCCCATCCCTCCTCCAAGAAGGTCCGCTCGCGTTCCGCCTTGGGCACGCCCTTGGCAGCAACCGGCTGCACCGCTGCGGCTTCTGCCAACAAGCGCTGCACCAGCGGGTCCAGCGCGCTACGCAGAGCCACATGTACCGGCTCCAGCTCCAGATTCACCAGCGCATCATCCAGGTCGGGAACGCCGCGTCCGTTCAGCTGATCGCACAACCGGTCCCACTGCGCCTCAGCGGTAGGCTTCAGCTCCCGCCAGTCGATGTAGCAATGGCATTGATAGGCATGTAACTCCACTGCAAATCCGTCGTCGTACACACCGCAGGCACGGCGCAGATATTCAAGCCCACTGAGCGAATCGCGATAGGCGAGAATGGCCCCGCGGTCGCCGCTCAGGCCCAGGCCTTCCACCAGCCGCCGCCGCCGCTGCTCGCCCGCGCCCTTGTCCGCATAGGCAGCCGAGTGGTCCATGGAGCCGACCGTCGATCCATAGCGGTTGTTGTAGACGATGAGCGCGCACTCGGTCCCGTTGCGATTGGAGTAGGCAAAGACGTTCTCGTCCACCGCGCCATCGGCCGTATAGAGGTCGTAAAGCAGAAAGTTTTCACTCTCGGCAAACAGCCAGCGGCGCTTGAGCAGCGGCGCAACCTCGCGCTCATGCCGCTCCACCAGCCACTGATCCGGCGTCTCCTGGTACCGGGGCCAGCGGTACTCCATGCCGTACTTTTCCGTGAAGCCCTCAATCTGGCCGTGGCCAAACATGGGCAGGCCGGGCAGGGTGGCCATCATCACGGCCACGCCAAAGCACTTGTCGCCTTTGCCAAACTGGTCGATGGCGGTCCGCTCATCCGGGTTCGACATGAAGTTTACATAGCGCTTCATGATGTCTGGATCGAACTCCAGAGTGTTCTTCAGCACCGAGCGATACTTGGCGTTGTCCTCGTCGCGCAGCATCACCATGAACGCGGAGTTATACACCCGATGCATGCCCAGGGTGCGGACAAAATACCCCTCCATCAGCCAAAAGGCCTCAGCCAGAAGCAGTGTTCCCGGTACTTCCGCGGCCACCCGATCCACCACCTCGCGCCAGAATTCGTGTGGCATGGCGCGGTCAAACTCCTGCTGGCTCATGCCGTATTCAGCGCGCGAGGGAATAGCGCCGGAGGCACCGGGGCCGGGGAACCACAGCCTGTGAAAGTGCCGCTTGGCCAGGGTCATGGCCGCGTCAAAACGGATCACGGGGAACAACCGCGCCACGTGCAGAATGGTCTGGATCACCTGCTCGCGGACGGCGGCGTTCAGGTAGTCGAGCTGCGCCGTATCGTTCCAGGGGAAGCTGGTGCCGTCGTTGCCGTGGTAGATGTAGCGGGTCTCGCCGGTAGCGCGGTCCACGCGCCGGAAGACCACCGCCGCATCGGTCTGCGAGAAGTAGTGGTCCTCGATCTTGATCTCAACCCGCCCATCGCAGGAGAGGTCAGGCCCGTTGAAGCTGTAGGCCGGATAGGGCAAATCGTTGCGCCCGATGAACCACTCGGGGTGCTCCGTGACCCAGGGCGAATCGATGCCCATGTGGTTCGGCACCATGTCGCTGGCCAGTCGCACGCCAAACTGAAAGGCGCGGTCGCGCAGATGGTTATACGCGGCCTCCCCGCCCAGATCGTCGGCAATGCGGTAGTCGAACAGCGAGTAGGCCGAGGCCACCGCCTCGGTGTTGCCGCAGAGCTGCTTGATGGTCTGCGATGCCCGGCTCCGCTCCCAGATGCCGATCAGCCACAGCGTGTTGATGCCGCGGCCGGCCATCGCCTCCAGCTCCGCGTCGGGAATCTGGTTCAGCTTGGTAATGGAGCGCCCAAACTGCCGGCTCAGCTGCGCCAGCCACACGTAGGTGCTCTTGGCAATCATCACCACGGTGGGCATCCAGGCCGTGTCTGGGGAAAACTTTTCGTACTCCTGGGCCAGATGCTGGAACTCCGGCACCTCGGCCGTAGCCACCGGACCTCCGGTCAGGTGCTGGCCCGTCTCCCAGCGGCGGCGCGCGGCGGCCTCGGCGGCGGCACGAGCCTCGGCGGCCGGGGGGTTGAACTGCATCCAGATGGCCAGCTCTTCCTCGTGCAGAACCTCGCTCGCCATCTCCATAAAGCGGTCCAGCGTAATCCCGATCAGCGGCTTCCACAGCTTGCGGATCAAATCCAACTGCGCGGCCAGCGAGCCCGGTTCACCGGCCAGCGGCGCGCTCAGCATCTCCAACAGGCTCATCGGCGCGGCGTCGGCCACCGGAATCAGCGGACGGGTGGCAAAATATTCCGGCAACTGCTCGGTAACGTCCCGGTATACGGTCTTTTCGCGCAGCAGGCGGTCGTCAAATAGCTCGTCAAACGGCTTGAAGGCGGGATTGCGATTGGCCATCCACAGCAGCAGCAGCTCTTCCAGAGCCGCCTCGCGATGCGGCATGCCCTCGGTCTCGCCCGCCAGCCACTGCGCCGCCGTCTCCTGGCCGCGCATCACGCTCTGGCCGGGGAACTGCTGCACAAAGGTCAAAAGCATCGCGTCCAGCTCGGGTGCGCCCAGCTTCTGGCCAAACCAGTCCAGCGCCCCGCTGATCACTTCGGGATCGTACTGTTCGCGGTAGCGGGCCATCAGCACATGGCTGGCCTCGTCGATCAGGCCCATGGCAAACAGTTGTCCGGCGTGGACGGCTTGGTCGGGATGCTGTTCCACATCGCGCACCTGGTTCATGCGGTACGCAAAATCCCGGCATCCAGGCAGGTTGGCAAGCACCACGTTGCCCGTGAAGGAGAAGAGAGACTCGGCGAACTGGTAGCGCTGGCGAGCGCTGCGTGCAATGTGGAATTCCATCATCGTCAGTCGAACTCCCTCGATTTTCTCATCCCGCGCCGGCTTCAGGTGGTCCGCGATCCGGGCCTGCAGAACAGACTCCCGACCCGGCCCGGCGCATTCACCGCACCGCACCAGAACTGCTGCACTGGAAAGTGTGATTGTATCCCGAACGGCTCCCGATTGGCTTGATTCGGTAAGCGCTCCCTTATGGAATCCCGGTTGCGCAGCCTGCGGAATCCGGCTAGAGTTGAGGGCGATAGCTGACCGGTTTCTTCCGCTCCGCCAGCCTAAACTCCGATCAGGTCCCGGACGCCAGGAGCTCTCCGCATGAACGACGACCGCACACCCCCAGTGCACGCCCCGGACGAAGGCCTTGCGCCCCGCTCCATCGCCTACCTGATCAGCACCTACCCGGCCCTTTCCATGATTTTTGTCCTGCGCGAGATCGTGGAGCTGCGCAAGCTGGGCTTCCACATTGAGACGGCTTCCATCAATCGCCCTGACCGGCCGCTCAAGAAGATGACCGAGCAAGAGGCAGCGGAGGCCGAGAACACCTACTGCGTGAAGCGCGCCGGAGCCAGCGCCGCTCTGGCCGCGCATCTGCGCACCCTGTTCGGGCAACCAGCCGGCTACCTCCGCGGCGTGCTGCTGGTGCACCGCCTCTCCGGGCTGGACCTAAAGCGGCTCTTCTTCCATGCCATGTACTTTACCGAGGCCCTGATGATTGGCCAGTGGATGCGCCAGAAGAGCCTGCGCCACCTGCACACTCATCTGGCCCAGCAGGCCGCCACCGTGGGGCTCTACACCAAGACCATCTTCCGCGTCGGCTTCTCCATGACCGTGCACGGGCCGGACGAGTTTTACGACGCCCGGAAGCAGTTGTTGGGGCGCAAGGCCGCCGCCGCTGACTTCCTCTGCTGTATCACCTCATTCGCCCGCAGCCAGATGATGAAGCAGTCCGCCTTCCGCCATTGGCACAAGATGCTGGTTGTCCCACTGGGCGTGGATACGGAGCTGTTTGCGCCCCGCCCCTTCCGCGCCGCGCCGGAGTTCTTTGAAATCTTGTGCGTGGGCCGTCTGGTGGCCGCCAAGGCCCAGCACATGCTGATTGACGCCGTGGACCGGCTGGCCGCCGAAGGCCGCAACGTGCGCCTGCGCCTGGTGGGCGCCGGCCCCGACGAGGGTTCGCTCAAGGTGCAGGCCGCGCGCCTGGACCACCCCAACACCGTGATCTTCGAGGGCCCGGTCAATCAGGACCGCATCCGTGAGATCTATGCCCAGGCCGACGCCTTCTCGCTGCCCAGCTTTGCCGAGGGGCTGCCCGTGGTGCTGATGGAAGCCATGGCCATGGAGATTCCCTGCATCACCACCTACATTGCCGGCATTCCGGAGATGATCCGCGACGGCGTGGATGGCCTGCTAGTTCCCGCCAGCGACCTGGAAGCCCTGGTGGCCGCTCTTGCCCGCCTGATGGACGACGAAAAGCTGCGCAAGAAGCTCGGCAAGAATGGCCGCAAGCGCATTGTGGAACGCTACAACCTGACCAGGAACGTGGAGCGCCTGGCCCGCATCTTCAACCAACTGATCAACGCATAAGGCATTGCCTGCAAAGGGCCGCCCCGCGCGCCCGAACCTGGGGACAGAGCATTTCTCCTTTCCCTATAGACCCGGGTGCCCCATCCATTTCCGCGTTCTCGGCGGAAATGGGTGGGAACCCCATGAACTCCAGCTCTACACCCTTCCAGAAAATGTTCAAGGTGAATTGGGGGATGCGTTTTCGTCTCCCAGATAACCTGCCTTCCGGAGGGCAAGTGCTTGCGGCGCCTCTATCGCTTCTTCTTCCAATCAAAACGTCGGCCGACAATGGCTTTCACAATCCAGTGATCGGTGGAGGCTGTGGCGCCCACCCCTGCGCCGAAGTTGAACTCCCACTGCGGCGAGAGGTTCAGGTCGATGGCGGGAAAGATCTGCTGCTGCTGGTTGTGCAACGGGGCAATGGAGCGGATGCTGCCATAGTCGGCGTAGTACTCCACGCCCCCGGTAACTTTTTTCGTAAAGTCATAGCTCAGCTTGACGGCGGGGGCAAAGTCGAGGCCGATGTTTACGTCAGGCCCGTGCCAGGTGCGTTCGAAAGCAGGATTCACAGCCAGGTACCAGCGGCCCATCTGCTTGTCGGCAATGGGCCGCAGCTCCCAGGTCCAGGTGTTGCGGTCGAAGAGCGCGCGCTGGTAGCCGACCTCGGTGGAGATGCTCAGGCCCACCGGCCACTTCCAGCTTGCGGGAACCCGGACCCGCGGGCGCAGATGATCGCCCACCCACTGCGCGCCCAGCCCGCTCTGCTCGCTGGTGAAGACGTAAAAGCCAACCTCCGCCCAGTTGTTCAGGCCCTGGGTGATCTCCAGGGTCTGGTGCTCGGCGTGGTTCGTGGGGGCCGTACCGTCAAGTGGTCTGGGGTCGCCCTGGGCGGTAAAGTTGGAGTGCATCTCCACCATGGTGCTGGCCGGTGGAACCGTCTCCGAGCCATAAACCTGGATCTCGTAATTGCCCTGCGCCAGCGCGCCAGGGACCAGCGCGACGCAGATAAATATCACTCCAAAAAAAAATCTCATCCGTGCTCCTGAAAGGCGGGAAAACAAGAGCGATAATTTTACGGTTTTGCTCTGGGTTGGGGAACGGAGGCTGCGCCAGCAGGGGAACTGCCGTACTCTCAACACCTTGATTATATGTGTTCCCGGTCACGTCCAACGGTAATGGAGCAACCGTATGATTTGGGCGAAATTTTAAAGCCTGTCCACGGATGTGGTACGGCGAGGAGAACCTGATGCCCGAGACGTATTCGTTCAGCACGATTCCTGCAAAGATCCTGTTACCCATCGACTTCAGCCCGTCGTCGCACGTAGCCCTTGATCAGGCGACGGTTCTTGCGCAGCACTTTCATGCTGAGCTGGTTCTGGTATACGTAACGGACGAGAACTGCGACGCGGAAGCCACGAAGAAGCTTGCCGAATCCAACTTTGCCACCTCGGTTGCCGCTCTGGCCGCCAAGGGCGTCAAGGCTGGTTCGTTCGTGGTGGCCGATGCCGATGTGGCCGGCGCGATTCTGGAGGTTGGCGAGACGGAGCACGCCGACATGCTGATCGTCTCCACCCACGGCACCACCGGCTGGCATCCCTTGGTCTTCGGCTCCATTGCCGAGAAGCTGGTCAAGCTGGCCCACGTGCCGGTTCTGCTGCTGCGCACGGAAAAGCCGGTTTCCAGCGCCAAGGTTTCGTCGGGCCGCCTGATGGAGTGGTGGTAGACCAGAGCGTTCCAAGACCTAACGAGAAAAAAGCCCCGGAGAGCGATTCTCTCTGGGGCATTTTTATTCCCTGCACGCGCTAATGGATCGAATGCGATGGGGCTTCCCCCTTCCCTATCGAGTAGAGTGGAAGCGCTGAACGGCCTTCGCATGATGCTGGGTGGGCGGATTCAAGCTCCAAGTGCAACATTTCCGAAACAGGAGATAGTTGCATATGGCGAAGAGCTATCGACACCTCGATCCACAGGAACGAGCGTTGATTGAGACGCAGTTACGGTT
>Ga0181529_10008331_pt1 | contig 10120 bp, 10 predicted proteins | sample PEATcosm2014_Bin_36_FD_119763 | JGI IMG/M metagenome (GOLD analysis project Ga0181529, IMG submission 119763) | Peatland microbial communities from MTU Mesocosm Facility, Houghton, MI, USA - PEATcosm2014_Bin10_30_metaG | ecosystem: Environmental > Terrestrial > Soil > Wetlands > Peat | place... | reverse complement strand
GCGCGAGTGATTAGGAAAACTTATTGCCGATAAGTACAAGGTATCTCACGAGTAATCGTGATAACGGTCACCGCCTTGGCGGGAAATGCCTAGTAATGTCTGCTTCTTAGCAAAGCACACAGTCAGGTTATGCGTGGCGGAATGTTCTGTTCTGGTTTGCGTGGGAGCACCCTCCGGCTGTGTGGAATCCTGGGGGCACCTGCGAAGCTGGGAGGAGAAGACAGCTCATGGCGGAATCGGGCAATGGAAAGCCGAAGACGGAGTTGCTGGACGAGCTTGAAAAGGGACCCTGGCCCAGTTTTGTAAAAGAAATCAAAGCGGCCAGCGCGGGCAACGATGCCTGCGACGATCTGCTCGGGCAGCTCGAACTTTCATACGAGGAACGCAGGGGACACTGGAAGCACGGCGGCATTGTTGGCGTGCTTGGCTATGGCGGCGGTGTGATCGGCCGTTACAGCGACGTCCCGGAAAAGTTTCCTAAAGTGGCGCACTTTCACACCATGCGTGTGAATCATCCCGCAGGCTGGTTTTATACCAGCGAGGCCTTGCGGACGATCTGCGATATCTGGGAACGGCATGGGTCGGGGCTGACCAACATGCATGGCTCGACCGGCGACATTATTCTTCTTGGCACTACTACCGAACATCTGGAACCGGCCTTCCAGGAACTTACTCATGCTGGTTTTGATCTGGGCGGCTCTGGCTCGGCGGTGCGTACGCCGAACTGTTGTGTGGGGATGGCGCGTTGCGAGTGGGCCTGTTTTGATTCGATGAAGCTCTGTTACGAGTTGACCCAGCACTACCAGGACGAGTTGCACCGTCCGGCCTTCCCGTACAAATTCAAGTTCAAATTTTCTGCTTGTCCGAATGACTGCGTTGCCTCGATTGCCCGCGCCGACATGTCGGTGATCGGCACCTGGAAAGATGACATTCAGGTGGACGAGGCCGAGGTGGCCAATTATGCTGCCGCCGGCTTTGATATCCAGAAAGATGTTTGCGAGCTGTGCCCCAGCAAGGCGGTGAGCTGGGATGGCAAGAAGTTGGACATCCTCAATAGCGAGTGCGTGCACTGCATGCATTGCATCAACGTGATGCCCAAAGCGTTGCGGCCCGGCAAGGAGCGTGGCGCGGTAATCCTGATCGGCTCCAAGGCTCCCATCATGCAGGGTGCTCTGCTCTCGTCGGTACTGGTCCCGTTTGTGCCTGCCGAGGAACTGCTGGATACGCTTAAGGAGCTGGTAACCCGGATCTGGGATTTCTGGGACGAGTACGGCACCAACCGTGAGCGCATTGGAGAACTGATTCAGCGTGTTGGCCTGCCGGCGTTTCTCGACGGCATCGGTCTGGACCCTGCCCCCGAGATGGTTTCGGCGCCCAGGGACAATCCTTTTATCTTCTTCCAGACGAAAGAGGAGGAATCATGAGCACCACACCGATCATGCCCAAGCGGCTCACCGACGTCGGGCCACCGCATTATGAGAAGTATCTGCACCCCATGGCGAAGGCAAATTACGGGAAGTGGAAATACCACGAGTCGCTGGCTCCCGGAGTTCTCTGCCACGTCGGCGAATCCGGCGACCGGCTGTACACGGTGCGGGCGGGCACGGCGAGGCTGATGAGTGTGCAGTCGATCCGCAAGATTGCGGCTCTGGCCGACAAATACTGCGGCGGATATCTGCGCTTCACCAGCCGCAACAACATCGAGTTTCTGCTGACCGATGCGGCCAACATCGAACCGCTGAAGGCGGAGTTGTTGCAGATCGGCTACCCGGTTGGAGGCACGAAGAACTCGATCAGCAGCATCGTGCACACCCAGGGGTGGCTGCACTGCCACTCGGCGGCAACCGATGCTTCCGGCATCGTCAAGGCGGTGATGGACCCGCTGTATGAGCGCTTCACCCACCAGAACCTTCCCGGAAAGCTGCGCATTGCCCTGGCCTGCTGCGTGAACATGTGCGGTGCGGTGCACTGCTCCGATATCGCCATTCTGGGCATTCATCGCACTCCGCCCCATGTTCACAAGGATGTCCTGACCAAGCAGTGTGAGATCCCGACGCTGATTTCGTCGTGTCCCACCGGCGCCATCCGTGCCGTTCCGGGCGCGGCCAAAGATGTGGAAGTCATCGATGAGCAGTGCATGTATTGCGGCAACTGCTACACGGTTTGTCCGGCGATGGAGATGAACAATCCGGACAATGACGGGCTTTCCATCTGGGTTGGCGGCAAGGTCAGCAATGCCCGGACGGCGCCGGCGTTCTCCAAGCTGGCGGTTCCGTTCTTGCCCAACAATCCTCCGCGCTGGCCCGAGGTGGTGGAAGCGGTGGTGAAGATCGTCGACGTCTATGCCGCGCATGCGCGCAAGTATGAACGGATGGGCGAGTGGATCGAGCGGGTTGGCTGGCCCAGGTTCTTCCAGCTGACCGGCTTTGAGTTCACCCGTCATCACATCGACGACTTCAAGCACGCCGGTCTCACCTACGCGCGCTCGACGCATATCCGGTACTAGTAAGCAACGTACGGAAGGCCATTATGGGGCTGTTCAAAGCAGTAAAGAAACCGGCAATCCGAACCGCATCGGCGGGCGCAGAGGTAAGCTCCAAGCGCCCGTCGTATGTGGCCAAGGACGCGCCCTGCTCGGCCAAGTGTCCGATGGGCAACAACGTGCGCGACTGGCTTGTGCCTCTGGCGCAACACGAAGCCTATGGCCGTTCGCAGGCCGAGGGGATGGAAACCGCCTGGCGGCAGATTACCCAGACCAACCCGTTCCCTGCCATCTGCGGCCGTCTCTGCCAGCATCCCTGCGAAGCCGCCTGCAACCGCAAAGCCAAAGATGGAGCGGTTGGAATCAACCTGCTGGAGCAATCGATTGGAGACTATGGCGTCGCCCATGGTCTGCAACTGTCTCCGGCCACTACCTCGCACAGCGAAGCGGTGGCCATTGTCGGGGCCGGACCGTCGGGCCTGGCATGCGCCGGCTATCTTGCCGCCCGGGGATACCGGGTGACGCTGTTTGAGGCCGCGCCCAAGCTGGGCGGGATGATGCGTTACGGCGTTCCACGTTCGCTTCTGCCTGCCGAAGTGCTCGATGGCGAGATTGGAAGGATCATTCAACTGGGCGTCGATGCCCGTTGCGGCTGCGTCGTGGGCCAGGATGTGCCGCTCGACGATCTGCGCCGCTACCAGGCGGTTTTCTTTGCCATTGGACTGCTGAAGCCAACCCAGCTGCAGCCGGTGGCAAAAGAAGATGGCGTGGTCTGGATCGGCGAACTGCCGGCCGAGGTTCCGTCCGAGCGTCAGCAAGCCACCGAAGCCAGCTCGCGGATCAACAACAGCGTGAGCCTGGCGATTGCCCAAGGACTCACGGCCGGCGAATCGCTGGTCCGGCACTTTAACGGCGAGCCTGCTTCCAGCAAGCCGAAGGCGCCGGTGATCGACTCCGGCAGAATGAAACTGGACTGGTACCCGGCGCTCGAAGCGCATCACGGAAGCGCTGCATTATCGGAGGCCGAGGTCATTGCCGAGGCCAAACGCTGCATGTCCTGCGGAAGTTGCATGGACTGCGAGACCTGCTGGATGTACTGCACCCCGAACTGCATTGTGAAGCTGCCCAAGGGGGAACATTACAAGCTGAAGCTGGATAGCTGTAACGGTTGTGGCAAGTGTTATGAAACCTGTCCGTGCGGCTTTATCGAAATGAATTAATACAAAGAAGGCGGTGAAGAAACGTGCCAGTATTCGAAATCAATGGACATAGCTACGATGTGGATGAAGACGGCTTCCTGCAGAATCCCGAAATCTGGAATGAAGCGGTAGCCAAAGACTTTGCTGCGACCGAGGCGATCGCGGAACTGACCCCCGATCACTGGAAGGTCATCAACATGCTGCGCAATTACTACCTGCAGTTCGGCATCGCCCCCATGGTGCGCAAGGTCTGCAAGGACACAGGCTTCAAGCTCAACGAAATCTACACCCTGTTCCCATCCGGCCCCGCCAAAGGCGGATGCAAACTCGCCGGCCTCCCCAAACCTACAGGTTGCGTCTAGAGAGAGACAAAGATGTTCGCACATACGGCCATTCTCGACGAGTGGTTTGACAAGACGATCGCAATCTATCCCGAGCAAGCCCAGGGCTCGATTTCGCGGAGCGGGGAGCGCTTCCGAAATCCTGTGGGATTCATGTTGCGCGAGTCGTTGGCCAAGCTGCTCGAAGAACTCGCAGGAGAAATGGATGTGGTGCGCACAGGAGATGCGGTGGGGGAGATTGTCAGGCTGCGAGCGGTACAGGACTGCGCTCCGTCGGAGGCGGTCGGCTTCGTTTTCTTGCTGCGACAGATCGTTCGAGCACATCACGCGGAAGCCGAATTCGCCGACATGGAGAGTCGCATCGACAAGTTGGCGTTACTGACGTTTGACCAGTATATGAAGTGCCGCGAAGACCTCGCCTTGGTGCGCATCAATGAGGCGAAGCGCGCATTGAGCGTCCGGCACATGAGGGACGATCTATGAAGGCGGTGTATGCACTCATCGTGGTCGTGGCGCTGACAGGCGCGGGGCTCGCCAGCGGTGCTTCCGCTGCGCTTCGCGGACCGCTGGGCGTCATTGTTCCTTATACCGCATGCGTGATTTTGCTGGCGGGCATCTGCCTGCGCGTGTGGCGTTGGGCGGCGACGCCGGTACCCTTTCGAATTCCGACAACCTGCGGGCAGCAGAAATCGCTTTCTTGGATTCCTTCTGCGCCCCTGGAAAATCCTTCGAGCGGGATTGCAGCTGCATCGCGGCTTGGGTTGGAGATACTACTGTTCCGATCGCTTTTCCGCAACACCCGCTATGAAGTTTCAGAGGGGCGAGCGATTTTCGGCGACAGCAAATTGTTGTGGCTGGGTGCGATGGCTTTCCATTGGTCCATGCTGCTGATTCTGCTGCGGCACTTGCGGTTGTTCATTGAACCGGTTCCGGCATTCGTACTTATGCTGCAGCGCGTCGATGGCTTCTTCCAGATCGGCGTCCCTGAACTCTATCTAAGCGATATTGCTTTTACTGCCGGACTTCTCTACCTCCTGTGGAGACGTTTCGGTAACCCGTTGGTTCGCTACATTTCTCAGGTCACGGATTACCTTGCTCTTTTCCTGCTGCTCGGAGTCGCCGTTACCGGCATGATGATGCGGCATGTGACCAAGGTCGATGTCGCCGCCATCAAGCAGTTTGCGCTTGGCCTGGTGACATTCTCGCCGGTCATGCCGCTAACAGTCGGCGCGCTCTTCTTTGCCCACCTCTTCTTGGTCAGCGCACTTGCTGCCTATTTTCCATTCAGCAAGCTGATGCATGTGGCTGGTGTGTTCCTGAGCCCGACCCGCAACCTGGCGAATAACAGCCGTATGGTTCGGCATGTGAACCCGTGGAATTATCCGGTAAAGAAACACACTTACACCGAATGGGAAGAAGAGTATCGCGACAAACTCATAGCTGCAGATATCCCGATGGAGACTCCTGATGTCAGAGCCGCTCATACAGATTGAACAGAATCAGATCTCCGGCGACTGGACAGCCGTTAAGCCCGAGTTTCGCAAGGGGACCTATTGCTACAGCGCGGGAGCAAAGAGCGTCCAGTACCTCGGGCTCCCAAATCCGCGCGAGTGGCAGCCTTTCGACCAGGACTGGAAGCTGCCCGCCGATTGGAAGCAGATCATCCTCGACGGCTTCAAGGAGCGATTAGGCCGCTTCCGCTCGCTACGGTTGTTCATGGATATCTGTGTTCGCTGTGGGGCCTGCGCCGACAAGTGCCACTTCTATATCGGTTCCGGTGATCCGAAGAATATGCCGGTTCTGCGCGCGGAACTGATGCGCTCGATTTACCGGCGATATTTTACGACTGCTGGCCGCCTCTTTGGATCGCTGGCTGGCGGCCGTGAACTTACCGAAGACGTGATTAAGGAGTGGTTCTACTACTTCTACCAGTGTACGGAGTGCCGTCGCTGTTCTGTCTTCTGTCCTTACGGGATCGATACCGCCGAAATCACTATGATCGGCCGCGAGCTTCTGAACCTGATCGGCGTCAATATCAACTGGATCACCGAACCGGCCGCCAACTGCTACCGGGTAGGCAATCATCTTGGCATTCAGCCGCATGGTTTTAAGGACAGTCTGGAGTTTGCAGCCGACGAGTTGGAGGAGATCACCGGCATTCGCGTTGACGTGCCGATTGCGAAAAAGGGAGCCGAGATTCTCTTCGTCACACCCTCCGCCGACTACTTTGGCACGCCGCACTATTACACGTTGCTCGGCTACATGGCGCTCTTCCATGAGATCGGATTGGACTACACCTTCAGCGCGTACGCAAGCGAAGGCGGTAACTTCGGTTTATTCAGCTCCCATGAAATGATGAAGCGGCTGAACTCGAAAATCTACGACGAAGCTAAGCGTCTTGGAGTGAAATGGATTCTGGGCGGCGAGTGCGGCCATATGTGGCGCGTCATTCACCAATACATGGATACGATGAACGGCCCGGCGGACTTTCTTGAGGTGCCGGTCTCGCCCATAACCGGAACGCGCTTCGACCACACGAAGTCCACCAAGATGCTGCACATTGCCGAGTTCACTGCGGATCTGATCCATAACGGCAAGCTCAAGCTCGATCCAAGCCGCAATGACAAATGGAAGGTTACCTATCACGATTCATGCAATCCAGCGCGTGGCATGGGGTTGTTGGAAGAGCCTCGCTACATCCTGAAGAATGTTTGTAACCACTTTCACGAGATGCCCGCGGAGACCATTCGGGAGCAGACATTCTGTTGCGGAAGCGGCTCCGGACTGGGTACGGATGAAAACCTTGAGATGAGGCTTCGCGGCGGCTTTCCGCGAGCAAACGCCGTGCGCTATGTCAAGGAGAAGCACGGGGTGAATCTGCTGACCTGCATCTGCGCGATCGACAAGGCAACGTTGCCAACCTTGCTGGAGTACTGGGTGCCAGGCGTAGAGGTGGCCGGAGTCCACGAGTTGCTGGGCAATGCTTTGGTGATGCGGGGCGAAAAAGAGCGAGTGACAAACTTGCGCGGAGAACCACTCGCCGCGGAAGTAAGCGCAGAAAACGCGCCGGCTGAGAATTCCAATGGGTCGGAGGCAATCCATGCGTGAGCGGATTCTGATTCTCGGTGGAGTCGCGATTTTCCTCGTGCTGTTCACCTATCCGTTATGGCATGCGGCGGCTGTCTCCACCCGGGCAAAGCCCCCGCAACTGGAACTTCCTGCGGAAGCCCGCGAATGCGTTGCTCCAATTCCATACATGCGCAGGGCTCACATGCAGTTGCTGATTGACTGGCGCGAGAACGCAGTGCGCCACGGTCTGCGCCGGGTGCATGCCGCCAACGGAAAAGAGTACGATGCGAGCCTTACGCATACTTGCTTAGGGTGCCATTCGCGAAGCAATTTTTGCGACAAGTGCCATAGCTACTCCGGGGTATCCGCGCCCTCCTGCTGGCAATGCCACAACGAATCAAAGGTGATCCCCGGGAGGATGCAATGACGATCACTCGAAAACAGTTCCTCAAGTTCGCTGCGGCGTCGTTGGTGGGTGCTGCGGGTGCCAAGTTGGTAAGTGGCGCCGAGGTCGTAAAGCAAGCAGCCGCCTCCAAGAATGGCAAGCGCTGGGCGATGGCGGTCGACTTCCAAAAGTGCCGTTGGGACCAAGGCTGCAACCAGTGCAGTGCAGCTTGTAATCGCGCCCACAATGTGCCGGATATTCCAGACAAGGCGCACGAAGTGAAGTGGATCTGGAAAGAGAAATACCAGACCGTCTTTCGTCAGCAGTCGGAGGTGGTGAATCCCGCGCTCACCAGCCACCCGCTGTCGCTACTCTGCAACCATTGTTCTTCTCCTGCTTGCACCAAGGTGTGTCCGACCGGGGCTACCTGGAAGCAAGAGGACGGTGTCGTGATGATGGATTGGCATCGTTGCATTGGCTGCCGCTATTGCATGGCGGCTTGTCCTTATGGCTCTCGCAGTTTCAATTTTGTCGATCCACGTCCTTATGTTGCAAACATCAATCCCGACTTTCCAACGCGGACCAAAGGAGTGGTGGAGAAGTGCAACTTTTGCAACGAACGGCTGGCCAAGGGACAAATACCAGCCTGTGTTGAAGGTTGCAGTGAGCGAGCGCTGACCTTTGGCGACCAGAACGATCCGGCCTCGGAGATTCGCCGCGTCCTTGCGTCGCGGTACGCCATCCAGCGGCAGCCGGAGTTGGGGACGGGACCGTCCGTTTACTACCTGATCTAAGGTGAGGGATTCATGTTCGAAAAAGCATTGGTCGGAAGCCGAAGATACTGGCTGTGGGTTTCAGCATTGCTTGTCCTCATCGCCATTGGTGCAATCTTTTACCTGCGCCAACTCACCTACGGACTCGGTGTAACCGGGCTCTCGCGCGATGTGACTTGGGGACTGTATATCTCGCAGTTCACGTTTTTCGTCGGCGTTGCAGCTTCTGCGGTCATGGTGGTGCTGCCCTATTACCTGCACGACTACAAACAGTTCGGTAAGATCACGATTCTCGGCGAACTGCTTGCGGTAGCGGCCGTAACCATGTGCATGCTGTTCATCTTTGTTGACATGGGACAGCCTGCCCGTGTCATGAACGTGCTGCTGCATCCTACGCCTCACTCGATGATGTTCTGGGACATGATCTCGCTCAACGGCTATCTGCTGCTGAATGGGGTGATCGCTTTTGCTACGCTGAGTTCGGAAAAGAAAGGCATTGCCACGCCTCATTGGGTAAAACCCTTCATCTATCTTTCGATTCCCTGGGCAGTCAGCATTCATACGGTTACCGCGTTCTTGTATAGCGGCCTTGCCTCGCGTCCATTCTGGATGACGGCGGTACTGGCGCCGCGGTTCCTGGCCTCGGCATTTGCCTCGGGCCCCGCGTTGCTGATCCTGCTCATCCTTGTGCTTCGTCGAACTACCGGGTACGACCCGGGCGAGACGGCGCTAGGCAAACTGAAGACCATTATGACCTACGCCGCCACCATCAGCGTGTTCTTCGTTTTGATGGAACTGTTTACCGCTTTTTACAGCGGCATCCCGGAACATCGTGAGCACTTTGAGTTTCTGTATGTGGGGCTGGACGGACAAAACGGTTTAGTTCCGTGGATGTGGATTTCCACTATTCTTATGGTCGCGGCACTGGCGATGCTGTATTCGCAGCGTGCAGGGAAGAAGATTCTTGCGGCTTCATGTGTCTGTATTTTCATCTCACTCTGGATTGAGAAAGGAATGGGGCTAATCATTGGCGGACTGATCCCGTCCGCCTTGGGAATCGTAACGAAATATCAGCCCACGATGCCGGAATGGGGTATTGTGATAGGCATCTGGTCGATTGGCACGCTGATGGTTACTGTGTTTTACAAGATTACTGTAGGAGTTCGGTCAATTTCGTAATTCGTTCGCAAGAGGTGATTTATGGTTAGTGCTACGTCGGAAGGTGTATCGACGAATACGCTGGCTAAATCCGCTCAAACGGTAGCAGCTCCGCCGGGTTCTCAATCGGCGCCGCGACTCACCGAAGACTGGCTGGCGGTGTGTATTGGCCTGCTCGTTTTTCTGCTCTCACTTACGCTCCTGTTCGGAGTGGATTCGCTAGGCTGGGGCGTTACTAACGCACTCTGGCTTGACCCTAGGAAGTCTCTTGCCCCGGCTTCCAAGGCTTACGCACATTTACCTGCGCTACTTTCTTTACTGGGAACTTATCTGTTCACGTTAGTGATCTTGCTTATCGGTGCAAAGGGTCTGGGGGCAGACCTGAAGAAATTTGCCAAAGGATTTACCGCGGTATTTGCGTTCAGCTATGCCTGCTGGTTCATGGGTAGCTGGGCGTACATTGCGGCGACTCCCAATGCGCGAGCGGGCTTCAAGATTGGCTGGTCGCTGAACCTGACCAATGAGTCCGGATTCATTATCGCGCTGCTCGGCGGGCTCGTAATTGGCAACTTCATGCCGAACCTCGCAGCGAAGATGAAGGAAGCGGTTCGCCCCGAACTATACATCAAGACCGCCATTGTGATTCTCGGCGGGTTTCTTGGCATGACCGTACTTGGCCAAAGATCTCTGGCGGGCGCAATGCTGTTTCAGGG
>Ga0181529_10008330_pt1 | contig 10121 bp, 7 predicted proteins | sample PEATcosm2014_Bin_36_FD_119763 | JGI IMG/M metagenome (GOLD analysis project Ga0181529, IMG submission 119763) | Peatland microbial communities from MTU Mesocosm Facility, Houghton, MI, USA - PEATcosm2014_Bin10_30_metaG | ecosystem: Environmental > Terrestrial > Soil > Wetlands > Peat | place... | reverse complement strand
GCAGGTCTTCCGCCATCACGCTGCCCGCCGCCTCCCATTGTGTCAAACACCCGGTCCGGATAGGTAGGCTCGGAATCTACTCAGACGGCGGAAGCGTTGCCTCAGGGGCAAGCAACCCTTGTTACAACCTAGAGCATGCCGCAAAGCCGTCCGCTTTATCCGCGACAGCTCCGCCGCTTCAGCCCGATCAGTCTTATGAGTGTCGAGGATATCCGTGGAATGGATTTCTTAATTTGAATTTTCAGACGCGAGATGCTGCGCCAACCACTCGGCGGATTTCTGCTCGATCCAACGCCGCGCGTCCGGTCTGCGCAAGAATTTGCCCACCTTCACGCGGCGCCCGTCAGCCCACGTCACAATCACATGGTATTCTCGCAAGAGAACACCCTTGCGTGGCGTGAACGTCGGCGCGTCCGTGTCGCGCGTCGCACTACAATTTTCCGAAAGAATTTCTTGCATTTTTTTGCCCCGTGATTGCTGCACCAACCAGCGCGCGAAACCTTGGAAGCATTACCGGTGCGCGCGTCACCCAGCCGATTCGACATTACCCGGCGACAACGTGACAAAGGTAGGTTCGGAAACTACTCAGTCGACCGGCGACTCACCCGCGGCCGCTCAGCGAGCTAGGTGCAGGCGAAGGCCGAACACCGAGACCGGCCCGCGGTCGCCGTTGTAGGCGGGATGCACGATCAACTGGTAATCGAAACTTAAGCATAGCCAATCGGCGAGGCTGGCGCTGTAAAAGGCTTCGACGATATTTTCTGCACGGTAGTGCGGCAACGCGCCGTCGCCGACGAGGATTCCAAGACCGCCGGCCGCCAGATAATCCCGCGCCGCCTGGGAGATGGCATTGGTTGCGTCGGCCAATCCCACCGTATCGTTCGGCCGGCCCCAACCGTTGCCAGCCACGCTCAGACCGGCGGCAAGCGAGCGGTCGATCTCCGTGAATTCATAAGCTTCCTGGCTGCCGTCGTTGGCGCTCGCCCGCAGGAAAAAACCAAGCCCGTCGGCGATCTGCTGTTCGACGTTCAGGGCCATACCGGGACGCGAACGGGCTTGGCGCACCAACGCCGTATTCGGAACGGTGTGCGTCGCCGCCGCAAGATTCATCGCATCGTCGTAGCTGCCCATGCGACCGCGATTGACGAAGCCGAGCAGCTTCAGCGTGCCCGGCTCGCCGAACAAGGTATGGCGTTCTTCGGCTTCGGCAACGAACTCGAATTGGCCAAAGCCCCTCACAAGCGCGGTTGTGTTCGGAACGCGCGACAGATCGAACAGGCCGGCGCGCAAAGTCCACCAGGACTGCGTCCATTCCGCGGCGGCGCCGTAGCTGTAGCCCCAGGCATCGGCGGCGTAATCGAAGGCGCCGGAATCGATGATTGCCCAGTTGAAAAAATCCCGCTTCGGATCGTGGGCATAGGCGTTGGCGTCGAAAATGTCGGTGACCGAGAACTTGCCGACGGTGAGGACGAGGTTGTCCGCCGTCCGCTTCGCGCCGAGCTGGTTGGCGTCGGGCGCAATGTTCTCTTCCTCGCCGCCAAGATCGAACGTCTGGCGAAAGAAAAGACGCTGCAAGCGGAAATAGGGCTCGGCTTTGCCGACCTTGTAGGCCTCGCCGCTGGGAAAGCCCGCCACGCCCACGGTGTTGCTGAGGCCGAAACCCTGGTCGATCTCGGGATTAACGTAAACCTCGCCGCCGTCCCACAGCCGCAGGCCGGTAAACAGGGTGGCATCGAACGTCTCATCGCCGCGGCTGCCGGGATCGAGGCTGTTGCTCCCGCGATAGAGAGACCGGAACGCCGGGTGGTACTGCCAGACGAACGTCGTCTGGCCGTGAAGGGACCAGGATTCGTCCGCTGCGAAGGCGGATGTGCTCGGCGCCAGCAGCGCCAACATGAAGAGAACCCGCCCTGCCCACATGCGCGCCTGCCTGTCCGCGACCCGATCATGAACTACTTTGTTTTGGGTTTTGGTGACGAGCGTTGGCGCTCCGGACGGGATGAAAATGAGAACTGGGTTGTCATAATTAGCCGGGGAGCGGGGCAGCACAGAGCAACAGCCGGTTGAGAGCTCCGCGGTCAAAGGCCCGTCCACCGCCTCCGCCAAGGCCCCCTAGAAGCTCCAGCGCCCTTACGGCGCCGCTATGTGCGGGGTTCGGTGTCCAGCATCGTCGTGGACCGCGAGTAGGCTGTCATCTCCGGCTCAAGGCACCAGCGTGAAATCTCGGCTTCGCTCGACCAGCATATTTGCCGCTCATCCGCAAACCAACTGAGCGAGCCCAAACCCCGTGGTGTCTAAGAGTCTGATTCAAAAAAGACCTGCATAATATCAAGCTCTTGCGAGACGGCGAGTAAGGTTTCGGATGTGGGCGATGAAGACCCAAGCGACGGCGCTTTCGATAATCGCTTCGAAGTCCTTGGCCAACCTGCGGCAGCGATTGAGCCAAGCGAAAGTGCGTTCGACCACCCATCGCCGCGGCAGCAGCACGAAGCCTTTTGCGGTGTCGCATCGCTTGACGATCTCGATAGTCCAACGCCCGAGTTTGGCGAGCGCATCTTTCAGTTTGTCTCCGGCATAACCGCCATCGGCGAAGATATGGCGCAGCCACGGATAGAGTTTTCGGATCGAGGCCAGCACGCCCACGGCGCCATCGCGATCCTGAATGTCGGCGGGATGAACCTGCAAGCCGACCATGTGGCCCTCTGTGTCGGTGACGATGTGGCGCTTGCGCCCGTTGACCTTTTTGCCCGCGTCAAACCCGCGGGGCCCGCCACTTTCCGTGGTTTTTACCGACTGGCTGTCGATGGCACCAGCTGTAGGGCTGGCCTCGCGTCCGCTGCGTTCGCGCGACAGCATGACCAGCGCATGGTTGATCTTGAGCCACATGCCATCCTGCGCCCAACGGTAAAAGTATCCCTGCACCGTCGAGACCGGCGGAAAGTCCTTCGGCAGCGCCCGCCATTGGCAGCCGGTCGAGGCCATGTACAAAAGCGCGTTCACCACCGTGCGAAGCTGTGTTTTCCGCGGTCGGCCAAGCCGGTTCGGTTCAGGCATGAACGGCACGATCAGCGCCCATTCGTTGTTTGTCGTGTCGCTTGCGTAGCGCAGCCCCTCTCGTAGATAATGCAAGCGAGTGATCTTGGTCTAGGCCATCGTAATCTCCATCGAATCGTCGCTGATCGACGGAATCACAAGCCCCTGAGATCACTCAACTCTTTTTCGGTCAGGCTCTAAGCCGGCGCGAAGGGGCAAAACGGAAAGATGTCTGCGCAAAGAAAAGCCTTGGCGGCGCGGCTGTGCGCGGTTGCGCCCGTATGCGTCGTTCTTGCATTCCTGTCGGTCGCAGGAGCGGCGGCCTCTACGACGGGTGCGACCTCTATTCAGGCGAAACGCGACGCGATTTTAGCTTATGTTCACGAACTTCAAGCACAGAAGAAAACACTTATCGGCGTGCAAGTGAACGAATACGAGGTCTACATCGACTGCACATCGGCTGATCGCGTTTTCGAACAGACCGGGGCCCGTCCGGCCATCATGGGCCTGGAACTGATGAACGCGATCGCCGTTCCGCCCTACGCGGCTTATTTGACCGACCGCGCCTTGACCCAGACCGCAGCGGGCGGTCTGGTCACCATGTCCTGGCACGAACGCAATCCGGTCGAGGTTTGCCCGCGCGGCGAGTTCTTCGATTGCGTGAAGAAGCCGATGACGGCCAATACGTTTCGTACCGTGCTTACCAAGGGAACCCCGGAAAACAAGTTATGGCTGGCGGACGTCGATGCGGTCGCCAAAGTACTCGCCGGCCTGCGCGACCGCGGCATCGTGGTGCTTTTCCGGCCCTATCACGAAATGAACGGCGGCTGGTTCTGGTGGGGCAAGCAGGACGCCTATCCAGATTTGTGGGATGCCCTGTACGACCGGCTGGCGGTGTATCACAAGCTCGACAATCTGATCTGGGTGTGGTCGCCCGATCGCGACGCGCCCGACGCGGCGCGCTATTTCCCGCGCCGACACAAGCCGGACATCGTCGGCATCGACGTCTATGAGGACGATCCCGATAGCCCTAAATACGCCGCCGGGCGCGCGAACGTGACTGCGCTTGGGGGGTCCGTTCCGTTCGTACTGGCCGAGGTCGGGATCGTTCCCAGCAGCAAGGTGCTGGATGGCATTAATCCGGCATGGGTACTGCTCTGGGGTGGCGAGTATCTGAACGCCGACTGGGCCTGGGACAACAAATGCTCCGGCTGCAACACACCTGATCGCGTGTCCGCACTCTTCAAGCTGGACAGGACGCTGACGCTCGCGAAGATGCCGGCGTCGCTGCGCGCGACTATTGCGGCGGGCGCCGTCAACGAACATCCATTGCATCGCGAGAATCCGTCCTGTCCGGCGAAGCTGCACTGAACGGCGCATCGAGGAGTGACATGTCAACCATCGGAGATTTCCACGGCCGGCTCGAAGAATTGCAAACGCGCCATCGCTTCTTGATCGAGCGGCCGAACCGACCTGTCGAACATGATAACGGAATCTGCCGCCGCTGGGCGAACCCGATTTTGACGGCCGATCACACGCCGCTGTTTTGGAGATACGATTTCGATCCGAACACCAATCCGTTCCTGATGGAACGCATCGGCGTCAATGCGGCATTCAATTCCGGCGCGCTCTATCGCGACGGAAAATATCTTCTCGTGGTGCGCGTGGAAGGCACGGACCGCAAGTCTTTTTTTGCCGTCGCCGAAAGTCCGACGGGTGTCGATCGGTTCTCGTTCTGGGATTATCCGGTTGCGCTGCCGCAAACCGGCGAGCCCGACACGAATGTCTATGACATGCGCCTAACGCCGCACGAAGACGGCTGGATATACGGCCTCTTCTGCACGGAACGAAAGGACAAGACACGACCGAACGATACAGCGGCGGCAATGGCCCAATGCGGGATCGCGCGCACGCACGATCTCAAATCGTGGGACAGGCTTCCGGATCTGGTGACGCATTCGGGCCAGCAGCGCAACGTCGTTCTGCACCCCGAATTTGTGACTGGGAAGTATGCGTTCTATACCCGTCCTCAGGACGGATTCATAAACGTGGGTAGCGGTGGCGGAATCGGCTGGGGTCTGGCGGACGACATGGCACACGCCGAAATCGGCGAGGAGATCGTCATCGACCGCAAGGTCTATCACACGATCAAAGAAATGAAGAATGGCCAGGGTCCGGCGCCGCTGAAGACCCAGCACGGCTGGTTGCATCTGGCGCATGGCGTGCGCAACACGGCGGCGGGATTGCGCTATGTCCTTTACATGTTCATGACGGCGCTCGACCGCCCGTGGGTGATCACGCACGCGCCGGGCGGGTATTTCATCGCGCCAGAAGGCGAAGAGTGTGTGGGTGATGTCCCCAACGTGGTCTTTTCGAGCGGATGGATCGCGAACGAGAAGGGTGAGGTGTTCATCTACTATGCCTCGTCCGATACGCGCATGCATGTCGCGACGTCCAGCCTCGAACGCCTCATCGATTACGTGACCAACACGCCGCCCGATCCGTTGACCTCGGCCGCTTGCGTGGCGCAGCGCAACAAACTGATCGAAAAGAATTTGGCACTTCTCGGTCGACATAAGGCGTAAAGACAGTACCGACGATGACCGCGATCGGCTTCGCACAAGAACTGGGCAATATGGCTCGAAACCATCATGAGTGAGAAGAACGACCGGACTTGGACTTTGCAAATTCGCGAAGAGCTTACGGAAAACATCCTGCCATTCTGGATGAACCACGCGGTCGATCGCCAAAATGGCGGCTTCTATGGGATGATCGACGGCGATCTTCACGTCGATAACGAAGTGCCCCGGACATCGGTCGTCAATACCCGCGTCCTCTGGACGTTCTCGGCGGCCAGCCGCTTGATCGGCAGTCAATATCGTGAAACGGCCGATTGGGCCTATGACTACATCCGCTATAAATTTTGGGATCCAGAATATGACGGTCTGTACTGGACGGTCGACCGTCGCGGCAATCCGGTTTCGACCCGCAAGCAAATCTATGCGCAGGCGTTCGGAATCTACGCGCTGGCGGAGTATTACCGGGCAACGGGGATCGCCGAAAGCCTTGCTCTCGCCCGGCGCCTGTTCGCGCGGATCGAAGAGCACAGTCATGATCCGCGTTTCAAAGGCTATCTGGAAGCGCGCGACCGCGAATGGCGGCCGCTCGAGGACATGAGGCTGAGCGAGAAAGACCTCAACGCCCCGAAGTCCATGAACACGCATCTGCACGTCATGGAAGCCTACACGAATTTACTGCGCGTATGGCGCGATCCCTTGCTTGAAGCCAAGCAGGCGGAGCTGCTGGAACTGACGATGGATCACATCGTCGATGCGTCCACCGGGCACTTCAAACTGTTTTTCGACGAGCAATGGAACTCGCTCTCGGGTCACGTTTCTTTCGGCCACGACATCGAAGGCAGCTGGCTCCTCGTCGAGGCGGCGGATGTGCTCGGCGATACGGGTCAGATCGAGCGCGCACGCAAGTTGGCCGTCGCCATGGCCGATACCGTTTACGCGCAAGGCCTCGACCGGGACGGCAGCCTATTCTACGAAGCAGACGCCCTGGGCAAGCTGGTCGATCCCAAGAAACATTGGTGGGCGCAGGCGGAGGCCGTCGTCGGGTTCTATAACGCTTTCCAGCTTTCCGGCGAAGAGCGCTTCCGCAGCGCGTCGCGACGGGTTTGGGATTACATCGAAGCGAAAGTGGTGGATAGGGTGCACGGCGAATGGCGCGCGAAGCTCACGCCGGGCGGCGTGCCGCTCACGGCGAAAGAAGATTCGGACGCCTACCTGATCGGCCCCTGGAAGTGCCCCTATCACAACTCGCGCGCCTGTTACGAAATGATCCAGCGACTGGAAAAGTAAACGAACGAGAATCGACCAAGGTGGCGGCGATCATCTCCGCCTGCCGAAATCCGCACGATAGCAAACGCGATGCGTCCCTCCTTTTTCAACCAACGAAATCCAGCCGTGCCATCGCCATCGTGCGATAAGAAAAGCAAGGGAGCGGAGAAATGCTGAGGATGGTTCTCATGGCCGCACTTATTGTCGCAACACAGTCTTTGGCCGCCGCGCCCGCATCGGCGCCGGAACGGCTGGTGACAGGCGGCATCGTCAGCGGCGAAACACTGCCTGACGGAGGAACCGTCTTTCGCGGCATCCCTTATGCCCAGCCGCCGGTCGGCGACCTGCGCTGGAAGCCGCCGGCTCCAGTCGAGCCTTGGCAAGGCGTCCGTGACGCGACGAAAGCGGGCCCGCCTTGTCTCCAACGATCCTACGAATGGAACGCCGGCGACGCCGCGACCAGCAAGGAAGATTGCCTTTATCTCGATGTGCAGTCGCCCAAGCACAAACCGACGGATCGCTTGCCGGTGATGTTTTGGATCCATGGCGGAGCCAACCGCGCGGGCTCGGGAATCGGTTACACCGACTCCCCCATCACCAAACGCGGCGTGGTGCTGGTGACGCTGCAATACCGGCTCGGCATTTTCGGCTTCGCTTCGCTGCCGGCCCTGACGGCGGAATCGCCGCAGCACGCCTCGGGTAATTACGGCATCATGGACCAGATCGCAGCGCTGCAATGGGTGAAGGCGAACATCGCGAACTTCGGAGGCGATCCCGACAACGTCACGATCTTCGGGCAATCGGCCGGCGCGCAAGATGTCGGATTACTGATGCTGTCGCCGTTGGCACGCGGCTTGTTCCACAAGGCCATCGCGGAAAGCGGGACGGCTGGCTTCGGCGTGTCGCCGCGCACGTTGGCTGAGAACGAAAAGATCGGCAACGACCTTGCGGTGTTGATGGGCGCGCCAGCGGGAGCGGATGGCCTGAAGGCGCTGCGCGCCGCGTCGGGCGAGGCACTGCTCGACGCCACCGACAAGCTGTTGCCGCCGAACCACGTCGATCCGACATTCATCTGGCTGCAGGCTGTGATCGACGGCTGGGTGTTGCCGCGCGCGCCCGCCGAGATACTCGCGGACGGGGAACAGGCGCGCGTGCCGCTGATCATCGGCAACGCGATACGCGAATTTGGCGTCGAAGGCGCATGGAAGTCTTCACGCCAGTTTGTCGAAGATAATTTCGGCGACAGGTCCGGCGAGGCGCTGGCGTTTTACGGTTTCACCGGAACGGATATGCCGCCGGACGATCCGTTGCTGGGCAGTATCGTGGATCAACTCTCCGCCGACGTGATTTTCCGTTGCCCGGCGAGTTGGGTGGCGAACCGGCAGCTGGCCGTGACGCAGAACGTCTGGCGCTTTCAGTTCAGCATCCCCGCGCCCGATACGGTCAAGGGCGTGGAGCATTCCGCGGAATTGAAATATGTGTTCCAAAAGACGCCGGCCGGCGCCACAGCCGCCGCTTGGCCGCCGCTGCAAGCCTATTGGACCAATTTCGCCAAGACCGGAAATCCGAACGGACGCGGTCTGCCCAAATGGCCCAATATGGGGAAGGCGCAGAATTATTTGGAATTCACGGCGCAGGGGCCGCGCGTGGGCAAGGATTTGCGTGGGCCTCTTTGCCGCCTGTTGAATGCCCCCTGACCGTTCGTTGAACTTATAAAATAGGCCACCGCGCGGAAAGAAAATCGTCAGCCAACCGCTTTAAGCGCGGCGGCATGTTCGCGGATGATCTCCAGCGTGGAGACGTCGCAATCGAACACCGAGTTCGCACCTTGCGGCTCCTGGGGCGGGTCGCCGACATAAGAGGTGTCGCCGGGGCGCATGCGGTAGTCGTCATGCTGGGCGCGCCCTGCTCCACCCCAGGTCCAGAAATTCGTTCCGGCAAATGGTCCGCCGCCCTTGGCGTTGTCGAGAACCTCCGCGAATATCATGTTGAAGAAGCTGTCTCTGAAGGTGGTCGGCGTATTCGGCGCGTAACCGTTGTCGCGCGGGAAACCGAATTCCTCCGATACCACCGGCTTGTTCAGCCTCCCTGCGATAGCGATGTGCTGCCGGACGTGATCGCGGCCTTTGGCTTCGGCTTGCGCATAGGTGCCGGAGAGGTCTTTCAAGTCGATCCAGCTCCAGTTCAGCGGCCAAAGATGGAACGTCATATAATCGACTTCGCGGATGGCGTGCGCCTTCACGACGACGTCCTCAATATCGAGGCAGCCTCTCAATCCTTCGCTTCCGGTTGTGACCAGATGATTGGTATCGCGGGCTTTGATGAATCTCGCGCTGTGCGAGATCCAGGCATAAAAAGCCGGCAAATGCGGAAGGACAAAGGCCTCGTGGCCGCCGACGCGCGGTTCGTTGGCCAGTTCCCAGGCCATAATCGTCGGATCGTCGCGGTATGGGACGCCCGTGAAGCTGTTCCTTCTGGCGATCATATCGCCGACATATTGCAGATAAAGCGCCACGGCCTTGGGGCTGCTGTAGAATTGCGCGGAGAAATCGGCGAACTCGGGCCAAGGATGGGCCGGATCGCCCAAATCCATGTAACGGCCGCCGTTGGTCCAATATTGATAGGTGACCATGCCGCCCGACCATTCCCAGAAATTGTTGAGAAAGATCACGGCTTTCATGTCGCGCTTGCCCATCTCCGCCAGTAGGAAATCGAGACCCGCAAGCAGGTCTTCGTTATAGGACGTCGCGGTGCGAAAGGTCGTGGTCAAGGAATTCTTGAGTGGAGACAGCTCCGATGCGCCCAGAACCCTCAGGTTGGTAACGCCCAAAGCGGCGAGCGTATCGAGCTCTTTGCGCAAACGATCCCGATCGCCGTAAGCCGTCGGTGCGCCCAAATAGGCCCCATACCACATATTCGTGCCGGCGAAGCGGTAAGTCTTGCCCTTCAGGACAAGACGCTGGCCCTGCACCTGGACGAATCTGTCGTCAGAATCGATTGGCCCGAAGATGGAGCCAAGACCGCTTGCACATCCGCCGGTCAGAACGGCGCCGGCCAGCACGGCATTCCTTCTGGTAATCATAAATGGTTCCCCCGAAAAACGTCTGCCAGTTTGGTCCGATCGCTTTTTCGCTGCAGGGTGAGCCTCCTCTTCGGCATGACAAGCTCCTTTCCAAACCGGTTTCTCTTAATTAGCCTGCGGGCTTTGAAATCGTCCACTTGTATGGCGGGCTTGTCTAGCCT
>Ga0181529_10008329_pt1 | contig 10121 bp, 9 predicted proteins | sample PEATcosm2014_Bin_36_FD_119763 | JGI IMG/M metagenome (GOLD analysis project Ga0181529, IMG submission 119763) | Peatland microbial communities from MTU Mesocosm Facility, Houghton, MI, USA - PEATcosm2014_Bin10_30_metaG | ecosystem: Environmental > Terrestrial > Soil > Wetlands > Peat | place... | reverse complement strand
CCAGGCGCGAGCTAGAAGTTCGTTGGCGCGGGCAAAATACGACGCGGCGAGCGGGATTGTCATGGATCGTCGCCGGCGATACTGGCGCGGCAATGCCAACACTGCAAGCTGGCTCGGTTCAGTCCCAAACCAAGGGCAGCACCTTCAGAGGAGAGGGGTGCATCCAACCTTCTTCGCGGCCATCTATTTAAATATCGAGGAATCGAATGACTCGTGGACACCAAGGAAATTAGGGCCAATGAAATCTTCTTGGAGCGGATTGTAGTCACGGAAATCGACGCAGGTCGGATAGATTTTCCCGATCTTGTATCCGTACGACGTCAACAGTTCGTAAAAATCGAAGAGGAGCTTCTTCGTCGTTATGGAGAACAAACCGTACTCAAATTGAATGATTTTGATTCTCCCGGCCTTTTGCCATTCCTCGAACCCATGCAGGACAAACCAGTCATTCCCTTCTGTGTCGATTTTAAGCAATCCAATTTCTGCTACACCGCATTCGGTCGCAACGTCGCCCGATCTTCGTATTTGGCATTGCTCGCGAACTCTCTCCGCATCAGGCGAACGGAGGCGCACGATGGAGTGCTGTGCGGTCGCAAGGCCCAAGGCATCAGGCAGGAGAGAGAATTCAAGCGATTCATCTCGATCGCCCAATCCAAAATTGAATGTCCGGATGCCCGTCCCCTCTGTATTCTGGCACAAGAGCACATAAGTCCGTCTTATCGGTTCGAACGCGTAAATATCTGACTTTGGAAAACACCTTCTGGCCTGAATCGAGTATTCGCCAATATTCGCGCCAACGTCGAATACCGTCGAACAGAAGCCGGCCGCCTTAAGTCGCTCCATCACTCGAAGCTCGCCGTTTTCCACGATTGAATGGTTATCGTTTTCCATGAATCGAGCCGCGGTATTGGCCGCCTTATATAGAAACCGACCCACGCGGGAGCACCGATATCGCGGCAACGTGCGCCTGAGAAACCGTATATGCAACTTTTCGGCGGCCATGCCTCGAACTTGAACTCGGCAACTTCAGCGCACAATCACCACGTTGTAACAATTGAGTGACGCGCGATGCTTCAAATGACTCGTCGTGCGACTACCGCGATATTCCCGTAATTTTTGGGGGCGAACAGTCGCGACTCCCCTTGAGGGGCTTGTTCCGGCGTCGTTGGAGCCGACTGCAAAAACATCGTCGGCCAACGCCTGAAAAACTCCGGCTTGGTTTGGACCCTCACCGGTGCCCAGAACGTTTTCGCCCTCAGAACCTTTCTCCTCGGCAATGATTTTGGTGCCGACTGGGATAGCCCCTCCGCCCTCACCGCCCGCCAATGGTAACTTCGGCGTCAGCACCCCAAAAACTGACGAAAACTTATCCTCTTTCGTCATATTGAGACAGAACCCAAGCCAAATACGCGAAAGTAAGGCGCCACCCTACAAAAATATTGGTTGTAGCCCGGCAGAATATCGAGACGCAGAAGCGTATGCTGTCTTGCTGTAACCTGGCGGTCCACAACACCTCCGACCACACCACAAACCCGAAAAGGCCACGCCAGGTTCAGCCAGGTAACCGTCAAGTGCTCCTTGCCCGCGACCCCACAAGCCCCAAAGGTCGCGGGCAAGGATTGGGCGGAACGCCATTCGCAGATTGCCGATCGATCTGGGTAGCAGTCTGGCTTGGCAAAGATGTGTCCTCTCATAGAGGTTGCCGCCACACCCGAGGGCACACCTTTGCCAAGTCAGACTGCCACACGATTGTTTACATGACGGTACAGTGGGGGCATGGTTTCGCCGGACACCACCAAGCGTTACCCTTCACCCATGTACAGCCTAGGCCTGGATTTCGGCACCAACTCCGTCCGTTGCCTGATCGTGCGCTGCAGCGACGGCGCCGAGGTGGGAACGGCCGTGGCCGCCTACCCAAGCGGCCGGCAGGGCATCCTTCTCGATCCCAAAGACCACCACCTGGCCCGCCAGAACCCGGGAGACTACGTCGAAGGGCTCGAGCGCAGCATCAAGGGCGCGCTGGCCCAGGCGCGCCGCAGCCCCGGGTTTGACGCCTCCCGGATCGCCGGCCTCGGAGTCGACTCGACCGGCTCGAGCCCCATTCCGGTCGATCGCAACAACCGTCCGCTCGCCATGGATCGAAAATGGGCGCGGAACCTTTCGGCGCAATGCTGGCTGTGGAAGGACCACACATCCTGGCGCGAAGCCGCGCGAATCACGGAATTGGCGGCAAAGCGCCGCCCGCAATACATCGCAAAATGCGGCAACACCTATTCCTCGGAATGGTTCTGGTCGAAGATCCTGCACTGCCTCGCGGTGGACCCGAAGGTGTTCAAGGCCGCCTATTCGTGGGTGGAACTCGCCGACTGGGTGCCGTCGCTCCTGGCGGGCGTGACCGATCCCAGGCAAGTGAGGCGCGGGGTCTGTGCTGCGGGCCACAAGGCGCTTTATTGCGAGGAATGGGGAGGCCTTCCCGACAAGAAGTTCCTGGCGCTTCTGGATCCCCGGCTCGCCCCGCTGCGCGACCGGCTTTACGACAAGGCGCACGATGCGACAGAACCGGCGGGAAGGCTCTCCACAGCCTGGGCCAAGCGGCTCAGGCTGCCGGCCGGCATCCCGATCGCGATCGGGGAATTTGACGTTCATTATGGAGCGATCGGCTGCGGAGTCACCGAGGGAACCCTCGTCAAGGTGATCGGAACCTCGACCTGCGACTGCGGAGTCGTCTCGGCGGACAAATCCGTGCCCGACATTCCCGGCATCTGCGGGATCGTCAAGGGAGCCATCCTGCCCGGCTACTACGGGATCGAGGCCGGCCAATCGGCGGTTGGCGACATATTCAAGTGGTGGGTCGAGGTCGTCTGCGACGGAAAGGACGCTCTCCACGAGGCGCTGAGCCGGGAAGCGGCGGGATGCAAGCCGGGCCAGTCGGGCCTGCTGGCCCTGGATTGGAACAACGGCAACCGGACGATCCTCGTGGATCCCATGCTGACCGGGCTCGTCCTGGGATCCACCCTGCACACGACCCGGGCCGAGATCTACCGTGCGCTCATCGAGGCGACCGCCTTCGGGGCGCGCGCGATCGTCGAGCGCATCCGCGAGTACGGAGTTCCGGTCGACCGCGTCGTCTGCGCCGGCGGAATTGCCGAGAAGAATCCCCTGCTGATGCAGATCTACGCCGATGTCCTCGGATGCGAGATGAGGGTGGCCGGTTCCAGCCAGGCTTGCGCCCTGGGGGCCGCCGTCTCGGCTGCGGTCCTGGCCGGAGCCCATCCCGATTTTCCCGCGGCCCAGCGCGCGATGACCTCGCTGAAGAAGGTCAGGTACCGTCCGACCGCCGGCGGGCGCAGGGTGTACGACCGACTTTACCGTCTGTATCGGCGCGTACACGACGCATTCGGAGGCCTCGATCGCTCGGCCGACCTGTCCCATGTCATGAAGGAGCTCCTCGCGATAAAGGAGCAGCAGGCCCGCCAACCATGACGTCATTGACCGCGTGCGGAGGACGAAGCCGACGCACCTGCAGCGCGCGGCTTTTCTCCCGCCAATAATCTGACAACGCTCCGCATCCCTCCCCTCAAGACACCATGCTCGAATCATTCAATTCCCTGGAAATCTGGTTCGTCACCGGCAGCCAGCATCTGTACGGACCGGAGACTCTCAAGCAGGTCGCCGGCCACTCGGAGAAGATCGCCGCAGGCCTGGATGGCTCGCGCCGCATCCCGCTGACCGTCGTGTTCAAGCCCGTCGTGAAGACGCCCGAGGAAGTGCGGGCGCTTTGCCGCGAGGCGGACGGTTCGCCCAACTGCGCCGGGCTCATCCTGTGGATGCACACCTTCTCGCCCGCGAAGATGTGGATCGGGGGCCTGACTTCGCTGCAGCGTCCCTTCCTCCATCTTCATACGCAGTTCAACCGCGACTTGCCGTGGAGCAAGATCGACATGGACTTCATGAACCTGAACCAGTCCGCGCACGGGGACCGCGAGGCGGGCTTCCTGCACACCCGGTTGCGGCTCGACCGAAAGGTGGTCGTGGGCCACTGGGAGGACCCCAAGGTCCAGGACCGGATCGGCGCGTGGATGAGGGCCGCCCGGGGCTGGTTTGGATTGCAGGGGGCCAAGTTCGCGCGATTCGGAGACAATATGCGCGCGGTTGCCGTGACCGAGGGCGACAAGGTCGCAGCGGAAGCCAAGTTCGGCTTTTCGGTCAACGGCTACGGCGTGGGCGACCTCGCCCGGCAGGTGGCCGACTCCGGGATCGACGACAAGGCGATCGACCGTCTCTGCGCCGTGTACGAGGAACAGTACTCGGTCGCGAAGGAACTGAGGAAAGGCGGAGCCCGGCACGACTCGCTGCGCTACGGAGCCCGGCTCGAACTGGGCCTCCGCTCGTTTCTGACTGCGGGAGGGTTTGCGGGATTCACTACGACCTTCGAGGATCTTCATGGGCTCAGGCAGCTGCCCGGGCTCGCCGTCCAGCGCCTGATGGGCGAAGGCTACGGATTCGGGGCAGAGGGCGACTGGAAGACCTGCGCGCTCCTGCGAGCGATGAAGCTCATCGCGGCCGACCTGCCGGGCGGCACCTCGTTCATGGAGGACTACACCTACCACCTGGGGGCCGGCGGCCCCCTCGTCCTCGGGGCGCATATGCTCGAGATCTGCGAATCGATTGCTGCGGCCAAGCCGCGGATTGAGATCCACCCCCTTGGGATCGGAGGCAAGGAAGATCCCGTGCGGCTCGTGTTTGACGCACCCGCCGGTCCGGCCCTGAACGCCTCGCTCATCGATCTCGGCAACCGATTCCGCCTCATCGTCAATGAGGTGGATGCCATCGCGCCGCCCAAGCTGCCGAAGCTGCCCGTCGCCCGCGCGGTCTGGAAGTGTCGTCCCGACTTCAGCACCGCCTGCGGAGCGTGGATCCTCGCGGGAGGAGCCCATCATACGGGCTACAGCTACGCCGTCACGGCCGAGCACCTGGAGGATTTTGCGGAGATGGCCGGGATCGAGATCGTTGTAATAGGCAATGACACGCGGCTGCCCGCATTCAAGAAGGAGCTGCGCTGGAACGAGGCGTACCAACATCTCGCGGCCGGGATCGGCCGCTGACGCACATGCTCGAAGAACTCAAGCGGGAAGCCCTGGAGGCCAATCTCCAGCTCAAAAGAGATGGACTGATCCACCTCACCTTCGGCAACGCGAGCGCCCTCGACCGCGCTCGGGGGATTTTTGCCATAAAGCCGAGCGGGGTTCCCTACGACGCCTTGCAGGTCGCAGACATGGTGCTCGTCGATCTGGACGGGAAGCGCGTCGAGGGCGCGCTCAACCCCTCCTCGGACACTCCGACCCACCGCAGGCTCTACATCGATTTCCCGCGAATTGGCGGGGTCGTGCATACCCATTCCCTGCACGCGACCGCTTTTGCGCAGGCGGGCAGGCCGATTCCAGCCCTGGGAACGACCCATGCCGATACCTTTTACGGCGAAATTCCCGTCACCCGCAAATTGACGGCACCGGAGATTGAGGAAGACTACGAATGGAACACAGGCGGAGTCATCGTCGAACGATTCAAGGGAAAAAACCCGCTGGAGCAGCCCGGCGTCCTCGTGAATCGGCATGCGCCGTTTACCTGGGGCCCGACGGTCGACAAGGCGGTGGAGTCGGCGCTGGTCGTTGAATTGTGCGCTCGGATGGCGCTCCTGACCCTGCAGATCGCTCCCCGAATCAAGGAGATCGAGCCCGAACTTCTGGACCGTCACTTCCACAGAAAGCACGGCCCGAAATCGACGTACGGCCAGAAACCGGGATCGTAGCCGGCCTCCGGAAATCCCGGTCGGACACTCAGGCCGTTGGCGCCGGAACCGCGCCCGGAGCGGATTCGGCGGGCGAAAGCTCGATGATGCGCTTCACCTTCTCGATCAGCTGGTCTTCTTTGAAGGGCTTCACAATATAATCGGTCGCGCCCAATTCGGTGATCTTCTTTACCTGGTCCTGGGCGCCTTCGGCCGTCAGCATGACGACGGGGATCTTTGCCAGCACCGGGTCGGATTTGAGCTTTGTCAAAAGCTCCACGCCATCCATCGTGGGCATGGTCACGTCGAGCAGCACGAGAGCGGGTGCTTCCTTCGCGATGGAAGCAAGCGCCTCCACTCCGTTGCCCGCTTCAACGATATCGCACGAAAAAGCCCGAAAGGCCTTTCGCACGATGATGCGTACGGTTCTCGAATCATCTACCGACAGTATTCTGTGACGCATGGCGTTATTGTGAGAAAATCACTCCTCCGACTTCATCAGGATATCGGCAACCACCCGATTGCCGCCGCAGTCGAAAACATAAATATACCGCTCGGCCGCGCTCGTCGGCCCGACCGAGAAATCGCAGCCGATCAGGATCGACGGGATCGTGAGTTTGCAGGGGAAACCCATGTCGCACAGCCCGTTCTTGAAGCTGCCGACGATCATGTTCGTCAGTTCGCCAATCGCATCCTTGATATCCGGTTCGCTCAGGGCAGCCGCTTCCTCGGGGGAAATGCCGATCATGCTCCCCACGCATTGTTTCGCGAATGGCTCATCCATATACACATATGTGAAACCATCGACATCGCCAATGAAACCCACCATTCCGACGATCAGCGGGATCTCCGGCTTCGGCCGCGCTGGCAGAGGGGGCCATGGCGTCGCCTCGTGTCCGCGCTCGCTCCCCACGGAGGTGATTCCACGCCTGAGCATGGTCTTGAACACGTCCGTAACGGCGCGGTTGATATTCGTGGCAATCAGGCTCTCAGGGATTTTTTCGGCTGTTGGCATGAGCGAAACGATTCTTAATCGGCACCTCGGGCCCGCAAGTTGACTGGAATTTCGCCTAATTGCGCCGATTGGCGGCTTTCGTGAGAAGCGTTACCGAACATTGTCGGTTCTGACCGAAAGAATTGAAATACTCCACCATAAACGGATGTGTTCTGAATTGGCGAAAGCAGGTCCTCCCTCGTCGTGAGCTACCAAGGCCCAGACCGCCGTCAATACCGGCCGCCAAGGACCGCCGGCAATCAATGCTGGCCAGATGGCGGCCCGGAAACGACGGATGAGCAGGTAGCAATCTCCTCGTGAGGACCTGTTTTCGCCAATTCAAGACCACACAGAGCCATTTCAACGCAGAACCGAGGGAATCTCAGGGGTTTCCGACCCGGATGGGGCCGGCAGCCAGGTATCCGAGAATCAATCCCGCCGCAAATCCCGCGGCATGAGCCGGAACGTCGGTATCGACCCCTCCTGCCCCGAACCACGCCAGCAGCACAGCGCCGGAAGCCAAAGGGATTAGAACCGGGCGCCAATGCCTTGGGCCCTGGGTCCGGATTATCCCGCGGATCGCCCTGCCCGTCAGGAGACCGAGCCCGGCAAAAATCGCCGTCGAGGCGCCGAGCGAGCGGTAGGGACCCGGATAATGGACGGTTGCGACGGCTAGATTTCCCGCGGTCGAAGCCAGGAAAAGGAGCAGCCAGCCGCGAAGCACGCCTACCACGGAAATAACGGAGGTGAAGACAAAAACGCCGGCGACAAGGTTCGAAATCAGGTGTTCCAGATCCCAGTGGAGGAAAAGCGCCGTGGCGGCCCTCCACACCTGACCGTCGTGGAAAACCGCCCGGGCGTCCAGGGCCTCCAAGGCCTCCCAGCGACCCGGCGAAGCGCTCTGCGCATCGAAAACGGCGAGTACAGCCAGAGCCCACAAAAAGGGGGTCAGCATCGCCCGACCCCATTTCGAACTGTGCGGGACAACCGGCCGTGGAGGCCAGCCGACCTTTTCACGCTCAAAACAGGAGATCTCCTCCCGCACTGGTTCGGCAAAACGGGATTCCACCAGCAGGCGATATCCTTCCGAAGCCGGAACCAGCCAGTACGAAAGCCCCATCGAAAGGACGACCAAGCCCCGCTCGAAACCGTCCGCCGGGTTCGCATAGGTCCCCGCTTCCGCCAAAGCTTCGGGAGCCATCTCCCCTCCGCGTGTCACATCAGCAGGGTTCCGCGGAGGCACCGGATCCGAATTCGCAGCGGGCGCATCCATTGCCTCCCACTATCCGCATAAGAAGCAGATAATCAACACTCCTGCCTGCGGCGGCAAATAGCGCGGTCTCAACTGTTCTCGCTGCTCGTGGGAGTGAACTTGATTTGAAACTCAGCGTGTACGGCAACCAAGTTGCCATCCCGTTCCGCCGGCTTGAACTTCCACTTCTTGACCGCCTCTAGCGCCGGCTTGGAAAATGCCTCGTTCGTGGTCTTCACGACCTTCGCGTCCTGCACGACTCCGTGGTCGTCGATCAGCACATTCACGGTCACGATCCCGCTGATGTTTTGGGCCTTCATCTCCTGCGGATACTCGGGCCTGAATCCGCGGACCAGCGCGGGCGGCTCCGTCGCCGCAAAAGCGGGCGTCGCCGCACCGATGACGAGGAACAATACAATGACAAGATATTTCATCGAAGGATACGTGTCTTTCCGCCTCCTAAATCGGCATGGAAGGCAACTTATTAAGGGAAATTGCTCGCTCGAACCAGGTGCCGGTAATCCTGCCGAACATGATGTCTTTGGCTGCGAACGGAGGATCAAGCCGGCGCCCTGCGTGCGCGGCTTATCTCCTGCCGAACATAATGTCTTTGGCTGCGAACGGAGGATCAAGCCGACGCCCCTGCGTGCGCGGCTCATCTCCTGCCGAGATTCTTATGACGTGACGTACATGCTGCCGCGCCCCGCAGCCGGGACATAATCGCTGGAAGAAGGCTGCCTGGGGCGAGTTACCCCTTCCACACCACTCTTCCCGCGTAATCAGTCGCATTTGGGACGGGCTGTTCTTATCATTGCAGATTCAGCCCAAAAGCCTATGAACAAGAAAGACGCATTTATGCTCCGAGCTCTGCTCTGGGAGGACAAGCGATCGCCGCATGGAATTGCGCCGCTCCAAAGTCGATCCATCGGGACCGGTTGGAAACAAGCAAGTTAGGGGTCAGACCCCCATCGTGCTGCAGCATTTCCGAAAGTGCTGGCCGTAGATCGCCAGAGTCACCGCCAACGTTAGGTGCTTGGGCCTGTGAAAAAGGGTCCAGCAGAGCAGGCGCCAGTATTGGACGCGTTCGCGCCCGACGACACCCAATAGCACGCTCGACATCGCCAGGGCAAATCCGTGGCGCCAACTGAGTCGCGCCGTGATCCGCGGCTTCCGATATTCCCGCAGGAAAGTCCGGACGCGGGCATAGTAGGGACGCGGCGCGTAGATTCGGCGCAGGATGGTCTTGTAGCCCTTGAGCAACTGCTCCGTGGGCATCCGGGGGGCGAAATTCATCGTTCCGTCGACGTTGTCGCCGGTCGTCTTGCCGATCAGCCGGCCTTCGCGCTGGAGTCGCGCGTGCAGCTTCGTATCGGGCAAGGCGTTCAGCAGCCCGACCATGGCCGTGACGATGCCGCTTTTCTGGATGAACTCGATCTGGCGCTCAAAAATGCTCGGCGCATCGCTGTCGAAGCCGACTATGAATCCGCCCTGCACCTGCAGGCCCGCGCGCTGGATCCGCTTCACGTCGGCGACCATGTCGCGGCGCTGGTTCTGGCGCTTGTTGCACTCGGCAAGCGCGGCCGAATCGGGCGTCTCGATTCCGACGAAGACCGTGTCGAAGCCCGCCTCCGCCATCAGGCGCATCAACTCCACGTCGTCGGCGAGATTGATCGAAGCCTCGGTGTAGAAAGGGAACCTCCGGCCGTTCTCGCGCTGCCACGAAATCAGGGCGGGCAGAAGCTCCGTCTTCAAGGCGCGCTTGTTCCCGATCAGGTTGTCATCGACGAAAAACACAGGGCCCCGCCAGCCGCATTCGCGAAGCCCGTCGAGCTCGGCGACGATTTGCGCCGGAGTCTTCGTGCGGGATGCATGGCCGAACTTCGCGGTCACATCGCAAAATTCGCAGTCGAACGGACAGCCCCTCGAGAACTGCAGCGCCATCGATCCGTAGCGGCGCAAATTCGCGAGATCCCATCGCGGAACCGGGCTCCCATGCATGTCGGCAAGCAGCGGCGTCGAATATATCCGCCGCGCACACCCCCGCTCAAAATCGTCCAGGAACGGCGGCAACGTCAGCTCGGCCTCAT
>Ga0181529_10008324_pt1 | contig 10124 bp, 7 predicted proteins | sample PEATcosm2014_Bin_36_FD_119763 | JGI IMG/M metagenome (GOLD analysis project Ga0181529, IMG submission 119763) | Peatland microbial communities from MTU Mesocosm Facility, Houghton, MI, USA - PEATcosm2014_Bin10_30_metaG | ecosystem: Environmental > Terrestrial > Soil > Wetlands > Peat | place... | reverse complement strand
GTCGCCTTGAAGGACCAGGGCAAGCTGAACGAAGCGGTCGCCGCGTACCGCCGCGCCCTGGAACTGAAACCCGACTTTGCCAAGGCGCACAGCAACCTGGGCATGGCCTTGAAAGATCTGGGCAAGCCGGACGATGCGGTTGCCGCCTACCGCCGTGCCCTGGAACTGACGCCGCAAGCCGCCGAGGTATACAACAACCTGGGCAACGCCTTGAAGGACCAGGGCAAGCTGGACGAAGCGATCGCCTGCTATCGCCGGGCCGTAGAGTTGAAATCGGACCACGCCGAGGCATACTACAACCTGGGCAACGCCTGGAAAGACATGGGAAAACTGGCCGATGCGGCTGCCTCCTACCGCCGTGCCCTGGAGTGCAAACCGGACTATGCCGCAGCGCTCCTCAATTTGGGCGTTGCCTTGCAAGACCAGGGGGATTTCAAGGGCGCTATCGCCTGCTGGCGGCGGGCGCTGGACCTGAAACCCGATTTTGCCGAGGCCCTCAGCAACCTGGGCAATGCCCTGAAGGAACAGGGGGACTTCAACGCGGCGATCGCCTGCTGGCGGCGGGCATTGGAGTTGAAGCCGGACTATGCCGGAGCGCACAATAACCTGGGCAATGCCTTGAAGGACCAAGGTCTGACGGACGAAGCGGTGGCCTGTTATCGCCGTGCCCTGGAACTGGAGCCGAGCTTTGCCCAGGCCCACAGCAACATACTCATGACGCTCCAGTACCGCGCGGGCATCACGCCGGCCGCCTTGGCGGAGGCCCACGCCGAGTTCGAACGCCGGCACGCCGCGCCCTTGTGCGGCGATCACGATAAGCGGTCCCAAGCTCGCGAGGGAAGCGGCGATCGCCACGATCGCCTGCGCGTGGGCTTTGTGTCGCCCGATCTGGGGCGGCATCCCGTCGGCTATTTTCTCGTCCGCGTCCTGGAGAGCTTGGGTCAAGAGGAACTGGATACGATCTGCTATTCCGACCGGATCGTGAAAGATGATTTGACGCACCGCCTGCAAGCGGCCGCCGCGCAATGGCGCGACGTGGTTGGCATGAGCGATCCGCAGTTGGCGGAGCAGATTCGAGCGGACCGCATCGACATTCTCTTCGACCTGACCGGGCACACGGCCCGCAATCGCCTGCTGGTCTTCGCCCGCAAACCGGCGCCCGTGCAAATTACCTGGATCGGCTATGAAGGCACGACCGGGCTGGCGGCGATGGATTACTTGCTCGCCGATCGCTACGTGGCCCCAGAGGAAAGCCAGGCATACTTTCGAGAGCGGTTGTTGTGGATGCCGGACGGTTACCTTTGTTACGAGCCGCCCCCCGCCGCGCCGCCCACCGGCCCGTTGCCGGCTTTGGACCGCGGGTATGTTACCTTCGGCAGCTTCAGCAATCTGGCCAAGATCACGCCCGAAGTCGTGGCGGTTTGGGCCGCTATCCTCCACCGCACACCGACTAGCCGGTTGGTATTGAAACATCAGGCGTTGAGCGATGCGGCCGTGAAGCAGCGCTATCTCGGACTGTTCAACGCGCAGGGTGTGGCGCCGCAGCGGTTGGACCTTGTAACGGCCAGTTCGTATGCCGAGTACCTGGCAGCCTATTGCCAACTGGATATCGTGCTCGACCCGTTCCCGTTTTCCGGCAGCACCACAACCTGCGAGGCGCTATGGATGGGCGTGCCGGTGGTGACCTGCCCTGGCGCCACCTTCGCCAGCCGGCATTCGCTCAGCCATCTCTCCGTGCTGGGCGTGACCGAGACCATCGGTGTCGATCTGGAGCAGTACGTGGAGCGGGCGGTTGCCCTGGCCGATGATCTGCCGCGTCTGGCAGCGCTGCGGGCGGGCCTGCGGCCGCGGATGGCTGCCTCGCCCCTTTGCGATGGCCGGCGATTTGCGGCCAATCTGGCGGCCGTGCTGCGACGTGCGGCAGCCGCCTGAGAGGCTATTCGGAAACTTCTCGGCCAATTTGGCGTATCGAAGCCCGACGGGGTACCCGGGGTACCCGCTTGCGGGTCGCGGGTCGTGGATAGGGGACGTGTTGAGGAGACTTCTCGGATAGCCTTATACCACCGATGGAGGATTCTAGCCCTTCTTGCCCGAAATCAATTTTTGTTTCGTTTTTTGGCAGTTTTATACCACGCCTTATGTACATAGCTTTCACCAACGGACTGGTATCGCATTTTAAAACACTGACAAATACGCGGAGAAAACATAGGTCTGCACTTCTTTGGGTGGAACGTGTGTAGAAGACAGAGGGGGGGCAAGAGCGGGCAAGATTTCTTGCCCGCTGGTCCCCTGCATCATCTGTCGGCGGAATCCATGACATCCGCAAGGCGTTGCCTCCGAACCAAGAATGCTTCTTTTCGCGGTCCACTGCGCGGTCTGATTTTCAGTCGCCGTACGATTCGTCTCCCAGAAATCACTGGCGTGTACATGCAAACGTCGGATGCGCCCCCCCGTGATTGTGCGGTCCGGAGATGGGCATTGGGCTGCGAGCAGGGCGCAATGCTCCAAGCGGCGCGGCTGACGAGGCCGCGCCTTCCTTGCGCGACGCGCCTTGGCGGCGCGTCGCAAAACCAAATTGTCAAAGAACACAAAACCGTAACTAGCTACAATTATCCATATTTACGGATTATTGTCAATGGGTGCGAGCGATGTTTTCCTCCTCCGCCCCCCCACCCGGCCCTGCGTCGTCGCCCTAACTGTTTTCCCGGCAAGGGGTTGGCGGCGAGTGAGAAAATTGCGGAATGGGGAAAGATTTCCGCCGGATTCGTCAGTTCGTGAGACGGCGGCCAGAACGGTGCGCGAAAACACGCCGTAACCGCATACCCCGCAACGGCTTGAGGATTGTCGCCACCTCGTCGATAAAGAAGAGCGTGAGCACCTTGATCCCCTGGTCGAAAAGGGCTTGTTCTTTTTCGAGATGGGCTTTGATGGCCTCGCGAATCTGGATTCGTCGGAGAGTAATTTCAAGGACATCGCCGAGGGCTTCACCCGCCCGAATCTGTTGGCCGTTGGTGAAACTAACTGTGTCCGTCTCCACGTCAAGATTCACGTCGCAAATCGGGCTTTTGACCAACGCTGATGAAATGGGCAGGTTCTGGCCCCGCTGAACCGACTGGATATTTTCCAGCAGCTTCGGCAGGGGAAAGGCAATATCAGAGTTCTTGATGCCGGTCAGTTCTTCCGTCGCGGCGATCGTCAACTGGCTCGAATCCCTGGCCCGTCCTGGGTCGATGCGGTAATTCAGTCCTGTGGCGAACGGCTGGCCGATAAAGCAGTTGGCGACGGCTTCCACGGCGGCGGTTTGGTAGGCCTGCTTTTTGAATTTTAGTTTCATAGTCATCTTTCAGTGTCTCTTCCTGACCCCCGCCCGCTTGCCGGGCCGGTGAATCAGTCTTGTTAGCGAGCCGGCCGTTGCCGTCTCTCCGCCTGACCCCCGCCCGCTTGCCGGGCCGGTGAATCAGTCTTGTTAGCGAGCCGGCCGTTGCCGTCTCTCCGCCTGACCCCCGCCCGCTTGCCGGGCCGGTGAACCAGTCTTGTTAGCGAGCCGGCCGTTGCCGTCTCTCCGCCTGACCCCCGCCCGCTTGCCGGGCCGGTGAACCAGTCTTGTTAGCGAAGCTAGCCGTCCCACGTTCGCACGGCGTTCATGTCGTATTCTCCAAACGTCCCGACATAGTAAGTCACTCGCCAAACCGGGGCTTTCGCCAGGCAATAGGACAGATTGTTCTGAAACGCCAAGGCGATCTCCTGCGGCGAATGTTCAAGATTCCCCCGCACCGAAAGGTGGACGTGCTCCGGCATGACCGACAACCGCGAGATGCCGTGGCCCTTCTTTTCGGCGATCCGGAACGACTGGTCCCGAATCTTCGTCAGCCAAGGGATTTCGCTGCATCGCCATCGCCCTTCCGTAACCAGTATGAGATGCACATTGTACCAATAACGGCCGCTCGTTGTCGCGGTCGGCGCGGACAGATCGGCGTCCGGGTTCGTTACCGTGAACGGGGCCAACACTTCCATGATGCGGGGATCGCACCACGATTCATTTGCAATCTGGCTCGCGATATAGGCCTCGACTTCCTCTCGATGGTTTTCGCCGATCGATCGCATGGCAACCTTGCGGCTGAATTTCACGCGCAGTCCGGCGCCGGCGAGAGAATGTTGCAGGCGGCCTTTGACCCGAGCCGTAAAGAGCGTCGGCGCCACATTCGGCCTGACGCTGAAGGTCATCAAGAGGCATTCGGGCGAAAACTCGGTTTCGAGAAGTCGTATCCCGTCCTTTTCCCAGCCTTCGGCGGCCGCCGATAGGTATTGCTCCATTTCCTTCGGAAACTGCGTTCCGCGCGTTGGCCAGCCCGCCCAGCCGTACCGCAGCTTGTGGCACGGCGTGACGGCATCTGGCACGTAATATGGCTGTAGTGGCATATTCTTCTCACGTCCTTCCGTCGGACCCCTGCCCGCTTGCCGGGCCAGTGAACCAGTCTTGTTAGCGAAACGGTCTTTCACGACTCTCCGCCGGACCCCCGCCCGCTTGTCGGGCCGGTGAACCAGTCTTGTTAGCGAAACGGTCTTTCACGACTCTCCGCCGGACCCCCGCCCGCTTGCCGGGCCGGTGAACCAGTCTTGTTAGCGAGGGACGCTCCTTCGCTTACAAAACACCTTCACCGGCCAGGCAAGCTGGCAGGGGTCGTGCCTTGGCTGTTGTGCGCGCTCCTTCGCTTACAAAACACCTTCACCGGCCAGGCAAGCTGGCAGGGGTCGTGCCTTCGCTGTTGTGCGCGCTCCTTCGCTTACAAAACACCTTCACCGGCCAGGCAAGCTGGCAGGGGTCGTGCCTTCGCTGTTGTGCGCGCTCCCTCGCTTACAAAACGCCTTCACCGGCCAGGCAAGCTGGCGGTAGTTCTTCCCGTGAAAAGGCTGTCGAGGTCTTTGTCTTCCTTTATGGCAACAATTGAGCGAATCGCCTGGCCGAGCAAACCGGAGTAGAAGTCCATTTTGCGGCCGTCGTCGGTGATCTGATTGAACGGGCCGTAGGCCGCGGGGATGGGGTCGGGCCTGCCGCGGCAGGCGGCGCGGGCAAGGTCGAGAAGCTGTTTTACTTCGGTATGGTTCGCGATAACCCGGCCATCGTTACCCATGTACAGCAGGTAGAAGGGGTGCAGGCGATTCTGCTTGTTGATGTTGACGGCATTGTTGCGGTTGCGAAGCGTGTAGATGACGCCGGGGTGTAGACCGCGTTCGGGGTCGGCCGGGACGACGGCGTGCATCCCGCTGGGAAGGCTGGAGAGGTCGCCGCTGGTCTTGATGTAGTTGAGGAGGTCCATGCGAAAATCGTTCAAGCCCAGGTCAGTGATCGAGACGCCCGTCTTGAGGTCTTCCATGTCGATGCCCGCCCGTCGTGGGGGGCACTACCCGCGATGCAAGTCTGGGGCGGCACACAAACCGCCATTCTACCTCTAGCGGATGGGGGATACAACAACCCGACGAACGCAAGAAGTTTCCGAAACGGTGGCATGACGCTCAATCAGGGTAAGCACCGCCCGGCGGCCTGCGGAATTTGTGAACTCACCCATTTGGCGGCATTAAGCAACTGCAACACTTTGTTGCAAAAAATGCATACAGTCTCAGCACGCCCGTCAGTGGGTCCAGGCGACGATTCGTGAAAATCCCCGCGGTTTGGCGACCGAAAAATCCCTGCGGCCAGCGGTGGTGGCGCAAATTCCGCGCGCCAACGGGCGAAAGTTCGACATCAAACGTGACGCAAAGTTCGGCGCGCTGGCAACGGCCGCGTGGGCTTTCTAGGAAATTTCAGTCGGCCCCCTGTTTTTTCAATAATCGGCATGGCGCTATACGTCTTTTTCGGCTTTGTCAATTGGCCCAGGATTTGCCCCCGGCATATAAATAACAAAGACGGCCGCGTCGACCGCATCTTTTTGTTGAAGGAGGCCGAGAATGGAATATGGGAGTCAGATAGCCTTTGCCCTGATCTTGGGCATCCCCGTTGCCTGCATCACATGGACGGTCACTCAGGAGGATGTCTTCCAAGAGTTCAGGCGTTATCTTGCCCGCTACCAGGACCGGCATCACGAAAGTTGGTGGCGGAGGAAACTGGCCTACTTCCCTACCTGCCCTTATTGTTTGAGCCACTATGTGGCAGGCCTGCTGATCGCCATTATGCAGTTCAAAATGCTGGCTACTGATTGGCGGGGCTACCTCGTCAGCCTTTTCACGCTCGTATTGCTCGGAAATGTGTATATCACTCTCTATAATCTGCTGCGTGTCGCCTTGAGGTTGATACGGGCCTTGGCCGACCGCGCGGAGAAGTCCGCGGCCGGCGGCGTGCAGCAACCGGCCTCAAATCTGTCCGTCCCCGAGGGCGGGAAAATGGCACGACCGACTACTGCCCGACCGCGAAACGGCCGAAGCCTATTTGCAGGCCGCCGGTCGTAAATGGCGGCTCAAAGGTCACTGATCGACCGCCTTGATCAATTCCTCTCCATCATGACGGATGCGGAAACCGGCCAGCGCGGTTAAGAACGCCCGGGCCACACGCGCCTTCTCATCCTCGGCAACTCGGATCGCCGTGGCAACGCTGTTTGCTAAAATGATCATTCCGGCCAACATTGAATCGAGGGAGAACGCATGAAGACTAATACGCACACCGTAGACCTTGCCACGCGCTCGTCCCTGCGCCGCTTGCCCATTGGCGCCGAGACGCAGCCGGCAGGCGGCGTGCATTTTCGCGTCTGGGCGCCGGACTGGAAACGCGTGGAAGTGGCGCTGGAGCCTCACACCGCAGGCAGCCAGTCGAGCGCCCCCTTGCTGATACCCATGACAGCCGAAGCAGGCGGCTATTTCTCCGCGTACGCCGCCGAAGCCAGAGTCGGCGACCGCTATCGCTATCACCTGGACGGGAAGGGTTCTTTTCCCGATCCGGCCTCGCGTCGGCAGCCTGAAGGACCGCATGGTCCATCCGAGATTGTCGATCCGGCCGACTACCAATGGCATGACTCGGGCTGGCAGGGAGTATCTCTGCCCACGCAAATCATCTACGAAATGCATGTCGGCACGTTCACGCCCGAGGGGACCTTTGTGGCGGCCGCGGCGCAACTCGGCGCCTTGGCGTCCCTCGGCATTACGGTGGTGGAGATCATGCCCGTAAACGAATTCGACGGGCAATTTGGCTGGGGATACGATGGTGTCGATCTGTTTGCGCCGACGCGGCTCTATGGAGCCCCCAACGATCTGCGGCACTTCGTCGACGAAGCTCACCGCCAGGGCTTGGCCGTGCTCTTGGACGTGGTCTACAACCATTTTGGCCCCAACGGCAACTACGCGACCAGTTTCGCCAAGGCGTTCCACTCGGAAAAACACCAGACCGAATGGGGCGGGGCGATCAATTTCGACGGTGAGCAATCGCAGTCGGTCCGCGAGTTCTTCGTGGCCAACGCCGGCTACTGGATCGACGAGTTCCACATGGATGGTTTGCGGATCGATGCCATCCAGGCGATTGTGGACGACTCGCCCGAGCACGTTTTGGCGGCCATCGCGCGTCGCGTGCGCGAGGCGGCGCATGGCCGCAAGACGCTAGTGGTGGGCGAAAACGAGTTCCAGCAAGCACGCCTGGTGAGGAGTCCCGCGGACAGCGGCTACGGCCTGGATGCCGTCTGGAACGACGACTTCCATCACGCGCTGCGCGTTGCAGCCACCGGCCACAATGAATTCTACTATGGCGATTATCAAGGCACGCCCCAGGAGTTGATCTCCGCAGTGAAATGGGGATATCTGTACCAGGGCCAGTGGAACGCGCGGCAAGGCCGCCAGCGCGGCACGCCGGTCTGGGACCTGGCAGGCATGCGGTTCATCTCCTTCCTGCAAAATCACGACCAGATCGCCAATTCCGCGCAGGGCCTGCGGATGCACTTGCTCACCTCGCCGGGGCGCTACCGCGCGCTGACGGCCTTGTTCCTGCTCGCTCCCGGCACCCCAATGCTCTTTCAAGGCCAGGAATTCGCCGCTTCCGCGCCTTTTCTTTACTTTGCCGACCACCAGGTCGATCTGGCCAAATTGGTGCGCGAGGGGCGGCAGGAGTTTCTGCGGCAGTTTCACAGTCTCGGCGGGCCGGCCAGCGGCGCCCACCTGGCCGATCCCTGTGACCGCGGCACCTTCGAACGCTGCAAACTCGACTTCAGCGAACGGCAAAAGCATGCGGACGTTTGGATCTTGCACCGGGATCTTATTCGCCTCCGCCGCGAGGACCCAGTATTCTCGGCCCAGCGCGCCGACCGCATCCACGGGGCGGTTATCGGCCCAGAGGCATTGCTGCTCCGCTATTTCGGCGATCGCAGAGACGACCGGCTCCTGATCGTCAACCTTGGCCGAGATCTGCTATGGAGCCCAGTGGCCGAGCCGCTGGCATCGCCTCCCTCCGAGAAGGATTGGAGACTTCTTTGGTCGAGCGAAGATCCCCGCTATGGCGGATCGGGCACGGGTTTGTTGGACACCCGACAATGGCGCATTCCGGGGCATACGACAATCGTGCTACGCCCCGAGAAGCACGACGAATGACGGCCTCGCCCGCCGCGCGCGCCGTCAATACGATTGTCGGCAGCCTTATCTTTCCGGGGCCAGCGATTTGCGGATGATCTCCGCCGCAAACGGCTTCCCATGCGCCGGATAAACGGTCTTCGCCCCTTCCGCCAGTAGCCGTCGCCAACTATCTCGCACCTTCTCCATGTCTTCCGCAAAAATCGGCAGTCCCGGCCTGAGGCGAAGAGGAAACTCGTTCATCGCCAGGTCTCCCACGAAGGCCTCGCCCGTGTCCAGCAAGACGCTGACCGACCCCGCGGAATGGCCGGGAGTGTAGAGCACTCTGCCGGGGATGCCGTACTCCAGCAAAGACGCCCCTTCGTTTCCCACGACCACATTCACGTTGGTTGCCGGGAAATGGATCAGCGGCAGCAAGGGAACCATCATCGCTCGGACCACGTGGCCCCAGAGCGTTGCGGCGGGAGAGAGCACCTTCATGGATTCTTCCAGCCAATCCCGCTCCCTGTGGTGCATGGCGATCCTGGCGCCCGTCATGTCCTGGATGTCCCTAGCCGACCCGATATGGTCCCAGTGCCCGTGGGTAATGACAATCAGGCGAACGCTGTGGAGATCGATGGCCAAGGCTTTCATCGCCTGGCGAAAGTGTGCCGCCTGGCGCGGACCTCCCGCATCGATCAGGATCGTCCTTTCGCCTTGAATCACGTAGCAGCGTCCAACTCCCAGTTTGATCGAATGAATGTTGACTTGCACCATTGGCCTCCTGAGTGTTGGAAAGCAGCGCGCGGCGCGTGTTTCCGCGCGAGGCTTATGCACGCACCCTCTCAATAGACTATCCTATTCCCGTTAGCAATAACCCGTTTTGGGAAATATTCTTCATTAGTCGGGTGGTCCTGCCTCATCGTCGATCTACTAGCCGAATCCCGGCAACTGCGTTACTATAAGCGGACAAGTGATTGGAAGCAGATGATTATCGTTTGTGCGGGAGGAAATGGGCTGTTGAAGTCCCGCCTTTAGGCGGCGGTCCCGGGAGGATTCCGGCTAGAGCCGGGACTCCCACGGCTCATTTATGCCTGCGTGCAGTATATTATGCCGGAACCCGTTCTGCAGATCGTGCTCTACCAACCGGAGATCCCCTTCAACGCCGGCAATGTCGGCCGCACCTGTGTGGCCATCGGCGCCAAGTTGTGGCTCGTTCGTCCGCTGGGCTTTCTGGTCGATGATCGCCACGTCCGCCGCGCCGGCCTGGACTACTGGGAGCACCTCGAGTGGGAAGTGGTCGACGACTGGCCGAGCCTGCTTGCCCGCTTGCCCGAGCGGACCTACTGGTTCCTGACCAAGACCGCCCGGCGGCATTATACCGAGGCCCAGATCCATCCCGGCGACGTACTGGTCTTCGGCAGCGAATCGAAGGGCTTGCCGGCAACCATGCGGCAAGATCATCCCGAGCATTGCCTGCGGATCCCCATGCATGCCCAAGTTCGCAGCTTGAATCTCTCCGTAGCTGCCGCCTTAGTGTCCTACGAGGCGATCCGCCAATGGCGCGCCAGTGGGGACATCCCCGAGGGCTTGCAAGGCATTTT
>Ga0181529_10008322_pt1 | contig 10127 bp, 9 predicted proteins | sample PEATcosm2014_Bin_36_FD_119763 | JGI IMG/M metagenome (GOLD analysis project Ga0181529, IMG submission 119763) | Peatland microbial communities from MTU Mesocosm Facility, Houghton, MI, USA - PEATcosm2014_Bin10_30_metaG | ecosystem: Environmental > Terrestrial > Soil > Wetlands > Peat | place... | reverse complement strand
GTTTTGATTCGAACAATGACATTTCCCATCCTTTCAAGATCGGATTTATTTCATTTAATCCGCATTTGGGAGGGCAGGAAACTTACTACAGCCGTACAGCCGATATATCCGAAAATAATATCGTACGCGGGATGTTCCGGGGAAGCCTCGATATGAGTACCCGGTTTTATAAACTTTATGATTACAACACGAATTTCGCAGGGCTCAACATCAACGGCTTGCGTCATGTTATAACGCCGACGATCACGTATTTGTATCAGGCCAAGCCCACCGTTCCCTGGTATAACCTCAATCAATTTGATTCCATTGATAATCAATACAGGATCCACCAGTTTGAATTAGGGTTGGAAAATAAATTGCAGACCAAACGCAACGGTCAAGCGGTGGACCTTTTAAGACTTTTGGTCTCTACCAATTATGGGCTTAAGGGAACAACAGTCGGACCTCCAACCACCCTGATAAACGGCAACTCAGCCGGTCCCGCGGTCAATGGCCTTGGAGCGACCGGCCGCAGAGGCTTTAATCCGGTCGACTCCCAACTTGATTTTCATCCCACCGACTGGCTGACCTTCCACAACGACAATGAATATGATTTTCATGAAGGGCATTTATATTCCACGAATTTCGACGGTGAAATCCATGGCAAGGGCTGCGCTTTTTCTGTGGGCAATCGTTATACCAGGGACCAAGGGGACCAGATCACCACCGAGTTCGATTACACGATCAACCCCAAGTGGAAGTTTAGTATCTATGAGGCCTTGCCGATCGTCAATGCAACAGATGGCAACGCTACCAGTGCCAGAGACACTCAGTTTGTCTTAACGCGTGATCTGCATGAATGGGAAATGGACTTAACAGCAGAGCATCAAGAGGGCCAGGGCTCAACATTTTATGTGCTGTTCCGTCTAAAGGCGTCTCCGGGGATGAAGTTCAATTTGTTGCAATCTTCTTTCGCTGCGTCTAAGCCGGGATCGCAAACTTAGGAGTAAATTAATGAAGATCGCTATTATAGGTTCAGGGTATGTGGGGCTGGTGTCAGGGGTTTGCCTGGCTAATATCGGGCACCATGTGATCTGTGTGGACAATAATCCGGATAAGATCAAGACCTTAAAAAAAGGGCGTTTGCCGATCTATGAGCCTGGTTTGCTTGAGTTGATGAAAGCCAACGTGGCCAAAAAAAGGCTTTCCTTTACCGGTTCCATCGGTGAGGCGACTTCAAAATCCCAGGTGATCTTTTTAGCGGTGCCGACGCCTCCTAAGTCTAATGGGGATGCGGATTTGACCTATGTAGAAAATGTAGCGCGCCAGATCGCCCAGCACATGGATTCCTATAAACTTATCGTCGAAAAATCAACTGTTCCTGCCGAAACAGGCAAGAGGATCAGACGCACCATCCATTTGAATTTGGCTAAGAAATATAAGAACGGTAATAAAATATTGCTGGATTTCGACGTGGCTTCCAATCCTGAATTCCTTAAAGAAGGCAGCGCCGTGTATGATTTTATGAACCCGGACCGCATTGTGATCGGGGTGGAATCAAAAAAAGCAGAACAGCTGCTCAGAGAAATTTATAAACCGCTTAAACCCAAGATCCTGGTGACGAATATCGCCTCCGCGGAGATGATCAAGCATGCTTCCAATTCATTCTTAGCGACGAAAATTTCTTTTATCAACGCGGTGGCCCAAATTTGCGACCGGGTGGGTGCGGATGTCCTCAAAGTGGCCGAAGGCATGGGATTAGATAAACGCATCGGCCGTCAGTTCTTAGATGCGGGAGTTGGCTACGGCGGGAGCTGTTTTCCTAAAGACGTGGATGCGTTCATCCGTGTGAGCGAAAAAAGCGGGTATGATTTTTCTTTATTAAAAGAAGTACGGAGTATCAACGCTCAACAGCGCCATTGGTTTGTGCGCTTGATCGAGGAAAAATTGTGGAATATCAAGGGCAAGACGATCGGCGTATGGGGCCTGGCTTTTAAACCGAATACCGATGATATCCGCAATGCCGCGGCCCTGGAGATCATTGAACTTTTGCAGGCTGAGGGGGCCAAGGTCCGGGCGTATGATCCAAAAGCCTTGGACAATGCCAAGAAAGTCCTTCACGGCGTTGTTTTTTGTAACAATGCTTACGCGGTTGCCGAAGGCTGTGACTGTCTTTTGCTTTTGACCGAATGGCCGGAATTTAAAGAAATGGATTTTGTGCAGGTCCGTGATGCCATGCGTCAGACAGTGATCTTCGACGGACGCAATTTCCTGGATGCAGCGCACTTACGGGAAATAGGGTTTGAATATTTCGGGACAGGCAGGGGGAAGTCTTTATAGAAGGGTTTATCTATGCCTCAAAAAACAGTGTTGATCACCGGCGGTGCCGGGTTTATCGGCAGCCATTTATGCGATTGGTTCATCAACCACGGTTTTAAGGTGATCGCTTTGGATAACCTTGTTACCGGATCAAAGGATAATATTGCCCATTTGGCCGGCAACAAGGGTTTTAAATTCATCAAGCATGATATTTCTAAACCGATACGTATTCCCGGCAGGATCGACTATGTGCTTAACTTCGCATCGCCGGCCTCGCCCATTGATTATTTGAACCTTTCCATCCAGACCATGAAGGTCGGGGCATTAGGGACGCATAATGCCCTTGGGATCGCCAAGGCCAAGGGAGCTGTTTTTTTTCAGGCTTCAACCTCGGAAGTTTATGGCGACCCTTTGGAACATCCGCAGAAAGAGACGTATTGGGGGAATGTCAATCCGATCGGGCCTCGAGGGGTATATGACGAAGCTAAACGTTTTGCCGAAGCCTTGATCCTGGCCTATAAGAAAGTCCATCGGATGGATGTCAAAATTGTCAGGATCTTCAATACCTACGGGCCGAGGATGCGGCTTAAAGACGGAAGGGTGGTCCCTAATTTTATTGACCAGGTCCTTCACGGCAAGCCGCTGACGATCTATGGGGACGGCAAGCAGACAAGGTCTTTTTGCTATGTCGATGATCTTGTCGATGGGATCACCAAACTTTTATTTTCTAAAATGACAGGCCCTGTCAATATCGGGAACCCCAGGGAATTTACCATTCGTGAATTTGCCGACCTGGTCATGAAGGTCCATGGGAAGAAGGCCAAGATCATTTATGAGCCGTTGCCTAAAGATGACCCTAAGCAGCGCCGGCCGGACATTACCTTGGCCCGAAAAGAATTAAAATGGGAGCCTAAGATCAATTTAGAAGAAGGAATTAAGCGGACCATGGGGTGGTTTTCAAATGGTCACTAAAGAAGAAATTATAGCTTTTGAAAAAGAGGTCGCTGATGTCTTTGCGACAGGAGCTATCCGCGCGCCGGTGCATTTACGCGCCGGACGCGAAGATGACCTGATCAAGATATTTAAAGAACATCATATAGGGGATGATGATTACGTGTTTGGTTTTTGGGATTCCCATGAGCTGGCCCTTTTAAAAGGCGTTCCTTGCCAGGAGCTTAAGCAGGCGATCATCGAGGGAAGAAGCATATCCCTTTGTTTTCCTGAATATAAATTATTTTGTTCCGGCATCGTGGGAAGCCTTATGGGAACTGCGGCAGGCGTGGCTTGGGCCTTGAAAACCCTAGGCAAAAAGGGACGCGTGTTTTTATTTTGCGGAGACATGTCCTCGGAAACAGGCATTTTCCATGAGGCCGTCAAATACTCCTATAATTTTGATCTGCCAGCTACCTTCATCGTTTGCGATAATGGGGTCAGTGTCATGACCGATACCAGGGCTGTTTGGGGATGCAAGGACCCTTGGTTTAAAGGCACGAAATATGAAAGCAAGATCATTTATTTTAAATACACTAACGGCTATCCGCATTCCGGCTTAGGGAAATTGATAAAATTCTAAATTATGAAATACTTCGATGAATTAAAAAGGACCATGGAATGGCTGGCTGGGCAGCCGAAGGTGATGCTGGTGGGACAAACAGTCGCGGGCCCTGGGACCTTCATGTTCCAAACCTTGCGTGACTGCCCCAAGGAACGCTGTCTGGAGATGCCTATCAACGAAAGTTTTCAGATGCAGTTTACCATTGGTTTGGCCTTGGCCGGCTATGTGCCTGTTTCGGTCTATCCGCGGCAGAATTTTTTGTTGTTGGCAACAGGAGACATGGTCAACATGCTGGATAAGGTCCCTGTGATCTCCGGCGGCAAGTGGCCATTCAAGGTGATCATCCGCGTGGCCACAGGCCCTGACGCGCCCGTGCATCCGGGGCATCAGCATATCGGCAATTATGCAAAAGCTTTGCGTGGATTATTCAGCATGATCGACGTGGTGGAACTAAACACTGCCGAGGAGATATTCCCGGCCTATGCTCACGCGTTGACGCGCACGGATGGTAAATCCACGTTGATCATCGAGCACGGTAATTTTTATAACGAAGAGTATTACGCCAAACGCATGATCACAAGCAAGGGCGCGGATAGATCACTATGAAGGTGACATTATTGATACCGACGCTTAATGAGATCGGCGGGATGAAAGCCGTCATGCCGCTCATTAAGAAGGAATGGTATGATCAATTACTGATCGTGGACGGGAATTCCACGGATGGGACTGTTGAATTCTGCAAGGAACAAGGATATCCGGTCTATATCCAAAAACAAAAAGGCATGCGTTTTGCCTATGCCGAGGTCTGGGACAAGATCACCGGGGACATTGTCGTGACCTTCAGTCCTGACGGGAATTCCATTCCGGAACTTATCCCGGAATTGGTCAAGAAGATGGAAGAAGGCTATGACATGGTGATTGCTTCCCGTTATAAAGACGGGGCGAAAAGCCAGGACGATGACTTGATCACGGGTTTTGGCAACCGGGTCTTTACGACCATGATCAGTATTTGTCATGGTTTTCATTACACGGATGCCATGGTCATTTACAGGGCGTATAAAACAAGTTTGGCGTATGACTTGAATTTAAATGACGAGAAAGCTTATGCCTTGCCGGAGAAATGGTTCAACACCCGTGTCAGTTGGGAACCTTTATTGTCCATCCGTGCGGCCCGTAAAAAACTTAAAATTGCTGAGATCCCGGGGGATGAGCCGCCGCGTGTGGCCGGCAAACGCAAATTGCAGATCCTTCCCTGGGGAGCGGTTTTCCTCTGTCAGAATATCCGGGAGATGTTTGTAACAAAATACCGTTAATTTTAAACAAATGCGTAAAGATTCCAGGATTTTTATTGTCGGGCATAACGATAGCATTGAAAATTCCCTTAAAAAGTATTTTCAGGCAGAGGGGTTTTCGCATGTCTTTTCCAATACTCAAGACGGCATCGATGTATTAGACCGGTCAAAAGTCGGTCGTTTTTTTAGGAAGTTCAAGCCGCAGTATGTTTTCTTAGGGTCCTTGCGTTCAGGCGGGATCGCGGCCAATCAAAAGTTCCCGGCTGAATTTTTCTACGAAAACGCCCAATCCCAGAACTTGGTGATCGACACGTCCTATCGTCATAAGGTCAAGAAGCTATTGTATTTTTCAAGTTCCTGCGCGTATCCTAAAGAAGCCCGACAGCCGATCAAAGAAACATCCTTGCTGACGGGCAAGCCCGAAGCTACAAGCGAGCCCTATGCCGTTGCTAAAATAGCAGGCGTTAAAATGTGTCAGGCTTATTCGGCGCAATACAATTTTAATGCGGTTGCTGCCGTGCCCGCGACCCTTTATGGCCCGGGCAGTGATACGGATATCGCGAACGCCCATGTTTTAGGAGCGCTGATCGCCAAGTTTCACAAGGCAAAAAAAGAGGGGAAAAAAGAAGTTATTGTCTGGGGCAGCGGAAAACCCCGGCGGGAATTCTTATATGTGGATGATTTTGTCAGTGCCTGTCTTTTTTTGATGGAAAAATATAACGGCACTGAAGTGATCAATGTCGGCAGCGGGTACGACATGACGATAAAGCAATTGGCTGGCATGATCAAGAATATAAGCGGGTACAAGGGGAAGATCAAGTTTGATGCTTCCAAGCCGGATGGAGTTATGCGAAAGCTATTGGATAGCAGCCGTATCCGCAAGCTGGGATGGAAGCCGAAGGTCAGCTTAGAAAAAGGTATTGAGAAGGCGTATCAATGGTGGGACGGAGTACATGAAAAACAATAAGTTATTATTTATTCTTATAACGATCGCCATTCTGATCAAGGTCTTTCTATTTATTTTTGGCGTGATCTGGGCCCCTCACATGAAAATAGAGTCTGATTCCGGTACTTATTTAGAATTAGCAAAAGGACTCTATTCAAAAGGGGCTTTTGCGACAGTGGATGCCAAGGGGGTTTTACAGCCTGAGATGTTCCGTACTCCGGGGTATCCGGTATTCGTGAGTTTATTACACGAGGTTGCCAAGATCCCCCTCGATGGCGTTGTCCTAGTCCAGGTCCTGTTGACATGCTTAACGGCATGGCTTGTTTATAAGATCGCGCTCCAACTGGAGGCCAGGATCGCTCTTTTAAGTGTGGTCATCTGTCTTTTGGATGTTCCAAGTACCATGTGGTCGCTGCAGCTTGTGACCGAGGCGTTGTTTACGTTGATATTGACCCTGGTGGTCCTGATGTTCGTATTGTATTTGAAAAAAGCAGATACCAGGTTTTTGATATTCTCTGCGTTGTTGTTGGCTTTAGCGACGTATGTGAGGCCGATAAGTTATTTTTTAGGGATCCCGGTCGCTCTTTTTGTCGTCTACGCGAATGCCCCGAAGGATCTTAAAAAAGCGTTTGTCCATGCGGTTGTTTTTGGGGCAATTGTTTTTAGTCTTCTTGGACTTTGGTCCATCCGAAATTATCATTGCTGCAAGACAACGGTTTTCTCCGGCGTGAGCAGTTTTGTTGACCAGGAGTACTCGATAAAAGGCATTTATGCAAAAGAGAGGTATCCGCAGAAACCCGGAGTTCCCAATGCGGTTTATTATACCGAGATCGCTGTACGCTCGCTTTCGACCATGATGTGCAATCCGGGTTCGTGGAAATATCTTCGTAACCCCGTGCTTGCCCCGATCGGTAAGGTCTTGGCGTATTTGTTCATGTTTTTCTGGATGCCGTGTTTGATCACCGGGATTTTTCGGATAGGACGGAATATTTATTTTCAATTTCTAGCCCTTGTCGCGGCGTATTTCATCGCGGTCACGGTCTATGCTGTCGGACTGGTGGGCAATGAGCGTTTCAGGGTCGTGATCTGGCCCTGCATCTCGATAATTTCAGCCTATGGTTGGCTTCACTTAAAACACATTATTCAGAGTTACCGTCGAAAGGAAAGAACATGAAGATCTTAGTGACAGGGGCAGCAGGGTATATTGGGGCGGTTTTGTGCCCGCGTTTATTGTCCGAAGGCCATGAGGTGATCGCGTTGGACAATTTCATGTACGATCAGTCTTCGCTCTTGGATGTTTGCTATCATGACCGATTGACGATCGTGCGAGGAGATACGCGGGACAAGAACTTGATGACCAAGCTCATGAAAAACGCGGACGCTATTTTTCCGTTGGCTTGCTTGACCGGTGCTCCTTTATGCGCCAAAGAACCCATGGCTGCGCAGTCGATTTTGCTGGATGCAATAAAAATGATCCTTGAGCTCAAGAGCAAAGACCAGATGGTCATTTTTCCGACCACCAATAGCGGATACGGGGTTGGGGAGAAGGGCAAGCACTGCACAGAGGCGACCCCTCTGCGGCCGATTTCTTTGTACGGGAAATTAAAGGTGGAGGCAGAAAAGGCCATTCTTGACGCAGGCAACGGGATCACCCTGCGCTTGGCCACGGCTTTTGGGGTCTCCCCACGCATGCGCCTGGATCTTTTGGTCAATGATTTTACCTATCGCGCGGTGTATGACAGGTTTGTGATCCTTTTTGAGGCCCATTTTAACCGTAATTACATCCATGTCAGGGACATTTCCAAGGCCTTTACACACGCCTTGAATAATTTTGACAAGATGAAAGGCCAACCCTATAATGTCGGCTTAAGCGACGCTAATCTGACGAAATTGCAATTGTGTCAGGAGATCAAAAAACTCGTCCCTGATTTTTATTTTGTAGAAGCGACCATCGGTGAGGACCCTGATAAACGCGATTATATCGTGAGCAATGAAAAGATCGAAAAGACAGGGTTCAAGGCCGATGTTTCTCTGCAAAAAGGCCTGCAGGAATTGATCAAAGGCTACCAGGTCATTAAACGTAATCAATTTGCTAATATTTAGCGGCTTATTAATTCTTTATACGCATGAAGTCAATGGTTAATGGTGAATGGTTAATAGTGGAAATTTTGTTACCATTGACCATGAACTATTAACGATTAACCACAGGAGTTTTTTAAATCCCTATGAACCAGTTGGATGTTCTATTTGTGCACGCCAATGGGGCTAAGAAGATCTATCAGGACTTGGCTAACCATTTTTCCGCTATTGAGCCTCCGATCTGGGCAGGCATGCTGGCCAATCACTGCCGGTCTAAAGGCTTTTCTGTCAATATCCTGGATTGTGAAGCCCTGCATTTGGATGAAGAACGATCTGCCCAATTGATCATTGAGGAGCATGCGCGTCTGGTCTGTTTTGTGGTGTATGGCCAGCAGCCTTCGGCCAGCTCCCAGAACATGGCCGAGGCCACGAGCTTGGCCGATGCGGTCAAAAAGATAGGGCTTGAATGCAAGGTCCTTTTTGTCGGCGGGCATATCGCTGCTTTGCCGCGCGAAGTTTTAGAAAGGCATAAGGCCATTGATTTTGTCTGCCAGAATGAAGGCGTTTATACTATTTCCAATTTATTAAAGACGGATTTAAAAGACGGGCTAAAAGAAGTGGATGGTCTTGGTTTCCGTTTAGGGGCAGACATTGTTTTAAATAAACCTTCTCCCATTGTTGCTAAGGAAAATTTGTCCAGGGACCTTCCGGGCATTGCCTGGGACCTGTTGCCTGTAAAGAATTACCGCACCTCATTGTGGCATTCTTATCCGAATAATTCCAATCGCCAGCCCTTTGCGGCTTTGTATACGTCGTTGGGCTGCCCTATGAAATGTTCCTTCTGCATGATCAATATCATCAACCGTCAGGAGAACGAATATTCCGACGGTTCAGCCGTATTCCGTTATTGGGAACCGGAGCATATCATCAAAGAATTTGATTATTTTGCCAAACAGGGCATTACCAATATCAAGATCGCCGATGAGCTTTTTGTGCTTAACGCCAATCATTTTCTCAAACTTTGCGAGCTCATCATCCAGCGCGGCTATAAATTCAATATCTGGTGTTATTCCAGGGTTGATACGGTCAAGGACCACTATCTGGCCACATTAAAAAAAGCCGGTGTCAATTGGCTGGCTTTGGGCATTGAAAGCGGCAACACCCGGGTGCGTCGTGATGTGACCAAGGGCCGTTTCGAGGACGTGGACATCCGCGCGGTGGTGGGGAAGATCCGTGAGCATGGCATTAATGTCATCGGTAATTATATTTTTGGCCTGCCCGAGGATGATCTAAAGAGCATGCAGATGACCCTGGATCTGGCCATGGAGATGAATACCGAGGAAGCCAATTTTTATTCAGCCATGGCTTATCCGGGAAGCCCTTTGTACGGGATCGCGAAGAAAGAAGGATGGAAATTACCATCGAGCTATGAAGGGTTTTCTCAACACTCTTATGGAGGCCAGCCTTTGCCGACCAAGCATTTGACCGCCGAACAAGTTTTGGCTTTCAGGGATGAAGCCTGGATGAAATATCATACCAGTCCGAAGTTCTTAGAACTTATCAAACGGAAATTTGGGGCAACGGCGGTGGATGAGACGGTCAAATCAACCGCCATTAAACTAAAACGTAAGATCTTAGAGGAGGCTACAGTCCTATGATCATATCCCGTACTCCTTTTCGCGTGTCTTTTTTCGGCGGCGGCACTGATTATAACGGCTGGTTCAAGGACCATCACGGGGCAGTCTTGGCCACCACCATTGATAAATATTGTTATATCAACTGCCGTTACCTGCCGCCGTTCTTTGAACACAGATCGAGGATCATTTATTCCAAGATGGAACATGTGCGTGAGTCCATCGATGAGATCGACCATCCTTCGGTGCGAGAGGTTTTGCGGTTTTTAAAGATCCACGAAGGTGTTGAGATCCATCACGACGGAGATTTGCCGGCGCGTACG
>Ga0181529_10008321_pt1 | contig 10128 bp, 6 predicted proteins | sample PEATcosm2014_Bin_36_FD_119763 | JGI IMG/M metagenome (GOLD analysis project Ga0181529, IMG submission 119763) | Peatland microbial communities from MTU Mesocosm Facility, Houghton, MI, USA - PEATcosm2014_Bin10_30_metaG | ecosystem: Environmental > Terrestrial > Soil > Wetlands > Peat | place... | reverse complement strand
GGATGGAAAGTGGCCCGCCGATTTCACCAGTTGAACGATTGAGGAAGAGTAGATCATGCGGCAATTGGCAAAGTCTCTGATTTTGTGGTTTTGCGCTCTGGCATTGGTTGGAATTGTCGTGGTTGCTGCCAATGGGCAATCGCAAGGTCATGCGCGGTTGATGGCGCAGGTCGGCTCCGGCGAGGTGCTTGCCTGTGTTACCTCTCTCGACGGACGCATTGTGCTGACGGGCGGTAGGGAAGGTGTTGCGAGGCTTTGGGATACCGATACTGGCAACGAGCTTCAGCAATTCGAGGCGGTAGGTTCGATTACCTATTTGGCTTTGTCTTCCGATGTTCGGCGAGTGCTAACAGCGAGCACCAGCGATACCGAGACAGCCGTTCAGTTGTGGGATGAGATAAGCGGAAGGGAGCTTCAGCGGATATTGCTGCCAACCGGAAAGACAATTGTCGGAGGCATTGCCACGGATCTGAGCAGGTTGACCACAGTGAGTTCGATTGAAGCTCCCGAGCATGGGCACGGACGGCGGGCAGTCAGCGTGGCGAGCGTTCAGCAGTGGGATGCGGCGACGGGCAAGGAACTTCGCAGCCTCCAGATCGAGTCGCCGGATGCGCAATTGGATGCGGCGGTCATTTCGCCGGACGGAAGCAAGTTGTTCACCGGGAACTTCGATGGACTTCGGCTATGGAGTTTGCGGACCGGCAAGGAACTCCTACACTTCCCTGCGCATTCCGAGGTGGTGGCATCCGTGGCTTTCTCGGCAGATGGACGCAGAGCGATTACCGGCAGTGTCAGCAGTATGGTCCGGCTGCTGGACACGGAAACAGGCAAGGAACTGCAGCACTTCGCCGGACAGTATTCGAGCGATTTCATGGGCACCGTGAATTCCGTGGCCATCTCTCCGGATTTGAGTCTTGTTCTGACAGGCAGCAATGACCATTCAGCCCGGCTGTGGAACGTGGAGACGGGGAAGGAAGTGCAGCGTCTTACGGGACATGCCAGTCCGGTGGATTGTGTTGCATTTTCGCCGGACGGGCGACGGGCGCTGACGGGAAGCGGTGACCAGACTGCTCGATTGTGGTCCGTGGATTCGGGCGAGGAACTCCAGCACTTCACAGGCCTGGGGAATGCAGTCGATTCTCTGGCCTTTGTTTCGCAGGGAAGCGGAATACTGACCATGAGCAAAACCGGAAGGTCACTGCGGTGGGATGGCGATACCGGGAATGTCACAGTGCGTCCGGGCTGGCCGTCCACTGGGTCTGTGTCCTCCATCGCCAGTTCCAGGGATGGCCGGCGCGTGTTCTTTCTCTCACACCTTAGCGGAGAGCAAAGCGTTTGGGATGTCGAGACGGGAAAAGAAATCCGGCATTTCGACGCGCACACCTTTGCGTCTGGAAGTTCTGCCGACTTCTCTTCCGATGGGCGCAAGTTGCTGGCAGCGAATGGCGGAGCATCGGCTTGGCTGTGGGATATAGACACCGGAAAAGAAGTTCAGCAATTCGTGGTGAAAGCGGGGGTGCGCTTGCCTTCGTCCGAAGGGTATACCAGGGACGCAATCTCTTCGGTGGCCCTGTCGCCCGACGGGAAACGGGCACTCACCGGCGACTGGAATGGAACCGCCCGGCTTTGGGATGTGGAAACAGGAAAGCAACTGCGCACTTTCAGCACGCCAACGAATCGCCCATTGTGGGTCTCCTTTTCGCCGGATGGGCGCAGGATGCTCGCGGGAAGTTCGGACCAGCCTGCCCAACTGTGGGACGTGGCAACGGGGAGAGTGCTGCAGCACTTTGCCGGGTATTCCAATCCATCCTTCTCCAGGGATGGACGCAAAGTGCTGCTTGGTCTTTCAGTGTGGGATGTGGAAACGGGGAAACAGCTCCAGCGCTTCGTTGCGCTACCGGATCGCATCGTGCTTGGGGTCCTCTCTGCGGATGGGCAAAGAGCATTCTTGAGCATCAGTGACGGAACCACGAAGCTATTGGATGTAGAAACCGGCAAAGAACTCGCATCCTTATTCACCTTCCGGGATGGCACATGGGCAGTGGTCGATCCGGAAGGCCGTTTCGATACGGACAACATCAAGGGCAACGTGGCGCTGCATTGGGTGGTTGACAGGGATCCGCTGCACGCTCTGCCCCTTGCAACCTTCAAAGAAAGTAATTACACTCCGCACTTGCTCTCGCGCATCATGAAAGGCGAGAGGCTTCCAGCCGTGCCTTCGGTTGCGGGTAGCGAGCAACGTGTGCTGCCGAAGACTGCGCACTGAGTCCGGTGAAGATTCAAGTTGTAAGAGGGACGATGAACGCACGGCGCAGCCGACGCCGCGGGTTCATCTTCCAAGTCCTAGGCGAGAGGGCGAAGAATCACCACTTTTGCTGCATGATCTCTTCGCGCTTTCGCCTGAACTCATCTTCGCTGATCAAGCCATCTTGTTTGAGCGCCTCAAGGCTGCGCAGTCTCTGCATGGGATCGCTTGCGGGGCCATCGACCTGAGGGCCCGGCTCCGCTTCGATATCGACCAGGGACATTCCTTTTGCGCGTTTGATATTCAGAACATGGTACACCAGCATGAAAACGGCAGTTCCTAACCACCCAATCATGAAAACACCAAATACAAAGAACATGGCAACCGGCGCTTCATTCTCGACGAGCACGTTTCCGACCAGCACAGTGAACCCTATGCCGAACAGCAGCATGAAAGAGAGGCCTATCAGCGCACCCGCCGATGCGGGCTTGCTTGGTTTTATATTCAAGATTGTCATCGTTTCCTCCTTCAACTCATAACTCTGATACCTTCACCCCATGGTAAGCAGTCGAATACCGTGAACCGGGTTCGGCGAAATGTCAAGGTGCAAAAGGATTGCAAGATCGCAGCAGGGCGTATGCCGCGCTTTCATCCTGGAATCACTTTGTCTCAGGCTTGACCGCAACCTCAGCGGGAGGATTCGACACGCGTCCTATGAAGAGAATCGAGTCGGTCGCATTGTGGATAATCATGAAAAGGAACGGCCTGTCGGCGCGGAAGGTTTCGGGGTGTTCGATCCTCATGCTCTTGGTGCCCATCACAACAGCGGTTGCCGCCGCCGCTTCGCTGCCTTGTTCGTTTACGTCGATCATGGCTTGATGGATGACGCTGGTTATGTAAAGGTCTTTCTTGCCCGTGATGGCGGAGAAGTCCGCGAGCCTCTCGATGAATGCATCGGGCATACCCATCGTGCTGAGGTTGCTTCCGACAAGATAGCGGGTGTCGAATTTGAAGCGCGGCAAGGCCACATCCACTTCCTGCGAACTCAAATCGGCGCGAAGCCGCTGAATCTTCTCAAGCGAAATGTCCTCACCCATTTTGCTTATGTCGCCGTCGGGCAGTATGGCGATCATCGACAGGTCGTTGTCCGCATAGGGCAGCTCGATGGCGGCCAGTCCGTTCTCGCGCACGAAGCGGAAGTGCCCGGTCTGATTCATCATCGGCACCTGAACCGTCTTGCCGCCGCCTAGATGGAAAGGCTCCTCCTTGGTCGCGGTCTTCCTGAACTGCAATGCCCAATCTCCTTTGAAGTAGATGGCATTGGTGATGACCAGCCGTGTCAATTCGTTAATATCGTCGGGATGGATCAGATCTACGATCTTCCCGGCGGTCTTGTCTTCGACCCATGTATTGATTTTGTGAATGGTGGCGGGCGCGTCGCCCGGAAAATCCACAATGTTGAAGCCGCCGCCGTAGAATTTGTCTATATCGTGGGTGAAGGCTGGCTCGAAGTGGTAATCCTTCTGTCCCCAGAGAGCATTTGCGACGCTCAGCTTGTAGTGTTTGCCTGCTCCTGACGCAGTCTTTTCCAAGAGCGCGGCGAAGCCCGTCTGTCGCTCCGCATTGGGCATATCGAAATGAAAGACGCCGGCCATCTGTTTCCGCGTGTTTCCATTGCTGCCTTCGAAGGCCATCGCCAAGGCGGTTGATATGCTGTACGGAGAGACAAAGATATTCTTTCCTTTCTCCCTTGCGTTGAGGTCACGATAAAACTCGATTGCAAACCGGTTGTTGGCGTGCACCACTTTTGCCAGGCTTTCGTTTTCCTGCCCGGCCTGGACCTGAAGCGCCGTCACGCTGAAGAAAATTGCCGCGCCCATAACTTGGGCCACCAAACACTTAAGTCTCCGCGAAAACGCCATGATCATCTCCTTGCACTGAAAATCCAGGCAATTGCAGTTAATTCTGCTTGTGATCCGCAATTTCTTTTTGGGTTTGAAGAACGACGATGTGCGCGCGCGCCTCGTTGGCGTCTGCTTCGGATGGCTTCAGCGCGAGATAGTCATTCAGTGTCGCAATGGCATTGCCGTAATCGCCGGCCAGTTCGAGCGCGCGGGAGAGGTTGTAGTAGGCATCGCCCCACCAAGGAGCGAGGTCCACAGCCTTCAGCAACAGGCCTATTGGCTCATCGAGAGCGGCTGCCGTGGTGGCCTCCTTGATCTTGCCCGAGCCCAGTACAAATAATTGCCTGGCCGCCTCTGGGATCGCAGGCAACTGCGGCAGCGTGACGGCAAGCTCAATGATCTTGTGCCGCAAAACCTCGTCCCGCGGATTGTCCTTGAAGACACTCATATAAAGATCGAACTTCTCTTTCGGCGTCATCGACGAGGACTGCTCAATCAATTTGCGTTGCCGCACGGTCGAATCCAGCAGAGCGGCCACCGAAGGGGCCTTCTTCCGTTCGGCGCAAGTCAGCGCCGTGTCGCCGTTTTTGTCCTGCGCGCCGATGTCTGCGCCCTTGTCCAAGAGCAGCTTCAAGGCGTCGCGCTTGTCCGACTCATTGCTGAGGAAGTAGAACTGTGTACACGCTGCCACCATCAGCGGCGTTTGCCCATCCTTCTGTTTAGCCTCAATATTTGCGCCTGCTTCCAGCAACGCTTGCTCACATTCCTTATGGCCAGCCTTGGCGGCAACTATCAGCGCGGTCTCGCCGTCCTTGTTCTTGAGTTCAGTGCTTGCCCCGCTTTTGAGCAGCAGGCGCACGTTGGCCGCAAAGCCAAACTGGGACGCCCGCATCAGCGCCGACTCCGCTTCGTAGTTCCTGTCGTCGACAGGGACCCCCCTCTTAAGAAGGAACTCCACATTTGCGGGCTTCCGATTCTCTGAGGCCAGGATCAGCGCCGTAAATCCGGACTGGTTCCTGGCCGCCAGATTCGCTTTCCAATCCAGAAGCAACTGCAACGCGCCAACGGAGCCGTTGTGGGCTGCCTCCAAGAGCGGCGTATTTCCAAGTACATCTGCGGCTTCGATATGAGCGCCCTTCTCCAGAAGCAGCCGCAAGGTATCCACTGAGCCATCCCTGGCCGCGTAAAAAAGCGGCGTCGATCCAAGCGAATCCTTGGTTTCGATATCCGCGCCTTTCTCCAGGAGCACTTGCACAGCTTTCGATGCGCCCAGGCTCGCGGCCGTGGAAAGAGCCGTCACCTTGGTGATCGTTCTCGCTTCAATCTTGGCTCCTCGGTCCAACAGCAGGCGCACGGTATCCGCCTGGTTCATGAATGCCGCTTCAATCAGCGGAGTCGTTCCTGCCATGTTGGCGGCCTCGATCTTTGCGCCCTTGTCTAAGAGCATCTGCACGATATCCGTGTGCCCGCTGCTGGCGGCTTCATAGAGCGCGGTTTCTTGAATGTTGTCCGCGCCATTCACGTCGGCTTTCTTCTGAAGCAGCAGCCGCACCACGTCTGCATGCCCGCTTGAGGCCGCGTGGATCAGCGCCGTGTCCCCGTAGGTGTCCCTGGCTTCGATATTGGCGTGATTCTTCAGGAGCAGTGCCACCGCCTCGGTCTTCCCGTTCGCGGCGGCTGCAACGAGCGGGGTATGGCTTGTCCTTCCGCACATGGCGGTGTCAATATGCGCGCCCTGTTTCAGAAGCGACTCAATCGTATTCGTCTGGCCTTCTTTAGCCGCCTCGCAGAGTTGCGCGTCCACGCTGCCCTGGCCCGAGGCGGAGAGGCTGTTGAAAAGGAGGCTGGCGAAAACTGCAATTACTGGCAGAAACTCTTTCATGGCATTTCCCCGTGCGCTGAAGTTCTATCTCATTTTTCTGGCAGCGGTATCCTTCTCTGTCTGGATCACTTTGAGGTGGATGCGGGCTTCAGCTGCGTCAGCCTCGGGCGGTTTCAGCTCGAGATAGTAATTCAGTTGCCTGGTGGCATCTTCGTAATCGCCGCTCAACTCCAACGCGCGAGAAAGATTGTAATAAGCGTTGCCGAACCATGGAGCGATCTCCAGTGCCTTGCGCAACATGCCGATGGGCTGCGCCAGAGCCTGAGGCCCATCGGCCTGCTGGATCTTTGCGGAGGAGAGGAGAAACAGTTGGCGCGCTTCCTCTGGGACAAGCGGGGGTTCTGGGAGAGTCGCGGCCTGCGCGACAGTCCTTTCGCGCAATGATTCGTTTTTGGGATTCTGCTGGAAAAGCTTCAGATAGGCATCAAACGCTTCTCTTGGATTGTTCGATTGGGCCGCTTCAATTTGTTGTTTCTGCTTGCTTGCCTGCTCCAGCAGATCGGCTACGGTTGCAGGCTTCATCCGATTCGGACAAGTCATGGCAGTAAGGCCATTCTTGTCCTTTGCCTCGAGGTTGGCGCCCTTCTCCAGCAGCAGCCTTACAGTTTCGAGTTTTCCGGGGAAACTCGGCTCATTCTTGTAATTGAAGCATACTGCCACCATCAGCGCAGTCGCGCCTTCGTTGGTACTTGCTTCGGTGTTCGCGCCGCTGTCCAGCAGCAGGTGCATCATGTCCGGATGGCCACCGTCAGCGGTTGCAAGCATCAAAGGCGTCCAACCATCCTTGTCCTTTACCTCGATGTTGGCGCCCTTCTCCAGCAGCAACTTCGCAATGTCGGTATGGCCACCGTCAGCGGTTGCAAGCATCAAAGGCGTCCATCCATCTTTGTCCTTTGCCTCGAGGTTGGCTCCTTTCTCCAGAAGCAGCCGGGCAATGTCGAGGTGACCCTTGTCGGTGGCCACTGTCAAGGTTGTACCCCAGCTTGAGTTGCCTGTTGCGTTAGGGTTTGCGCCTTTCTCCAGCAGCAGCCGCACTACGTCCGTATGGCCTTCGTCGGAGGCAAAGTACAGGGCTGGCGGTAGCCCTGTTCCATCCGCGGTATCGATCTTTGCGCCCTTGTCCAGAAGCAACTTGACGAGTCCGAAATCGCCATTCTTGGCGGCAAACATCAGCGCCGTGCCGCCAAAGGGGGTATCCTTCCGGGCCTCAATGTTGGCGCCCCTCTCCAAGAGCAACTGCACAGTGTCTAAATGGTCCTTTTCCGCGGCTGAAACTAGCGCCGTTTCACCAAACCAGACTTCCGCGTCAATCCTCGCTCCTTTGTTCAACAACAATTTCACGGCCTCTGTGTGACCCTCGCCAGCGGCCTGAATCAGCGCCGTGGAACCCCGGACAGAAGCCTCCGTGTTTGCACCCTTTTTCAAAAGCGATTTGATTTCGTCCAGCTGGCCTTCCTTGGCCGCTTGATTAAGCTGTACATCCAAATTGTCTTGGCATATGCACGGGACACTGTAGACAAGCGAGAGGATGAAACCTGCGACAAAGACCAACACGTTCTTCACTTGCATCTCCTGGGTTACTTCTGCTTGCGCGCTGCTTCCTGTTCCGTCTGGATCACGACGATGTGAGCCTGCGCCTCGCGCGCCTCGGCCTCGGTGGGTTTCAATTCAAGGTAGTACTTGAGTTGTTGAAGAGCATCATCGAATTGTCCGCGCATCTCCAGCGCCCGCGACAGGTTGTAGTAGGCGTTGCCCCACCACGGAGCCAAGTCCGTGGCTTTGCGCAGCAGCACGATCGGCTGGTCCAGCGCCGCAGGCGTTGCTGCGTCTTTGATTTGCTTCGTGGCTAGCACAAACAGATCTTGCGCCGCCCCTGAGATCGCCGGGGGCTCCTGCATGGCGGCGACAGAAGCGAGGATACTCTCTCGCAAAAATTCGCTCTGTGGGTTCTTTTGGAAGGCATCCAGATACGCTGCGAATCGTTCAGCAGGCCCCTTCGATTCGATCTGCTCCAGCTCGTTGCGGCGCTGACCGGCCTCTTTCAGCAGGCGTACCAATTCGGGAGCCGTCATATATCTGGTACAGTCCAGGGCCGTATCGTCCTTCTTGTTCTTTGCGCCGATGTTCGCGCCCTTTTCAAGGAGGACTTTCACAGTTTTCGTGATCTGTTCATTGTAGGCTTCCCCAGACTCGCCGCTTTCGCGGGGTCCCTTTTCGCAGACTGCCGCAACCAGGGGCGTTGCGCCTTGATCGTCTAAAACTTCAAGGTTTGCTCCTTCGTCAGCCAGCATTCGCACCGTGTCGGCCTTGTGACTGACGGCTGCCCGTCCGAGCGCCGTGAATCCTTCTAACTCGGTTCTGGGCGATAAGTCGGGCTTTTTGTCAAGCAGAAGACGGACAATGCTGGTCTCGCTTCCGACTGCCGCTGCCATGAGAGGCGTTATTCCGTTTCTGCCCTTGGCATTGATGTTCGCGCCCTTTTCAAGTAATACCCGCACGGTGTCGATGGATCCTGAATAGACCGCGTTCGTGAGGGCCGTTTGTCCCAATGATGGTATGTAATCGATGTTCGCGCCGCTTGCAAGCAAGAGCTGAACCGTGGCTGTATGGCCATTCACGGCCGCCGCGCCCAGCGGCGATCTGCGCTCGTAATCCTCCATATCTATATTCGCGCCCTTCGCCAGCAGGATCTGCACGATCTCCGAATGGCCGCCGTAAGCTGCCGAGGTCAACGCCGTTGGAAAGCAGCTGCCTAGGGGCTCCATTTTTGCGCCCTTGGCCAGCAGCAGTTGCACGGTGTCTGTATGGCCTTCAAAGGACGCGACGGTCAGCGCAGTATTGGAAGTTGTAGAGGCTTCGATGTCCGCGCCTTTCTCCAACAGCAACCGAACGACATCGTTCTTGCCACAACCGGCGGCCGACATCAGCGCCGTACCGCCATAAGGATCCTTGTCGTTAACGCTGAGGCCTTTCTTCAGCAAAAACTCGACAACCTCTATCTGGCCCCCACATGCTGCGCTAGCGAGCGCCTGCTTTCCATCTGAATCTCTGCAGTTGATATCGGCCCCCTCCTTGAGGAGTGCCTGAACGTCTTTCAATTGCCCGTCACGGGCGGCTTGGTGAAGCAACTCGTTCGGGTTGGCCTGACCAACGGCAAAAGACGCGCAACAAAGAAGCAAGGCGAATGGAGCGAATGAGGCGGAGTGGTTCTTCATGGCTTTCCCGTGTCTCCCTGTTGCGGTTGCTGAAATTCCAGAGTTTTGGTTTCCGGAAGAAGGACCTTGGCCACCCTTTCGAGAGCATCCGGGATTTTGAGGCCAATGGCGGTGTTTGCCACCCTTTCCCTGGCCTTCTCTACCTTGTAACAATCGGCGGAGCGCTTGTCGGATTCCTTAATCAGCGTTGTGATCTGTCCGCGCAGGTCATTGTCGATGTTGGGATCCTCCATCCTCTTGCGGAGTGCGGTGCGCTCCAGGCGCAAGCTGTCGTACATCGCTTTACGCTCTGGGTCTTCGAGCAGTTTGTCGATCCCCGGTTCCATCCCGTGGCTGAGGATCGAGCCAGACACCTCCACCGTGGCCCTGAACAGCATCGCCTTCAGAGCTTCACGCGACGTCATCATGTCCCACATGATGGGCACGTTGGCTTTCCGGCCCTCGGTGTCGCTCCCGGCGTGGTGGACATTGAGCGCGCGCGCCGCCTCCACCATTGCAGGATCTGCCGATGCGGCGATGGGCCGGTTCTGCCGCACGTCATCCACAAGGTGCGCGAAGGTTTGCTCCGTTGCAGGGTCCTTCAGGTAGGCTGCGGCGGCGGCGAATTGCGCGTCTCTCTTCCCCAGGTAAAGATAGGCGCCGTTCTGCCCGGCAATCAGGGTCTTGCCTGCGATCATGAAGGCTTCGACCTCGAAGGACGATACCTTTCCCATGTACCCAGCCATCTGAAATCCGGCGACCACATAATCGCTCGCTTTCAAAACCCGGTCCTCATTCATGTAGAACTGATCCACTGTGGGCAGGTCCTTTTCCGGGATCGGCATTGGCGGCACTACCGAGGCCAAGCGTCGCGCGATGGGCGCCAACTGCGGGTCCGTGATC
>Ga0181529_10008318_pt1 | contig 10129 bp, 5 predicted proteins | sample PEATcosm2014_Bin_36_FD_119763 | JGI IMG/M metagenome (GOLD analysis project Ga0181529, IMG submission 119763) | Peatland microbial communities from MTU Mesocosm Facility, Houghton, MI, USA - PEATcosm2014_Bin10_30_metaG | ecosystem: Environmental > Terrestrial > Soil > Wetlands > Peat | place... | reverse complement strand
GTCCTGCGGACGGAATTGACTGGTGCGGCCAATAGCCGTTGCGGCGGACCCGGCGCGCCGGACAAAAGTCCTGCGGACGGATTCGACTGGTGCGGCCAATAGCCGTTGCGGCGGACCCGGCGCGCCGGACAAAAGTCCTGCGGACGGAATTGACTGGTGCGGCCAATAGCCGTTGCGGCGGACCCGGCGCGCCGGACAAAAGTCCTGCGGACGGATTCGACTGGTGCGGCATGTTGGAGCCGCTTCCGGATCGGGTCCCCGCGAACGTGTTCAGACGGCAACGGTGAGTTCTTCATCAGGCTTTTAGGGCGAGGGGGGTGAGGGTTCTATCGGAACTTTATGAGGCGGCGGCGGCGTGGACGGCGGGTTCTTGGTCGATAGGAGGCGATGGCGCCCTCGTAGACGGCAAGGACGCTGCGCGCCATGACGCTCGGGGAGTACTCCTGAGCGAGGTCCCGGGCGTGCGCGGACATGCGGGCGCGCCGGTCCGGATCGCAGAGCAGGAGCGCGAGCGCCCTGGCGAAGGCTGCGGCTTCGAAGGGCACGCGCAGCCCCGTCTGCCCCTGCACGACGACCTCGCGCGGCCCGCCGGCGTCTACGGCTACGGCGGGCAGCCCGGCAGCCATAGCCTCCACAAGCACGAGGCCCTGCGTCTCGGATGGACAGGGGAGGGCGAAGAGATCGGCTGCGCCGTACCATGCGCCGACGGCGTCGTACGGCTGAACGCCGACGAATAGAATGCGGTCCCGGATGCCGAGGGCGGTCGCCATGCGTTCGAGCTGCGCTCTGCAGGATCCGTCGCCGACCATCGCCACTCGAAAATCCTGGAATCTCTCCGGCAGCCGGTGGTTGTTGGCGAGGATGGCGATAGCGTTCAGGAGCAGGTCGACTCGCTTTTCCGGTCCGAGCCTGCCCACGTACAGGATGAGGGGCGCGGACGGGGGGATTCCCCAGGCGGCGCGGATTGAGGTTCGGGCGTCTTCCGGGACGTGGGGCCTGGCGACTCCGCTCGGGACGATGACGAACCGCGATCTCACTCCGCACTTGCGCAGCGCGTCTCGGACGTGCCGGGTCGGGACGATGACGGTCTCCGCGCGGCCACAGAACTGGCGCACGATGCCGCGAGCGGCCCTGACTCCGACGCGGCGCAGGATAGGAGACCTGGCGTAGGTGACCATGATGTCGTAGAGCGAGTGGGCGGTGTAGACCATGGGCACGCCGGCTTTGCGCGCGGCGTAGGCGCCGAGCCTGCCGACCGTGAACGGGTGCTGGCAGTGGACGATGTCGAAGTCCATTGCGGCGAAGTCGATCTTGAGGCGCTGGAAGGGCCTGGCGAGATGGTACGGATGGTCGGGGAAGGGGAGATCGGGCAGGCGAAAGACATCGGGATCGTCGTCCGGCTGCGGCGCACCGGGCGCGAAGAGGGCGACCGTATGTCCCCATCCGCGCAGCGTGTCTCGCAGCGTCCGGACGGAGGTGACTACTCCGTTGGCGACCGGAGTGTAGCACTCGGAAAATAGGGCGATCCGCATTCGATAGGTTCTGAGGCGGAGGTGTCACCTCCGCGGCGCCGGCGCGTGCTTTCTGAGTTTCGTCCCTTGTTGTGCGCACATTATAAGCCGCGTGCGGGACGGCGTCAAGATGCGCTCCGCGGCGGCGCGCTATCTACGCGGAGCGGCGTGGAAGAGCGCAGCGGCCGGGATCGGTTGTTCGGCTATGCCCGGGCCTTCGTACGAGATTACGAAGACGCGCGTAGAGGGCGCGTCGAAGTAGGTCGACGCCTCGAACGCGTGCAGGCCCTTCCGCAAGAGGACCCGACCGGAGATCTCGCGCTTGCGGCTCTGCGTCCGGACGAGCACGCGGCCGTCGATGGCGAGCTGGCTTTGATCCGTGCTGCGGCCATAGAAGGTGTAGAGGCCGTCGCGCGGGGCGTCGACATATCCGGTGAACTTCAGGCCGTAGTAGTATTCCAGGCGGCTCGGGCCGATGCCGACTATGGGCGCAACGCCATAGCTGACGGGCTTGAACGCGGCCAGATCGGGGAAACCGCTCCAGTCGCCGTTCTCATAGTAGGCATAGTCGAGGCCGGGCGCAGCGTTCCGCACGACGGCCGGCTCACGATAGACGGTGCGGGTGAAGAGTGCGGTCGTCACGTGGCTGGCCCGGCTATTGCGGAAGGCGCGAGCGCGGAGCGTTGTCGAGGCCGAGATCTCGACGGGACGTGTATAGAGGGCCGAGCGCGGGCCGGGCTCGCTTCCGTCCAGCGTGTAGCGGATTCGAGATCCGGCGGTCCGGCTGCGCAGCGTCGCCCTGATCTTGCCGACGAAGAGCTGACCGTCGCCGGGGGCTATCTCCGGAGGATAGATCCAGGAGATGGGGCGGCGCGGATCAACGCCGTCGATGCAGTCCTCGACGTTCGTGTAGCCTCCGCCGGCGGCTATGCGGGATGCGTCGGAGGGATCGTGCGGATTCAGGCCGTGGGCGGTCTCCCAGGCGTCGGGCATTCCGTCGCCGTCCGAGTCGAGAGGCGGATCCGTCGATCGGAGATCCGGATAGCCGCCGACGTCATCCTGCGAGTCGATGATCCTTCCGCCGTGGGAGCGCACGAGCGCCATCACTCTTGTGTCGATGGCGTCGCGGCGGGGAAGGGTGGCGCCGGCGTCGTTCAGAACGCGCTCGCGGGCGACGGCTGCGGTATCCGTGGAGACCGTGGCGGTCGGCCAGGGCCTGGGGACGCAGATGCGCCTGCGCAGGTCCTCGACGGTCATTCCCTTCGGCGGCTGGATGAGCAGGATGTTGTCCCGGAGGGCCTCGGGACGGCCGGCGAAGACGTTGCCGCTGACATAGAGGCGCGGGCTCGGGCCGCCGGGGCTGAACGCCCATTTGCGGTCTTTCGAGTAGGCGGCGGGCTCGAGCCAGTTGTTGACGTAGACGAGCCGGAGCATGTCGTTGCCGCAGTATCCGGCGTGATCGCCCCAGCCGTAGATGACGTTGTTGCGGAAGTCGAGGAGTCCGATTCCGGGCCGCGGGTTGCGCGTGCGGTGGAAGGCGTAGAGGTTATGGTGGTAGGTGATCGGCTCGGTGCCGCTTATGAGCGAGCCGTGACCGTGCGCGCCTTTGTGATGGACGGAGTTGTTGAGGCTCTCGGTGATGAGGCACCACTGGACGGTAACGCGGCCGGAATCGCCGTTTGTGGTGAGGGTCTGGTCGGTGCCGAAGCTGACGGAGCAGTGGTCTATGATGACGTTGTGGCCGGCGCAGCCGATCGAGCTGGCCTCGACGCGGGCGCGGTCGCCGAGCCGGACGCGCAGATAGCGGATGACGACGTCGTGCGTCGAGATGTCGAGCGGCCAATCGCGGAGGCAGATGCCGTCTCCGGGGGCGGTCTGGCCGGCGATGGTGATGAAGGGTTCGCGGATGGTGAGGCTGCGCACGAGGTCGATGTTGCCGGAGATGCGGAAGAGGATGATCCTCGGCCCGTGGGTCTCGATGGCGGCGCGCAGGCTGCCCGGAATCGTCGGTTGGCCCTTATCGTAGTCGCGCAGCGTCGTGACGATGAGCACCTTTCCGCCGCGTCCGCCGGGCGTGTAGGCGCCTGCGCCTTCCGCGCCGGGAAACGCCGGAAAGAGAGCGCCGTCCGGGCGCGCGATCGCGCCCTGGGCGATGAACAGGCATGCGGCCGCGATTGCGGCGGCGAGTCTCTTAGACACCCTTTCCATCCTTCCACCGTTCCGCCCGCCGGAGGCCGGGCGAAGTGGCCGGCCGACTGGGGCAGCCGGCCGACTGAAGTCGGCGGCTATGCGTGCGAAGTCCCTTCGGGACTGGTTTTGGCGCGCCAGGCGGCTCTCGTCACCCGGGCAGATGTGCGAAACCTCGGTGCACGGGGCACATCTCGGGCTGCGCGGGAAATGTCCAACAGGTTAACCGGATGCGCCACTTAGCGCGTGAAGGTCATCTGGCCGGTCTGGCCGTTCTGCGACCAGGTTCCCGAGATCTTGTTTCCGTTCACCGTGCCGTTGAATGTGAACGGCGCGGGCGTATTCAGCGTGATCGTGACGCTGTTTCCGTTTACCACAATCGTCGTGTCGATCCCGGTTGCGCCCTGGTTCGGGCTGTCCGCGGTCGCCGTGTATTGTCCCGGGCTGCCCGAGACGTGGACGACGATCGGAAGGCCGGGAAGCACTGTGCCGGACCAGTCGCCGGCGAGGCCTGAGCCGTGCGCCTTCGTTTTGGAGGCGTGCGCGGCGGCTTGAGCCATGCGCGAGAGCTTCATGGAGCCTGTCTGGCCGTTCTGAGACCAGGTTCCGCTTATCGTATTGCCCTTCAGCTTGCCGCTGAAGGCGAACTGGCCGGAGGCCGCGATCTTGATAGTGACGTTGACGCCATGCTGGACGACCTTCGCGGCCATGCCGCCCGCGCCCTGGTTCGGGCTGTCGGCCGTGGCTTTGTAGGCGCCGGGTTTGCCGTGAATGTGGAGGACGATCGGGAGGCCGGGCAGGACGTCCCCTCTCCAGTTTCCTGCGAGCGACTGCGCGTGGGCAGCGGCAGGCGCAACGATAAGTGGGATGAGCGAGAACAAGAGCGAGAGTTTGAACTTGCGCATGAGACGCTCCTTACGGCGAGAATGCGAACGAATCGACACGGAGTCCGCACGTACCCCGTTGCCTGTTCGCCTTAGTATTCGTACGCCCGTGGTCCCCGGCCGATGTGGCCGGCAGCCATTGCAGCGGATCGGGCCGGTTACGGCGCGGCGGGGACCGCGTAGAGCCAGCGGCCGTTCTCCCGGGCCGTTACCGTGAAGACGAGCGTTCCGGAGTCTACGCGGCTCTTTACCGCGTCGCCGCGGCTACCGGGAGTGGCGCCCTCCGTGACGAGGGCGAGGTTCGCCGGCAGATCGCCGATGGGAATTCGCAGGTCGCCGGTTCCATAGACCATGATCTGCAGCAGGGCGCCGTTCGGCACGCGCCGCTCCGGCTGGACGGGCGCCCAGGCCACGCCGCCGATCTTCCGGTCGGCGAAGACGGTCTCCTTGCCGTCGACGACGATGCTGTCGCAGTTTGCGCCTGCAAAGGCGATGAGAGCGCCGTGCGCGTTCGTGCGGAAGACCATGGCCTGTTCGCCGGAATAGGTGACGTTGTGGCCGTTGGCCCGGAAGCCCTTCAGGACCAGCTCCTCGGAGGGCGGCGGATTCTGCTTCATCAGCTCCGCGTCCTCCTTCTGGTTGCGCGCGAACCCTCCCGGCCAGTTCTCTTCCATGTCGTGGAAGTGGCGGGAGACGGCGACAGCGCCGTTCGGGAAGCGGCAGGCCAGGTAGGGGGTCGACCGGGAGACGACCTCCGTGTTATCGCTCGGCATTGCGCCCGGGTGCGTGCCCGGATAGGCGCCGAGCCTGTCGAGGATCTCGAACCAGTTGCGCTGCTCATAGCCGAGGCTGGAGGCCTGATCGTCGCGTGGGCGGTAGCCGAGGAACGTGGCGGTGCCTCCGCCCTGCAGCTTCCGCATCGTGGCGACGATGGCGCCTTTCATGCGGCCGGCGGTCGCCGTTCCGTCACGCGGCGCGACGGGGTAGACGCGGTCCACCAGGAAATCGGTGAGGATGGTCTGAGCCGGGATGGCGGCAAACGGCCCTTCGAAGACGATCTGCCGGCCGGGCGCCAGCACGCCCTCCTGCTGGAGCGGCTTATAGTCCACTCCGAAGAGAGTTTCCCACTCCGGCAGGACGGCATCGCCCTCCCAGGCCACGACCGGAGGCGGTCCGGACCAGATGACGCGGCCTCCCTGTTCGGCCAGCGCTTTCATCATGGCGAGCAGCCTGTGCGATGGGAACGGCTCGAACGTGGCTGCGAGCGTGTGGAACTTCCGTCCCGCGAGTTCGATCGCGCCGTTGCGCACCTGGCCTCGCTCCAGGAGCTTCTCCGCGGTCACGTAGTTGGTGTAGCCGTACTGGGTCATCCAGCTTCCGAAGCGCTCGGCGACGGCCGTCAGGTCGAGAGGATAGAGCATGAGCACGTCGCAGTCGCGGTGCTGCATGTCCTCGACCATTCCGTAGAGCGGCGAGCCGGCGTCGCCATAGCAGTTGACGAGCGACATGCGGCGGCGGCTGATCTCGTCGGGGCAGCCCCAGTGCGCGCAGTAGGAGAGCGGCACCTCGTTCAGGATGCCGGTCGAGCAGGCGAGAGCGAGCCCGAAGTAGTCTCGATCGATGTATCCGCCCTCGGGGTGGTCGTTGCCGTTGCCGGTGAGATAGTCGCCCCACTTGAAGTAGTCGAAGCAGGCGCAGGCGGCCTGCTGCACGGTGTTGGACCAGACGAAGTCCGAGGTGTACTCGTAGGCGCTCGGGAACATGGGCGCCTGTCCGACGCGCCAGTAGTCGCAGGTGGGGCTTTCGGCCCAGGTGGCGTGCGCGCGCGATTCCAGCCTGTAGCCCATTCGCATCTCGGCGTGGCGCTTTGCGGCGACGAAGAGATCTACTACGCCGTTCTGCAGCAGCTTGTAGTATCTCGCCCTGAAGAGCGCGGTCTCGCGGATGGCCTCGGGGGTGGCGCCCCAGACGTCCGACACGTCGTCTTTGGCCGACAGGTTGGACGCGAAGTCCTCCTGGCCGCTGCAGAAGTAGACCATATATTTTGCGAAATCGGCGTACTGCGCGCCGTAGAGCTCGGCGAAGCGTTTGGCCAGTCCCGGGCTGACGTAGCGCATAGCGAACTCGCCGTTATCGTGGTGATCGTGATAGGCCCAATCCTGCTGAATGTGCATCTCGTCGGAGTAGAGGGCGTTCAGCTTGACGCCGGCATCCGCGTACTTGTCCACGAGCTTCGTGAGGAAGGGCAGCGCCGAGGGGCCGAAGTAGTCCATCTCCGGCGTGCGGTACTGCTGCACGACCAGCACCCGGTCGAGATCTCCGATATCGGCGCGGCCGGATCCATAGACGCGGACGCGCGTCATGCGATCCCTCTTCTCCGGCGTATGCATCGGCTCGACGTGAGCGCAATTTGTGATCTCGACGATATCGTTCGGATTGACCACATGATAGGAGGTCCCGCCGAGGGGATACTCGCGGAAGGCGAAGACCCGGACGCCCGCGTCCTCAATCTCGATCGTGCCCTTGTTATTGGTCCAGAGTCGCTGCCGCCACAACTGCACGCTGAACTGCCCGGTTTTGGGATCGCGCAGGCCTTTGCGATAGTGCATCCAGACGCCGGATTCGTGCGTTTCGCGCTCGTAGCCCTTGCCGATCTCGAGCGGGCTGAGCAGGCTGAGCTCGAGGCCGAGGCCGTACTTCTGCGCGAACTTGCTTATCGCCGCGATCTTTGCGACGTACTCGTCCATGTCCGGCGTGAGCGCGCGCGGCCCCTCCTGTCCGGGCCGGTACTGCTTGAAGAACTCGTCGAAGGCGAGGATGAGCGTGCGCTGGCCAGCGGCTTTCGCCTGCTCGCAGGTCTGGCGCAGGCTGGTTTCGTTCTTGTCGAAGCCGAGAGCCAGGTTGAGCTTATGGTCGGGGTCGGCGAGTGCGTCGAGCTCGCGGTCGCTCACCAGGATGATGCCGGATCGGCCGATCTGGAATGCCCACGGTCCCGGAAAGTTGACAAGCTGGGCTTTGTAGAGGTTCTCGGGCACGGGGTTTTCGGTCTGGGCGGCTGTTTGAGAGTTGATGGACATGAAGAGGGCTCCTGCGGCGATGAGGGCGATAGGTCGAGATATACGGAGCATTCTAGCCTCCTTGCGGGATTTGGGTTACCATTCCACTGCTTAGACAGGATGGACAGGATGGACAGGATTGATTTTGTTGGGTCGACTTGTCGGGCGGTTGCGATGGGGCCCGATGCGCTCGAAGGGGATCGGTTGAAAGCCGGGCAGATCCCGGAAGACGCGGGAGTCGGCGCGGAGCGCATAGTTGCCTTGAGCGGCATCTACGAAGCCCGGGTCGTCGTCGCATTGAAGCGTTGCGGTCACGTCCCAGTTTCCGTTGGAGACCGATCCGCAGCGCACCATGACGTTGCGATCGGCGCGTTCGCGGCGCGGACGCTTGTCGGAATTCTCGATGAAGCCGATGAGATGCGGGTAGCGCGCGGTGTAGGGCGGTTTCGTGATGTCGACCTCTTTCAGCAGGTGCTCATGCCAGGTGTCGCCGTCCAGCCATTCGCGCCAGGACTTGTCCGACCAGGGAGCGGAGCCGAGGGCGCGCGGGCAGTCGACGAAGATGTTGTTCTCGGCCACGTTGTCGAAGCCGCCGTGGCAGAAGACTGCGCCGAACGGAGTGTTGCCCGGCTTTCCGCCGGATGCGCGCACAAATACGTTGCCGTAGACGCGCTGGCCGGATGTGCCGTCGTCGAAGTAGATGGCGGCGCTGCCGTGGGCGAAGGAGCTGCCGACGTCGTGCCAGTAGTTCCAGCGGATCACGTTTCCGCGCTCGGAGGGGTTGCGTCCCATATAGAACGCGCCGCAGTCGTCGGATTGCAGGCCTATATGGTGGATCTCGCAGTATTCGATGACGTGATCGTTGCCGCCGAGGCCGATGCCCTGGTGCGGGCTGTCGTGCAGGAGGCAGTGGGCGAGCCTGACGCCGACTCCGTGGATGTGCACGTTGTAGGCGGCGGTGCGCTGGAGGCGGGCGACGTTCCAGATGCGGCAGTCGATCGCCTCGTGCCCGCAGGGCGTGAGCGTCTTGCGGTCTCCGCCGCCGATGCTCAGGCCGGCCGCGCCGGTGTCGTAGATGTCGCACGCCAGTACTTTGTGGCGCCGGCCGCCGGCGACGACGATGCCGTTCTGGCCGACGTTGCGGACGGTGCAGGCCTCGATCCGCACATTTCGCCCGCCGGTAACGCGCATTCCGACGCCCACGCAACATTCGACGATCAGCCCTCGGAGCGTTACGCCGGAGGCGTCCTTGACGTCGATGACGGGCTCCGGGAGGGTCGAGAGGGCGATCCGGGCGCCGGCGACGGGCTTGGGCGGCCAGAAGTAGAGTGCAGCCCGTTCGCGGTCGATGAAGTATTCGCCGGGGCTGTCCAGCTCTTCGAGCAGGTTGATCGCGATCCAGCGGCGCGGGGCCGGGTTTCCGCTGCCGATGCCGTAGACGTGCGGGGCGGCGAGCGTGATCCGGTGTTGCTCGGGGTCGATCTTGCCGACCTTGATCGTGGCGTTGCACCAGTCGAAGCACCAGTAGCCTTCGAGCCAGACGGCCGGGGCGTGGATCCATCGCGAGGGCCGGTCTCCCGCGTATTCGAAAGTTCCGGTTGCGGTCGATTCGTGGTTGCGCCAGGGCGCGGGTCCGCTTTCGACGACGCGCGAGATGGTGGCCCATCCCTCGTTCGGCCAGCGCGCGAGCGTCATGCGGCGGTCGTCGAAGAAGAGCTCGCGGGCGGCGGAGGGATTCGCGAAGGGATCGGCGGGCGGGACGAGGCCGGCGAGCCCGAGCGCCTTGAGATCGGCGACGAGCACGTGCGGGCGAGCCGCCTCGTCGATGCGGGCGAGCGCCTCGGGGTCCGTGACGGGGACAAAGGCCGCCGGCGGGAGAGTTCGCCCGCCTACGAGCCGGACCTCTTCGCCGGGCGCGGAGCGATAGACCGTTCCGTTGTCGCGGGCATCGAGGACGAAGCTTGCGCCGATCTGGTACGTGCCGCCGTGGATAGTGACGGTGACGCCTTTGAGCTTTCCGGCCCGAACGGCGTCGCGGGCGCCCGCGAGGGTGGCGAGCGGGCGCGCCCGGGTTCCGGGATTTGCGTCGCTGCCGCCCGGCGCCACGTGCAGCTCGGCGGCGGATGCGGTCGTTACGACGAAGAGCAGTGCGAGTGCGATGAGAGCGCCCGGCATGGATGGGTCTCCACGGCGTGAGGCGGTTGGGTGTCCGGGGCGCGCCGCCCGCGGACGCCTTGCCGGATAATGAGGCACGCCCTTCACCTCCGTTCGCGCCGGGCAGAGTGCCCGGCGCTATCGAAACCTGCCCGATGAGGGGGCAGAACACCCGCGGTCCCGGCAACGTTTAGATCTTGGTGGTGCATCCGGTTACTTCGGCGCGATCCGGGCAACCGGCCGACTGAAGTCGGCGGCTATGCGTGCGAAGTCCCTCCGGGACTGGTTTTGGCGACCCATGCGGCTTTCGTCACCCGGACAGAGGTGCGGACCCGCG
>Ga0181529_10008316_pt1 | contig 10130 bp, 7 predicted proteins | sample PEATcosm2014_Bin_36_FD_119763 | JGI IMG/M metagenome (GOLD analysis project Ga0181529, IMG submission 119763) | Peatland microbial communities from MTU Mesocosm Facility, Houghton, MI, USA - PEATcosm2014_Bin10_30_metaG | ecosystem: Environmental > Terrestrial > Soil > Wetlands > Peat | place... | reverse complement strand
CTTCAGGCTTTCGCCCATTGAGAAAAATTCTCGACTGCTGCCACCCGTAGGTGTCTGGACCGTGTCTCAGTTCCAGTGTGGCTGGTCGTCCTCTCAGACCAGCTACCCGTCTTAGCCTTGGTGAGCTTTTACCTCGCCAACTAGCTGATAGGCCGCGGGCTCATCTTGAAGCGTCAGGTCTTGCGATCCCCAACTTTGATCTCACGATCACATGCGGTATTAGCTCGTCTTTCGACGAGTTATCCCACACTTCAAGGCAGATTCCCACGTGTTACGCACCCTTGCGCCGCTCCGACTTGAAAATATTGCTACCCTCAAATCAGCGCTCGACTTGCATGTCTTATCCACGCCGCCAGCGTTCGTTCTGAGCCAGAATCAAACTCTCCGTATAAAATACGTTAGATGATTCCTGTCTGATCGTAAAATCAGACAGCTTTTACTAATTTTTGGTTAAAACCCTTAATACCAGCGATCTAACTCGCTGATAATAAAGGGGCTCTTTACTAATCGCACAATTCAATTTTCAAAGAGCAGTTGGCGTTTTACCGCCAAAAAATCTGCTTTGCTCATTTTATTTGCTCCCGGTTTAGGGGACAAAAAACCTGACCGCCGATTGGTCTTGCTTTTCAACTCGGCTTGTCAGTATCGAGCTTGGGTTATTCATCCTAACGGATTTCGACCCAATGTCAACCGGTTTTTCAACCGGCCTTCGTATCGGTTACTACCGCGAAGGGACAGAAAGACTATCAGACATTTGTTGTCGCGCAAGAGTTTTTTTGAAAATTTTTTGCAACAGTTAAATCGCAAAAATTTCCTTTGTTTACAGGCTAATCGAGACCACGCTCCGTCAAATCATCTTCGCCCAGACCAAAAAAATGTCCCAGCTCGTGCAAAAAAGTCGTGTGAACTTCCTCGCCAAAGACTTCTTCGTCGCCTTCTGCAAAATCCCAAAGGTTTTCGAGGAACAAAATAATCTGCGGCGGCAACACTGAAGCGCCCTCGTCCGCGAATTCCGCACCGGTGAATAGACCAAGCGTATCCGCTTCAACGCCATCAGCTTGCAATCCAGCATTCGGCGCGCGTTCAAACGTTACCGGCAGCTTTTGCGCCTGTTCGCGCAAAGGCTTTGGCAATGCTGTCAGCGTCGCTTCGATTTCTGCCAGCGCCAGTTTCTGCAATTTTTCACAGTCAATATTCACGCTTCAATTTTGTCGCGCCCACGCTGGCATTGCAAATTTTCTCTAGCGCTTGAACGGCGCGTGTTTAGTGTTGTCGGAATACAAATCATTTATGGCCAAAATTTTCAAATCGCCGACCAGGTTCACCGCTTCAATTCTTGCCACCGCCCTGCTCTGTTCTGCAACGATTCGCGCGATCGCCGAAAATCAAGACGTGCTGCGCGCGATGCTAACCAATGGTCTTCAAGTCGTCATCGTTCCCAACACACTCGCGCCAGTCGTCACGACGATGGTGAACTATCGCGTCGGCTCGGACGAATGCCCCGCCGAATTTCCCGGCACCGCGCACGCGATGGAGCACATGATGTTTCGCGGCAGCCCCGGTTTGAGCGCCGACCAAATCGCCGCCACTTCCGCCGTGATGGGCGGCGACGACAATGCCGACACCCAGCAAGCCGTCACGCAATATTTTTTCACCACGCCCGCCGAGAATTTGGAAGTCGCCTTGCACATCGAAGCCACTCGAATGCGCGATCTGCTGGCCGACGAAAAACTCTGGGAAAAAGAGCGCGGTGCCATCGAGCAGGAAGTCGCGCAGGATTTGTCGAATCCCACCTATGTTTTTTACCAGCAGCTTTTGCAAGCCATGTTCAAAGGCTCGCCTTACGCACACGACGCGCTTGGCACCCGCCCGTCATTTGATAAAACCACCGCCGCAGACCTGCGCAAATTTCACAACACCTGGTATGTGCCAAACAACGCCGTGCTCGTCATCGTCGGCGAAGTGCAGCCGGAAAAAGTTTTGGAGCAGGTGAAAATAATCTTCGGCAGAATTCCATCCATGTCGCTGCCCGCGCGACCGGAATACAACTTTTCCCCAGTAAAACCGGACACTTTGAAGCTCGATACCGACTTGCCTTACGGCATGACCGCCGTGGTTTTTCGTTTTCCCGGCGCGGAAAACCCTGATTTCGCCGCCGCCCAAATTTTGTCCGACGTGTTGAGCAGCCAGCGCGGAAAACTTTACGGGCTGGTGCCGCAAGGCCAGGCATTGTTTGCTCAATTTGAATACGAGACTTTGCAAAAATCCGGTCTCGGCTACGCGATCGCCGGATTTCCCGCCGGCGCGGATTCGACCAATCTGCTGAACCAGGCGAAAGAAATTCTCGCCGCCGAAATCACCAACGGCGTCACCGCCGATTTGGTGGCAGCCGCCAAGCGCCGTGAAATCATCAGCGCCGAGCTGTCAAAAAATTCCGTGGAAGGTCTGGCCTCCGCGTGGTCACAGGCCGTCGCCGTTGAAAACCGGAACTCGCCGGATGATGATATCAATTTGTTCCGCGCCGTGACGGTTGATGATGTGAACCGCGTCGCTAAAAAATATCTGGATTTTGACCACGCCGTCAGCGCAATTTTGACGCCAACACCGTCCGACAAACCGATTTCTTCCAAAAGTTTTGGCGGCCAGGAAAGCTTCGCTTCCTCAAAAAATCCCAACGTCAAACTCCCGTCGTGGGCGGAAAAATTGACCAAACAACTGCCGATGCCCGTTTCCACGCTGAATCCCTTCACCACGAATTTGCCCAATGGAATCAAGCTGATCGTGCAGCCCGAATCCGTCAGCGACACTGTGAGCGTGTATGGCCGCATCAAAAATAATGCGAAGGTTCAAGTGCCCGCCGGCCAGGACGGCGTGGACGAGGTGCTCGACAAATTATTTTCCTACGGCACCAAGTCGCTGGATCGGCTGGCATTTCAAAAAGCGCTGGACGACATCGGCGCAAACGAATCGGCGGGCGCCGATTTCTCGCTGCAAGTCCTGTCGGAAAACTTTGAACGCGGCGTGCAACTGCTTGCCGACAACGAACTTTCGCCCGCGCTGCCGGAAGATGATTTCAAAATCATCCAGCCACAGCTCGCCGCGCAAGTTGCCGGCGAATTGCAAAGCCCCGACCGCATCGCCGGCCACACGCTGACCACCGCGCTGTTTCCGAAAGGCGACCCCGCCACGCGCGAAACCACGCCGGCCACCGTCAACTCGCTCACGCGGGGCGACGTGAAAAATTATTATGTCAGCGCGTTCCGCCCGGACATGACGACGATTGTGGTCATCGGAAAAATTTCACCGGAAAACGCCGTCGCCGCCATTGAAAAGAATTTTGGCGAATGGCAGGCCGAGGGAGAAAAGCCCAACACGCTGTTCCCGCCTGCGCCGACCAATTCTGTTTCCGTCACACATGTCCCCGACGCGAGCCGCGTGCAGGACAAAGTGACGCTGGCGGAAACCTTGCCGCTGACACGCACCAACGCCGATTATTACGCGCTGCAGCTCGGCAACCACGTTCTCGGCGGCGGCTTTTACGCGACTCGTCTGTATCGCGATTTGCGGGAGAAAGCCGGCCTGGTTTATTACGTCGGCTCGTCGTTTAACATCGGCCTGACGCGCGGCGTCTATCAGGTGCCTTATGCGTGCGACCCGCCGAATGTTTCCAAAGCCCGCGCCATCATTATCAGCAATCTCAAGCAGATGCAGGCGAAAAAAGTCACCGCGCAAGAACTCAAGCAGGCCAAGCTGATGCTGTTGCGCGACATCCCGCTTGCTGAAGCCAGCACTGACGGCATCGCCGAAGGCTGGCTCACGCGGACGGCGCTCGAACTGCCGCTTGACGAGCCGGTGCTCGCCGGCCGCATTTACCTCAAGCTCACCGCCAACGATGTCCAAACCGCCTTCAAGAAATGGATCCGCCCCGGCGACCTGGCCCAAGTGGTGCAAGGCCCGGCCCCACAATAATCGTCCGCGAAAAACACAATTTGAAAACGGTGACTGTTCGCCGGTTCAAGAATTCACCGGCGGCGCATTGATTTCAATCCGGTTCGTGTTGTCAATCGTCACCGTTCCTGCGATGCGCGAATTGAAGAAAAGCAGCGGCGGCATGACGTTCGTGTTTGCTGTCTGAAATTTTCCGCCAAATCCGCCGCCGAAACTTTGCGCGGCATTCGCCGCCACATTGGAAACGGCAATCAGATTGCCGGCAAAGAGCACGTTCTCTGCTTCAAGCTGCGGTTCGCGCCGGACACGCGGGGGAAAATAATTCTGCGCCGGCATCTGCCCATTCCCAGCCGCACTCAAACGGTGCGGCATTTTGTTTGGAGCGCGACGACCGGTCCGCGCGCTCCAAAAACTTTGTGTGACTCGTGCGGATGCTTTTGGCAAGCTGGCCGCATGACCACACCGGTTTTTCATTCAGGCTTTTGCTTCGCGTGCCTGCTCGCAACGGCGATTTCCGCCGCCGCCACCAATTACGATGAAGCCAAGGTCGGCAGTTATACGCTGCCCGATCCGCTCGTGTGCGAGGACGGCTCGCGCGTGACGAACGCGGAAACCTGGTTTGCCAAGCGCCGGCCCGAAATTCTGGAGTCGTATCGTGCCAGCATTTTCGGACGCAGCCCGGACGCGGGGACGAACATCACCTTCAACGTCTGGGAAATTTCCACGAACGCGCTCGGCGGCACGGCCGTTCGCAAGCAGATTGAAATCAATTTTTCCGGCACGCCCGCCGGCCCGGTCGCGCATCTGCTCCTTTACACACCCGCCGGAAAAATTTCCGCGCCGACGTTTCTGTGTCTGCAATTCAACGGCAACTACACGGTGATTGACGATCCGGCCATCGCGGTCTTCCCCGGCTGGAACGGAAAAACCGGCGCGCGGGCGATGCCGAAAAATCCGTTGCGCGGCGAGTTCGCGCGCAACTGGAAAATTTCCGAAACCCTGGCGCGCGGCTACGGCATCGCCATCATTGATTACAATGAAATCGAGCCGGATTTGGCCGGCGGCGCGGGCTTCAAATACGGTTTGCACAAAATCTTTCCTCCGCCGGCGGCCGATGGCTGGGGGGCGATTGGCGCGTGGGCCTGGGGCGCGAGCCGCGCGCTGGATTATCTGGCCACGGACAAAAACGTGGATGGGCAGTGCGTGATTCTGTTCGGCCACTCGCGGCTCGGCAAAACCGCCTTGTGGGCCGGCGCGCAGGACGCGCGGTTCGCCGCCGTCATCGCCAACTGCTCCGGAGAAATGGGTGCTTCGCTTTCACGGCGTGATTACGGCGAGACGGTGGACGACGTGGCGAAACGATTCCCGTATTGGATGGCTGTCAACTTTCAAGAATATGCCGGCCATTGGAACAACCTGCCGGTGGACTCGCACTGCCTCCTGTCACTCATCGCGCCGCGTCCGCTGTTTCTAAACACCGGCAGCGAAGACCTCTGGGGCGATCCGCACGGCGAATTTCTGGCCGCCCGCGCCGCCACGCCGGTTTATGAACTGCTCGGCAAGACGGGAATTGCCGAAAAAGAATTCCCGCCGCTTGACCAGGCCATCCAGCATGACATCGGTTTCAACTGCCACCCTGGCCGGCACGATGTGCTGCCGTCGGACTGGGATCATTTTCTGGATTTTGCCGACGCGCATTTTGCACCCGCGAAATAAAATTATTCAGCCGCCGCCCGCCGTCGCGTCGCGATGAAAACCATTCCGCCGGCGCTCAGATGAATTGCACGCGCGCTTCTTTCAAGTGGCGCGTCTCCAGCAGCGAGGCAATTTTCCGGATGATGTTCCGCCGCAAATCCAGTTCGACCGGGATGCTTGGATCCTGGTGCGCCTCATTGATGCGCGTGCCGACGACAAATTGAACAATATCGCTTTGCAGCATCAGCGAGACGAGGTCGGAGGCGGGATTTTTGCGCGCCAGATCGGCCAGGTTCCCGTTTTCCAGGATTTCGGCCACCTTGGCCAGCGTGATGGTGCCTTCGGTGACGAGGTCAATGCCGTCCATCGCCGCCGCAGGCGGGATGTCCGGATCAAGCTGCGCCAGGCTCATGGTGACGGGCCGCGCCAGCAGCCGCGAAACGATGCCCGCCGTGGTGCCGCCGCAGATCGCCGTGCGACCGTTGAAGGTCCGCACCAGTTCCGCCAGCTCGCCGTCGCGTTCGCGGTTGAACGGCGGGCCGGAAATGACGAGCAGCCGGCGCGGACACCGGTAATAAATCGCGGCGCAGGTGATGTCATCCTTCGCGGCCCGGCCGTCGTTGATCAGGGCTTCGGCAACGAGGTTGTGAGACAGTTCGCGCGAAGAAATCTCGCGTTCGGCGGCGATCTGCCGGCGGAGAAAATCCGTCACGCACGACTGCCCCCAGCCCAGGGGCAGCCCGGGGCGGCCCAGGCCGGACTGGCTCACGCCGTCGGAGAAAAACACGATGCGGTCGCCGAGCTGCGTGTCAAATTCGCTGTAATGGATCACCCGATCCTTCCAAGTTTCCAGCGTGAGGCTGGCGCGCTCAATCGGCACCGGGGTCTGCCCGCGCAACAGCACGAGCGGCGGGTTGCCGTGTTCGATCACGCGCGTTTTGCCATCCTCGTCCAAATCCACAATGGTGAAGGTGGAGTAGCTGATCTTGCGTTTCTCGCAGACGGGCAGCGTGTCCATGATGGTTTTGGCGCTCTGGCGCACGTCCACAAAGGCCGAGGTGTAGCGGAGCGCCATGGTGGCGGTGAGGTTGGCGAGGACGCCGGCTTTGACACCGCTGCCCAAGCCATCGGACAGGACGGTGATGATGCGGTCCTCTTCCTTGATCTTGCGCGAGAGAAAGACATCGCCGGGGACGACCTGCCCGTGCTTCGACTGCTGGCAGAAGTCAACGTCTATAAAGCTTTCGCCAGTCATTGTTGTCCTTCGGGTCGTCGGGCTTGGCGGGCGAAAAGGAATCTATGATCGAGTTCAGCGTGATCTCGGATTCCGCCGCGTTCTCTCCGAGCAGATAGGCGATCTGCTGCGTCGTCGCCAGTTGCTTCTGGATCACTTCGCGCGCCTTGCGGATCACCTGCTCCTTGCGCACGGCCGGCTTCGTGATGTCCTGGATGATGCCGCCGACGAGACAGTGCTTCTCAATGCTGAAGATGGTCGCGTGCAAAATGATGTTCTGGAACCGCAGGTCGCGGTCGAGAATGTCCTCGCCGGTCTTGAGCACATTGTGAAAAAGGCTGGCGAACGGCATCACTTCCGCGAGCGCGATGCCTTCAATCGAGGCCGCGCCGCCACTGGCGGGCCTCTCCTTCGCGAACAGGCTGACGAACGCGGCGTTGAACTCAATGATGCGCATCGCGTCGTTCACGATCACCACCGCCGACGGCATTTTTTGGATGAGGGCGTTGGCCTTCTTGAACGCGAGCTGGCGCATGTAGGTCACGCACATGGCGCGCTCGGCTTTTCGGGCGATCAGCGCGATGCCGAATTCGCGGCAGGTGTCGTAGCCGCAGCCGCCGCAGTTCAATTCATCGTCGGGCGAAAATTTGCCCACGCTGCGCAGCGACTCGCGGATCTGCGAGTCGGTGTAACGCACGGTGGCCGCCGGCGCGACCGAGAAATCCGCCGGCGTGTCCATGGTGGGCGGACGCGGCAGCGCCACGGTCGCCACTGCGGACCGCAGCACGCGGTGGCGTTTCACGACCGTCGCATCACGGCGCTGCACTTTCGGGCCGTTGACGCAGCCGCCTTCGCATGCGAGCAGTTCGAGAAACAAGCCGTGGTCGGGCGTCATCTCCTCGATGCCGTCGAGCGCCTTCTTGATCGCGCCAATGCCCGAAAACGACATGAGCGAGGCGTCGTTGACCGCGCAGGTGGATTTCATGCCGGCGATCATGCCGCCGTCCACCGGATACCACGCGCCTTCGGCGGAATTTTCGGGAACGAAATGGTCGTCCGGCCTTGCCAACAGCTTTTCCGGCGCGATCTTTTCCTGCTCCAGCCAGCGGTGCAGGTCTTCAAAGGTGAGCACGACATCGAGCAGTTCCGGATGCTGCGCGGCCTCCAGCTTTTTGGCGATGCACGGGCCGATGAAGACGATGCTGATGTCCGCGCCGAACCGCTGCCGCAGCATTTTGCAGTGCGTCAGCAGCGGCGACATCAGGCCGGTGAGCAGTTCCGCGCCGGCGGCCCGGTGCTTTTGCAGGAACGCCACCACCGTGGGGCACGCCGACGACACCAGCACGCGCGCGGGATTTTTTCGGAGCAGCGCCGCCGCCTGCGCGGACACCTGCTGCGCGCCCAGAGCCGTCTCCGACACGCCCGCGAAACCAAGTTTTTTCAGCGCGCCGACGAGCTGCGCCGGCTGGAGGCCGGGAAATTCGGTGACGAACGACGGGGCGAGCGAAACAAACACTTTTTTTTTCAGCGTCAGCATCTGCCGCGCTTTGGCGAGGTCGTCGCGGACTTTTTTCGCGCCGTTCGGGCAGACCTCGACGCAATGGCCGCAGACGATGCACAGCTCCGGAACCACCGACGCGTAGCCGCCCTCGACCTTGATCGCCTTCACCGGGCAGTTCCGGACGCATTTGTAGCAGTCCTGGCACTCGCGCTTCTCGGTGAAGATGGGATTAAGGTAGTTCATGTCTTTGCCTTCGGCACAAAGTGATTGAGCAGCGCGATGATGATGATGGGGTCAACCTCGTGATACATCTTGCCGTTGATCGTGACGTTCGGCCCGGACTTGCAATGCCCCTCGCAGAGATGCCCGTTCAGCTCGACCGACGGCGGCAGGCTCTGTGTCTTCAAAAAGTCCTGGACCACCTCGATGTTACGGCTGTTCCCGCGCGAAAAGCAGGAGCTGCCCATGCAGATGGTGATGGTGGCGGCGGGAATTTCAGGCATGGCACAACTCCTTTTCTTCCGGAAGCCCCGCCGTATTTTGGCGGTCACGCCGTCCGCCCGCGCCGCGCCCGATGTGCCGGCCGATCATCTGAATGCGCGCGCTCAAACAGCCGTTGCAGGCGTCGCCGGTTTCCGTGATGCAGGCTTTGGCCGGATAAATCTCGTAAAGCCGGCGGTATTTCAGCGGCGTCAGGTTCGGCATGAACACGTTCGCACCGCGCTGCAAGCCCAGCTCCCGGCCGTTCTTCTTGTTGATCGTCGCCAGCGCCGACGTCGCCGGGATGTTCGCGTCCGACCGCACCAGCCGCGTCAAGGCGACGGCTTTATAGACCATCAATTCGCTGTTCGGAACTTGTTCGCCGTTCACCGGCGGGAAAATTTTGAATCCGCTGCCCAGCGGCGTCGCCGGATGCGGAATGAACGGCCCGATGCCGATCATGTCCAGATCCAGCTCGCGGAACAGCACGATGTCATCCGCCACGCTGGCGTAAGTCTGGCCGGGAATGCCGACCATCACACCGCTGCCGACTTCAAATCCGTGCTGTTTAAGCCGCCGTAAAATGGCGATGCGGTCGCATTTGCGGTTTCCCAGCGGCGGATGAATCTCCTCAAACAGATTGCGGTCCGAGGTTTCAAACCGCAGGAGATAACGGTCCGCGCCCGCCGCACGCCAGGCCGCCAAATCCTTGTCCGGCCGCTCGCCCAGGCTCAACGTCACCGCCAGCGGCGTTTCGCTTTTGATGCGTCGGATGATCTCCACCAGCCATTCCGTCGTGATGCCGTAATCCTCGCCGCCTTGCAACACAACCGTGCCGTAGCCAAACTTCACCGCCTGTTGCGCAGCTTCAAAAATTTCATCCGCCAGCAGCCGGTAGCGCGCGAGACTGGTGTTCCCGGCACGCAGGCCGCAGTAGGCGCATTGCCGCGCGCAAAAATTTGAAATCTCCACCAGCCCGCGCAAATGCACCGCGTCGCCGACGCAGCTCCGGCGCATCTCATCCGCCGCGCGCCACAATTCCTCCAGCCGCGCCGGGTTCGTTTCGCGCAGCCAGCCGAGAATTTCAGTTTTGTCGGGCGCCGGGTTCATGCCGCCTTCCTTTCCGCGTTCCGGAAAAATTCCAGCGCCGCCGGGAACGGTTGCAGCGCGCGCTCGAAAATGCCCAGGCTGTAGGCGATGGTCAGGCCGTAATTCGTGATCGGCACGCCGGCCTGCTGGCATTTCAGGATGCGGCCCAGCATTTCGCGCCGG
>Ga0181529_10008313_pt1 | contig 10132 bp, 12 predicted proteins | sample PEATcosm2014_Bin_36_FD_119763 | JGI IMG/M metagenome (GOLD analysis project Ga0181529, IMG submission 119763) | Peatland microbial communities from MTU Mesocosm Facility, Houghton, MI, USA - PEATcosm2014_Bin10_30_metaG | ecosystem: Environmental > Terrestrial > Soil > Wetlands > Peat | place... | reverse complement strand
CCGCTTTGGCCCCCAAGGGCGGTTTTCCCATCTTCGCCCGGATGGCATTGGCTTGCTCGATGGATTCGCAAACGATCTCTTCCGGCCGCGTGATGAATGCCGACAGTTGCGGGTAGGCTTCGTCGGCGTTGGCGGCCGTGACAAAATCCTCGCCGCAGACCAGCACGCCCAGGAACTGAATCGCTGCCAAGGTTTTGTGGGCGTTCACGAACGCCTCAGCAAATCGCACATTGGCGAATGCCTGGAACTGCGGGGATAACTGCGTAAATCGTGAGAGGAAGTCGGCAAACGGCTGGAACTCTTCCCAGGCTCTTCCGAAGATGAATTGCTGCCACGCTTCCATTCGCTCTTGGTCGAGATATTCGGCTTGCATCTCCCGCGGCTTACCGTCCACGGTGACTACGATGGTCGCGCTCATACGTTCCAACCCCGCTGGTTCATGTATGCCTTGTAGGTGGTGTAGCTTCCCCAGTCGTAGGAGGTGCCGTCGCTGGAAAGCAGGAAAATCAATCCATTGCCACTGCCATGGCAGGTCATGCGAATCACGTCCCCTACCGCATTCAGCACGGGAACCGCAGCTTCCAGGATGCAGGATGGGGCGACGTAGAATAGCTGCGCCGCGTTGTTCGCCGCCAGCAAGGGCTCTAGCACGGAATCCGCCAGATTGAGACGTAGGGCGATGGTAGTTGCGCCCGAAAGGAACTGATCGGCCGGGTTGTTGTAATCGTAGGGCAGCTCGCACGCGAAGCGAAAGTCATAACCCACGCGACGGCGGGAAATGGCCCCGAACGTGCCGCTGTGCGGACACTCGCCCGTCAGGAACAATTCCTGGAGTTGCCAGCGTGCCACGTCGAGTACGCCATCACCGTATTGATGCTCGGTCGATGCGGGGGTGGTGAGATCGGCCCCCAGATCCCCAACGACAAGGCAGCCGCCGATTCCGCTTGGGATCAGTCCGCCAGCAGGAATGGGCATGGTGGCTTCCTTTCGTTATCGCCGGTTACGGATCAAGTCGAGACGTAAATCTTCCCCAGCACTTCGACCACGGCCCCATCGGCCGACGGGGTGCAGGTAATCGACGTGATGTTGCCGACAATCGCTGCCGGGAGGCTGGAGAACACCACGGCGTTGGGGACGCCTTGTGTGGGTGTCAACACGTAATCCACGTCGGCCGAGTCGCTGCCGGCCGCCTTCAATTTCAGCGTCACGCTGGCCGTTCCGCTGCCGGCCGCGACGAGGTTGGCGACGAAACCCAGGGCTTGAATCTTCGCGCAAACAATGTCGCTCGCGTAGACTGTCTGGTCACCGCTGGGCGTCGTGGTCAGCGAAACCACCTGATCGATGTTGATCGGGTTGTTTCCCGTGCTGGGCGCGGGGATAACCGTGCTCCCCTTGATGGTTCCCGTCAGCGGATCGCCGATGGATGTTAAAACCGTAATCGGTTGGCCGGCTGCCATGATAAAACGCTCCTGTTACGAAATGGTTCCCGCAACCGGGCCGACGAGCGGCCCGCGTGCGCATTCGCCACTGATGGTCAGATCCACCGTGCCTTGGGCCATGATGCCAGGATTATTACTGGCCAGCAGCGCCGTCCCTTGATACTGAAAAGCCGAGGCCCCAATCTGGAAGATGCACGGCACGCCTTCATTTCCCGATCCGTCCAACTCGGACTCGATTCCCTGCGGAACGTAAACGCCGTTGACCGCGATGATGTTGGCAGGCGGATGCGCAGCGTCAAAGAAGAAGTGCGCCTCGAAGTTCCAGTCGTTGATGACGCGCTTGCGCTGTTTCCACCCGCCGGCCCCGGTGGTCGTCACATCCTGATTAGCGAGAATGCGGCCGATGCGGTACGCGGTCGGCTGGAGAATCACTCCATTGATGGAAATGTTCCCGCCCTGCCCATCGACGAATGTCATTACGGGGATCATGTTATTGTCACTTTCAGGTTACAGGGACCGAGGGCAAGTTCTGGAGTACGTTGAAATTCATCCAGACGTGGTAGGGCCACAGGGCCGTCCAGCCGATCATCCCCTCTTGTAGCGCGGCATCCTTGATGGACACGGACGGAACGCCCGGCTTGACCTTGTGAACAACCGGCAAACCGTTGTAGGTCAGGCCCTTGATCGCTTGTCCGTAGCCGATGAGCGAGGTGAAGATCGCCCACAAGACCGGCGCAATCGAGCCGCCAAGGCCATTGCGGCCCAGTCGGTCAATCTGCTGCCGGCTCGTTGCGGCAACGATATTCCAGGTACAGACGAGCATTTCCGTTCCAGAGGTGCGGTCGATCTCCGCAAACGGATTGCCGAAGTCCACGCGAACCTGCGGCCGGTTGGAATCGGTGGCTTGCTCCTTCTGCGGGTCGTCTCTTTTTCCGAGCCACTTAATGCGGTTGGGAGGTGCCACCAGGTCTACAAACGCTTGCGAGTTCTCCAGCATGTCCCACAGGCCCGCAAACACCAAAGTGAACGGGTCGCCGCTGGAATTGGTTGTCAGGTTCGGGCTGGTCATTCGTAGTGGCTCTACAAAAAGGGCCGGCACGGCGTTGGCAACCGGCCGGTCCATCGACCTGCATTGACTTGGGGTCTGGATCAGCTTGTGGGCACCCTGGCGATGAAAATCGCGCTGGGGTTCTTCAGAATCGGCAGGAAGGTGTCGCCCGCGAAGTGCTGGAGGCTGACCGGGTTGGTCGTGACCTGGGCGTAGGAAAACGGCCCTGTCACCTGCTGAATGTTGCCCAGGACCGCGCCCAAGTCGTTGGCTAACTGGATGCTCCGCGGAACCGGGTAGGTCCCCTCGATGACTTCCCACCAATCGGTGGACGGATCGGGGGTGAAGACGATCGTGTTTGGATCGCACCAGTCCTGCGCCACGCCGTTTTGATCGACGAAGAACGCCTGGTCGATCGGGAACCACTTGAGGTTGCCAACGGAGGCCGGAATTTCGGCGGTGATCACTTCCTCGGCGATCCGCTGGCTGCCGCGGATGATGGACTGTAGCACCGGGTCCGCAGCGATGTAGCCGGGGATGTTCAGGCCGTAGAAGGCATGGGTAATCGGAAATCCGGTCAGCTTGCGACCGGCCTTCTTCACGGCCTTCAATTGGCCCAAGATGTTCGGATTGGTGGCCGTCCAATTGGTCAGCAGATTCGCGTTGGCAGGACCGATGGGGAGACTGCCCACGTTGCTGGTCGGAACGCCGAAGTTGACGGCGAAGGCCGCGCCGGAATTGATCAGCTTGGTGCTGGAGTCCGGCGGCAGCAGGTTGCCGTTGATGTCGAAGGCGATGCCGCCAGTGGTCAGGGCCGACATGACGGCCGAGACTCGCAAGTTTCGGAAGCGGGTGCCGAAGACCTCCAGCTGCCGGTTGATGGTCTCGCGGGCCATCTGCTGGCGAACCAGTCCGGTCCCGGTCTCTTCGATCAACAGATTGAGGATCGTGGGATCGTGGGTGAAGTCCTCGAAGGTGTGCAGCAGCTTGACCGGCGTCGAACCGATGCCGACTGGGGCCACGTGCTTGGCCGGGCTGCCGTAGCGGCTGATCGTCGAGACTTGCCGCGTGCCGGCCACGCGGAGGTACTCGCCCCGGTCACCCTCGGTGGTGCGGTTGGACGTCAAAAAGCCGGCCGGAAGGATGTCCTCGGGGACGCCGTTGACGATGTCCACGACCCTGCCGATCAGATTCCTGGAGGCAAGGATTTCCTGGAGACTGGTTCCGGCCATGGGCCATTTCCTTCGCTGCTGGGGAAAACGAAAGGGGAGCCAAGCGACTTCTCGCGTTGGCTCCCTTAACGAGCAACGAAGGTTAAGGCTTCTCGCGGGCAATTACTCCGCTTCAGCCGTCACAGGCGCCAGGCGACAAGTCGCTTGGCTCCCTGGTTCAAATTGTCAGGTTTTCGGTTGTTGGATCAGAAGTTGTCGGAGAACTGGAACAAACCGGTTGCGACCAGGGCCGCCTTGACCCAGGCCAGCAATGCCGTGTCGGATGGACAGTTGACAATGTTCGGGGTGTTGATCTCGCCGGCGATCGGGACGCGCGGAAACTGGATGCTCAGTCCGTTGCCGTTGATGTCAGCCACGCGGATTCCGTCTTCTTCGTCCACGAAGGTCTTGATGATCTGCGATCCGTCGGCCGGCTGAACCAACGAACCTGCCACGGCGGCGTAGGTGACGCCGGCGTAGAGCGTCACGGTGTAGGTGCTTCCGTCGCCGGTGGCCGCGATGTTGGTCACGGTTACGGTCTGCTGATTGACTGGAGCCGTGTTGGCCACCGCCGGCCCGGTGAGGGTCAGGGAGCCAGTCACGCCACCGAGGCGGCGTATGATCTCCTGCCCGACGGCGATTGAGACCTTGAAACTGGTTGCGCTGGCCGTGATCGCGGCCGTGGTCGATCCGAAGATGCTGGCCCCGTAGTAGCCGCTGGAGAGCTTGCCCAAAAGCAGCCCCGGCTGGAGCACGTCATAGTAGGTAGTCTGTGCACGCGGCGGGATGCTGCCACTGAAGACGTTACTCGGGTCGCGAGCATTGTTGCCGTCGATCGTGCCCCCGCCCGGCTGGTAGCGGACGCCGTCCTTTCCAAACCAGATCGGCTTATAGATGGAGACGATGGACGTGCCGATACCCGGCAGTTCGTTGGGGTTGGTTTGCTCGTACATGCGTCAGGCTCCGCTTCGGGAAACTGGGGATCGGTGATTGGGGCTCGGGTTGGCGCCGGATTATCGCTTGCGCGTGGTCCGTTGGCTGGAGGGGCGGACGAAGTCTTCATCGTCCTTCTTGGCTTGGTCCATCGCCGCTTGGGTCTGTTGGTAGGGATTGGCCAGAGCCAGGGCTTTGGTTTGGGGGCCGGTCTGCTCTCCGTAGGTGCCCGGCTCGTTTTCCGACAAGAGGGCCATCGCCTGGTCGAAGGAGTTTCCGAACGACTCGTTGGACAAGGAGAGGGAGACATGCTGGGGATTCAGGAACTGTCCCTCCAGCTTGTCCTTCTGGACCTTGCTGATCCGGCCGGAAGCGAACAACCCCTGGATCTCGTTGCGGCGCAGCCGGCTCGTCAACTGGGCCAACTGGGCGTTCGCGCAGCCGAGGCTCTTGCGGAGGGCGGGCATTCCGTTCTGATTGCTCATCGCGGCACCCTTGGGGCCCTCCTCCTGCTCGATCTCTTTGCCCTTGGCCTCGTCTTCCTCGGCCTTCTTGTTCTCCGGCTCGGATTCCTCCTCGTCGCTGAAGGCTTCCAAGATCCGGTCCATCTCGCCCAGCAGTTCCTTGATGGCCTCCAGCTTGTCCACGTGTTCCATCGCCTCGTCGTCGAGCACGGTGTGGGCGTGGTCCAGGAAGTGGGACTTGATGTGAGCCTTCAGCCCCTTGGTGCCCTTGCCCATCTTGGGTTCGGCGGCCAGATCGCCGTAGGTCGAGGCCTCGTCGCTCGGCAGGGCCGCGCCATCGCCGGCGCCCGGCACGCCCAGGCCGTCCTCGTTCACGCTACCCAATTCGTCCAGGGCCAGGGGCTTGCGGGGCTTCGCCATTGCTTGATACCTCAGTACGGGAACGTGAATGGTTTTGCTGTTGGCGGCTGCAATGGGCATGAAGCCCTTCAGACCGGGAATCCGCGGATCGGGCGTAAGCAGTAGGTGCCGAATCGGCCACTCGTACTTATGCCCGAAGGTGTCCTGCCATTCCGGCTCAGCGAAGATGCTCACCGAGTTGCTGGCAGCGATTCGCGGCGAGTCCTTGCCGATCAGTTCGACCGTGGCCCAGAGGGAGTGGCCGTCGTTCGACAGCCCCACCACGTTGCCGCGGTTGTGATCGGCGTCGAGATTGAAATGCGTGCCCGAGGGAACGGGAACGGGGATCTTGCGGGCCTTGAACTGGGCGAAGGTATCGGTCCAGTGCTTCAGCGTGGCGGGCGTGACCTGGAAGGGTTCGCCGTCGGCGGTCAGGTAGTTTCCGCAGCGGATGGCTTCCACGCGGAAGCGGAAGACCGGCTCGCCGTTGTCGAAGCGAACCGGCTTCAGGGGCTTGCTGGATGCCACCGCGTGAGCGATGCCATCGAGGGCCAGACAGAAACCACGCTTGAAACGCGCAACCATGATGGCTGTAGCTTAGAGCGCGGCGCGGGCGTCCCAAATAGCAACGACGATATTTTGTCTCTACGTGTTGCTTGATGTTGTTTAATGCTGGTCAGCCTTGCTTTTTCCTCTTCGCGTTATTGCTCAGCGCCAACCTCACGGCCGCCGGGTCGAAGCGAAACTCCCGTGCAATGCGTAGAGCCGGGACCTTGCCATCTTTGGCGGCTTTGATGAGTGTCCTGGGGTCCACGTCCAGAGCTTTTGCCAGTTCCGCAGTGCTCACGAATTTGCGTTGCGCCATCCCGGGCGGTAGGGGATCAGGCATGGGCGTCAGTGCCTCCTCGGGTTTCTTCGGCTCGTTGTCGCTCGTGCGGTCGTCCATTCACTCGCATCTCTTTAGATACCCTTGTCAGCCAGAGTGGGGCCCTGATCGTCAATGGTCAGTCGCGGCGTCTCACCTACCCGGTGTGGCTCGATGTAGGCATAGGGCGGCGGAACGCGGTCAGGGCACTTTACGGCGTGATCGGTTGCCGGGTTGGGTTCACTTCTTCACCGCCTCCAAAGAGATCCAGAAGTTTCCGTCGAGGGCCAGGTCCATCGCCCCCTTCCATTTATCCCGTTCGCGGGCCATGTCCAGGTAGGCCCCGGCCAGCCCATCTACGATCGTCAGCAAGTATCGCAGCACTTCCGCCACGTCCTGGGGATTGATCAGGGCCACCACTCGCCCTTCCCGTCGGGAGATTTCGGTCGTGGCTTCCAGGGCGTAGAGCCGCTGTCGATTCTCGGCCGAAAGCAGTTCGTTGGGGATGCAGGGGATGTGTCTCATTCGTCTGACTAATGCTGGCCTCAGGTCGCCGACGGCGTAGTTGTCGAGGAACGCGATTGCTCAGTCACGTATCGCTCGAATAGAGCGATGGCCTTTTCGGAGTCCCACTTCACGAGGTTGTCCAGGTGCTTGAGAACGTCCTTCTCGGATTTCCCGGATTTGGTGGCCGTGGACTTCGCAAGTGCAGCAGCGTGGGCCGTAAACAGTTCTTTCGCCTTCTGTTTGTTCTCGCGGTTGGTCGCCGCTTTGGCCTTGGCCGCGGTCTTGTCAGCTACCACCTTGCTCTTTTGCCACTTGTCGATTTGCGAATCCAGACTTCCCGATCCTCGCTTGTCCAGCGGAAGATTGACGACGGCCTGGTCGCTTGCGACTGCCCGAGCTTTCGCGCTGGGCGCAAACTCGCCGGACTTGTCGCGTTTGATCTTGGACTCGTCAAACGCTCCACCCAACGCCAGTCGCTTCATCCCCGGCGGGAGAGTCGATGGTCCAGATGATGGGGCAAGCATCCCCGGCGGAAGTGCAAGTTTCGGCATGGTTTCTGTTCCTCCTGTTCTCGTCAGGATCGCTGGGCCGGCCGGTAGTTCTCCGGCTCATCTACGGCCGGCGTTTCCCCGGATTCTCGCTTGATACGCGCCTCGCGCAACTCCCGGAGCACCTTGTTCCCGGGCGTTGGCGTTACCCGTTGGCTCGACGGCGTGGTCATGTCCGGGTGAAAGAGATCGTCGCCGGGATCTGGAACGATTTCGTTCGCGGCCGTCAGGCGATTGGGGGGACGGCCCGTGGATAGGGACTCGCCCGTCTGGGCTTGGGCGATGCGGGCAGACTTGCCGGCACCGTAGCCTTTCTTGCGAAGGGCCTGGTACGTCGATTCAACTTTGGTTCCCTCGGGCATAGCTACTCTCCCTGGTTGTCGTAGTTGCGAAAGTCTTCCGGCGTCAGACCGCTCAGACGCCAGTTGCGAGCCTTTTCCTCCGGACTCGTCTCGGGGTCGTCGTCTTGGTTCTCGCCCTGCGTGTTGGCGAGTTCCTGCGCGTGATCGGGGTCCGGATCTCGCTCGGTTCCGATCATCGTCTCCACGTCGAAGAATTCCGACTTCATACTATGCCTCCGAATGCTGGGTGATTCCACACGGCGGGATCAATGTAACTGTCGATGGCTTGCTGCGGTTGGTTGCCGAGTTTCCGAGAAACCACCACCGCGAGGCGGATCTTTCGAGCCTTGGCTTCCTTCTCATTTGTTGGTGGTGGCAGGTCATCGAACGTTCGCACTTCCGCAGCGGCGATCTCGTTGGCTCGGTTCGTGCGGAAGTCCTTGGGGGATAGCCTGCCGTGGTCGAGAGTTTTGACGTAAGCCGCCGCCTTGGAGTCGTTGACTCCGAACAGTTTGCCGCCGCGCTGGTGCGACGTGGCCTTGCGCTCCAAGAGCATCGCGGCCAGTTCCGGATTCTGCACCAGGTGGTCGTGCCAGACGCCTTCCTTGCCGACGAATCGCAGATGCACTCCATCTTGAGCTTCTACGACGTGCCGGCCCTCCAGTGTCGTTGCGCCATGGCTCTTGAGCCAGTAGCTGGAGTCTTCCAGCGAGTCACCATCCTTGATACGGCGCTGGATTTCATCGGCCGTACCCTGATCCTTGATGGGGACTGTTTCGCTGCCGAACCGCAAGGCCACTTTAGCCGGTCCCTTACCGGACTTCGCGGGCGTGACCACCACATTTTGCGGACTCATCGCCTTGCCGTAGTGCTTGGCGAGTCCCTTGGTGTCGGCCTCACTACCCGGGCGCGTCGCTTGTTCGCGCATCAGGAATGCCACATCGGCCGCATCCCGAGTCTTGGGATTCTCGCGGTCGCGTTGGATTTTGGCGTCGATGTCCGCGATCTCCGCTTGCATTATGTTGATGCGGGTGAACTTGGCAGCCTGCATTTCGGCTTCGTAGCTGGGCTTATAAATCGCCTTACCGGAAACCTTGCCATTCTTGCCGGTCATGGTGGCTTTGACCCAGACCTCGGAATCCGGATCGCTGTAGACTTGAACGTTTTCCCAGGCCGGCGGGATCATTGCTGGCGTGATATGGGATGGAGCCGGGGAGCCGTCGGCCATGACGATCTTGGCGTCCTTTCCCTTGCCTTCGCGTCGCGCCGGCTGCGCCGCACCCCTGCTGATCGCTGGCCGCTTGACGTGTTCGCTGCCGCCATCTTCGGTCGCTTCGGATGTCTCGGTCTGCTTTGGTCGCGAGGTGCTGGAGACTTCCGCCTTTGCTGTACCACCGCCACCCGGGCCGAACTCGCCCGGGTTCCCCGGTTGCCCTCGCGGATGCTTGCTTTCGTCCCACTGGGCGTTGCGAAAGCCGTATCCACGATTGACTCGCCCCGCTCTCCGGGCCCGCAACTCGAAGAGGATCTTCTGGCCTGGGCTCATGTTCGCGTAGCCCTGATCTTGAAGGGCTTGTCGCCGCTTGGCGCGAAGGGTAACGAGAATCCGCATCCCGGGGGACAACTCGGGGGCCACTCTGTCGGTATCCATGCGATCCAAGGGGGGGGCGATGCTCTTACGTTGGGCATCGTTGGTCATAGCAACTCCTTCCATGTTTTCCGCCAGCCGGCCAGCGAGTGGACGGGAGGCGAGCACGTCGGCCATGGTGCCGCCGGACATGCGAATGTCGGGATTGGCGGGATTGAACGTGCCGACATTGTCTACGCTTTTGATTTGCGAGGGCTCGAAGGCGATCCAGACGCGATGCGTATGATTGCCCATGATCTTTCCGCCAATATGCGTCAATCCATCGAATCCCGCAGCGGCTAGGAATTGCTGGGCGCTGGCCTTGCTCCGCATGGTACGCTGAAGCGTGTCGTAGGGGATTGAGCCACTGTAGTCTTCCATGTCACGCATCCGCAGCGCCCACCAGTCGCGGAGTGCACTAACGTGGCTTCGCAATGATGCTCCGCTTTCGTGGTGAATCTCGGATAGATCGCGGCCGGGATAGACTATTCGCCCAATTTCCTCGTCGGAAAGATTTTCGATTCTGCGGCGAATCGCATCAACTGTTGACGAATGAATACCCTTGTCGCAGTCAAACGGGTTGCGGATGTTGAGGTAGACCGACTTGACCTCCTCGGAGGTTGCTGCAACGCCTACCCTCAGCTTGTCCCGCAAGTCGGCCGCCAAGTCGCGGTCGTGCTCGGTAGGATAAGGGAGAATCGAGGATGGATCGGCTAGGTACTTTGTGAGCGTGCTGGCCGCGCTGCTGCT
>Ga0181529_10008312_pt1 | contig 10138 bp, 9 predicted proteins | sample PEATcosm2014_Bin_36_FD_119763 | JGI IMG/M metagenome (GOLD analysis project Ga0181529, IMG submission 119763) | Peatland microbial communities from MTU Mesocosm Facility, Houghton, MI, USA - PEATcosm2014_Bin10_30_metaG | ecosystem: Environmental > Terrestrial > Soil > Wetlands > Peat | place... | reverse complement strand
GGTCCGCTACCGCCTGACGGATGACTCTGTTCGCATCGACGCGTCTCTCTACAGCATCGCCGCAACCGTAAGCGACGGACGCCTGGAGATGAGCTTGTCGGCGAGTGCGGATCGTTCGCTGCTGGTCTTCCGCGCCAGCACCTTCGAACATCCTTCGGAGATTTATGCCGTGAAGCCCGGCGCGCCGGGTCCAAAACAGCTTTCTCACTTCAACGACGGTATCGAAGCCTCCTGGGGGAAATCCCTTTCTCTGAACTGGAAGAGCGACGAATTCAACGTGCAGGGCTGGCTCACGCAGCCGCAGGGCTATGATCCCTCCAAAAGATATCCGCTTATTATTCTGGTTCACGGCGGGCCGGCAGCGGCGGTGACGCCGGAGTGGGGCGCCCGCGGAAGCTTGAGTGCGGCGGCCTTCTCGGCTCTGGGGTATTTTGTGCTCCAACCCAATCCCCGCGGCAGCTTTGGCCAGGGCGAGGCCTTTACCCAGGCCAACCGCAAGGACTTCGGTTACGGCGACCTGCGCGACATTCTGGCCGGTGTGGACACGGTGCTGGCCCAGTATCCGGTGGACAAGGATCGTGTGGGCATCACCGGTTGGAGCTACGGCGGCTTCATGACCATGTTCGCCATCACCCAGACCGGGCGCTTCAAGGCGGCGGTGGCCGGGGCTGGCATTTCCAACTGGCAGAGCTACTACGGTGAGAACTCCATCGATCAATGGATGCTGCCCTACTTTGGCGCTTCCGTCTACGACGATCCGGCGATTTATGCCAAAAGCTCTGCGATCAACTATCTGAAGAACGCGACAACGCCGACGCTGGTGGTGGTGGGTGATCGCGATGGAGAGTGCCCAGCGCCCCAGTCCTTCGAGTTCTGGCATGCCCTGCGCGAGCGGGGAGTGCCCACTCAGTTGGTGGTCTACCCCAACGAAGGCCACGGGTTTGTGGATCCCGACCACCGCCGCGATGTGGTCGAGCGCGCCGCTGAGTGGTTTGGCCAGTATTTGACACCAACTGTGCGATAGCCAACACACCGTGGGTGCCCCTGTGCCTGCCCTGAGCCTGTCGAAGGGGCCCGATTTTGGGACCGGGGAAACGATGAACACACACGATCAAGAGTGAGAACTTCTGTTGAATCCCAGGACAGGCCGGCCAAGGTGCAGCATTGGACCGGCTCTGCCTGATACACTTTTCATTGGAGTTTTGGAGCGTGTTTTGTCCTCCGGCTGCCAGCGAAAGCTGGATGCTGGAAGCCGGTTCCCACAGGGGAAGCCGGTGGTGGCAGACCAGTATGAGAGGTCTGTGGACGGACCGCTTGCGACCTAATTTTTTAACGGTATCGAAGAGACCGTTCCGCGGTTTGAAAAGGCGGGGCGGGGAGGATTCATGCGGCGGTTTTTGACGCTTGTCTGCTTGTTGTGTCTGGCCATTCCTGTCGGGATTTCGGTCTCCGGCTGCACGCGCAATCCTGACGCGAACTTTTGCAATGGCTTGGGTTACGGGTTGAGGGTCACAGACGTTGACGCGATCACGCTGTCGCCCAAGACAGGAGGCATCTCCATGTCATTTGGGCAGACGAGGCAGATTTCGTCTCCCTCGGCCAGCACCTGCAAGGGGGATACAGCCAGCGTTACTTCCTTCAGCTATGGCACCACCAACAGTCAGTTGGTGGATATCTCCCCGTCGGGATATATCTGCGCCGGCACCTGGAACCGCAATACGGGCGGCGGCATTGCCAACTACTCCATCTGCACCGCACCTACAGCGACAGCACTGGGGAATGCGGCCTATGCTTCGGCGTATATTACGGCCTCTGCCGAATCGGTGACATCCAATCCGGTGATTGTCTATATCCATCCGGCGGTGACATCGCTGAAATTGAATCTGAACTCTTCGACGAGCGCGCCGGCGCAGTGCTACTCGCAGGGCGCAACGGAATCCCTGGACGTTACGGCGTATTACAGTGCCAACACCAACGGCGTCCCCACCAGCACCCCGCTCTGCTCGCCGACCACCACCAGTTGCTCCAATGTCATCGGCACTTTGAGCTATTCTGTGGGCAATTCTTCGGTGGCCTCGATCAACAGCGAGACCAATCAGATTACGGCGAATCTGCCAGGAACCACACTGGTCAGCGCTTCTGTGGCCAACTCCGGATCCTCGGCTGGCACCTTCTCCACCTGCCCGCCGGCAAGCATTTCGGTGAAGATGGAGAACGGTACCACCAGCGGCACGATCTCGCAAGGCAATACGCAGAACCTGGTCACCACCATCACCGACACGTTGGGCGCCACGATTACCGGTCTGACGCTGGATTACCAGTCGACTGATCCGATCGACATCTCGGCCAGCAGCGCCGGCGCGATCACCACCTCCTATCCCGGCCAGGCATCGATCTATGCAGTCTGCCAGCCCTCGACCTGCAATCCTTCGCCGATCAACTACATGGGTGAATTTGGAACGGGTCTGCCGCTGACCAGCAACTCAGTGACCGTCAAGACCCCCGGCACCTCCAGCGAGTATGTCTGGTATGGCGCTCCCGGCCAGTCGCAGTACTTCACGCCCGTGGAACTGATCACCGGCACGGTCGGATCATCGGTCAAGTTGCCCTATGTCCCCAACTCCATGTTGATGGACAAGCTGGGCAACAGCCTGTACTTCGGCTCCTCGCATGGGCTGATGATCTACAACGCCACCAGCAACACCCTCAGCAAGCAGGATCCATCCGCTCCCGGTGTGATTCTGGCCGTTGCGCCCGACAACTCCCAGTTGCTGATCAACGATCAATCGCGCCAGATCTTCTATCTCTACAGCGCCAGCGGCGGCGTCACAGCAACCACGGGTGGTCTGGGCGCTACCGCAGCCTGGACGCCGGATGTGAAGACGCTCTACATCACCGACAGTGCGGCACTGGGCGGCAACCACACCGATACGCTCTACATTTACAACGTGAACACCGGCTGGAGCAGCTATTTGCTGGCCTGTTCGACCAGTAACACCAGCAGTACGGTCTGCAACTCCACTCTGGGAACGACTACTTCCAACGGCGCGCAGAACCTGGCCATCACCGTTCCTGGTGTAGGCGCATATATGAGCGGAAGCCCGACGGTTTCGCACACTTGGTGCCCGACGGGTACGGTTGGCGGTGCGATGAGCTACTATCCGCAGGCGGATGTTGTGGCTTCAAAGACCGACATTCTGGCCGCTACCACCGACGGCGCGCACATCCTGGGCGCGACTGCCACCGGAAGCGGTGTGACTCTCTCCGATATCGGCGTCTCGATTCCTGCCTCTCAGGTTTGCTCACTGACCGCGCCGCTGACCACCAGCAACAACAGCTTGCGCACTGCCGCAGTCAACGTGAATGCGACGGCCGTCAATCAGCTGTTGCCAGCACCCACTTCGGCTTTGGCCTTCCTTACCTACTCGGGAGCCACGGCCGGCGCTACGCTGCCGTTCTATCTGCCCAATGCTACAGCGGCCACCATCAGCTCGACCTATAGCAGTTTCAATTGCTCTCTGGCGACTGGTGGCACTGGAGCGGTTTGCTATCTGCCTCTGACCGGAGCTTCCAGCATCACTGCTCCAGTGGCCGGAGCTTTTAGCCCCGATGACACAATGTTCTTCGTTTCCACCACTGGCGATAACATGGTCCACTACATTGACCTGACTGGAGCCACACCGAAGGACAAGACGCAGATCAGCCCCAACCTGCCAGCCTGCTCAGTGGCGAGCGATTCGGGTTGCGCCATTCCGTCCAACAGTACGATTACAGTGGTTCCGGCTACCGTGGTCACTGTTCGTCCGCGTGCTACCACCTAAGCCGCCGTTTCTAGCGGAAGACAAGAAATGGCCGGCCTTGTGCCGGCCTTTTCTTTCCTATTGATTCGGCAATGAAACAGTGAAAACAAAAGATGCGTCATCGCTGAGCTCAGCGAAGGATCTGCATTGTCCTGTCACCCAACAGTCGACTTGAGCAGGTAGAGATCCTTCGCTTCGCTCAGCAATGACAACTGATTGATATTGAAATGCTTGTCATTCTTGTTGCGGCTTGGTAATGCTATGTGACTGCCGGATATAGGTTGAAAGCAAAATCAACTGTTGAGTCAGACGACCCATCGATGTTGTTAACGTCACCACATTGCGAATTGGTATGGCACTCTCAATTGCAGCAGCGATTTCATCATCCGGGCGTGTTGCAAAGCTCAATCGCAATTAGAGTAGAGATACGAGGACCGCAACTGCATGAGCAGGAAACTCAGGATCAAGTACTACGTGGAACCGGACGGTGCAGCTCTGGCGCGCCGCGCCGCGCAGTATTTTGCCGAGATGATCGAGGAGGCCGTGGCTGATCATGGCCGAGCGCGCATCGCCATCAGCGGCGGCTCGACGCCCAAGGCTACCTTCGCGTTGCTCGCCGATCCCAGTCAGCCCTGGCGTTCCCGCGTGCCGTGGCAGGATCTCGAACTCTATTGGGTTGACGAACGCACCGTTCCGCCCGATCATGCCGAAAGCAACTATCGCATGACCCGTGAAGCACTGCTGGACCACGTTCCTCTCGCTGCCGATCAGATTCATCGTATCGAGGGCGAACTGGAGCCGGAGGTCGCCGCGGCTCGGTATGAGTCCGATCTGCGCAACAGCTTCCGCCTGGAGGGCGCCGAGTTGCCGCGCTTCGATCTGGTGGCGCTGGGCATGGGCGATGACGGCCACACCGCTTCGCTCTTTCCGCATACCGAAGCAATTCATGAGCTGGGACGTCTGGCGGTGGCCAACCATGTCTCACAAAAAGATTCCTGGAGAACGACCCTCACCTGGCCGGTCATCAATCACTCCCGCTCGGTCTTTTTTGTGATCGGCGGAGCAGACAAGGCCGCAGTTTTGAGTGAGGTCTATCAGGGGCCGCGCGACCCCGAACGCTTGCCCAGTCAACTGATTTGGCCGGCAAGCGGTATACTCACTTTGATCCTGGATAAAGCTGCAGCCGCACTTCTACCGGCAACCAACGGAGAGGGATGCGGGGTTTTGGAGAGAGAACGATGATTCTGGCGGGCGACGTAGGCGGCACCAAAGTTCACTTGGCGCTGTACGATTTTGCAGACGGCAAACTGGCATATTCACGCGATCAGCGCTACCCGGCCAAGGACTACGCCGGGCTGGAAGTGATCGTGAAAGAGTTTTTGGGCGCGGACAAGGTGACCGCGGCCTGCTTCGGCGTGCCCGGACCGGTGCGCGATGGCCGCCTGCGGCTGACCAACCTGCCCTGGACGCTGGATAGCCGCGAGCTCTCCGCAAATCTGGGCATCGACCATGTCTTCCTGATCAACGATCTGGAAGCCAATGGCTACGGCGTTGCTGAGCTTTCTCATGATCAGATCTACACCCTCAGCGAGGGCGATGCCAGCCAGATGGGCAATCGCGCCCTGATCGCCGCCGGTACCGGCTTGGGTGAAGGCCTCTTGATCTGGAATGGGCGTACTCACACTCCCTACCCGAGTGAGGGTGGCCACACCGACTTCGCCCCGCGCAACGAGAACGAGATCGATCTGCTGCGCTTCCTGCAACAGAAGTACAACGGCCGCATCAGCTATGAACGCGTCGTCAGCGGCATGGGCCTGACCAACATCTACGAGTTTCTGCGCGAAGTGCGCGGCGTCGAAGAGCCGACATGGCTGGCCGAGCGCATGGCCGAGGAAGATCCCAACGCCGTCATCACCGAACTGGCCCTGGCTGAGAAGAGCGAGATCTGCGAGAAGTCCCTGGACATGTTTGTCTCCGTCTATGGCTCCGAGGCCGGTAATCTGGCTCTCAAGGTGCTCTCGGTGGGTGGACTCTATGTAGGTGGTGGCATCGCTCCCCGCATTCTGGAGAAGCTCAAGGACGGAACCTTCATGAAGGCCTTCACCGACAAGGGCCGCTTGAGCCAGTTGCTCATCAACATGCCGGTGCGCATCATTCTGGAGAGTCGCGCCGCCCTGCTGGGCGCTGCCGCTTATGCCGAAGCCCGCACCGCCGAACTGAGCGGAGTTTCACCCCGCGCCGCGTCGGTGAAGTTCTGATTGTTTAACTCTTAAAGTTCATCAATAACAAACTGTCATCCTGAGCGGAGTTGGGCACGTTCTTTGTGCCAAACGCAGTCGAAGGACCTGCTTTTCCGGATACAAACAAATTGGGCCAGACGGCATCGTCTGGCCCAATTTGCATTTTCGCGCGTTGTAGAACTGAGCAACATGGATTGCCAATGCGACCGGCAATTGCTATTCCTGTATGACCGCGATGCGCTCGGCAAAGATCCATCTTCCCAGCAAAGTTGTAGCCACCACGGCCGCCAGTTGCGCGGCGATGAATCCTGGAACGCTCACGGGATGGATGCCGGCAAAGCTGGGAGTGAGGGCGCGGGCCAGCGTTACCGCCGGGTTGGCAAACGAGGTTGATGACGTGAACCAATAAGCCGCCGTGATGTAAGCGCCAACCGCATAGGGAGTGGCTGTTGGCTGGCTGCGCGAGACGCCGCGAATCACCAGCAACAAACCGGCGGTAGCCACAAACTCGCTCCACTCCAGCGCCCAGCCGGAACGCAGATGCGAGGAAAGGGCAAAGATCCGCTCGGCGAACATCAGGTGCGCGCCCGCGACTCCGGCCACCGCGCCGACCGTCTGCGCCAGAATATAAGCGAATGCCATCGGACGGCTGATTCTGCCGTCGATGGCCTCCATCAGGGTGACTGCAGGGTTGAGGTGTGCGCCGGAGACGGGCCCGAAGGTCAGGATCAGGGCAATCAATCCGGCGCCCGTCGCCACGGCATTGGCCAAAAGCTCCAACGCGACATTACCCCCCGCCAGCCGCTCGGCCATGATGCCCGATCCCACCACGATCGCCAGCAGAAGCGCCGTTCCCAGCGCCTCCGCTGCAATGCGCTGCGCCGTGCTCATAGAGGCTGCTTCCCAATCGCCCGCATCTGGTTTTCCAGCGCCATGTGGTCCAGCGTCTCCAGCGGCAGGCTGAGGAAGAGCTGCACCCTATGGCGGATCTGGCGCAGTGTATTGGCAAAAGCGGCGCGTTTCTCTTCGTCGCCGCCCTCGACGGAAGCGGGGTCGGGAAATCCCCAGTGTGCGGTGACCGGATGGCCAGGCCACAGTGGGCAAACCTCACCGGCGGCGTTGTCGCAGACGGTGACCACGAAATCCATCTGCGGCGCATCAGCTTCAGCGAACTCGTCCCAGCTCTTGCTGCGCAGGCTTTCGGTGGGATAGCCCATTGCCTGCAACTGCTCGATCGCGAAGGGATTGACCCGGCCGCTGGGATGGCTGCCCGCGCTATAGGCCTGGAAGCGTCCCGCGCCCAGCGTGTTGAAGAGCGCCTCGCCCAAAATGCTGCGCGCTGAGTTGCCGGTGCAAAGAACAAGGATGTTGTACGGCTTGCGGTCCATCAGGGCCTCCGGGGGCTATGAAAATCTTGCGGACTGTTTCTGGGCTGAGTTGTTAACACGATCAAAAAAAGCTGTCATCCTGAGCGAAGTTTGGCACGTCCTTTGTGACAAACACAGTCGAAGGACCTGCTTTTTGTTCGAGTTGGGAAAAAGTAGATCCTTCGCTGCGCTTGGGATGACACTTTCTTTTCATAAACAAACTTATGACTCACCACACTAGCTGATCGTAGTGAGCGTTTGCGCCTTGCATCCGCAGGTTGTTTCGCAATCGCCCGGCTTGGTGGCGCGGATAAACGCGCTCATGAACCTGTCCTTGACCAGCGGAGCGATGGTGTCCACATCGACGCCCGACTCGGTGAGAAAGCGCCTTGCATCCTCGATGGAGTAAAACCGCGTTGGCTCGACCGAAACCGCAGCGAATCCCGCGCGAATCAGCTTGGCCGCGTAGTCGCTCTCTTCCAGAGCTCCGGCGATGCAGCCCACCCATAGCAGCATGCTCTGCCGCACATGTTCGGGAACCTCGCCGCGCGTCACCACATCGGAGACAGCGAAGCGTCCCCCCGGCTTCAGTACCCGGAAGGCCTCGCGCAGCACGCTGTCCTTGTCCGCCGACAGATTGATGACACAGTTGGAGATGATCACATCCACCGCATTGTCGGGCAGAGGAATGTGCTCGATCTCGCCTTGCAAAAACTCGACATTCTCCACGCCCGCCTGACGCTGATTCTCGCGGGCCAGAGCCAGCATCTCGCCAGTCATGTCCAGCCCGTAGGCCTTGCCCGTGGGTCCAACGCGCTTGGCCGAGAGCAGCACGTCGATGCCGCCGCCCGAGCCCAGATCGAGCACCGTCTCGCCCGCCTTCAACTCGATCAGCGCCGTTGGATTGCCGCAGCCCAGCGAGGCCAGCACCGCGTTGGCCGGCAGTCCGCTCTTCTGCGCCTCGTCGTAGAGGTTGGTGGTGATGGGGTCGCAACAGGTAAAAGCAGGATTGCAGCAGGCTACCGTGCCGCTCTCCTGCACCTCCCGCGCCGCCGCGCCGTACTTCTCCTGAACCATGCTCCTGGTGTCCATTTTCAATGCCTCACATTCGCTAAAGCAAATATATGTCCGCTCGATATATTTGTCAAAGCGGATATAATTCCTTTCATGACGAGCAGTTCCAATCTGGCCAACCTCTTTGCCGCACTGGCCGATCCCACCCGGTTGCGCCTGCTGAACCTGATGGCGGGCCGCGAGGTCTGTGTCTGCTACTTTGTCGAGATTCTGCGCCAGGGCCAGCCGAAGATCTCTCGCCATCTGGCCTATCTGCGCAATGCCGGGCTGGTGAGTGCCCGTCGCGAAGGCAAGTGGATGCACTATAGCCGCACCACTCCCGAAGACGCTGCGGCGGCCGCGATTCTGGACACTGTCCTGGCTGAACTAAGTAAAGACAGCGCAATGCAGGCTGAACGCGCCCAACTGGACCGTGCCTGCTGCGCCCCGCAAGGTTTGGTAGTTCCTCAGGAGGCAGCATGAAGCGTTGGCTGGAACGGCTGTTGGTGGCGCTGGCGATAGCCTTTGTGGCGGTCTATGGCGGCGATTGGGCCGTCTTCAAGCTGCGCGGTTCGCCCCAGGCCAAGGTCACAGTGAACCACTACATGGCCATTCCACTCAAGGGCGACAAGCAGGAGTTCGACTTTCTGGGCACTCAGGATACGCCCTGCGTGCTCGCACTCTTTCCCCAGGCGGGAATGAGTCCCTGCTGGCAGTTGCGCCGTAACCCCAATCAGGGCATGAAGATCTGATTTTTTCTTGGCTGGAACGAGGGCCGCGACAAAGTCAAACTGTAATAGGTGATCCAAGTCACTTATGTGGGGTTTTCCTGGCGTTAGCATCGAGCCAACTCAATCACGCATTTCGAGGGTCGATGTACAGTCGCACGCAGAACGAAAATGGGACCTACAACACGCGTTGCCTCTACTGCTTCATGACCGTGGCCTCCGCCGTGGAGACAGAAGCGGCGCTGGCTGCGCTGGAACTGCGCCACATCTGCCCGGAGAAGGCGCTCGCCCAACTGCGCGAGCAGGAGCTGCTGCTGGCGGGGCAACTGCCCGGCAAACCACACGTCGAGAGCCTACCGAACTGAGTGCGCGCGGTTTGCCTTCCATTTCCCATGTACTTGCCAGCCGCATGAACTCTCAATAACCCAAGCGCTTCGATTATGCTATGATTACGCCATGCCGACCGTTCTCAGGTTGGGCCGCTATCGTGTTGCGATCTACCCGAATGACCATCGCCCACCACACGTGCATGTCATCGGAGACGGGCACGAAGCTGTCTTTGAATTGGGCCGCGAAGGGTTGGTTCTGCGAGAAAATTATGGATTTTCGCGGAGTGAGATAGCGGCCATCCGGCGAGAGATCGAGGCGCAAAGAGCGGTATTGCTGGCGGCATGGGAGCGAATACATGGCTGAATGCGAGATGGAACCAAAGGCGGAGATGGACGAATTCGACGAAGCCTGCCGCAGCGCGGAGGAGAAGAAGTCTCCACAGGCTCTCAGCGCCCGTTTTGACCGCCGCACAGAACGGGTCGTGGTTCGTCTGAGCACCCGGCTCGATATATCCTTTTCACCGCTCGACGTGCAGGGGCTGGAGTCGGCCACTCCAGAAGATCTGGAAGTGATTGAAATCTCTCCCTCGGGCCTCGGTCTGTACTTTTCCGCGCTCGACG
>Ga0181529_10008310_pt1 | contig 10139 bp, 8 predicted proteins | sample PEATcosm2014_Bin_36_FD_119763 | JGI IMG/M metagenome (GOLD analysis project Ga0181529, IMG submission 119763) | Peatland microbial communities from MTU Mesocosm Facility, Houghton, MI, USA - PEATcosm2014_Bin10_30_metaG | ecosystem: Environmental > Terrestrial > Soil > Wetlands > Peat | place... | reverse complement strand
CGGCGCGATCGGCACACTGCTCTTTGCCTGGATTCTGGTTGCGATGATCCGAATCTGCCTTGTCGGCCGCAGAACGTTTGCGGGCGACCCGCTCCGCGAGACTCTCGCCATCATGGTTGTATCCAGCCTCGTCTGCATCGTCGCGCAATCTCAGTTCGACCCATTCTGGCGCCGGGGGCCGCTCTGGATTCCATGGGCAGGAGCAGGACTCATGGTGGCGATGTTGAAGAACGAGGCTGAAGGCCAGCGACAGCGCAGGAAGCGCGTTGACGCCGAGGCGGAGCGCGAATACTGGCTGCGGCGCGCAGAGGCGCGCAGGCAGCGCCTGGAGCGACTCAGAGGAGCGGAGTCGACGCAGGGCGAGGCGTAGCCTCACCTCTGCCGCGGCCCGCTGTGCACAAATTGAACGGCAGCGTATGACGATTCTTAGCGGAGAAAACTGCGCGCATACGCTGCCGGAGCGATCCGGAATCCGGGAGGAATTCCCGGCCGACGTGCTCAGATATTAGATTTCTATTGCGCCGAGCCTCCGTACCGGCTCGACCGATGAATATGGCGAAGGACTCCGCATGTTGACGACCGCTAGACCGAAGGCGATCCTGTTTTTTGATCACACCGCTAAGATGGGTGGCGGCGAGATCGCCCTGTTCCAGGTCGTGACGCACCTCGATCGAGACAGGTTCACGCCGCTTGTGCTCCTTGCCAGCGAGGGGCCTTTGGCTACCAAGCTGAGGGCGGAGCAGATCGAAACGATCGTGCTTGCGCTGCCGTCGTCCGTGATCGACACCCGCAAAGATACGCTCGGCCTCAGCTCGCTGCTCAAGATGAGGCAGGCAGTCGTCTGCCTGCGATACGCGAAGGCGCTCGCGCAGCTCGCCCGCAAACGTCACGCAGACCTCATTCACTGCAATTCTCTTAAGGCAGACGTTATCGGCGGCGTTGCGGCCAAGATGGCCAAGATTCCCTGCATCTGGCACATCCGGGATCATATCAACGACAAATACCTTCCACCCCGCGTCGCGACCATGTTCAAGGCGCTTGCCCGCCGCATGCCGAGCGGAATTATCGCCAACTCCCATAGCACGCTGGACCAGCTTGGCCTTTCCGAACGCGGCCCGAAGCGCGCGATATCGTACAGCGGCATCCCGCTTGAGGATTTCGAAGCCGCGGCAGGCGCGCCGATGCCTCCGAGGGACGGAGGGCCCGTAATCGTCCTCGTGGGGCGGATCACTTCCTGGAAGGGGCAGCACGTCTTCATACGGGCTGCAGCTCAGATCGTCAAGCTGTGGCCGGACGCGCGATTCCAGATAGTCGGAACGCCTCTGTTCGGCGAGGACGCATATGAGCGTGATCTCCATGCCATGGTCAACGATCTCGGCCTTACCGCGAGCGTGGAGTTTCTCGGCTTCCGGGACGACATACCACGCGTATTGGCGAACTCCACGATCCTCGTTCACGCCTCCACGATCGGCGAGCCGTTCGGGCGCGTGGTGGCGGAAGGTATGGCCGCCGGAAGACCGATCATCGCGACGGACGGCGGCGCACTGCCTGAAATCGTCATTCGCGGTCCGATCGATGGGCCTCCGGCGCCGGGCGAAACCGGCATCCTCATTCCGATGAATGATGCGGACAGCATGGCGCGCGCCATCATAGCACTGCTCGCAGATCGGCCGCGAGCCCTGGCAATGGGGCAGGCCGGACGCAGGCGCGTTACCGAACACTTTACGGTCGCCGCCACGGTGCGGAGCATAGAGCGGGTTTATGAGGAACTTCTCGGGATGCCGGCGGCGTCCCTCAATTCGGAGGACACCCTGCAGGAGGAGACGCAAGAGCAGTGCGTGTAGCCGGAGGCGGGCAGGAGGGAACGCGCAGGATGCGCGTGCTGCTGGTATCGCACACTTGCATGTCGCGGACCGCCGGGCAGCCCAAACTCCACTGCCTGGCGGAACACGAGGACATAGAGCTCGTAGCTCTCGTTCCGGATCGGATGTGCACGTACGACGAGTGGCACGGCGCCGATCCGGTTGAAGGGGCCCGGTTCCGCTACGTCGTGGGACGAACGCGGTGGCAGTATATCCGGCGGCAATGGTACCTTCTGCACTATAAGGATACGGTCGGGCGCCTGATACGAGAGTTTCAGCCGGATGTCGTCGATATCTGGGAGGAGCCGTGGAGTCTCGTGAGCGCGCAGTGCATCTATCTTACGAAACGGCTCGCGCCCGGCGCCAGGGTGATAGGAGAGACGGAGCAGAACATCTATAAGCATCTGCCGCAGCCGTTCCGCTCGTTTCAGAACTATAGCCTGCGCAATGCCGATTTTATGGTTGCGAGGAATTCGGAGGCGATAGAGGTCCTGCGCCGGAAAGGCTACACCGGCCCGGCTCGCACAGTTCCGAACGCCGTGGATTGCAAGCTCTTCAGGCCGCTGCCGGAGTCGGAGCGCCTGGCCGTGCGAGCGAGCCTGGACCTGGATGCGCGGGCCTTCGTGGTAGGCTACGTCGGCCGGCTGGTGCCTGAAAAAGGCCTGGCCGATGCCGTTCGTGCAATAGCGGCGCTGCCCGAAACGCGGCTCCTTTTTGTAGGGGCGGGTCCTGCACAGGAGGAGCTTCGCACTCTGGCTGAGCAGGAGGGCGCCGGAAATCGGGTCACGTTTGCCGGCGGGCGGCCTCTGACGGAGCTGCCCGGCATTATGAATGCACTGGACGTGCTGATACTGCCCTCGCATACGACGGCGAGTTGGAAGGAGCAGTTCGGTAGGGTCTTGATAGAGGCGGGCGCTTGCGGCGTTGCCGTTGTGGGTTCAAGCTCCGGAGCGATACCGGAGGTGGTGGAAGACGCCGGGCTGGTCTTCCCCGAAAGGGACCCCGAGGCGCTTGCCGCCGCCTTGAAAAGGCTCAAAGACGATCCGGAGCTGCTGAAACGCTGTGGAGAGGTGGGTTTTGAGCGGGCGACGACAAAGTTCAGTTGGGAGTGCGTCGCAGCGCAAATGCGAGAGATTTACCGGAAAAATCTCGGATTGGGAAGCGCCGGGGATAGCTTCGCTTCACCTCCGACTGTTGCTGGAACGGGTAGGGCCGGGTAATGCACATCTCTGTTGAGATCGAAGGGTCACGAACGGTTCTGTTTTTCGATCACACTGCCAAAATGGGCGGCGGCGAGATCGCGCTCTATCATCTCGTGACCAACCTGGATACGTCGCGATATAAGCCGTTGGTCGTGTTGGCCGGCGACGGGCCGCTCGCGTCCAAACTTCGCGAGGCGTGCGTCGAGACCTTGATTCATCCACTTCCGGCCTCCGTTGTGGAGACGCGCAAGGATACGCTGGGTCTGGGTTCGCTGCTTAAGCTGAAGCAGGCAGTCGTATGCATCCGCTACGCCTTCGCTCTGGCGAAGGTAGCGCGCGAGCACCATGCGGTCCTCATTCACTGCAACTCCCTGAAGGCAGACGTCATCGGCGGCGTTGCCTCCAAGTTCGCCAAGCTGCCCTGCGTCTGGCATATCCGCGACCACATAAACGACAAGTATCTTCCTCCTCGCGTGGCGCGCATTTTCAAATCGTTGGCGCGGCGCATACCGAGCGGAATCATCGTAAACAGCCGCAGCACGCTGGAACAGCTCCAGTTGCCGGAGCGAAGGCGCGCCCTGGTCTTCGCCGGCATAGCGCACGACGGCGTTCCCGTCAAGAATTACGATGTCGCGGCGAAAAAGCCCATCCAGCCGGATGATCCCATCAATATCGTGCTCATAGGACGCATCACGCCTTGGAAGGGGCAGGACGTATTCCTTCGCGCCGCCGCCGAGGTCGCAAAATTGTGGCCTCAGGCGAGATTTCAGATTGTTGGAACTCCGCTCTTTGGAGAAGAGGAGTTCGAGAGCCGTCTGAAGTATCTTGTCACGGACCTGGGACTGGAAGACCACGTCGACTTTCTCGGCTTCAGAGACGACGTGCCCGGTCTGCTTGCCACGAGCACGATCGTCATCCATGCCTCAACTATCGGTGAGCCGTTCGGGCAAGTCGTCATCGAAGGCATGGCGGCCGGACGCCCGATAGTTGCCACGGACGGCGGAGCGCTGCGCGAGATCGTCGTGAGCGGCGAGATCGACGCGCCTCCTACGCCGGGCGAGACGGGCGTGCTTGTTAAGATGGGCGACGCAAACGGCATGGCTGCCGCCATCTGCATGCTTCTGTCCAACCGCAAGAGGGCGGCTGCTATGGGCGAGAGCGGCCGCAAACGGGTGGAGGAGCACTTCACAATTGCGAATACGGTGAGGCGGATCGAGGAGATCTATGCCAACATCCTGGGACTCCCGCCGCCTCCGCCCGCCTGCGGGGTTCCCAGCGTGGGATGCCCGTCGCCTCCTGCGTCGTCGTCAAGCCTGGATAGCGAGCAGAACCAGACTCAGTGCGTATAGATAACACCGATAACGCCTCCGCGGCGCTGCGCGCAGTCGGGTTGATTCCCGCCCGCCTAGCCTCCGTTCGCCTTCCGAATAAGCCCCTCGCCAGAATCGGCGATTGGCCGATGATCCGTCACGTCTGGGAACAGGCGCGCAAGTGCAGCCGGCTCGATTCCGTCCTCATCACGACACCCGACGCGGAGATCGCGGAGGCGGCAAAGAGCTTCGGCGCCGGCGTCGTTATGACCTCGGATCGGCATCGCTCCGGAACGGACAGGCTCGCGGAGGCCGCTGCGATCCTCGGGATCGCTCCGACGCACATCGTGGTCAACATCCAGGGCGATGAGCCGCTGCTGGATCCCCGCTCTATCGACGCAGCGCTCGATCCCCTCATCAAGGATCCGACGCTGCTGATGGCCAGCCTCATGTGCGTCTGTCCCGACGAAGATCTCGACAATCCCGCATGCGTCAAGGTTGTATGCGCTCCCTCAGGCGACGCCCTCTATTTTTCTCGCACGCGCGTGCCTTTCCATCGAAGCGACCAGCCGGTCGCGCCCGTCATGCAGCACGTGGGGCTGTACGCCTACCGGCGCAGCTTTCTCGCCAGGTTCGCAACGCTGACGCCGACGCCTCTTGAGCGCACCGAGCTCCTCGAGCAGCTTCGAGCCCTGGAGAACGGCGTGCGCATTCGCATGGTGCAGATAGATTCGGCGCCAATTGGGGTCGACACGCCGGAGGACCTCGAGCGCGTCCGCAGCATCCTGGATCCTCGCCTGTTCGGCTAGCCTTCGCCGCGTCCGGTCCATCTCTCTATTTTCGCCTGCCCGGACGGCAATCGCCCGTTCGGCCCATCGCGCGATTCCCGATTTCTCGATTTATTGGCGCGAGTTTCTCAGTCCGAGCCGGCGCGAGCAGGATTCTTGTGCCTCACTGCATGACTTCGATCCGAGGACGCGGTATCAGCGCCCAATCCAGAGGAGGATCCGGGTTATATGGCAAAAGTGCGAGTTGGAATCATCGGAACGGGAGGCATGGCTCAGGAACACGTCAGGCGCCTCCGGCGCTGCCCGGACGCCGAGATCGCCGCTCTGTGCGATATCCGCCAGGAGGCGCTCGACAACACCGTCAAGAGATGGGAGGACCTCGATAAAGTTCCCCAATTCGACGACTTTCGCAAGATGATCGACGCCGTTGACCTGGACGGCGTTGCGATAGTCACACCTCACACGGTCCACTATGAGCAGATCATCGCGTGCCTCGACCACGGGCTGAACGTGATTTCCGAGAAGCCCATGGTCTGCACTGTAAAGCACGCTCACAACGTGCTGGACAAGATCGAGCAGACCGGCAAGGTCTTTGTGCTCGCCTACCAGCGGCACTACGAGCCGGAGTTCCTCTACGTGCGAGACATGATCGCCAGGGGCGACATAGGACGCGTTGAGTTCGTGCAGGGTCTTCAGTGCCAGGATTGGCTCAGATCGCAGGTGGGCCAGTGGCGGCAGGATCCGGCTCTCAGCGGCGGCGGCCAACTCAACGATTCTGGCTCCCATCTGCTCGCCGTGTTGCTGTTCTGTTCCGGACTCGGCGTCGAGCGCGTGAGCGCGTTCATCGACAACATGGGGACGCGCGTCGACATCGATTCGGCTATGACGCTGGAGTTCGTGGGCGGAGCCAAGGGCAATATCTCCGTAGTGGGCAGTTCGCCGACATGGCACGAGGATCTTACGATCTGGGGCGAAGAGGGCGTCTGCTTCATGCGCGACAACAAGCTGCAGATCTGCGACGGCAAGGGCAAACGGTTCCGGCCGCGAGCGGATCAGCTTCCGGAGGGTACGGATCCCGACGCCAACTTCGTGGAAGCCATTCTCGGCCGGGCAGAGGTAGGGTCGCAGGCCGTGTGGGGCCTCCGAGTGATAGAGCTGACGGAGGCCGCGTGGAAGTCAGCGGCCAGCGGCCACGTCGAAACGGTTGACCGGAGCGGCCGTTAGCGCGTTCAGGTCGATAAGGCGGCAAAATCGCAGCGGCGCGGTCCATTCGGACCGCGCCGCGTTAGTTAAGTGGCGCTCTTCACGGAGCGTCCAGCCGAAACAGGAGCCACCGGCAGTCTACGGCCCCATGATCATGTATCCCGACATGACGGCCATTGGCCCGCTGGAATAGATCAGAGCGTGCGTGTAGTAGTTCTGGATCGTGACGGTGACCTCTCCCAGGTGACCGGGAGACGTCGTAAAGCTCGTCGTAACGACGCAGGGAGTAAGGCGACCGCCGTTCGGCTGATAGTAGCCGAGCGTGACCGCAGTGGCCTCCCACACACCGTCATCCTGCTCGATCGCGGAGAACGTGGACGTATTGCCCTCGAAGATCCCGCTCAGGGTCTGGATGTGCAGGCTGCCCTGGACCTCGCCTCCGACTTCGCTGATGGTGCCGATTACCTGCATTTTGACGCTGTTGCCCGCTCCTGCGTTGAACCGGGCGCGCAGCGACTCGGCGTTAGAGGCCGCGCATACGCCCACCAGCAGGGCGACGGCGGCAAGCGCGGCGCTGAAAGATCTCAAACGGATCATGTTTTCTCTATCCTTAGATATGTTCGCCATCGATGGCCATTGACATGCGCCGACTGACCCGTTGCACCCAGCATCCGGTTACCACCACCTGCTGGTCGGAATCGGCTCCGATTGAGCTGCCTGATCCGCGCGGCTTCAGCCACACGGTTAGCAGACCGGAGCACGGGTAGCTGCTATGCATCCGGGGCGCAATTGCTTGCGCGGCACATGGCAGTTATTCCGCTCGCCCGCCCGTTTGCAGCCTGCCCGAAATACCTGGTTCGCGGGCAAACAAGACAACATCCGGGCCCCGTTCGATATCAAGCGGGGCCCGGATTCGGTCTTGAAGGAGAGTGGCTCTATCTCCGGCGACGCAGCCGGAGGACTCCTGCGGTTACTGCAAGGCCGCCGAGCATCGATATCACGCCAGGCTCCGGTGCCTCATTGAGGGTTGCCGAGAATGTCCCCGTAGTCTCCGCCTCAAAGGACTGGATGTACTGGTTAAACAGTGGACCGGAGATCTCGAAACCGGGATTGGGGTCCGTCATCGGAAGCGCTTCCAGTCCCGAATAGGAAAGCGCATAGGCGCCATCGTACACGTCCGGCGAAATGGACGTGAAATCCAGGTAGTCCGAGTTGAAGACGATGGTGTCGCCGGAAGGCGACGTGCCGCCGGAGAACGTGGCGGAGTGCGCGCCGGATATTCCGGTGAGAATACCGCCGACCTCATTCGGCGGCGCCTTCTGACCTGCCGTCATGGAGAGCAGGAGCGCTCCGTTCGGAATGTCGATGCCGTCAATGGTCTGGGCGCCATTCGCCGTGATATCCAGCACGATCTGGCTAAACTGCTGCTCGCCTGCGCCGCCGAGCCCGGCCAGGGCGTATGCGTCGCCCGTTGAGATGGCAGGGGTGGTCGCCGAATAGCTCAGGTTCGCATTGATGAACTGATTGAACGGTGTCGGCTGCAGCGTGGTAGGCATGCCGGACGCGCTGTTGAACTCGAATTCGGCAGGATACACCGCCCCGTTCGTACCGAGAGAGCTGCTGGCCCAGCCCGAACCGGAGCCCGAGTTGACCAGGTAGGAACTGGTCGAGCCAGCCTCAAGTTGCGCAAAGGTAATGGACTGCGTAGGCGGCCCTGCGAGAGCCGTGCCGGCGCACGTGGCAATGAGTGCGCAAGTGCCCAGAACTGCCATAGCGCGATTCATATTTGTCCCTTTCACTGTTGCGGATCTCGAATCTCTTCCATGCGAGTAAGCGGCCCTTCATCTCACGTCGCAGGCTGTTCCGTTGCCGTTCACTCATGTCGATCCGAAAGGTATGTAGCTGCGTAATTCGTGCCAAGCTGTTTGCTCTTCGGCCTGTCAAAAATACCAGTCTGCAAGTTGCATGCCATTCAAGGAGAACACCGGGGAACAGCGACAAAACCGGTATTTTTGCCGTGTAGACGCGTGTCGGGATAATTGCGTGGATGAGATCCATCGCGGCGCGCTTGCACGTTGCGCAGAGGCGCGAGCGAAAATGGGGTCAAATGCAAAAACCGCTCCGGCTATGGGGGAAGCCGGAGCGGTTTCGAGATTGGGGGATTCTAGCGGCGGCGGCGAGCCAGCAGGGAAAGGCCGGTTACGCCTGATCCGATCAGCAGCGCCATCGTGCCGGGCTCCGGAACGATGTTCTCGGTCGGCAGTAGCGCGGAGAACGTGCCCGTCGTCTCGGCGCTCAGGGCCAGAATGTACTGCGAGAAGGTCGGGCCGGCGAGCTCGAAGTCCGGCAATACGTTGGAATAGGACAGGGCGTACGCGCCCTCGTAGTTCTGCTCCGACGTGTTGTCCGTGTTATCGAATGACCCGGGGTTGAGAAGGTTCTCGCCGCCGAGGTAATCCGACGAGAAGATCGTCGTATTTCCGCCCGGCGCGGTGCCTCCGGCGAATGTCGCCGAGTGCGTGGTGGTGGTTCCGGAAAGGATACCGCCAACTTCGGTCGGCGGCGCCATCATGCCGGAGGTCATCGTGAGCAGGTTGGCGCCGTTCGGGATCGTAATACCGCCAATTGTCTGAGTACCGTTGGCGGTGATCGAGATCGTGATGCCCGTGAAGTTCTGCTCCGCTCCGCCTCCAAGAGTCGGAACCGCGTATGCGTCTCCGGTGGAGATCGCAGGCGTTACGGCGGAGTAGTTAAGGTTGGCGGCGATCGGCAGGTTGAACGGCGTCGCCTGAACCGTTGCCGGCGCAATCACGTTGGAAAGCGAGTTGAACGTGAACTCGATAGGGTAGGCGCCAGTGGTTCCTAACGTGCTGCTTACCCAGCTAGATCCGCTGCCGTTGTTCGTTAAGAAGGTGCCTTCCGATCCATCCGAGAACTGGGCAAAAGTGACCGGCGTAGCAGCCATGCATGGCCGCAACATGGTGAAAAGTAGGCCAAGTGACGCTAATGGAATCGCACGGCTGTTCATGCTGCGATACTCCCTTCAGTACAGTGAATCTCCAAAAACCCGACTGACCTGCGAAACCGACGACGAAAAAATCGCGTTCGAATGCCGCCGCTTCTTCGACCAGCGGGCACGGCTATGCAGGAATCCCCTTAGCGGCAAAAATCGTACCAATCCGGCACTATTGCCGCGCTCACGAAATAGTCTTGCAAGATGCGTGCCAAACTGCTTGTTTCTGCAGGATTTTGCCCAAAAAGAGGAAAAATCTTTCCCTGGTTGACATGCATCCAGACCCTGAGCGCCTCTCCGGCAAGCCGGCTGCACGCCAATGAGATGCGGACAGACAGTTCGGACGGGGATCCTCTGCAGCGGAGCGGAGGCGCCGGCGGGCCGGATGTTTGACAGTGCCATGCAGGAGGGGAAAATGAGAAACTGCCTGCGCGCGGGCCCGCGCGCAGGTCAGGACCGGGAGCAGGACTCCGGCAGACGGAGCAGCGTGCGCACGGGCACGCGCTCGTAGGTCGCGATTCCTCGGTGCGGCCAATCCGAACGACGCTGCGAGCGCCCGGCCGGAGGAGAAGGTGTTTCCGGCGTGCGGAGAAGCTGCCGGCGTGTGGAGAAGCTATGCAGGGCGCTCAGTTAAATAAAGAGGGTCCCGGCTGAACGCCGGGACCCTCTGCTAACGCCTGCAGTGTGAGATGAGGCTACGGCACCGTGATCGTCATGTATCCCAATATGACATTCATTGGTCCGCTCGTATAGAACACCTG
>Ga0181529_10008307_pt1 | contig 10140 bp, 6 predicted proteins | sample PEATcosm2014_Bin_36_FD_119763 | JGI IMG/M metagenome (GOLD analysis project Ga0181529, IMG submission 119763) | Peatland microbial communities from MTU Mesocosm Facility, Houghton, MI, USA - PEATcosm2014_Bin10_30_metaG | ecosystem: Environmental > Terrestrial > Soil > Wetlands > Peat | place... | reverse complement strand
TTCCAGGTATTCCAGGCCGGTCAGCGACTCGAAGACAGCCCCCGACTCCGGCACGAATCCGACCCGGCGCTTCACCTCGATCGCCTCGCGTCTTAGGTCAAATCCCTCAATCCGGGCCGAGCCGCTCGATGGTTCGATCATTCCCGTCAGCATCTTGAGCGTGGTCGACTTGCCGGCTCCATTCGGGCCCAGGAAACCCACGATCTGCCCGGCGGGAATCTCAAACGAAAGGGAGTTCACCGCGACCTGCATCCCGAAGCACTTGGAAAGCTGATCGAGGGAAATCATTCGGATTGTTTCGACGCGAACGGGTGAAGGCGGGAACAATTGCGTAGAAGCGCTGCGGCCTTCAACGCTAAAGCGCCTGACTTAACCATTGGGGCCAGCCCCACCGCTGACTTCAGGCGAGAAATAGGAGTATTCAGTCCCGCGGTAGTTGACCTGAAGGCCCGGAACCCTCCTCATGTTCTCCACAAACTTGACGGGCACGCCCAGCTCCTTGAATGCCAGATAGGCCCGGCGCACCTGTTCGTTCCAGCTGTCGCCGGGCAGGGCCTGCGGCAGTCCCGCCACCGGTCGGCTCGAGGTCCCGGCTGGCAATCTCTTCATTTCGCGCTGGATCAGGGCCCGGTGCACGATCTCAAGCGCGCCGGTCTGCCCTATCTTGAAGCGCATTGGGAGCATCACGAATCGGCCCAGGAAGGGGCTCATCATCCAAAGCCTTCCGCTGCGCGTGAACACGGCGGCGGGAGCGCCGTTTGCCGGATGAATCAGCGCCTCCGATTCCGCCGGATGCTGCTTGGCGTACGAGGCCAAGAAATAGAGCGCCTCCAACAAATCGCCATTTCGGAGCACCAGATAGGGAGCTCCGGTGACCGGGTTCCTTGGGATTGGAATGCCCACAGTTCCGCCCTGGTCGTTGTAGAGATAATGGACTCCGTCCCAATCAAAGACGACGCCGTCTTCGACCACGGTTTCGACCCGAGTTCCACCCTGGGGCAGCGTGTTCGAGACAAACACGTTGACTTTGCTGCGGGCAACCGGAATCAACCCGACTTTGTCCGTTTCATTCAGCCAGTAGAAAGCGGACACCAGCATATCGTCCGCCGAACCACGGTAGACGGGCTGGCCGCCAAACATGCTGATGCCGGAATAATTGCCGGTTTCTTCCGCACGTGCGATCAACATGCCGGTCGTGACCAAAACCGTGCCTCCCGTTGCGCGGTCGATGGCCGTCTGGTCCTCGCCTCCGGAACTTGTCACGAGCGAATCGGCGCGCCCCAAGTAGGCGTCCCGGATGTCCTGCATGTATCTCCGGATCTTTTCCGGGTGGTCGATGTCGGCAATGGTCAGGCCAGACGGACGGATGTCGCCCAAAGCCGCGCTCTTCAGGTGGAGCGTCTGCCCCTCGGTGTAGGCGGCGGCGGCCTGCGTGACGTGATTATCCGGCGGCGCCATGACCACAACCACGATCGCCCTCTCTTGGGGATGTTTGGCCAGGTAGAGGTGCCGGAATCCTATTGCGTCCACCAGTTCTCCCTGCCGGATGTGAAAATTGCTTCCCCCGGTGAGTTCGCTCACATTCCAGCTGTATCCAAAAACCTTGCCCAGGATTCCCGGCAGCTTCGCCGCGTTGACGATCACCGGGTCCAGGTTGATGGGAGGCTGATCGGTCACCTTCGAAAAGGCCGTCGGACTCGAATCGGAGGCTGGCGATTCGGCCGATGTCTCATCGTCCGCGCCATGCGCTCGGTGCGGCGCTGCCCAAACCACAGCCGAGGCGAGCAGCGAGCGGGTTGCCATTCGCATCCGGTTAATCGCGATCGATGGGTGAGTCATGGGAAGGCTTGTAGTTCGCATACACTATGCCAGGAAGACCGCATTGCACGTAAGAATGTAAACGATAATAGAATAGAATCCGAGCATCGGTTGTATCCGTTGCGGCGTTTGCGTGGGTCTGGGTGCAGAGAACCAAACGGCACGGGCTGGCGCCAAGGCCTTTGGGTGTAACAACCCAGCCCGGGTTCACTCCAACGTCACCGTTGGCCCTGGCTAGCGCCCGTCGGTCCGGCTTGACGAGATTTTCAGATCAAACGTGCGCTTCAATGGGATTACGAAACCCGGATCGCCGAGACTTGCCCTTGCTCCCAAGCCAATCGACAGTCGTGCCATGCCTGATGAAAAGACCATGCGCCACCGTTCCGGTTCCGACGCTGTGAAATCGAGTTTCCGCCCCTCGGGGCGGCCGTAGAACGACCATGGCTGTAGTTGACGCCTATCACATTATCGGAGCCTTTCTTGCGGCCTTCCTGGCCGGAGCCATCAATTCGGTGGCGGGCGGAGGGACGATGATCACCTTTCCGGTTCTGATTGCCCTGGGCCTGCCGCCGATCGTCGCAAACGCCACCAACACCGTCGGAATCTGGCCGGGTTCGCTCGGAAGCATCTGGGGCTTCCGCAAGGAATTGGCCCGGACCCCGCGTGCGATGCGATGGCTGCTGATTCCGGCACTGGTGGGCGGGGCCGCCGGAGCAATGCTTTTGCGCCTGACTCCCCCGGGGGTGTTCGACCGGCTGGTCCCATGGCTCATCCTATTTGCGACCGTGCTTTTCATCCTCCAGGCCCCGATCCAAAAAAAGCTGAAATCGGCCGAGGCCGCGCGAAAGGCGGGCTCCGGGTGGATGACCGTCGCGATAATCGCGCAGATCGCTGTCGCCGTCTATGGCGGCTATTTTGGCGCCGGCATGAGCATCATGATGCTTTCGATCCTCGGCATTCTCGGCATGACGGACATTCTGGAGATGAGCGCGATGACGAGCCTGCTCGCGCTATGCATCAACGGCATCGCGGGCCTGCTTTTCGCCCAGGCCGGCCTCGTGTTCTGGCCTTATGTCCTGGCGATGGCGGCCGGCGCCGTCGTCGGCGGCTACGGCGCGGCCGGTGTCGCGCGCAAGATCGGCCGTACGGCAGTCCGCCGGTTCGTGATTTTCATCGGCTTATCGATCGCCGTCGTAATGTTTGTCCGGCTCGCCCGCAACGGCTGAGCGGCGATAGATATCGGCGAGCTTCACGGAGGTTTCGCGGATTCTCTCCCACAGGGCGGACGGCTCGATAACCTCGGCCGCCGCGCCCCAGCCGAGCACCCATTGCTCGACTTCGGACAGGGCGCCGAGCCTGAGACGGAGTTCCAGGCGCCCGCCGGGAAGTTCGCGCATCTCCTGTGATTCGTGCCACTCGCGTTCGCGCACGCGATCGGCGACTTTCGCGCTGAATCGGATAACGACCCGGTGGTCGCCGTCGCCTCCGAGAACCCCCATCGCGTTCGAGAAGAATCTCTCTGGCGAAAAGTTCGCCGGTTTGGCGAACGATTTCTTCGAGACCACGACGCTGTCGATGCGCGGCAGCGCAAACGTCCGCAAGGCGCCCCGCTCCAAATCGAAGCCGACGAGATACCAGAGATTCTCGCGGTGCGCCAAGTGGTACGGCTGGACATTGCGGGTGGATTTGTCCGGGGCTCCCGACTTCCGGTATTGGAAGCTCACTTCCTCCTGGCGCAGCACGGCTCCGCTCAAAGCGTTGAAAACCGGCAAATCCGTCCTGCCGAGCCCCACATTCTTGAAGGACACCGCGCTCAACTCATCCGCAGGCGAGAACGAAATGCGGTCCTTGAGTCCGCCGGCCAGTTTTTCGAATGCGACTTCAAGCTGCCTGTGAAACGGCGTGCCCCGGTACTGCTCGAGAGCGCGTTGCGCAACGAGCAGCGCGACAAGCTCGCCTTCCGTCACCTGCACGGTCGGAAACGCGTTGACGGGCTGCGTGTATCGATAGGACTGGATCGCCGAGTCGAATTCGATCGGAAGATCCAGCCGGTCGCGCATGAAGGCGATGTCCCGCAGGACCGTCTTGCGGCAAACCTCCAGCTCCCTGGTCAGCCTGCTGCAGTTCACCAGCGTTTTGCGCCGGAGGATTTCGTGAATCCGAAGCATGCGTTCGAGAGGGGGCCGGGAGAGCTGGAGTCGCGGATTCATGCGACAAATGGAACGGTTTTTTTAGGCTGGGACAAGCAATGTCTCACCCGGTCGCCTAGAGTGTGCCCATGAAACCGATCTCCCGATTCACGATAGCCTCCCCCGTTGCGCTCACTTGGTCGCACTACGGCGTACCGCATCGCGTAACCACCTGGCCCGAAGTGCGTTTTGAACGATATTCCGACGCGGGTTGGTCGGAGGAATCGCCGACCCCGGAGGCATGCGCCTCCGCCGCGGCCAGCCTCGATTCCGCCGCCTGGTGGCATTACCTCGATTTCGTGCCCGCGGCCGTGCGCGAATTTCTCGAGCAATTCCGTTTCGGCCGGCTCGAAGCGCTCCAGGTCATCGGCCGCTGCCCCGAGTTGCTCGCCGACCTGAATGAAACCCCGGCGCTGACCTCGTTTGTCGCCTGTCACGCGAGCTTGCGCGGAGTGGCGATCCCCTGCTGGGAGGAACTCGGCGCGATTTACGAGCGAAACGGCGTCTTCGGAGTCCTCGAGTGGCTCGGGCTGCCCGCATCCCGGCAAACCCTGGCCATCTTGCGGCAAATCGGCGTTCCCGACCTTCCAAAACGGTTTCTCGAGCCGATCCGCGCCCTGTTGTGGGAGCCGGCCGCGATCATCGACCTGAAGACCCATCCAATAACAAACGACCGCCAACTCGCCCGTTTCTGCCAGCCTCGCGCCGCGTAAGCCGCAATCTGCGATCAATGGCCGAACGCGTGGCCAAACTGTCCCCGCGTCTTCTCCCTAACTTCCCCGAGCGCCCTTTCGAGCACCTCTTCGGTGTAGCCGTTGCGGGCGAGAAACTCCGGGTGGGGCTCGAACAGGAACTCGTCGGGCGTGCCCTGGGGCGCCAGCGAGTTCGCCAGGTATCGGGCCGCATGCATCTGGGCGAGAAAGGCCCGGTCCGATTCGGCGGCGCCATCCGGGTTCGCAATGAACAGGACCATCGTCACGAACGCCGGCGGGAAATTCCAGGACTTCATCAGCGAAGCGCCCACGTCGCGATTGTTGTAGCCCAGAACCTTCGATTCCGCCTCCTCCCAGCGGCAATCGCCGCTGCGCACGAGGGCTCCGATTTCTGGATACGAAGCGGCGCATATGAAAGCCAGCGAAATGCGCCCTATGTCGCCGACAAGCCCGGCCGAATACGCGTTGGTCGAGTCGCCCGCCCCGACAATCCTGCCGACGACTTCGGCGGCGACGGCTACGGAAAAGGAATGCCGTGAAAAAGCTCCGGGACTCCAGGGCAGCGATTCCTGGTGCATTTCCTCCCAGCGCGCGAGCATGGCGGCGGCCGCGATCTTGTAAATTTCGCGGCCGCCCAGAACGACGATGGCCTGGGCCAGGTCGGCGATCGGCATTCCACGGCCGTACGCCGCCGAATTGGCGACGCGCAGCGTGCTGGCGGCCAGTCCGCTGTCCAGGCGGATGATATCCGCGATTTTCTCCGCGGCCGAATCCGGATCCCTCATCGCTTCGATGAGCCTCGGGAGCAATTTGGGCGCACAAGGCAGGGCGCTTGCACGCCGGCAAACCTCATCAATCGGAAGTGTATTCGTGGAGCCCATCAATACGCGCGAATTCGGCGCAGGATTGCGCGGCGCTCCCGCTGGAACGCACGATCCGATGAGCCGATAAGATTCATGGAAACAAGCAAATCAGGTCCGTTGCGAGAGTGGCAAGCCGAAGGTAGGGGCGGAAAATGAGCCAGTACGGCTAGAATGTGAACTTCATGGCAATAATCCGGCGAATAAGTTGTGTATTGAGACGGGTCAGCATGCCCGGCCTGCTGACCCGCTGCTAAAATCTGAATTGGTTGAAATTCCAAATCCCATCGTGTTTATGCTCCCTCTCCACCCACGAACCTAAGAACGGCGCAAATAGGCCGTTCGCTCTTGAATCGAACGGCTGCCTTATGGTGATAGCCCGAAAAACAGGACAAACCGCCGCTATGGAAGACAGGGAGCTGCTGGGTTGGTACATCGATGAACACTCTCAGGAAGCGTTCAGCGAGTTGGTGCGCAGGCACATCAACATGGTGTATGCCACGGCCTTGCGGCACGTTGGAGGCGACACGTACCTCGCCGATGACGTCGCCCAAAAGGTCTTTTCGGATCTGGCGCGCAAGGCTCCCTCTCTGAGGACTCGGTTGATGCTTGCGGGCTGGCTCTACCGGGGCACCCGGTTTGCCGCAGCCCAGGCGGTGCGAACGGAAAGGCGCCGGCGGGCTCACGAGCAGGAGGCTCATGCCATGAACGAACTCGATGAAGTGAATCAGACCAGTTGGGACCGGCTCCGGCCGGCCATAGACGATGCGATGGACGGGCTCAGCGACGCGGACCGGGAGGTGATCTTGCTCCGCTATTTCGAGCACCGTCCGCTCGCCGAAGTCGGCGCGCGATTCTCCGTGAGCCCGGATGCCGCTCGCATGCGGGTGGACCGCGCCCTGGCCAAACTGCAAAAGGCGTTCGCAAAGCGCGGAATCGATTCCACCGCAGCCGTTTTGGCCGCGGCGTTTGTGAGTCAGTCGGGAGTGGCGGCGCCGGCGGGATTGGGCGCGAGCATCGTGGCCGGAATATTCGGGCCGGCGGGCGCCGCAACGCTCGCGACGGCCGGTGTATGGAAAGGGGCGACCGTGGGGATCTGGAAAATCGCCGCCGGCCTTGTGATCGGGGGCCTCGGAGTCGGCGTCGCCTTCTACGAGGCCAAGCATGCGCAAACCTCCGTCCAGTCTTCGGATGCGAGCGCCGCGACAGCCCCTGCGAGCCGGGACGAACCCCGCGCCGCAGCAATCGGCGCGGGATCGGCAGGTGCCTCGGCCGCCTCCGCTCCGACAATCCAAACGGGGGCTGCCCAGACAATCCGACAGGGGATCGCCCAAGAGGCGCCTCGCGTCAGAACGGTCGTGAGGGCCGGCGGCACGCGAATGAGTTTGAACGACATGGTCGGCGAGCTGGACCAACTCGTGGGTCTGACGCCGGACCAAGAGGCGAAAGCGACAGCGATTTTCACCCAGCAAATCCGGGCGATTCGAGCCCTTCCGAACCTCGACGAGCGCCTCGAAAAAGGAACGGGAATCCGCCAGAACGCCCGGGCTCAAATCCGCGAATTGCTGACTCCGGAACAGCAGAAGATTTACGACGCGACCCCGGTGAGACTCGGCGGAGGAAGCCTGCGGGACGCCTTATCCCCAACCGATCGCCTCGACAAAGCAGTCACGCTCACGGATGAGCAGACCCTGCAGGCCGCCACGATATTCCAGCATGAATTCGACGCATTGAACGCCCTGTCCGCAGAGGATCGGCCCAAAGAAGGCCTGAAGATACATCGCTCGGCCCTGATGCAGGTGCGCGCGCTGCTCACGCCCGAGCAACAGCAGAAATTCGACTCGAATCCGAACAGCTTGGAGGATCTCGACGTGAGGGCCTATCTGAGGAGTTTCATCAATTCCTCGGCAGGAATTGCGGCGCGATTGGGAAAGGTCGCGCGGATTCTCCCCGCCGGCAGCACCCTCTTCCTGGGGGACAATTTTACGCCGACGTACATGAGAGGCACACGCCTCTACAAGGTCGACGGCGCCTCGGGCTCGGACACCCTGGCGGCTGGCTGGACAAAAGCCTCCCCTTCCTCTGCCGTGCAGGCGGAGTACATGAAAGGCGTCTACCGTTACAAGGTCGACGGGGCCTCGGGTTCGGACACGCTGACGGTTCGCTGGACAAAAGCCTCCCCCTCCTCCGCCGTGCAGGTGGACAAGATCGAGGGCAGCGGCGGCGAGATCGCTCCGTGAGGGCTTCCGCGCGCTGAAACGCGCCGGGGACGAGGCCCTGCAGGGCGGCTGCCATCCGCCAATAAAGATCCCATCGGGTTCATGAGGAGCAAGATAAGCTCTTTTTGCGAATGGCTCACTTATTTACTTGATATATCAAGTAATTGATCCGATTGTCCGCCTCATGAGCGCTCCCTCTCCCATGCTCGCTTCAAGACGATTTTTGCCGCTGTTTGTCACCCAGTTCATCGGCGCGTTTTGCGACAATGTCTTCAAGAACGCGTTCGTGCTCCTTTGCACGTTCGGTCTGGCCGCCGCAAACGGCTGGAATCCCGCCTGCGCCGTGTATCTCATCGGCGGACTTTTCATCCTCCCGTTTGCCCTGGTCTCGGGCTGGGCCGGCTACGTTTCCGACATCTGGGCGCGCCACACGCTCGTCCGCACACTGAAGACCTTCGAGGCCCTCGTCATGCTCGGCGCGGCGGTCGCCCTCTTCACGAACAGCTTCTACGGCATGTGGGCGGTCATCGTTGCCCTCGGATTCATCTCCGCCCTTTTCGGCCCGCTCAAATACGGCCTTCTGCCGGTCTATCTCGCGGACGAGGAACTCGTGAAGGGAAACGCGTGGTTCGAGGCGGGATCCTTCGTCGCGATCGTCACCGGCATGATGGTCGGCGCCCGGGCGGCCCTGTCCGCGACGGGACGCATCGAAGTCGGGGCCCTGCTTTTCGCCCTCGGGACGATCGGCTGCGTCTGCACCTTCTTTCTTCCCGCGGCACCGGCCTGCGCCGTCCGGGGGATCTCTCCTTGGAACCCGCGTTCGCTCCTGAGCTGCACGGCGGAGTCGATCCGCACGATCCGCCAGGTGCCCGTGCTGTGGCGCAGCATCCTTGGAATCTCCTGGTTTTGGGGCATCGGGGCCGTCCTCCTCTCTTTCCTGCCCACCTACGTGAAGGACTCGCTTCACCAGGACGCCGGCGGAGTCACCCATTATCTCCTTTGCTTTGCGGTCGGGGTCGGCGCGGGATCCTTTCTCGGCCTCGCCCTGACCCGGGGGCGGATTCGCGCGACCTTCGTTCCGCTGGCGGGCATCGCGATCAGTTTCTTCCTATTCCTCTGGGCCGCGGCCGAGGCGCATCGGAGCGCGAGGCTCGACATCCTGCTCGCCGTCATCACCTCCGGGATCGGAACGGCCGGCGGCGTCTATTCGGTCCCTTTGTACGCCCTCCTGCAGCATCGCAGCCCAGCGGACCAGCGCGGACGGGTGATTTCAGCCAACAATATCATGAACGCGGCGTTCATGGTTGCGGGCGCTCTCGGAGCGATGGGCCTCGCCTCGATGGACCCGCGTCCGGCCACGCTCCTTCTCGCGCTCGGCCTTGGAAATCTGGCCGTTGCGATCTACATGATCTGGCTCATTCCAGAGTCGGTGCTGCACACTCTGGCGCGCCTGATCCTGCGGCTCGCTTTTCGGGTGGAAGTGCGCGGACTGGAGCATTTCCCGGAGTCCGGTCCGAGGCTCGTCATCGCCAATCACACGTCCTGGCTCGATGCGGCGCTGCTCGCCGCCTTCCTTCCGGAGCCGCCCGTCTTTGCCGTCCACACCGAGGTCGCCCGTCTGCGCTGGGTGCGGCCGTTCCTCAAGTGGCTCCACACTTACTCAGTGGACCCCGTCCGTCCATTGGCCCTCAAATCGCTATGTGCCTGCGTGGAACGCGGGGAAGTCGTCGCAATCTTCCCGGAAGGAAGGCTGACGACGACGGGAGGCCTGATGAAAATCTACGACGGACCTGGATTCATCGCCGCCAGGACCCGGGCTCAGATCGTCACCGTGCACATCGACGGAGCGCACCTGTCGCTTTTCACGAGGCTGGCCCGCAAGTACCGCCGCCAGATCTTCCCGCGAATCACGATCACGATCAGCCCGCCCCGGGTCATGCCCGAGACGACGGATCGGCGCAACCGGACTCCTTTCATCTACAACCTGCTTTGCGATGCCGCGTTTGCGGCGCAGGTCCCGGACCACTCGCTCTTCCGCGAGCTGCTCGCCTCATCCCGGCGCCACCAGGCCGGCCGTGTCATCTGGCAAGGCAGCGATGGCCGGGGAACCAGCTATGCGCGCATCCTCGGCGGCTCCGCATACCTGGGAACCCGCTTCGCCAGTCGGACGGAGCCGGGCGAAATCGTCGGCATCCTTATGCCGACCAGCGTCGAGGGGGCGCTCGCCTTCTGGGGCCTCCAGTTTGCGCACCGGGTGCCGGCCTGGCTCAATTTTTCGATGGGCCTGCCGGCCTTTGTTTCCACCCTGCGAACGGCGCAGGTCCGCACGGTCGTCACGTCG
>Ga0181529_10008305_pt1 | contig 10141 bp, 9 predicted proteins | sample PEATcosm2014_Bin_36_FD_119763 | JGI IMG/M metagenome (GOLD analysis project Ga0181529, IMG submission 119763) | Peatland microbial communities from MTU Mesocosm Facility, Houghton, MI, USA - PEATcosm2014_Bin10_30_metaG | ecosystem: Environmental > Terrestrial > Soil > Wetlands > Peat | place... | reverse complement strand
TTCATTCTTCTTCAGGAACAAAGCATTGACATCTGGAAGCAAAAGCTGGACTGGATTGCGAAACAGGGAGGCATGGCGCTTCTCAACACACATCCTGATTATATGCAAATGAATGGAATCAATCGGGGAGGATGGCAATATCCAGTCGGTTATTACGAGCAGTTGCTAAAGTATGTGTCTGGTGAATATGCGGGAGAATATTGGCAGGCATTGCCTGGAGAAATGGCAAATTACTGGAAGTCGTCTATGATGCCTAAACAGACCTTGGAGATTGCATGGGACGGCGGCGCGAAAACGCATGTTAAATACCCATGAAACTGCTTGTCAGAAGTTAATTGACACTCAGCCAAATCAAATGAATCATTTATGAAACACTGTGACATTATAATCATCGGCGCGGGGCCATACGGCCTTTCCGCCGCGGTTCACCTACAGACAATCCGAGGGCTTCAGGTGCGCGCCTTTGGAAAGCCGATGACATTTTGGGAAAATAACATGCCCGCAGGCATGTTTCTGCGCTCGCCTTGGAAGGCGTCACACATCGCCGACCCAAAGGGGACGTTGACACTCGATGCGTATGTTGAAGCCTCCGGTGATCGTCTGTCAAAACCCATCCGACTTGATCGTTTCGTTGAATATGGCCGATGGTATCAAAAGCAAGGCGTTCCAGGACTTGATCCGCGCAGCATCAAAAGCATCCAACGAACAACCAACGGTTTTCAAGTGACGGCGGAAGATGGCGAGATGCTGGCTTCGCGCCGGGTTGTTGTTGCCACAGGCATTGCACCATTTGCGTGGCGTCCGCCTGAAGCCGGCGGGTTGCCTGCCGCATTGGTTTCTCATAGTTGCGATCACAACGATTTAACACGGTTTGCGAACAAGCGTGTCCTGGTGATTGGTGCCGGGCAGAGCGCCCTTGAATCCGCCGCCCTGTTGCACGAAGGCGGCGCGAATGTGGAAGTTGCCGTGCGCAATCCCAAGATCCGCTGGTTGAGATTGAGCGGCACGCTATTCCACAAGGGTTTGATGGGACGCATATTGTATTCTCCCAGGGATGTCGGTCCGGCAGGGATGAGCCAGTTGACCGCCAGGCCGGATTATCTTCGCCTGTTTCCCAGAGGCATTCAGAATTGGGTTGGAAGGCGCGCCATCCGTCCTGCCGGTTCGGGGTGGCTGATAGACCGCGTTAAGAACATACCAATAATGACTGGCGTTTTTGTAAAATCCGTTGCGCCCGTTGCCGGTCAGGTTCGCGTGACCATGAGCGATGGCAGCGAGCGTGTGGCGGACCACCTCCTATTTGCAACCGGTTACCGGATTGACATTGCCAAGTATCCTTTTCTGGATCCATTGCTGTTAAACGATATAGAGCGGGTCAACGGCTATCCCCGGCTCAAACCTGGATTGGAATCGTCGGTGCCTGGACTTTACTTTCTCGGGGCGCCGGCCGCCTGGAGCTTTGGTCCCGTGGCCCGATTTGTGTCTGGAACTTATTATTGTGTCCAAGCCCTCACTCGAAGGATTGCGTCCGAAAGCTAACAATGCAACCGAAAGCAATCCTGCAACCGCCGGTTGAAAATGTCAACGAGCCACCGCCCTCAACGCGATTGAACGGTGTGGGTGGAGTCGTGATTGGCGGTGACTACCAAGGGCTTGGCATTGTGCGCAGCCTGGGTCGTCGTGGCTTTCCGGTGTGTATCATTGATGATGAGCATTCGATTTCCCGTTATTCAAGATACGCCACGCACTTTGTCCGCGTGAAAAATTTGCGCGATGAGCAGGAGACACTCAAAGCCGTATTGGACGCAGGCCGGCAACTCAAGCTCCAGGGCTGGATATTATATCCGACCCGGGATGAGACAGTGGCAACCTTTTCCAAACACCGCGGGATTCTGTCCGGATTCTTCCGGGTTCCGACGCCGGGCTGGAATGTCATCGAATGGGCATGGGACAAGCGAAAGACCCATGAACTGGCGCAAAAGCTCGGCATCGGAACAGCGAAGACATGGTTCCCGGATTGCGTGGATGATTTGGAGCGGATCAGCGCAAAATTTCCACTGGTTATCAAGCCGGCCATCAAAGAGCATTTCATTTATGAAACGAGAGTGAAGGCCTGGCGCGCGGACAGCCGCGGCGATCTTGTGAGATTGTTTCAAAAAGCGGCCGTCTTTGTCCCAAAGGGAGAAATCATGATTCAGGATTTGATTCCCGGAGGCAGCGAGCAAATGTTTGGCTATTGCGCATTTTTCAAGAATGGTTCGGCGATGGGGAGCATGGTGACCCAATACAAGCGCCAGCATCCGCCGCAGTTTGGCCGTTCCTGCACGTGTGTTGAAACGGTGGAACATCCGGAGGTCGAGGCGCTCGCGCTCAAGTTTCTCAAGGCGATGGATTACTACGGTCTTGTAGAGTTGGAATTCAAGCTGGATTCGCGCGATGGCCAATACAAACTGTTGGACGTGAATTCACGGACTTGGGGTTACCACGCGCTCGGAGCGACTGCCGGGGTGGATTTCTCGCGGATGCTGTTTGAGGATCAAATCGGGGCAGATGTCCAACCGGCGCGCGCACGGCCCAATGTCACCTGGATCCGTCTTGCGACCGATTTCCCGGTTGGCGTTCTTGCCGTTCTGCGGAGACAAGTAAAACCCTGGGCATATTTGAAATCCGTCACCACCTTTGATATCGAGTCGGTATTCACATTTGAAGATCCATTGCCAAGCGTGATGGAAACGGCGTTTATCCCTTACCTGTTTTATAAGCGGGGATATTGACCCACTGTGATGAGACTTTGAGGCATGCAGATCAACCGCGATTGGAAGATGACATCCATACAATCAGCATCGCAGTCAGGTTGATATGAAAATCCATTGTATGATCCGGCTTATACGTTCCTTGGTTGCCCGGAAAGAACGATGGGGACTGACATCGCGGGGATGGATAACGCTGACGCTGGCCGTCGTGTTGATGGGATGGTGGTTGGTGTTGGACATCCACCCGTTTCTGGCAGTGACCCATCGCGTGCCGGCGCGAATTTTGGTTGTCGAGGGATGGATTCATATTTACGGCGTTGATGCCGCCGTGAAAGAATTCAAAGCAGGCGGTTATGATCAGGTTTTGACCACGGGCGGCCCGGTGGAAGGCATGGGTAATTCCAGTTCCATCTATGACACGGATGCTTATCAAAGCGCCGGCCTCCTGAAGAAAGCCGGCATGCCCGCCGAAGTTGTGACAAGCGTTCCTTCACGTTTTGCGGGACGGGATCGAACCTATAATTGCGCTGTCGCCCTTCGCGAATGGTTTCGTGAAAATGATCCGCAAGTGACCGCCATCAATGTGTTCACGGAAGACGCCCACGCGCGCCGCACCAGGCTGCTCTTTCAGGAGGCGCTGGGGCCGGGCATCAAGGTCGGCATCATTTCCGCCGACAACCCGGATTATGACGCGAAACATTGGTGGCGTTCCAGCGCAGGCGTGCGGGAAGTAATTGACGAGAGCATCGCCTATATTTACGCTGAACTCTTTTTCTGGCCGGCGTCGCAACACCAATGAAAGCCATTCTGAGGTCATGTTATTATTTGCGCGTCAGCCATAAATGGTAATTGAAACGAACACACATCTATGAAAATAGCCATCGTCGGTCTCGGTTACGTCGGCCTGCCTTTGTCACTCCAATTCACCCGCTCGGGCGTCAGTGTTTTGGGGCTGGACATTGATTCGGCCAAGGTCACTTCCCTCAATCAGGGGAGGAGCTACATCAAACACATCGAATCGTCCGCCATCGCCGAAGCGGTGAAGGCCGGCAACTTTGCCGCCACCACGGACTTTGAACGCATCCGGGAAGTGGAGGCCGTAATCATTTGCGTGCCGACGCCGCTGAACAAAAACCGTGAACCGGACATTTCCTACATCATTGACACCGGCTTGTGCATCGCGCCGCATTTGCAAAAGGGCGCGCTGGTGGTCCTCGAATCCACAACCTATCCCGGCACCACGGACGAGGATTTGCGGGCCGTGCTGGAAAGCGGTTCGGGCATGAAGGCGGGCGTGGATTTTCACCTGGCCTTTTCACCTGAACGGGAAGACCCGGGCAACGCGCAGAGCAAGGTGGAAATCATTCCCAAGGTGATTGGCGGCTACACGCCCGCCTGCCTGGAACGGGCCAAGGCGGTCTATGGTCTGGCCATCAAGACGATTGTGCCGGTCTCCTCCTGCCGCGTGGCGGAAGCGACCAAGCTGCTGGAGAACATCTTCCGCAGCGTCAACATCGCGCTGGTGAACGAATTGAAACTCGTCTATGGCGCGATGGGGATTGACGTTTGGGAAGTGATTCAAGCCGCCAAAACCAAGCCGTTCGGGTTCATGGCGTTTTATCCCGGCCCCGGCTTGGGTGGTCATTGCATCCCGATTGATCCCTTTTATCTGACTTGGAAGGCGCGGGAATATTCCCAGAACACACGCTTTATCGAACTGGCGGGCGAAATCAACACGTCCATGCCGATGCACGTGGTGAACCGCGCGGCGGAGGCGCTCAACGCCCGGCGCAAGGCGGTGAACGGCAGCCGGGTGCTGATTGTTGGTCTGGCCTATAAGCCGAACGTGGACGACGAGCGGGAATCACCGAGTTACACGCTGATGAACCTGCTGAAGGAACGCGGCGCGGAACCGGCTTATTATGATCCTTATGTGCCGGTCATCCGCCCGACCCGCGAGCATCCGCACTGGGCGGGCACCTGTTCGGTGGCGTGGAACCGCCATACGCTGGAGAGTTTCGACGCGGTCATCATCGCGACCAATCATCAGGTGGTCAACTATCAGAACCTGGCCGACTGGGCGCCTTGCATCGTGGATACGCGCAATGCCATGGCTGCGGTAAAAACCAAACCCGGTCAGGTTTGGAAGGCGTGAGGAGGCTGATGCTAAATGACCAAATCCCAATGACGAACCGCCATCCCTTTGGCATTTGAGCCTTCGTCATTGTTTCGTCATTTTGGTTTGGTTGTTGGACATTTCCACTTGCACGGAATTTGCAGGAGCCGAAGTGAGGCTCATACTTCAAAATCCGAAACCTGAAATCAGCAGCAGCTCACAACGATTTCCCCAAATTGTGACGCGCCCCTGGGAGCGTTCATTCCATTTTGTCTGATGGTGCTGCTTGAATTTGTGCAACCGGGTGGCGACACCGGCCTGGAGAAATATCCGGTGTGGAAGGCGAGTCATTAAAGTTATGATCCTGTTATTAGGAGCCAGTGGCTATGTCGGCCAGGCTTTTTCCGCCGAACTGCGCCGGCGGAGACTGTCTTTTATTCCGCTGACGCGCCGTGCGATTGATTACACCAGCTTCGAAGTTCTCTTCGATTACATCCGGAAGATGAGGCCGGAGTTTGTGATCAATGCCGCGGGCTACGCGCCCAACCCCAACGTGGACGCCTGCGAATCGGCGCGGGAAGAAGTGTTGTGCGCGAACACGCTGCTTCCCCAAACCGTCGCGCGGGCCTGTCTGATGACCAACACGCCCTGGGGCCACGTTTCCTCGGGCAGCATTTACACGGGCGCCAAGGTCGCGGAGTGGGGGCGGATGCGGGTTGAAAAAGACCTTGCCCGGCCGGAAATGCGGAGACTTTTCGCCGGACAACCGGAAAAGTTTTTCGGATTTTCAGAATGGGATGAGCCTAATTTTTCCTTTCGTCACGGGCCTTGCAATTTTTACAGCGGAACCAAGGCCCTGGCCGAGGAGGCGATCCGGGGCGTTGGCCAGAACTACATCTGGCGGCCCCGGATGTTCTTCAACGAGTGTGACGAACCCCGGAACCTGCTCGCGAAACTCCAGCACTACGAACGGGTGTATGACAACGTGAATTCGATCACGCACCTGGACGACTTTGTGCGGGCCTGCCTCGAACTTTGGGAGCGGCAGGCGCCGTTCGGGATTTACAACGTGGCGAATCCCGGCGCGGTCACGACGCGCCGGATCGTCGAAATGATCCAGCAAATCCTCAACCCCGCCCGGCGCTTCGAGTTCTGGGAAAATGACGAGGAATTTTACCGTTGCCAGGCAAAAGCGCCGCGTTCCAGTTGCATTCTGGACGTTTCGAAGCTTCTCTCCCGAGGAGTGAGAATGCGCTCCGTGGAGGAAGCGCTGGAAAGCAGCCTGGGGCGGTGGCATACGGCGGCGCCGTCCGCGAAGTTTGCCATGGCGGGAGTCCATTGAACAACCGCCGCATATTGCGGAAGACACCGGCGCGGCTGCTTTATTTTGCAAAATCAAGATCGTTCTCTGGCGAACAAATGCCTTGCCCCTTGTGGCCATCTCTGCAACAACATCCTCCGCTTGGCGACAGTGAATATGCTAAATCGAAGACCTTTTATTTGGGACACCGTTGGAATGGCGTTGCCATCCCGCCGGTGCGGTGCGGCGGTGCTGTGTTTCCTGATGCCCATCGGCACGGCGCTGGCGCAGGGTGTCATTTCCTCGCCTCCGCAGACGCCGGTGATTCCGCCCTCGGTGCAGGCGCAACAGAACAATAATCCGATGCAGGTGTTCGCCGCTCCGGAAGCCACTTCTTCGACGCCGCTGCAATTCGGCCCGGTCGCCGTGCGTCCTCATGTGGATTACCAATTCAGCTATGGCGATGGGATTCAATCGTCACCGGGACAGCAACAGAAATCAATCGTTCAACAGGTTGCGCCGGGAGTCTTGTTCAATCTGGGCGATCACTGGGCTTTGGATTACACGCCGATCCTGTATTTTTATTCCAGCAGCAGCTTCCAAAACACGGTGGACCAATCGGTGCAATTGAGCTGGGGAACGGCCTATCGCGACTGGTTTTTCAGCGGTTCGCAAGGCTACACCTCCTCATCCAATCCGAACATCCAGACAGCCGCTCAAACGGACCTGCAGACATATTCAACGGCGCTCAATGCCTCGTATCAATTCAACGACAAGATGTCGCTGGACATGGGGTTCAACCAGAATTTCAACTACGTCGGGAACGGGACCATCACGACCAATTATCTTCAAAGCCTCGCGAACTCCAAGATGTGGTCAACGATGGACTGGCTGAATTATCAATTCTGGCCCAGGTTCAACGCCGGGCTTGGCGTCGGCGGTGGTTACACCGTCCAAAGCGGCAGCCCGGATTCGGTGAACGAGCAATATCAAGCCCGGGTCAACTGGCGGGCGACGGACAAAATCAGCTTCCAATTGGGCGGCGGCGTGCAGGACCAGCAGTATTTGAGCGGCGGCGCGGGCGGCTTGGTGACCCCCATATTTTCCGCCACCATCCAATACCAGCCCTTTGAACAGACCATGTTGAGTGTCACCGCCAGCCGCACCGTGGCCCCGGCTTCTTTTCAAAATCAAACAGCCGAAAACACAGGGATCACGGGTGATTTGAACCAGCGCCTGCTGGGAAAGTTGTATCTGGATTTGTCCGGGGGCTATAACAAAACCAAGTATCTCGCCTCGGCGTCCGGACTCTCCACCAGCCGCAATGATGATGTGTATTCCTTCAACGCCCGGCTGTCATGTCACCTGCTCAAGCGGGGAACTGTCGCGGTGTTTTATTCGTATAGTGACAATTCTTCCAGCCAGTCCGGGTTCACATCGGGCCCCGGCTTCGGCTACACGAGCACCCAGGTGGGATTGGAAATTGGATACCGGTATTGAGACCCGGCGCGGAGTTGGAAAAGGACAAATATTTTCCCGCGATTGCGGCGCTCTTGCATTTAAGCCGGGTTTTTTTGACCGGCATCAAACCAGACAAAACAGGGAACACACGGCAACATCATCCAACAGCACTCCATGACACAACCAAGAATCCAATTTGTTGACCTGATCCGTCAATATCAGAACCACAAACCCGAACTGGACGCCGCCATGTTGCGCGCGGTGGGCCGCGGCGATTTCATCCTCGGCGAAGATATGCGCGAATTCGAGAAGGAATTCGCCGCGTTCAATCAGGTTCCGTTCTGCATTGGCGTGGCGGATGGCACGGACGCGCTGCATCTGGCCCTGCTCGCCCTCGGTGTTGGTCCGGGCGATGAAGTGATTGTCCCGGCCAACACCTTCATTGCGAGTGTGCTGGCCATCTCCTATGCCGGGGCGCGCCCCGTCCTCGTTGATTGCGAGCCGGACTATTCAACCATTGACGTGAAGGCGGTGGAACACGCGCTCACGCCGCGAACAAAAGCCATCATGCCGGTGCATCTTTACGGCCATCCGGCGGACATGGATCCGCTGCTGCAAATGGCCCGGGACCGGAAGCTGTTCATAGTCGAAGACGCCGCCCAGGCGCACGGCGCAACTTACAAAGGGCGGCCATGCGGCACCATGGGCGACATGGGCTGCTTTAGTTTTTACCCCGGAAAGAACCTGGGAGCCTTCGGTGACGGCGGCGCAATTATCACGCGCAACCCCGCGTTGGCGGAAAAGGCCCTGTTGTTGCGCAACTACGGACAGAAGGTGAAATACGCCCATTCGATGAAAGGGTTCAACTCCCGCCTGGACACGGTGCAGGCCGCCGTCCTGCGCGTAAAACTGAAGCATCTCGCGCAATGGAACGAACAGCGCCGCGTGGCGGCGGCCCGTTACGGCCAGTTGCTGGCAGGGACCAAACTCGAGCTGCCCAGGATTGCGCCGTGGGCCAGTCCTGTCTGGCATCTCTACGTGGTGCAAAGCGGCGACCGCGCGGGGCTGCAACAGGCGCTTGACGCGGCGAACATTTCGCACGGCATCCACTATCCGGTTCCGGTGCATCTCCAAAAGGCTTACGAGGATCTTGGACACAAGCCCGGCAGTTTCCCCGTGACCGAATCACTCGCCTCGCGCATCTTGTCGCTCCCGATCTTTCCGGAGATCACGGAGGAAGAATTGCAACTCGTGGCCGTCGTTTGCAAGGGTGCGCTGTGAGGGAAAAAGCATCCGGGTTTTCTGTCATTGAAACGACCAGGTGCGCCGCGCCGGAATGATTGCGCGAGTTGGCGGCGCAATTCCTCCAGGATTCCCTGCGCGGCTTGAGTTTAATGCGGAAGGTAAAACGTCCGGTAAAACGATTCTGAAGACCCGGCAGTGCTCGTGTTGGTGAAAATGAAGGGTGACGTGTTGGTCTGCACGGAAACCCAGTTTACCAGGTTCGTCGAGGATTGGACGACATATTGGTAGCCGGAAACTCCCGAAACGCTGAAGCTGAACCGGCTGGCGGATCCCGGCAGTGTAGCGAGCTTGGCGGCAGCCGACGGCACTGAATAAACAACCTCGTTCGAAAAAGGGCTGTCATCGCCCAAGCCGTCACAGGAAACGGCGGCAAAATAATAAACCGCCCCATCCGCCAGCCCGGAGATGGTCGTCGTGTTGGTCTTGCCAATCGTGACGAAACTGCTGTAATTATGACTCGCCAGCCCGGAATAGATCCGGTAGCCCACGGCATTGCTGCTGATGCTGGGTGTCCAGGAAAGCACAACGCCTTGAGTGGCCAGAACACGCGGCTGGAACAAACAGAACAGCGTGCCGCACAAAATCAATTCAACGACGATATGCTTCGACAGACAACTAACAGCATTATCCATAACTGCATACAACTAACTTCCAGTGATGGAAATTTGCTCTCCAGATATTGCGATTCTATCAACTTCTTTTGCGAATATACATTTCAAAAAAAGTTCATATTATGGCAATTGCGGTGGTGTCCGGGCTTTGCAAGAAACCACCGGTTCTTTTGGGCTTGGTGGCAGAAGACCGGGGCCAGCTACATACCGCTGATGGCGAGGCCGCCGGGGTGAATCAGAACGCGCTCGTTGGCGCAATCATCGGAGGATCAGACAGCCTGACCGTCGGGCTGGTCGGTGTCAGCTACGTCACGCCGGCCTTTATTGAGGTTGTGCAGATGAAACAGCAGGTTTTCACTGCTGCCAACCGCTGCCGTTTTATCTCGACGGAAAACCTGTGTGCAGCCTGGTGCGAGCACACCTTCCCGCTGACGTTTTCGTTGACAGTGACCCCAAAACCATGCAGAAAGCCCCAAATTCCAAGCATTTGAACTGGAGGCGAGGGTCGGAATCGGACGCGTCTCGCCTTCCACAAGCCACTCGAAATCAACTGCCTATGGCATCGCTGATGTCCTGAATATAAGGCCGTTACGTT
>Ga0181529_10008304_pt1 | contig 10143 bp, 9 predicted proteins | sample PEATcosm2014_Bin_36_FD_119763 | JGI IMG/M metagenome (GOLD analysis project Ga0181529, IMG submission 119763) | Peatland microbial communities from MTU Mesocosm Facility, Houghton, MI, USA - PEATcosm2014_Bin10_30_metaG | ecosystem: Environmental > Terrestrial > Soil > Wetlands > Peat | place... | reverse complement strand
CATGTGCGTCACCTATTGGTCGGACAAGGTGCGCGAGGACATGGCCAAGGTCGTCGACCGCGGCGTGACGACCTTCAAGCACTTCATGGCCTACAAGGGCTCGCTGATGGTCAACGACGAGGAATTGTTCGCCTCGTTCAGCCGCTGCGCCGAGATTGGCGCGCTGCCGCTCGTCCACGCCGAAAACGGCGAACTCGTCGCGGCGCTGCAGAAGCACTATCTCGCCAAGGGCGTCACCGGGCCGGAAGGCCACGCGCTGTCGCGGCCGCCCGAAGTCGAAGGCGAGGCGACCAACCGGGCCATCATTCTGGCCGACCAAGCGGGCGTGCCGCTCTACGTCGTCCACACCTCCTGCATCGCCGCGCATGAAGCGATCGCCCGCGCGCGTTCGCTCGGCATGCGCGTCTTCGGCGAGCCGCTGATCCAGCATCTGGTGCTCGACGAAAGCGAGTATTTCAGCAAGGACTGGGCGCACGCGGCGCGTCGCGTCATGTCGCCGCCGTTCCGCGACAAGCGCAACCAGGACAACTTGTGGAACGGCCTGCGCGCCGGCTCGCTGCAAGTGGTGGCGACCGACCACTGTTCGTTCACCACGCGTCAGAAGGAGCTCGGCCGCGGCGACTTCACCAAGATCCCCAACGGCACCGGGGGCCTTGAAGACCGCATGCCGGTGCTGTGGACCTTTGGCGTCGGCACAGGCCGGTTGACGATGAACGAATTCGTCGCCGTCACTTCGACCAACATCGCTCGCATTCTCAACATGTATCCGCGCAAGGGCGCGATCCTGCCCGGCGCCGACGCCGACGTCGTCGTTTGGGACCCCGAAGCCAAGAAGACGATCTCTTCCGACAAGCAGGTCTCGGTGATCGACTACAACGTGTTCGAGGGGATCAAGGTGCAGGGTCTGCCGCGCTTCACGCTGTCGCGCGGCGAGGTCGTCGCCATCGAGGGCAAGGTCGCCGGCGAGCCCGGACGCGGTCGCTTCGTCAAACGCGATCCGTTCGTCGCTGAGGCGCGCGCGTTGACCCGTTACAAGGAGACGTTCACCGCGCGAGGGGTCGCCCGTTGACGCTGACGCAGACGCCCCACGCCGAAACGACGATCGAGGCCCTGCATCACGTCATCGACATCGCCGATCTGTCGTTACGTTTCGAGACGCGCGACGGGGCGGTGCAGGCGCTCAGCAACATTGACCTGAAGGTCGAGCGCGGCGAGTTCGTTTCGTTCATCGGCCCGTCAGGGTGCGGCAAGACGACCTTGCTGCGTACGATCGCCGACCTCGAGACGCCGACCGGCGGCACGCTCAAGGTCAACGGCATGAGCGCGCACGAGGCGCGGGCGAACCGCGCCTACGGCTACGTATTCCAGGCGCCGGCGCTCTATCCGTGGCGGACGGTGGCGGACAATGTCGCCCTGCCGCTTGAGATCATGGGTTACCCCAAGTTCGAGCGCGATCAGCGTGTCGCCGAGGGGCTCGAACTCGTCAATCTCTCTGGATTCGGCAAGAAATATCCTTGGCAATTGTCGGGCGGCATGCAGCAGCGCGCCTCGATCGCGCGCGCGCTGTCGTTCGATCCCGAGCTGCTGTTGATGGACGAGCCGTTCGGCGCGCTCGACGAAATCGTCCGCGACATGCTCAACCAGCAATTGCTGCGGCTATGGGACAAGACGCGCAAGACCGTCCTTTTCGTCACCCACTCGATTCCCGAGGCGGTGTTCCTGTCGACGCGAATCGTCGTCATGTCGCCGCGACCGGGACGAATCTATGACGTCATCGAGACCGGGTTTCCGCGCGAGCGGCCGCTCGACATCCGCGAGACGCCGGAATTTCTCGAAGTCGCCAATCGCGTGCGGCACGGGCTACGGGCGGGCCATTCCTATGATGACTGAGGCGAACGAACGAGCCGGGCCTCGTTTGGCCGTATGGCGGGCGCGGCGATGAAAAATGTCCTGCCTGTGACGATCGTCCTCGTGGCGCTGTTTGCGCTATGGTACGCCGCGGCGGCGCTGATGAACGCTTCGCTGCAGGAAGACGCGTTCGCCAACGCCGGCGACACGAGCTACACGACCGGCGAACTCGTCGCGGCTTCGCTCGAAATGGAGCGGCCGAAGCTGCCGGCGCCGCACCAGATCGCCGCCGAACTCTACAAACTGGTGATCGAGACGCCGCCGACGTCGAAGCGCGGCCTCGTCTATCATGCGGCGATCACCCTCGAAGAGACCCTGATCGGCTTCCTGTTCGGCGCGGCGTTCGGCATCGGACTGGCGGTGATGATCCAATCGACGCGCATCCTAGAGCGCTCGATGATGCCGTGGATTGTCGCCTCGCAGACCGTTCCGATCATCGCGCTGGCGCCGATGATCGTCGTCATCCTCAACCAGTTCGACATCACCGGACTCGCGCCCAAAGCGGTGATCGCCGCCTACCTGTCGTTCTTTCCCATCACAGTCGGCATGGTCAAAGGGTTCCGATCGCCCGATCCGCTGCAGATCGACCTGATGCGCACCTATTCGGCGACGCAGAGCCAGACGTTCGTCAAGCTGCGCGCGCCGGCGAGCGCGCCGTTCTTCTTCGCTTCGATGCAGATCGGCGCCGCGGCGGCGCTGGTCGGCGCGGTGGTCGCCGAAGTGACCAAGAGCGAGGACGGCGGTCTCGGCGCGCGGTTGCTCGCCGGCTCCTACTACGGTCAGACGGTGCAGATCTGGGCGGCGCTGTTCGCCGCCACGGCGCTGTCGGCGGCGCTGGTCGGCCTGATCGCGCTCGCCGGCCGCATCGTCCTGCATCGCATGGCGTTCAGCCGATGAACGCGCGCGCCGCCGATCTCGCCCCGCCGATCCTGTTTGGCCTTGCCGTCCTGGCGATCTGGGAGGTTGGCGTCAAGCTGCTCGGCGTGCCGGCGATCATCCTGCCGGCCCCCTCGGCGATCCTGCTGCGGCTGGTTTCGTCGACGCCGACGCTGGCGGCCGACTTCCTGCAGACGATCCGCGGCGTGCTCGCCGGCTATGCGATTGGATGTGGCGCGGGATTGGCGGTCGCGATTCTCGTCGACCGCTCGCCGTTCCTGCAGCGCGGGCTGCTGCCGCTCGGCAATTTCGTCTCAGCGCTGCCGATCGTCGGCGTCGCGCCGATTATGGTGATGTGGTTCGGCTTCGACTGGCAGTCGAAAGCGGCGGTGGTCGTAGTGATGACGTTCTTCCCGATGCTGGTCAGCGCCACCGTCGGCCTCGCCGGCGCCGGGCCGATGGAGCGCGACCTGATGATGACCTACGCGGCCGACTATTCGCAGACGTTGCGCCTGTTGCGTCTGCCCGCCGCCGCTCCGTTCATCTTCAACGCGCTGAAGATCAATACGACGTTGGCGATGATCGGCGCGATCGTCGCCGAGTTCTTCGGCACGCCGACGGTCGGCATGGGGTTCCGCATTTCGACCGAAGTCGGGCATCTGAGCATCGACATGGTGTGGGCGACGATTGTCGTCGCCGCGGCGGCCGGGTCAGCGTTCTACGGCTTGGTGACGCTTATCGAGCGGCGCGTGACCTTTTGGCATGCGTCCTACCGCATGCGCGAGAATTGAGCGGCCCAGCTCAAGGCGCCGTCCGGCCTCATCGGCGGCGCGCAGGCAGGAGTGGAGGTGAAGCGATGAAGAAGTCTCTGTTCACGATCGTTAGCGCCGCGGCGATCGTCGCGGCCGGCGCAGCGCACAGCGCCGACAAGGTGACGTTGCAGCTCAAGTGGGTCACCCAGGCGCAGTTCGCCGGCTATTACGTGGCCAAGGACAAGGGTTACTACAAGGACGAGAACCTCGACGTGACGATCAAGCCCGGTGGGCCGGACGTTGCGCCGGAGCAGGTGATCGCCGGCGGCGGGGCCGACGTTGTCGTCGACTGGATGCCGGCCGCGCTCGCCGCGCGCGAGAAAGGCGCGGCGATGGTCAACATCGCCCAGCCGTTCAAGCACTCCGGCCTCGAGCTGACCTGCCGCGCCGACACCGGCATCAAGACCCCGGCCGACCTCAAGAACCGCACGCTCGGCGTGTGGTTCTATGGCAACGAGTATCCGTTCCTCAACTGGATGGGCAAGCTCGGCTACAAGACCGACGGCTCGGCGGGCGGCGTCAAGGTGCTCAAGCAGGGCTTCAACGTCGATCCGCTGTTGCAGAAGCAGGCCGACTGCATCTCGACCATGACCTACAACGAGTACTGGCAGGTCATCGACGCCGGTTACAAGCCGGAGCAGCTCGTCGTCTTCAAGTACGAGGACCAGGGCGTCGCGACGCTCGAGGACGGCCTCTATGCGATGGAGGACAAGCTCAAGGATCCGGCCTTCGTCGACAAGATGGCGCGCTTCGTCAAGGCGTCGATGAAGGGTTGGGCGTGGGCGCGCGAAAACTCCGACGCGGCCGCCAAGATCGTGCTCGACAACGACGCCACCGGCGCCCAGACCGAACACCACCAGAAGCAGATGATGAGCGAGATCAACAAGCTCACCGAAGGCTCGGACGGCCGGCTCGACAAGGCCGACTACGAGCGCACGGTCAAGACGCTGCTCACCGGCGGCTCCGATCCGGTCATCACCAAGGAACCGGTCGGCGCCTACACCACCGCCGTCACCGACAAGGCGCTCGCCAAGTAAGAGCGACGCCTAAGATTCGACGAAAATGCGCGGCGCCCCACATGGGCGTCGCGTCATATTCACGGTCCGCGCGCCTTATGTCGCGCCAGCGCCTCATCTTTGTCGCGATCAGTCCGTAAGGATTGCTCTCGGGAGAACGACAGGAGGCGCCATTGACCGCTCTGCGAGAAATCGTCCGCACCTGCTCCAATGTGCATGTCGCGCGCGCCGCGCTGGCGTCGATCGGCGGCGAATTCGCCGCTCGATTCGCCGCCGACGCTTCGCGCCGCGACCTGTCGAGCGGCGTGCTCGCCGCGCGCATCGTGCGCGCTTTCGCGAATCACGCCCCCGCCGACGAGCAACGGACGGTCGAGGCGGTCACACGCGGCGCCGATCAGCCTGTCCTCGTCGGTCTGCGGTACATTCTCGCCCGCGGCCTCGGCGCCGGGCGGGCCGCCGGCCCCGAATCGGCTGAGGACTTGCCGCCCGCCTGGGCGATTTGCGCCGCGCGCGACGCGGTCTGGCGCGACTAGTCTGTCGCCGCCCTAATCGTCCGCGCCACCAGCCTGAGGCGACCTCGCGTTTGCGAGGGCTTCGAAGGGCGAAGAGGCGCCGCGGCGTTGCGACGCTTGTCGTCGCCGGCGAATTCCGCGACAGTCGGACGATGATCGCGATCGGCGTGGATTGCGGCACGTCCGGCCTCAAGGCCGTGCTGGCGGAAGCGGGAGGAGGGCTGATCGCCGCAGCGACGCGCGCGTACCGCCCCGATCATCCGCGACCTTTGTGGTCCGAGCAGGACCCGGAAGTCTGGGTCGCGGCGATGCTCGCGGCGCTCGGCGAACTCAGGAGCGCCGCGCCCGACGCCTTCGCCGCGACCGAGGCGATCGGCTTTTCCGGCCAGATGCACGGCGCGGTGCTGATCGGCCGCGCCGGCAAGCCGCTGAGGCCGGCGATCCTTCACAACGACACGCGCGCCTATCGCGAGGCGGCCGAACTATGGGAGCGCCATCGTCCGCTCGCCGACGTCGTCGGCGTCAAGCCGATGGCGGGGTTCGTCGCGCCGAAGCTGATCTGGTTGGCGCGCCATGAGCCGGCGGTCTTTGCGGCGATCGCCCACGTCGTTCAACCCAAAGACTATCTGCGCTTCCGTCTGACCGGCGAGATCGGCTCCGACATGAGCGATGCGGCGGGAACGTGGTGGCTCGACGAGCAGGCGCGCGCCTGGTCGATCGAGGCGCTGGTGGCGAGCGGCGTCGACCCCGCTTGTGCGCCGCGATTGGTCGAGGGCAGCGACGCCGTCGGCAGGCTGCGGCCGGCGATCGCCGAGGCTCTCGGTCTGCCGCAAAGGGTGATCGTCGCGGCGGGCGGCGGCGACGCCGCGGTCGGCGCGATTGGGATCGGCGCGACGCGACCGGGCGACGCGTTCATCTCGCTGGGCACCGCCTCGCAGATGATCGTGGTTTCCGACGTCTATCGCGCTGCGCCGGAAATGCTCGTCCACAGCTTCGCCCACGCGCTGCCGCATCGCTGGTACCGCATGGCGGCGATGCTCAACGGCGCGACCGCGCTCGCCTTTGTCGCCCGCCTCGCTGGCACGGACGCGGCGACGCTCGAGCGCGAGGCGGCGGAAGGCTATCGCGGTCCGGGCGAAACGATCTTCCTGCCGTATCTTTCCGGCGAACGGACGCCGCACGACGACCCGCACGCGCGCGGCGTCGTCTTCGGCCTCGGCGAAGCCGCGACGCGGGTCGATCTGGCGCGCGCGGCGATGGAAGGGGTCGCGTTGACGCTGGCCGAGGCGCGCGCCTGTCTCGCCGCGACCGGCGACGCGCCGCAAGGGTTCGACTTGATCGGCGGCGGCGCGCGCAGCGCCCTGTGGACGCGCATGATCGCGGCGGCGGTCGGCGCGCCGATCACGCGCCGCAACGGCGGCGAAGTCGGGCCCGCGTTCGGCGCGGCGCGGCTGGCGGTTCTGGCGGCGACCGGCGCGGCGCCGGAGACGGTCTGCTCTGCCGCGCCGATCGCCGACGTAACTGAGCCCGAGCCGTGCCTCGTCGACGCCTTCGCCGCCGCGCACGAACGTTTCGCGCGGCTCTATCGCGTCCTGCGGCCGGAATTCGCCGCCGTGGCGGATCAGCGCGCCGTCGACGCGGGCTGAACCGCGAGGCCGGCGACGTTGACCGCGTGTTCGGCGATCATCCGCTCCTCGTTGGTCTTGACCACGAGGGCGACGGTCTTTGAATCCGCGGCCGTGATGCTCTGTGCGTTGGCCGCGTTCGCCGCCTTGTCGAGGCGGACGCCGAGCCACTCCATGCCGGTCAGCACCTCGGCGCGCGTGCGTGGCGAGTTCTCGCCGATGCCGCCGGTGAAGACGATCGCGTCGAGGCCGTCGAGCGCCGCCGCCAGGCTGCCGATTTCGCGGCGGATGCGATAGACGAAATAGTCGATCGCCTCTTTCGCCGACGGGCTGTCCGACGCCTCGAGCGCGCGCATGTCCTGCGACAGACCGGACATGCCTTTGAGCCCCGCATTGTGGTGGATGAGGTCGGAGACCGCCTGCACGCTCATGCCCTTCACCTTCATCAGGTAGAACAGCACGCCGGGATCGATCTGGCCGGAGCGGGTGCCCATCGGCACGCCGTCGAGCGGAGTCATGCCCATGGTCGTCGCCGCCGCGCGGCCGTTGTGGATCGCGCACAGCGACGAGCCGTTGCCGAGATGGGCGACGACGATCCGGCCGTCGGCGATCTCCGGCGCGACCGTTTTCAGCCGTCGCGCGATATATTCGTAGGACAAGCCGTGGAAGCCGTAGCGGCGCACGCCGTCGTCGTAATAGGAGCGCGGCAGTCCGTAGACGTCGGCGACGAACGGCTGAGCGCGGTGGAAGGCGGTGTCGAAGCAGGCGACCTGCGGCGTCTCAGGGAACGCTTCGATCGCCGCCTCGATGCCGAGGATGTTGAAAGGCTCGTGCAGCTCGCCGAGGGGGATGACGGTGCGCAGGGTGGCGATCAACGCGTCGTCGACGCGCGCCGGCTTGGAGAGGTCGCGACCGCCGTGCAGGACGCGGTGGCCGACCGCGACCACGTTGCCGTCGAGCTTCTCGTCGCTGAGCCAGAGCAGGATCGCTTTCATCGCGGCGCGGTGGTCGGCGGCGCCCTTGCCCGGATCGAGCTTGAACTGCGTTTTCGCGCCCGACGTGCGCTTGGCGGTGAACGTCGCGCTGGCGCCAAGTCCTTCGACTTGGCCCCTCGCCAGTTCGTCGAAACCGCCGCCCTCGTAAGCGAAGATGGCGAACTTCACCGACGAAGAGCCGGCGTTGAGGGTGAGAACCACTTGACCCATATTTTCACTCCGCGACCGCGACGGCGTCGCCGCCGAAGCTTTGTTGCTGGTTGGTTAGAACGCGCCGGCGGTCGCCGGCGCGTCGAAGGCGGCGACCGTCATCTACGCGCGCCGAAAATAGCGCTGCCGACGCGCACTTCCGTCGCGCCGAGCGGCACGGCGAGCGGCCAATCGCCGCTCATGCCCATCGACAACTGGTTGATCCCGTTGCGCTCGGCAATGACCTTGAGCAATGCAAAATGCGGTGAGGCGGGCTCGCCGGCCGGCGGCACGCACATCAAGCCCTCGATCGCCAGACCGTGGACGTCGCGGCAGCGGGCGAGAAAAGCGTCGGCCTCGCGTGGGGCGATCCCGGCTTTCTGCGGCTCGGCGCCGGTGTTGACCTCGACGAACAGGCGCGGCCGTTTGCCCGCCTTGGCCATCGCCGCAGCGAGCGCCTGGGCGATTTTGTCGCGGTCGACGGTCTCGATGACGTCGAACAGCTCGACCGCCTCGCCCGCCTTGTTGCTCTGCAACGGGCCGATCAGGTGCAATTCGAGGGTCTTGCCCAGTTCGGCGGCGCGGGCGCGCAAAACCGGCCATTTGCCCTTGGCCTCCTGGACCCGGTTCTCGCCGAAGGTCGTCTGGCCGCCGATGGCGATGGTCGGCCAGACTTCGTCGGCCGAATAGGTCTTGGACACGGCGACCAGCGTGACGGCGGCGGGATCGCGATCGCAGTCGCGCGCTCGCGTGGCGATCGCCGCGCGCAATGCCGCCAGCCGTGGCGCCGCGCCGAGCGGATCGGCGACTTCGCCTACGTTCATGAACCTGACCCCTCACGCTTGACGCCGTTTGGCCCTTCCCCTATAGACCGCCGACCTGAGACGCCAGGGTCGGAAGGGCGGCGCCTACGCTTTCGTTTGCGAAGCGCGGCAGACCGCGGAATCGCCTGGGGTTTTCTACCCAGTTTTGATCAAGGGAAGTTGCGCTATGTCACGCCGTTGCGAGCTGACGGGGATCGCCGTCCAGACCGGCAACAAGGTCAGCCATTCCAATCACAGGACGCGCACGCGCTTTCTGCCGAACCTGTGCCGGGTGACCTTGATTTCCGACACCCTCGGCCGCGCGGTGCGACTGCGCGTCGCAGCCGCCGCCCTGCGCACGGTCGAGCACCGCGGCGGCCTCGACAATTTCCTGCTGAAGGCCCGCGATGGCGAGCTCTCGTCGAGCGCCGTGACGCTCAAGCGCGAAATCGTCAAGAAGCAGGCGGAAGCCGAGGCTGCGGCCGAGCCCAAGGCGGCCTGAGCCTTTTCTCAGCGATTGCTAAGCTGTTCTGACCCCCTCGGCCCCTCGGCCAAGGGGGGTTTCGCGTTTGCGGCGATAGCCGGCGTTTGTAGACGCGCTCGCCGAGCGCGTCTGGCGCGTCAGCGCCGTTCGTTCGCGCCACGCCTCACGAGCGCGGCCATCAGCCGCGCCTACAAGTGCGCCGGCATCCGCGGCCTGTAGACGCGCGCGTCCGGCGCGTCGGCGCCTATTCACGCCGCGAGGTCGCTTCTGCGCAAGCGAATCGACTAAACTCGGTCCGGGGCGGCTGCGACAGGACCGATGAACGCGTCATTCGACCTTGGCATCTATAAAGAAGCGCTGCTGTTCCTTGTCACCGCGGGGGTGGTGGCGCCGCTATTCGTGCGCCTGCGCATCAGCCGGGTGCTCGGCTACCTGCTCGCCGGCGTCGCCCTCGGCCCGTTCGGCCTCGGCAAACTCGCCGAGCGGACGCCGGCCCTCGCCGCGCTGGCGCTGACCAACGTTGAGGCGATCGGCCAGGTCGCCCAATTCGGCGTCGTCGTGCTGCTGTTCACTATCGGCCTCGGACTGCCGCTCGAGCGCGTCAAGCGCTTGCGCCGAATGGTGTTCGAATTTGGCCTCGGCCAAATGGTCGCCTGCGCGCTACCCATAGGACTCGTCGCCTACGCCCTCGGCCGCACGCCGTCGGCCGCGACGACGATCGGCGCCGCGTTGGCGATGTCGTCGACCGCGATCGTCATTCCCGTGCTCGCCGAGCGCAAACGGCTCGCCGCGCCGGTCGGACGGATGACCTTCGCCGCGCTGCTGCTGCAGGACCTCGCCGTCGCGCCGCTGCTGGTGCTGGTGACGATGCTGTCGGGCGGCGGCCAAAGCGGGAACCTCGCGCTCAGCATCGCGATCGCGCT
>Ga0181529_10008302_pt1 | contig 10144 bp, 5 predicted proteins | sample PEATcosm2014_Bin_36_FD_119763 | JGI IMG/M metagenome (GOLD analysis project Ga0181529, IMG submission 119763) | Peatland microbial communities from MTU Mesocosm Facility, Houghton, MI, USA - PEATcosm2014_Bin10_30_metaG | ecosystem: Environmental > Terrestrial > Soil > Wetlands > Peat | place... | reverse complement strand
TCCTTGCCTTGCGCCACCCGCTGGCGATCCAATGCGCCCGTGACGGTAGGCGGAACCGCAATGCGCCTATCGCGCCCGCTCTTGGTGCCCTTGAAGATCAGAGATTCTCCCACTTGGCACAGTGAACGGCTGATATAGGCCTCATCGCCGACGATGTCTGACCATCGCAGCGCCAGCGCCTCCCCACGGCGAATACCCAATCCGGCCTCGACGGCCAGAAATTCCGCAAGCCACCCTGACGCAGCCTCAATCAGTAGATGCACCTGGTCCGGTGAAAGGGCGACTCCCACCCGTTTCGGGCCGCCCGGTGGCTTCGACGCGGTCACCGGGTTGGTAGAATCAACCCATACAGGAGGGCCCACCCACAGGCGCTGGAAACAACTCCGGCAATATTCCTGACGGTCTTCGCCGATAACGGGCGCGCGGCTCCGGTCTTTCGGTGGTGCCCGCCGGGCGCCGCCGCGCTGTCCATCACAGTGGGCGCGACCACCCAGGCGGGGGTTACCATCGCAGTGAAGTAGCGCGTGCCGGCCTCCGCCATTACGACCTAAAATGATCTTTGACAATAAACATCATGTTGTTTATGATTAGATCATGAAGGTACGGGACATCATGACGCGGATCGAAAAAGACGGTTGGGTCATGCTGCCCCGCACGGGCACCAGCCACATGCAGTACAAGCATGAAACCAAGCCGGGCCGCGTGACCATCGCCGGCCACCGCAACGATGATGTTGACCCGAAGACCCTGAAGAGCATACTGATACAGGCGGGACTAAAATAATGAGCATGAAGTACGTCGCAATCTACGCCAAAACGAACACCGGGTACAGCGCCCACGTTCCGGACCTCCCCGGCTGCATCGCCACCGGGCGAACGCTACCTCTGACCAAGCGGCGGATGCAGGAGGCGGTAGCGCTGCACTTGCGCGGAATGCGGGAAGACGGAGACCCAATCCCGCGACCTAGCATCTTGGCAGATACAGTGGAAGCCGCATAGAGCGGGAGGGCCACCGAACAATGCGCCCATGGTCCAACTCCATCGACCCCGCCACAATCCCCGAGGATATTCTCAGGAGCGAATGGGCACGGCGTAATTCTGGCAAGCGGAAGACGTTCGGAGCCGGTCCCGGCCGGCCGCGCATAGCTCCGCGGTGCGCTTGCGGCACCATGACGCTTTCCCGCGCGAAAAAGCGAAAGCATTTGTGCGGTGCGCCGCCACCTGCTAGCGACTGAAGACACGAGACATTTCCAGGGGTGGAACCAAGGTGGAACGGTTTCCGAAAACTCTCGCTTTCCGCCAATTCCCTATGGGAGCGCTACCTATATTTGGCACTCTCTCGGACACCGGCGGATAGCGTTCTCCGGGTTCGATTCCCGTTAGCGCTACCAAGTTTTCTATCACTTTCTGGCTGGGGCCACAAAGCAAAGCATTAAACCCGTTATCGCTTTCAATCAGTTCAAGGGTTTGCGTGCTCTATCTGAGGCCTGCGGCCACAGATTTCGGCAGCGCATGAACAGTGACAGGCGATCTTTCCACGCGCTTAGCTGGTCTGCGGACCACAGAATCTCTGAGTATCTCGTTTCCACTCCGGCTCGGGGCGACGGCGGACTGAGATTCCGGGCCTTTTAATATTCGCGCTGTGGCCCTTCACGGAAAGCCTGCTCTCGCTTATCGTTTTCCAGTTCGCCGCCGCTAGGTTTCAGGCTAAGATCCGGGGGCAAGCATCGGCTGCCTCTCGGTCCTGCCAAAGGGCAGCATAGACTTGGCGAGCTTCGCAGCCGTGCGTACTTCCGGTCCGGAAATGCTCTACCAGCGGCAGGGCAGAAGACACAATCGCGCCATGACTCATGCACGCGCGGCACTTAGCCTGCGCGATCACTAACTGTCGGTTCCGGCGTCCAGACCCTCAAGATTAAGGGAGTTCTCCTCCACTGTCTTGCGGTGTGCCGCTCAGCGACCTGAGAAACAGATCATGCTACAGCAGAGCCGGACGAGGTCCCTGGTCGCAGACCTGCTGTCGAATACCGCGCTCCAGCGTAGCGTGGAGCGCTGCAGGTTAGGGTCGCCCGGCCGCCGCCTTTGGCTTCAGTTTTTGGAGTGTTTCTGACAGCAGAGCAGCCCCTGCGTTACTCAGTACCACTGGAATGTCCCTTTTGGCCTCACTGCCGGGGTGCCGAGAATTCGGTTACTGACGAACGGGCCCAAGCGTCCGAACGCGCTTTTTCGCAGCGATGCCACCAAATTTCGGGCTCTACATCTCTTTTTTGGACAAAAGAGGATTAGTATCCGATAATAGATGACCCGGGTCCAGGTGGGACGTCTGCACCGGTACTGCACCGTCCTGGAGTCCCGTCTCTCCGGGCAAAGCGGCGCGCTTGTGCCGCTGCCCTCGGACGTGGGCGGCTCGATCCTGAGTATCCCGGTCCATCGGAGGAACTTGTGAAGGCTGCCGGAAGGGCTTTGCTCGCGCTTTCGTTTTGCACCTCGTTTGCGGGCGCGCAGACTCACCCATTTACCGTTACGGCCGATGGCGTCCGGTCCGAAATCCGCCTGAGAAGTTCCGGAACCACCGGCGGGCGGGTTACGTTCCTGGCCGATAGCCTGCCCATCGGGACGGCCGCCGTCCACGCGGACGGCACAGCCTCATTCTCCACTTCTGTGCTCGCCTCCGGGATTCACCGGTTCAGCGCGCTGGAATGGGGCACCGGCAGGCTCCTCGGCGCGACCACCTTCACGATTCGCTCGGGAAATCTCGGCGGCTTGAGCCCGGTCAGGCCCTTCCTCTCCGGGATCTCACCGGTACTAATGGCAGCCGGAGACTTGACTGGCACCGGTGACACTGACGTGGTCCTCGCGGGCGAAGGTCAACTCGCCATCCTGCATAGCGCCGGAGACGGTACGCTGGGCGCCCCCGTCGTTTTCAAGGGTGTCAACGCCCCGGTTGGAATCGCGGTGGCCGATTTCGACGGCTCCGGGCGCGGGGAGATCGTGGCGCTCGGCGGCGACGGGCGGTTGGTCCTGAGGCGCAACGGGGCGCTTTCGGAGACGGCACTGGGCGGGCACGCCTCCGGCTTGGCGGTGGCCGACTTCAACGGCGACGGCATCTCCGATCTGGCCGTGTCCCGTCCCGACGACAACTCCGTCGAGATCCTGCTGGGAAACGGCGACGGCAGCTTCCGGCCGGGCGCATCAGTTATGGTGGGGATCACACCGCGCGCCATCGTGGCTGCGGATTTCAACCGCGACGGCATCGCCGATCTAGCGACCGCCAATGCCGGTTCCAGCGACGTCACCGTGCTATTAGGCGATGGCATGGGTGGATTCCGGGCGGCGGGCCGATACTGGGTGGGTGGCGGCCCCTCGCCCTGACGGTGGCCGGCGACAACCTGGTGGCTGTGAACCCCGCGGATCATAGCGCGGCCATTCTGGCCGGTTCGGGCGATGGGGAGTTTACACTGGCGCGGGGTATTTCGGACGTGCTGGTGGCCGGTACCGCGACCGCACTGACGAACGGACAACTCGGAATCGACGGGTTCTGGACCCTGGGCGGGCTGTCCCCCGCCGCGCTGCTCGTGGTAGATCTCGATGGCGACGGCCTTCCCGACATCCTGGAAGCGGATGCGAGCGGCGCGGTGTATGTGGCGATGGGCCTGCGGGAGAACCGGGCGGGTGACGCGAACGAAATTCGAACGCCTGTGACACCGGCTCTTGCGGGTGGGCGCGGGGTCGAAGCCCGGCCGCGCGACGGCTGCGCGGCGCAGAGCGTGACCAGCACCGGCGATTCCGGCACGGGCACCTTGCGGGATGCCCTGGCGGCCGTGTGTGTGGGCGGCACGGTGGACCTGAGCCCGATCGCGGGCCAGACCATCCACGTGGGCTCGCGCTACTACATCGCTCAGGACGTCACGATCCAGACGGCGTCGGGCAGTCCGGCGATTCTCGACGGCGGCAGCAGCACGCGTCTTTTCTTTATCCAGAGCGGGAACGTGACGCTTCAGAACCTCACGCTACAGAACGGAGTTGGCGCCGGCGGCAACGCGTACTCGGGAGGGCCATCCCCCGGAATGGGCGGCGCTATCTTCCAAAACGGCGGGACGTTGAGCGTCAATAACGTCACCCTCAGTGGGAACCAAGCCCAGGGGGGCAATGGCTGGGATACCCAAAACTATAAGCTGACTTCAAACGCAGGCGGAGGCGGTGGCGGCTTCGGCGGCGACGGCAATCCCGATTCGCTCTCAGGCTCCGGGGCCAGCGGCGGAGACCTGGGCGGAACCGGCGGCGCGTACAACTCGAACGGCACTGGCGGAAACGGTGGGGATGGGGCTGGCGGCGGCGCTGGTCTAAACGGCGGAAACGGGGGTTGGGGCGGAGGCGGAGGAGCGGCATTGAACAACGGCGTTGGCGGCAGTGGCGGATTTGGGGCAGCCGGCGGCCAAAACACCAACCTAGGCGAGGGCGCGGCCGGCTACGGCGCCAATTTGTTCGGCGCAGGTTTCGGCGGCGCCATTTTCATTCGTAGGGGCACGCTGAACTTGAATTCCGTCTCTTTCGTGAACAACAGCGCAACGGGCGGTAACCTCAATCCTGGCGGATTGGGTCAACCAGCCCAGGCCAAAGGCGGAGCACTGTTCGTGTACGCGGGAGCTACGGTGAATGCGGCTGGCGTGACGTACTCCGGCAGTTCCGCCGACGATGCGGGCCAGCCCGGCATCGGCAATTCGGATGCCCCCTACACCAACGGGGCAACCTGTCCCGGAGCTGACACCGCCGATGTCTGCGGTGTGGTGTACAGCAACGCTTCCGGCGTGAAACAACTGGTCATTTCCAATATTGGCAATGCCATGGCTACGTCGCCGCTCACGAGTTTCACGGTCACTCTGAAAGACAACAGCGGAAATACCCTCACCACAGCCACCGGCGTTGTCACCTTGACCACGAGCGGCGTTTTCGCCACCGGATCCACCAACACAGCGACGGTCACCAATGGGGTGGCGACGTTCAGCAACGTGATCTTCGGGGCGGGCGGCAGCGGGATTACGATCACGGCTTCGTACAGTTCCGTCAGCGCGACCAGCAACACTTTCAACGTCATCGCCGTGAAGAACCTGGCGATTTCGAGCATCGGCAACGGCACCCTCGGGTCGCCGCTCTCGCCCTTCACCGTGACGCTGAAAGACAGCGGCGGGAACATCGTGACGGGCGCTCCCGGATCGGTCACGTTGACCACCACCGGCACCTTCGCCAGCGGGTCCACCAACACGGCCACGGTGGTGAACGGGGTAGCGACGTTCAATAACGTGATCTTCTCGGCGACGGGTAGCGGGATTACGATTACCGCCTCGTGGGGCTCGGTCACGGCGACCGGCAACACCTTCAGCATCGCCGCCGGCGCCGTATCGCAACTGGCCATTTCCACGGTTTCCGGAAGCGTTGTGAACACAGTTCTGCCGAGCTTTACGGTCACCTTGGAAAACAGCGCCGGGTATACGGTCACCGGAGCTACCGGCACGGTTACGCTGACCACCACCGGCGCCTTCGCCAGCGGGTCCACCAACACGGCCACGGTGGTGAACGGCGTGGCGACGTTCGGTAACGTGATCTTCTCAGCGACGGGCAGCGGGATTACGATCACCGCCTCGTTCGGCTCCGTAACTGCGACCAGCGGCACCTTCAACATCACAACGACGAACTCCCTGGTGACCCAAATGGCCATTTCCACCATTTCCGGCAGCACCGTCGGCTCCCCGCTCGGGAGTTTCACGGTCACGCTGAAGGACAGCGGCGGGAACGTCTTTACCGCAGCTACCGGATCGGTCACGCTGACCGCAACCAGCGCGTTCGCCAGCGGGTCCACCAACACGGTCACGGTCGCCTCCGGCGTGGCAACGTTCAGTAACGTGATCTTCTCGGGGGGCGGCGCCCGCGTTACGATCACCGCTTCGTTCGGCTCCGTCACCGCGACCAGCAACGCCTTCGTTGTCCAGCTCACTTCAGGCTGCTCCGCGCAACCAGTGACCAGCGCCGCCGACTCGGGCACGGGCACGTTGCGGGACACCCTGGCCTTCATTTGCGCGGGCGGCACCATCGACCTGAGCCAGATCGCGGGCCAGACGATCCCCCTGCAATCCCGCTACTACATTGCCCAGTCCGTCACCATCCAGGCGCCGTCCGCGACTCCGGTCATTATCGACGGCGGCAGTTCCACCCGCCTGTTTTTTGTCCAGAGCGGGAACGTGGCACTCAAGAACCTCACCCTGCGGAATGGGCGCGGAAAGGGCAGTGACGCGGCTGGAGGACCAGCCTCCGGGATGGGCGGCGCCATCTTTCAGAATGGCGGGACGTTGACCCTCACTAACGTCACCCTCAGTGGAAACCAGGCCCAGGGAGGCAACACGAAAGCGGAGGACGGCTGTGGCGAGGGTTTTGTTTTGCACGGCGGCGGTCTTTATCCCTCGTGTTTCGGAGGCGGCGGTTTCTCCGGCAACGAAGCCACGACCGGAACAGGCGCCGGTGGAGGAGACCTGGGCGGCGCCGGCGGCACGGATGGCGAGGGCGCCGACCACCTATCTTCGAACCCGGGAGGGAACGGCGGAGACGGGGCCGGCGGCGGTATGGGCTTTCCCGGGGGAAACGGGGGGTGGGGAGGAGGAGGAGGAGGAGGCGGATTCGTAGCAGACGGCAGCTCGCTCGGTTTTCATGTGGCCGCCGGCGGAAGCGGCGGATTTGGGGCAGCCGGTGGTAACGTGAATGGCGCCTCCGGCTTCGGCGCGATCACCGGCGTAGGCGGGGCCGGTTTCGGGGGGGCCATCTTCGTTCGGGCCGGCACGCTCGATATGAGTAATACCTCATTCCTCAACAACACCGCGGCGGGTGGTTCCGACCAAACCCAAGCGACCCTCGGGGTAGCCCAAGCCAAAGGCGGAGCGCTGTTCGTGTACTCGGGCGCGGTGGCGAATCTGGCCGGCGTGACCTTCTCCGGCAGTGTCGCGGCCGATGCGGGCCAGCCAGGAGCCGGCAGCTCGGACGCTCCCTACACCAACGGGGCAACCTGTCCCGGCCTGGACAACGTGGATGTCTGCGGCCAGACCAAAAGCCTCCTCAGCGTGACCATCAGCGGGTCGGGGACCGTCAGCGGCGATGACGGATTCTCGTGCTCCTCGGGCACGTGTACGGAGTACGCCGCCGGAAACGTCACTTTGACCGCTACCGCGGGTACCGGCCAACAGTTCGCCGGGTTCTCCGGCGGCGGCTGTTCCACCAGCCCTTGCACAGTCAATCTGGGGAGCGCCTCGTTCAGCCTCACCGCCAACTTCGGTAAGACCTACGCCCTCAGCGTGACCATAGACGGTTCGGGCAGCGTCAGCGGCGATGACGGATTCTCGTGCTCCTCGGGCACGTGTACGGAAAACGCCACCGGAACGGTTACATTGACTGCCACCCCGGGTTCCGGGCAGATGTTCGTGGGGTTCAGCGCCGACTGCACTGGAAATCCTTGCGCCATCAGCATGGCGAACGGAGCGGTCAGCCTCACGGCCTTATTCGCGAGTGCCACGGTTTCTCAACTGGTCATTTCGACGATTCCGCAGGGCGCCGTAAATACGGCTCTGCCGAGCTTCACGGTCAGGCTGGAGGATAGCCTTGGCTATACCGTAACCGGGGCGAGCGGCACGGTCACGCTGACCAGCACTGGCACGCTCGCCGGGACGTCCACCAACACAGCGACAGTCAGCAAAGGCGTGGCGACGTTCAGCAACGTGATCTTTTCAGCGGCGGGCAGCGGGCTTACGATTACCGCGACGTTCGGCTCCGTCACAAAGACCAGCAACAGCTTCACGATTCAACTCGCTTCGGGCTGCGGCGTCCAGAGCGTCACCAGCTACGGCGATTCGGGCGCGGGCACGCTGCGGGACGCCCTCGCACTGGTCTGCGCCGGCGGCACAGTGGACCTCGGCCCGATCGCGGGGCAGACGATTTACTCCGCGTCCCGCTACTTCATCAATCAGGACGTGACCATCCAGGCGCCGGGGGACAACCCGGTTATTATCGACGGCGGCAGCTCTACCCGACTTTTCTTTATTCAGAGCGGGAATGTGGCGCTTGGCAATCTCACTTTGCGCAACGGGCTCGGCAAGGGGGGCGGATCGACCCTCGGCGGAGGCGCGGGCGGAATGGGAGGCGCCATCTTTCAGAACGGCGGGACCTTGAGCTTGACGAATGTCACCCTAAGTGGAAACCAGGCCCAAGGGGGTGGTTACGTCGCGAATGCCAGCTTCGGCGGCGGCGGTTTCGGCGGCGATAGCACAGGCCGCTACGGGGGCAGCGGCGGAGACCTGGGCGGAAGCGTCTCCGGATACGCCGGAGGGCCCGGCGCGGGCGGCGGAGGTTTCCTTGGGGGGACTCAAGGCTACGATGGCGGCTTCGGCGGCGGCGGCGGCATGAGCAGCGGTAATGGAGGTTTTGCGGGAGGCGGGGGCTCAGCGAACGGCGCGGGCGGGTTCGGCGGCGGGGCAGGCTCCAACTCCGGAGGTGGAGGTGGGGCCGGCTTCGGAGGAGCGATCTTCGTTGCCGCCGGCACTCTGAACCTTGCTTCCGTGACGTTCAGTAACAACACCGCGGCGGGCGGCACGGAGACCGGGAATAGCGGCCAGGGCAAAGGCGGGGCGTTGTTCGTGTATTCGGGCGCTACGGCGAACCTGGCCGGCGTGGTCTTCTCCGGCAGCGTCGCGGCCAATGCGGGCCAGGCTGGCATCGGCAATTCGGCCTCGCCGTACACTACCGGGGCGACCTGTCCGGGTCTCGACAACATCGATATCTGCGGCACGATGAACGGCAATGTTCTCAACGTGACCGTAAACGGTTCGGGCACAGTCGGCGATGGGGGGACGTTCTCCTGCGCCTCGGGCACCTGTTCAGAGTACTCGAATGGCACGGTAACCCTGACGGCTACCCCCGCCTCCGGGTCTTTGTTCGCGGGCTTCTCCGGCGGCGGTTGCTCCACCAGCCCCTGCGCCGTGAGCCTGGCGGGCGCCAGCCAGTCGGTGACGGCGACGTTCGCCGTTCCGCACCTGACGTTTTCCACCATCGCAAACGGTGTGGCCGGAACTCCGTTATCCTCGTTCTCCGTCACCGTTCGGGATCAGAGTGGAAACCTGCTTAGCGGTGCCACGGGATCGATCACGCTCACCACCACCGGCGCGTTTGCGGCGGGCGCGACTACCAGCGCAACCGTAATCAACGGGGTTGCGACGTTCGCGAACGTCATTCCGTCGGCGGCTGGCAGCGGGCTCACCATCACGGCCGCCTTCGGCTCGGCCAACGCCACCAGCAACACGTTTGACGTGGTTCCGGGGGCGGTGTCGCAACTGGCCATTTCGACCATTTCCGGAGGCACGGCGAATACCGCGCTGCCGGGCTTCACGGTGACGTTGAAAGACAGCAGCGGCAACGTGGTCACCTCGGCCAGCGGCTCGGTGAGCGTGACTGCCATTGGCATGTCGCTATCATCCACCAAGACGGCCACGGTCGCGAGCGGCGTGGCCACGTTTAGCAACGTGATCTTCTCGGCGGCCGGCACGGGGATCGCGATTACGGCCTCATTCGGCTCGCTCCACGCCACCAGCAACACGTTCAACGTGGGACCGGGGGCGGTGTCGCAACTGGTCATTTCGACGATTTCCGGCGGCACGGCGAACGCGGCTCTACCGGGCTTTACGGTGACGCTGAAGGACAGCGGCGGTAACGTGGTCACCTCGGCCAGCGGCTCGGTGACACTGACGACTACCGGCACCTTCGGCGGAAGTTCCACCAACACGGCCACAGTCAGCAACGGCGTGGCGACGTTCAGCAACGTCGTCCTCTCGGCGGCCGGCACGGGGATTACGATTACGGCCTCGTTCGGTTCGCTCCACGCCACCAGCAATACGTTCAATGTGGCCGCGGGGGCGGTGTCGCAACTGGTCATTTCGACGATTTCCGGAGGCACCGTAAACGCGGCTCTGCCGAGCTTTACGGTGACGCTGAAGGACAGCGGCGGCAACGTAGTCACCTCGGCCAGCGGCTCGGTCACCTTGACCACCACCGGCACGTTCGGCGGGAGTTCCACCAACACGGCTACGGTCAGCAACGGCGTGGCGACGTTCAGC
>Ga0181529_10008299_pt1 | contig 10145 bp, 3 predicted proteins | sample PEATcosm2014_Bin_36_FD_119763 | JGI IMG/M metagenome (GOLD analysis project Ga0181529, IMG submission 119763) | Peatland microbial communities from MTU Mesocosm Facility, Houghton, MI, USA - PEATcosm2014_Bin10_30_metaG | ecosystem: Environmental > Terrestrial > Soil > Wetlands > Peat | place... | reverse complement strand
CTCTCGGGCCATTGCACGGCTACGGCATCGCCCGCCGCATCGAACAGATCAGCGACGAACTCCTGCAGCTCAACCAGGGCACTCTGTATCCCGCCCTCCTGCGCATGGAGCAGGAGAAGTGGATAGCCTCCAAATGGGGCGCGTCCGAGAAGAATCGCAAAGCCAAGTTCTACTCCATTACCGCCGCCGGCCGCCGCCGCCTCGCCAAGGAGACCGAGGACTGGCAGCGCATGTCCTCCACCATCGATCGCTTTCTGAGTCCTCTCGACGCCATCGCGCCCGAGGAGATCTCATGAGCTGGCCTAGCCGCTTCGCCGCCCGCTGTCGGGGACTCTTCGCCCGCGCCCGCCGCGAGCGCGAATTGGACGACGAGTTCCGCTCCCACCTGGAAATGCAGATCGACGAGAACCTCGCTCGCGGCATGGATCCCGCCTCCGCGCGCCTCGCCGCCCTGCGCAGTTTCGGCGGCGCCACTCGCGCCAAGGAAGCCTACCGCGACGCGCGATCCTTTCCCGTCGTCGAAACCCTGGCGCAGGACGTGCGGTACGCCCTCCGCGGCATGCGCAACAATCCCGTTTTCACCGCCGTCGCCGTTCTGTCGCTGGCGCTCGGCATCGGCGCCAACACCGCCATCTTCAACCTCATCGACGCCGTCCTGCTGCGCTCGCTCCCCGTTCGCGATCCCCAGAGCCTGTTGCGGTTGACCGCCTTCCGCGGTCCCGGCGAGTCCGTGGAAGGGTTTTCCTACCCGATGGTGCATGCTTTGGCTGGCCGGCGCGAGATCTTCTCCGGCCTCGCCGGATTTTACCTGACCACCTTCAAAACCAGTCTTCGCGGAGGCGAGGAGCAGACATCCGCGGCGTGGGTCACGGGCGAGTATTACCAGACGCTTGGCCTGGAACCCTCCGCCGGCCGTCTGCTCACTCCCGATGACGACCGGCCGGGCGCCGCCCCGGTCGCCGTCCTCAGCGACGGATACTGGGCGCGCCGCTTCGCCCGCGATCCGCGCGTCGTCGGAAAGACTATTCGCTTGGGCAGCGCCGACGCCGTCGTCATCGGTGTCAGCCGGCCCGGATTCAGCGGCCTGGACGTGGGACGCGTCGCCGAGATCACCATCGCCGCATCCTCCCTGCCGCAGGTCGATCCCGCCATGGGAGCTCTGCTGCTCCAGCCAAATTATTTCTACCTGCACGTCGCAGCCCGTCCGCGCCCCGGCCTGTCCACCGCGCAGGCCCAGCGCCGTCTGGACGCCGTCTGGCCCGCCATCGCGGACGCCTCGCCAATCGGCAAGCGCGTCCTCACGCAACCCGTGCTGCAATCCGCCTCCACCGGTTGGTCCGACCTCCGCCGTCAGTTCCGCCGCCCTCTGCTGGTGTTGATGGTGGTGGTTGCCCTGGTGCTGCTGATCGCCTGCGCCAACGTCGCCAATTTGTCCCTGGCCCGCGCCGGCGCGCGGCAGCGGGAAATCGCGCTGCGCCTCGCCATTGGCGCATCGCGCGCGCGCCTGGTCCGCCAGATGTTCACCGAGAGCCTGCTGCTCTCGCTGTGCGGAGCCGCGCTGGGCATGGGCCTGGCGTGGTTCGGCGGCCGCTTTCTGGTGGATGTGCTGCGCTCGGGACCGGCCGACCAGACGGTGATCGATCTCGCGCTGCACCGCCATGTCCTGCTGTTCACCACCCTGGTCGCCGTCTCCACGGCCGTGCTCTTCGGCGTTGTGCCGGCGTTGCGCACCACCCGCGCCGGATTGGCCATGTCCCTGAAGAGCAGCCCGGCGCAATCCGGCGGCACGCAGCCGCGACTCTCGTCCGCCCTGGTTGTCTTTCAGGTCGCGCTGTCGCTGCTGCTGTTGATCGGCGCCGGACTATTCCTCGGAACCCTGCGCAATCTCCGCCATTTCGACGCCGGCTTCCGCCACGAGGGCGTGCTGTTCGTCGATATCACCGGCGAATCGCGCCCCTATCGGTATCAGGACCTCATGGACACCATCGGCCGTCTGCCCGGCATTGTCTCCGTGAGCGTTTCGAATTCCACCATCTTCAGCGGCGGCGGCGTTCTTTACGAAATCACCGTTCCCGGCCGCTCATCCGCGCCCGAGGAGTTCGACTTCGACCGCATTGGCCCGCGCTACTTCGAAACCCTGCGCACGCCGGTTCTCGAGGGCCGTGAATTCACGCCGCGCGACGATAAGGCCGCGCCGCGAGTTGCCGTCGTCAACCAGGCATTCGCCCGCCATTTCTTCCCCGAGGGTCATGCCGTCGGCCGCGAGGTGGTCATCGAGGGCGACCGCACTCCAGTGCAGATTGTCGGCGTGGTGAAAGACACGCGTTCGCAGAATCTGCGCGAGCCCGCCCAAGGCGCAGTGTACGTTCCGTTCTTCCAGCGCGAAACGCCCTGGGGCACCGTCGAAGTGCATGCTGCCGGTTCGCTGGCGCAAGTGGTTGCGGAACTGCGCCGCGAGATTCAGCCTCTCACCGGAGGAACCATCAGGATCCGTCCGCTGACCGCGCAAGTCGAAAGGACTTTGGTCCAGGAGCGTCTGGTCGCCACGCTGGCCGCCAGTTTCGGCGCGCTCGCGCTCATTATGGCCTGCATCGGACTCTACGGTCTGCTGGCTTACACCGTGACGCGTCGCACCCGCGAAATCGGCATCCGCATGGCTCTCGGCGCCGAGCGTGCCCGCGTCCTGCGCCTCATGCTGCGCCACGCCGTCCACCTGCTGATTTTCGGGATCGCTCTCGGCCTGCCCGCCGCATGGCTGGCATCGCGCTGGATCGCGACGCTGCTCTTCGGTCTGACGCCCACCGACCCCGCCACCATCCTGCTCGCCGCCGCCGTCCTCTCCGCATTCGCCCTGCTCGCCGGTTTTCTCCCCGCTCTCCGCGCCTCGCGAGTCGATCCCACCGTCGCACTCCGCTATGAATGATGGAGTGAGGCAATCGTGCCTGCAGCCGCCTTTCAGCCGGGGCGCCGCGTCGGGTCGTGCTCCACGGGAGTCTGAAACTGGTATGCCTCGGCGGTTTCCTGGAACCGCGAGCGCAAGCGAGCGGCCCGAGCGCCGGATGATCTGTCCAGCGTGCGCGGATCGGAAGTCTAGGGGAAGGCGTTCTCTCGCTCGGGCCGCTCGCTTCTCGCTCGCGGTTCCAGGCCGAGAAGCAGTTTCTGTATCTCCCCCAAAATCGAATTTTCCAACCCGTCACCCCTGCGTCATCGACGCGTGACACCCGCCCGCTATCGTAGCCTCCATATGAAGCTCCGCCTGTGTCTGCTGGCTACCGCTCTCTGTCTGTCCGCCCAGCCGCCCCGTCCGCTCGATTTCCTGAATCATAATCGCCCCGTTCTCGACGCTCACAACTGCTACCCCTACGACGGCCAATGGACCGACCGCATCGATCGCGCCATCAGGACGGGCTATCCCATCGGCATCGAGCAGGACATTGCCTGGGCTGTCGATCCCGCCAATGGCAAAGGACGTCCCGTAGTCACTCACACGCCCAAGACCACCGGCGCCGAGCCCACCCTCCGTGATCACTTCTTCGAACGCGTCCGCCCCATCGTGGAACAGGCGCTCGCCCGCAACGATCGCGCTAGCTGGCCCATCATCGTCCTGCATTTCGATTTCAAGTCTCTCGACCCCGCCCTGCTGCACGCCGTCTGGGATCTGCTCGGCGAGTATCAAAGCTGGATCACCACCGCGCCGCAAACCGCCGATCCCTATCGGCTCGCGCCCTTCGACGCCAAACCGCTACTGGTTCTCACCGAAGACGCCGATGTTCAGGAACAGGTTTTCTTCCGCGAAATTCCCAAGGACGCGCGCCTGCGAGTCTTCGGCTCGGCCCAAACCGCCAAGATCAATGCCGCCTCGCGCGAAGAACGCCAGCACCTCGCCGCCACGCTTCCGCCCGATCAGCTCCTTACCAGCCAGCCCACCAACTACCGCCGCTGGTGGAACAACTCCTGGGACGAAGTCGAGGAAGGCGGCCAGACCAAGGCCGGCGAGTGGACTCCCGCCAGCGCCGCGCGCCTCCGCGCCCTGGTCGACCACGCCCATCGCCTTGGCTACTGGATCCGCTTCTACACCCTCGATGGTTTCGCGCCCACCGACAACCAGGGCTGGGGCGCGGGCTATAACTTCGGCACGCGCGAGCGCGCCCAGGCTCGCTGGCAAGCCGCTCTCGATGCCGGCGTCAACCTCATCGCCACCGATCAATACGAAGATCTTCGAACCTTCATGCAGGAGCACCATTCCAAATGAAAACACGCTTGATTCTGACGCTCTTCGCGGCCTGCGCCGCCGTTCTCGGCCAGACCGACTCCGCATCCATCCGCGTTTTCGTGGTCGATCCCAGCGCCGCCAAAACCGCCGACGCCGTCGTTCGTCTCACCAATACCGCGACCAGCGTATCGCTCGCGCGCACCACCGATGCCGACGGCTACGCCACGTTCTCTCCCGTGGCGCGCGGCAACTACACCGTCGACGTGGAGAAGCCCGGTTTTCAGAAGACCCACGTCACCGATGTGCAGCTCGATGTCGACGAGCACAAGCTGGTGAATGTCAGCCTGCCGGTGGCCTCCGTGAACGCCGCCGTGGAAGTATCCGCGTCCGCCAATATCGTGCAATCGGAGCAGGGCTCGCTCGGCCAGGTGATCCAGGGCAACGTGGCCGTCGACCTCCCGCTGGCCGCGCGCCGCTACACGCAGCTCGCGCTGCTGGTGCCCGGCGCCGCCGACAGTACGCTCGATAACTCCACCACGCGCGGCGTCGGCTGGTTCGTCGTCAACGGAAATTACCAGACGCAAAATAACTTCGTGCTCGACGGCGTCGACAACAATCAGGGCACCAACAACGCGCAGTCGCTTTCCGCGCAGGTGGTCTCGCCGTCGCCCGATGCCATCGCGGAGTTCAAGGTGCAGACCAACAGCTACACCGCGGAATTCGGCCGTTCCGGCGGCGCTGTGGTCAACGTGGTTCTCAAGTCCGGCACCAACCAGGTCCACGGCTCCGCCTGGTATTACAATCGCGACGCCGAATTCGCCGCCAATGCCTGGGCCTCCAATCTCATCGGCTCGGCCAAGTCCAATCTCAGTTGGAACCAGTTCGGCGGCACCGTGGGCGGTCCCATTCGCAAGAACAAGGTCTTCTTTTTCGTCGACTACGAAGGCTTCCGCGAAGACTACAGCAACCCCTTCATCGAAACCGTGCCCACCGCCGCCGAGCACGCCGGCGTCTTCTACCGCACCATCGACTTCCCCAGCACCAAAACGCCGCTTCCGGGCAACACCGTTCCCGCGTCACTCGACGATCCGCTGGGCGCCAAGCTGCTCGCCCTCTATCCCGCCGCCAACATCCCTGGCACCATTTCCGCCAGCGGCCAGAACATCAATAACTACGGCATCCAGGCGGCCGGCACCGAGCGCGACCACAAGGGCGACGTCAAAGGCGATTACAACATCAGCGACCGCGACGTTCTCTCGATCCGCTTCAGCTACCTTCGCCAGGATATTTTCAACGACGGCATCTTCCCCGGCCTGGCCGATGGCGTCGGCAACCAGGGCGGCCAGTTCAATACCAACTCCAGCTACGGACTGAGCTGGACTCACATCTTCAACCCCGTCATCGTGAACGCCTTCCGTTTCGGCTACACCACCACCAACGCCAACTTCACCCAGGCCTCGGCCAACGGCGAGGGAGCCGCCGCGTTCGGATTCCAGATTCCTTCCGAAGCCGTCCTGGCCGGCAACGGCGGACTGCCGCTCATCAATCCCAGCGGTTACAACGAGCTCGGTACGCGCGCCTTCCGCCCGCAATACCAGAAGCCCACGCTCTACCAGTTCCTCGACAATCTGTCGATCGTCCACGGACAGCACAACATCCGCGCCGGCTTTGAAACCCGCCAGAAGAGCAACACCAATCTGAATTCCAGCCGCACCGTGCCCGAGTACGATTTCAACGGCAACTTCACCGGCGACGCGTTGGCCGATCTGCTCACCGGCCAGGTCTATCAACTCTCCGCCAACAATCAGGAAGTCGAAGACATCCTGCAAAAGGCCTACGCCGTGTACTTGCAGGACGATTGGAAAGTCGCTCCCCGCCTCACCATCAACATGGGCCTGCGCTGGGAATACGAAACCCCGTTCTACGGCGCGGCGCCGTACGAGAACATCAATTTCAATTTCCAGACCGGACAACTGATCCACGGCAACGGCCCCACCGACTACCTGGTCAACCCCGATCACCGCGATTTCGGCCCGCGCGTCGGCGCCGCCTGGCAGGTGATTCCCGGCAAGCTGATTCTGCGCGGCGGCTACGGCATCTTTTACTCCGGTGAAGATATGTCCGGTTCCGATGTGGATCTGGCCGCCAACCCGCCGCAACTGATTCCCATTACGTTGACGGAAGTCTCCGGCGGACCGCCGCCGCTGCTCTTATCGCAGGCGGTGCCTTCCACGATTTTCAATACTTACAACACGGCCATCATCTCGCTCACCGCCCGCCAGCAGAACTATCATGCCGCGCTCATCCACCAGTTCAACGTGGCCGTGCAATATCAACTGCCGCTGAAATCGACGCTCGAAATCGCCTACGTCGGCAATCGCGGCTACCGCGAGTTCGCCGAGAACGCCGGCAACCAGGTGCCTTTCGGTCTCGATGGCAGCGTCGCCGCCAACCGCCCGTATCCCGAGTGGAACGGCATCACCGTGGGGTCGCAGGTGGCGCGCTCCTGGTACAACGCGCTGCAGGTCAAGTATGAGAAGCGCCTGACCAACGGCTGGTACGCGCTGGCGTCTTACACCTTCGCCAGCGCCATCGACGAAGCCGGCGCCTGGGGCGCCAACACCACGCCGCAGATTTCCAACGACTTCAATGCCGAGCAGGGCCCGCAAGCGCAAACCCCGCGCCAGAACTTCACGTTCTCGAACATCTACGAGTTGCCCTTCGGACGCGGCCGCCAGTTCGGTTCCCACTGGAATCGGTTGACCGATGGCTTCCTCGGCGGCTGGCATCTCGCCAACATCCTGACCATCCGCACGGGACTGCCGCTCAACGTCACGCTCACCAGTTCCGGCGTGAATCCCGCCAACAATCAGAGTTACAAATTCCTCAGCCTCAACGGCGGCACGCTACGCCCCAACCTGATCGGCGATCCGCAGACCGGCATCAGCCCCGAAACCAATCGCAACGACTTCCTCAGTTCCACCGCCTTCCAGGTGCAGACCCTCAACACACCCGGCGATTCCAGCCGCGACGTAGCCCGCGGCCCCGGCCTCGCCGATCTCGATCTGAGCCTCGCCAAGCGAGTCGAGTTCACCGAACGCCACTCCATGGAACTGCGTTTTGAAGCCTTCAATTCGCTGAACCACACCAACTTTGGAAATCCCGGCACGTCGTTCGGCTCGTCGTCCTTCGGCGTGATCTCGTCCGCCGGCAGCCCGCGCATCGTACAAATGGCCATCCGCTACCGGTTCTGAAATGTGGGACAGGCGCTTCCGCCTGTCAACCCCGCGCCTTACCCCGAGCCTTCCGCTTCGCCTTCGTCGGCGGTGAAGTACGCGCAATCGGGGTGGTGGAAGACCAGCGCGCTGACGCTGGCCTCGGGGTCCATCATCATGCCTTCGGTGAGATGGACGCCGATGTCGTCGGGCGCGAGCAGCTTCCACAGCCCCTGCTGATCGTCCAAATTCGGACAGGCCGGATAGCCGAAGCTGTAGCGCTTGCCGCGGTAGCGCGACGTGAAGCGATCCTTCATCGTCAGGGTGGGCGAATCGGGGAAGCCCCAATCTTCGCGGATGCGCCGGTGCAGCCACTCCGCCGTGCCTTCCGCGGTCTCGATGGCCAGCGCCTGTATGGCGTGCGCTTTGAAGAACTCGCCCGACTGCTTCCACGCCTCGCTGCGCTCGCGCACGCAGGCTCCCGCCGTCACCACGAACATCGCCAGGTGATCGCGTCGTCCGTCTTCCGGACCCAGAATGTAGTCGCTCAAACAGAGACCGTCCTCGCGGCGCTGCCGTCCGAAATGGAACGTGTGTATGGGCGCGGCGCCGCCCGGCGCGAACAGGTGAATGGCATTGCCGTCCCGCTCGGCCTCGTAAAACTGCCAGACGGCTTTCGGCTTCAGGAAACCGGCGGCTTCCTGCTTCACCTCTTCCATATTGCGGAACAGCTCCAGGGCCTTCTCGTCGTGCTCCGCCAGCCCCTTTTCGAAATTTCCCTTATAGCCCAGGTGGCGGCCGTAGAGCATGTACGGGTTGATGTAGCTCCACAGCTCGGCCAGGTGGGCCAGCGACCGCACTTTGCGATCCAGATAAGGCGCCGGCGGAATCGGCACATCGGTGCGGACCTTGCCGCTGCGCCGCGTGCCCATGGGCGCCAGGGACTCAGCCGGCGGCGCTTCGGCGAGCGCTTCTTCGGTCGCGGTGTGGCCCCGCAGTACGGCCGGCCGCTCGGCGGGATCCATCAGGCGGTTCATCAGGCTCAGCCCCGTCATGGCGTCCTTGGCGTAGCACACCGCTTCGCCGTACGCCGGCGCGATTTTGCCGCGCGTGAATTTCTCCGAAAGCGCGGCGCCGCCCACCAGCACCGGAACCGTAATGCCGGCGGTCTTCAAATCGGTCGCCGTAATCACCATCTGCTGCGTGCTCTTCACCAGCAGCCCCGACAAGCCGATGGCGTCCGGCTGGTGCTCGCGATACGCCTGAATCAGCGCTTCGGGCGGCACCTTGATTCCCAGGTTCACCACCTGGTAGCCGTTGTTGGAGAGGATAATCTCCACCAGGTTCTTGCCGATATCGTGGACGTCGCCCTTCACCGTGGCCAGGATCACCTTGCCGCGCGCCGCTGTATCGGCCTTCTCCATGAACTGCTCGAGATGGTTCACCGCGGCCTTCATGGCCTCGGCCGACTGCAGCACTTCGGCCACAATCAGCTCGTTGTTGTTGAACAGCCGTCCAACCTCGCTCATGCCCGCCATCAGCGGCCCGTTGACGATGTCGAGCGGCCCGGCGCCTTCGGCCAGCTTGCGGTCGAGATCGGCTACCAGCCCGTCCTTGGTGCCTTCGATGATGTAGTTCGCCAGGCGCTGGTCGAGCGGCAGGTCGGCGTCGCGCTGCTTGTCGCGCTTCACCGTCTGGCGGAAATGGTCGGTGATGGCCGCGATGTGCCATTGATTGATGGCGGCCTTCTGTTCCGGCGACTGCTCCCGCCAATCCTCCGCGGCGGTGCGCAGCGCCTCGTCCGCCGCGTCCACCGGCGGCGAGTTGAAGAGCAGATTCTCCGCCAGGCGCCGCTCCTCTTCGGGTATCGAGGCAAACCGCTCCAGCTTCTCGGCGTTGACAATGGCCAGGTCGAGCCCGGCTTTGGCGCAGTAATACAGGAACACCGAATTCACCACTTCGCGCGCCGAGGCCGGCAGTCCGAAAGAGATATTGGAGATGCCCAGCACCGTCTTGGCGTACGGCAGATGTTCCTTCACCAGCCGAATTCCTTCGATGGTTTCCACCGCCGCGCCGATATAGTTGGCGTCTCCGGTGGCGCAGGGAAACACCAGCGGATCGATGATGATGTCCTCGGGCGCGATGCCGTATTTCCCGGTCAGCAGATCGTAAGAGCGCTGCGCCACCGCCAGTTTGCGCTCGCGCGTGAAAGCCTGGGCTTGCAGCTTGTCCTCGTCGATCGAGCCGACCACCAGCGCCGCGCCGTATTTCCGCGCGATGGGGCACATGCGCTCGAACTTCTCTTCGCCGTCTTCCAGGTTGATGGAATTGATGATGCTCTTGCCCTGGCAATAGGTCAGCGACAGCTCCACCGCTTTCGGGTCGGTGGTGTCGATCATCACCGGCGCTTTGATCTTGCGGATGAGCTTCTCGTAGAACGGAGGGATGTCCTCCATCTCTTCGCGGTCGGTGCTCTGCAAACAGACATCCACGATCTGCGCACCGTTCTTCACCTGCCGCCGCGCGATCTCGCTGGCTTCTTCCCACTTCTCTTCCGCCACCAGGTTCTTGAACAGACGCGAGCCGATGACGTTGGTGCGCTCGCCCACGATCAGCGGCCGGTTGCTCTCTTCGGCCTCCACCAGTTCGATGCCGGAATAGTAGGCGCGGTGCGACCGGCCCGGAATGGCGCGCGGCTTCCTGCCTTCGGCCATTTG
>Ga0181529_10008296_pt1 | contig 10151 bp, 7 predicted proteins | sample PEATcosm2014_Bin_36_FD_119763 | JGI IMG/M metagenome (GOLD analysis project Ga0181529, IMG submission 119763) | Peatland microbial communities from MTU Mesocosm Facility, Houghton, MI, USA - PEATcosm2014_Bin10_30_metaG | ecosystem: Environmental > Terrestrial > Soil > Wetlands > Peat | place... | reverse complement strand
TACGAAGCGCATCGCAGGCTGTAAATGGTGGTACAGGAGCTGATAACTGCCAGCGAGCCCAGCTCTCCAAGCAGGCTTATATCTTTTTTACAAGGATCGACGCATTTGAAATGATAGTAATATTGTCAACTATTATTTCCATTATTCGCCAGGCAGCTCAATCCAGAACGTCGTGCCAGCCTCTTCACGCGACTCGAAGCCGATCTTTCCACCAAGGTAGTCCTCGGTGAGAAGCTTCATGCTGTAGGTGCCTATGCCTCGGCCTCGGCCCTTGGTCGAGAACGAGCGCTGGAAGATCTGGAGCTGGAGCTCTCGGGGGATGTAGGCGTCATTGCTCACGGAAATGCGCGCGCGGCCCACCTCGTAGGCGATGCGGAGCTCCACGTTCTCGCCAGCTTGCGCGGCCTCGAGGGCGTTCTTGAGCATGTTGACCAGCACCCGTCCCAGAAGGACGGGATCGGTCGTCAGGCGACGCGGTACCCCTTCTTTCTCGAGGACGATGCGCTTGCCCGCCGCGTAGTCCGCCGGCTCGACGCCCCGGACTGCCTTCCTCGCGACCTCCTCGAGCTCGATCTCGAGCGGCTCGGGCTCGAGGTCGCCGCTCTCCATCGTGACGAGGTCGCGCTGCTGGCAGACCTCGTCGATGAGGGACTGGACGGCCTGGGAAAGACGGGCGAAATAGTCGTTCTCGCTGACGGTCGAGCCGAACTCCTTGTCCAGCAGGAAGACGCAAGCCTGCAGACTCGAGATGCTGTTCATGAGATCGTGAAAGAAGAGGCGCTCCAGAACCTGCCTACGCTTGGTGTCCCCGATGTCGCTCATCGTAACTACCGCGAAAGAGCCCTGCTTTGTCGGTACGGGCACCGCGGTGACCAGGAGGTCGAGGCTCGCCGACCTGCCCCCGACCATCGTGGTGATGCGGCATTCCTTGGAGTTCCGCTTCTCCCCGTCCAGGGCCTCGAGGACCGCCCCGACCGCTCCGCAGACCCGGCAGGCCTCCGTAGTGCCGCAGCCCCCCGGCGTCTCGCGGGCGTGGATGCACTGGATGATCTCCCCGGGCCGGGCCCCGATGACCTGCTCCGAGTCGACGCCCAGCATGGACAGCGCGGCGGAATTGGCGTAGAGCACCTGCCGACGGGCGTTGACTATGAAGGAGATGTCCGGCACGAGCTCCAGCATGGCGTCGTAGGGCAGCTGCTCCTTGAGCTCGGCGAAGGAGGCCTTGAGTTCGGCCGTCCCCGCGCGCGCTGCCGGCGCGAACATGGTATCCAATTCACCTCCCCCCGCCCGTGGCGGTCGGGACCAGTATAGCCGATTCGGCGCCTCGATGCTTCCCGCCCCGCCGCCCTAGACAAGGGCTGGGATCGCGCCTGCGCGGGCCGGGTATCGACCTTGCGCGAGCCGTCAATCTTCCTGATAATGCCAGGAAACGCGCGAGCGGAAGGGCGGAGGACGATGGCTGCGGCAATCGAGACTATCGAGACGGAGACGAGTCTAGGCTCGCGGCGGGCCAAGACGGAGACGATTCACATTCGCGTCAACGGCTCTTGGCGCGAGTTCGAGCTCGGGCGAGATCTTCAGAGCGAGACCACCTTGGCCCAGCTTTTACGCGAGGCTCTGGGCTTCACGGGGCTCAAGACGGCCTGCGACGAGGGAGCCTGCGGGGCCTGCACGGTGATTCGCGACGGGAAGGCGGTGCTTTCATGCATGGTCCTCGCCGTGGAGGCCGACGGACACGATATCCTGACCATCGAGGGCCTCGCCGAGGACGATCCCGTGGTGGAGGCCTTCGCCGAGCAGTGCGAGCCGGGCTACGGCACAGCCCTCCAGTGCGGCTACTGCACGCCGGGCTTCGTGATGGCCGCCAAGGCCTTCCTCGCCGAGAACCCCTCGCCTACCCTCGCCGATATCAAGGAAGGCCTTTCGGGCAATCTCTGCCGCTGCGGCTGCTACGCGGCCATAGCTATGGCGGTGCTGCGCGCCGCGCGGAAGATAGCCGAGCGGGGAGGCGCGCGATGAGGGAGCCCTTCGTCCCCCGCGAGAGGCGGGCGTTCCTGGGCCAGTACCGCCCCAAGATCGACGGCCGCGAGAAGGCGAGCGGCCGCGCCACGTACGCCGACGACCTGGCCTCGCCCGCCCGCTTCCCCGGCATGCTCTACGCCAAGGTGCTGCGCAGCCCCTACCCGCACGCACGCATCAGGAAGCTCGACCTCTCGAAGGCCGAGCGGCTCGCGGGCGTCATCGCCTTCCTGAGGTACGACGATCCCGAGGTAGCCTCGCTCAGGAAGACCAACGCGGGCTGGACGGACGGCGTCGACACGGTGAGCTACCGCAAGATGATGTGGGGGACCTTCCGCGACCGCTTCGTGCTCGGCGACTACGCCTGCTGGGCGGGCGACGAGGTCGGCGTGGCCGTGGCCGCCGAGACCGAGCTCGCCGCCGAGGAGGCTCTGCGCCTAGTCGAGGTCGAGTGGGAGGTCCTGCCCTTCGTGCTCGATCCCTACGAGGCCATGAAGAGCGGCGCCCCCCTCGTCCACCCGGACATCTCGTCGAACAACGTCTTCCCTCCCGACCCCTTCGGCGGCGGCGACGTCTTCGTCGACAAGGGCGACGTGGACTCAGGCCTCGCCTCCGCCCAGCTCGTCGTCGAGGGGCGCTGTGTCTACCACAACGCCACGCAGAATTCCCTGGACAATTGGTGCTGCCTCGTCGAGTGGGTCGGCGACTCGCTGACGGTCTGGTCCAACTCCTACGCGACGGACCAGACCCGCATGCACGTCAGCCAGATGCTCGGGCTGCCGATCCACAAGGTCAGGGCCGTGAGCCCCTATGTCGGCGGCCAGTTCGGTCGCGGCGACACTGGCGACCAGCCCTTTTTCCTCTTCACCGCCCTCCTCGCCAAGAAGACCGGACGGCCGGTCAAGTTCAAGCACACGCGGAGGGAGAGCTTCCACGACTCCCGGCAGCCGGCGATCTACGAGGCCAAGGTCGGGGCCTTGAGGGACGGGACGATCACCTCGATGCACTACAAGTCCCTCGGCAACGCGGGGGCCTACGCCGACCACACGATGTTCGCCCTCAAGTACGCGCCCAAGGAAATCACTGAGGTAGCCCTCGCCCATGTGCGAGACGTTCGCTTCGAGTCCTTCGGCGTGTACACCAACAAGATCCCCGCCTGCATGATGCGCGGGGTCGGCAACTCCCAATTCAACCTCATCTTCGGGCTCATGATCGACAAGGTGGCCGAGGCCCTGGGCATGGACCCCGTCGAGCTCTGCGTGCGGAACTTCGGCCACGAATGGGAGAGCCTCCCCGACAAGAGCCTCGAGCGGGTCCTCGAGGAGGGCTCGAGGCGGATCGGGTGGAAGGAAAAGCGCCACGCCGCGGGGCAGGGCCCCGTCTATGCGGGGACACTGCGCCGCGGCGTCGGCTTCTCCTGCCATCCGGCCTGGCACGCCGAGTGGCAGGAAGTGAGGCGGGGCAAGGTCCAGGTAGGCGTCACCCTCAACCCGGACTGCACGGTCATGCTCAACGCGCCCTCGGTCGAGACGGGCAACGGCTCCAACACCTGCAACGTGCTGGGCTGCGCCGAGGCCCTCTCCTTCCTCGGCGTTGAGCCTGAGGACATACACTGGAGCTCGGTCGTCGACTCCGACCGGGGCACCAAGGACTGCGTGCAGACCGACAGCGCCGTCTCCTTCCTCCAGTCAGAGCTGATGGCCCTCGCCGCGCGGGAGCTCAAGGAGAGGATCCGCGAGATCGCCGCTCCGGTCCTCGGCGCGGAGGCGCCTGAGCTCGAGATCGAGCGGGGACGCATCTTCCCCAAGGCCGAGCCCGGCGCGGGCATGGCCGTCAAGGAGCTTCTCTCCTCGGGCGACCTCGCCCCGATCACGGTCTTCATGAGCCGTCAGCCGCTGGCGGACAAGACGGGGGTGCCCTATATCGCCAACTTCGCCGAGGTCGAAGTGGACACGAGCACGGGGAGGGTGCAGACCCTGAAGCTCGTCGTGATCAACGACTGCGGCACCGTGATGTACGCCTCCGGAGCCGAGGCCCAGCAGGTGGGCGGCCAGTGCATCGGCATGGGCGAGGCCCTCACCGAGGAGATCGTCTACGACGAGGCGACGGGCATGCCGCTCAATTTCAACTGGATCGACTACCATATCCCGACGATGGCGGACATGCCCGACATCGAGCCGGTGCTCCTGGAGGTCTGGAAGGGAGGGGGCGAGTACGGGGCCTGCGGCATCGGCGAGGGCACGGTGACCTGCACGCCGAGGGCCATCCTCAACGCGATCTACAACGCCATCGGGGCGCGGATCGACGAGATCCCCGCGACGCCTGACAAGGTGCTCCGCGCGCTGGGCAAGATATAGGAGGGCGGGCATGGCGCTGCGCAAGTTCGAACACGTCAGGGCCTCGAGCCTCGAAGAAGCATCCGCCCTCGTGAAGGAGGGGACCGCGTACGTAGCGGGGGGCACCGACCTCCTCGGCGCGCTCAAGGACGCTGTCCACGCGCGCTACCCCTCTCGCCTGGTAGACCTCAAGGGCATACCGGGCCTCGACGGGATAGAGGCCGGACCCGAAGGGGCCAAGATCGGGGCCCTCGCCACGCTCGCCCAGATCGCGTCCAGCCCGGCCCTGCGGGAGGCCTATCCCCTCCTCGCCGATGCGGCTCGGGCGGCAGCCTCGCCCCAGCTGCGTAACATGGGCACGTTAGGCGGCAATATCTGCCAGGAGCCCCGCTGCTGGTACTACCGCTATCCCGACAACCGCTTTCCCTGCCTGCGCAAGGGCGGAGGCGCCTGCTACGCCCTCGAGGGCGAAAACCGCTTCCACTCGATCTTCGGCGCCGCCCGGCTGGGCATGCCTTCCTGCAGGGCCAACTGCCCCGCCAATGTCGAGATTCCCCGTTACCTGGCGAGCGTGCGCTCAGGAGACCTGGAAGGCGCGGCGCGGATCCTCCTCGAGGGCAATCCCATGCCCGCGATCACGGGCAGGGTCTGTCCCCACTTCTGCGAGCTGGGCTGCAACAAGGCCGAGCTCGGCGAGGCCGTCTCGGTGCGCTCGGCCGAGCGCGCACTGGGCGACCTCGTCCTCGAGCGCTCAGGCGTCCTCATGCCTCCGCCCGAGAGGGAGAGCGGCAGGAAGGTCGCCATAGTCGGCTCGGGCCCCGCCGGTCTCGCCGCGGCCTTCTATTTAAGGCGCGCGGGCCACGAGGTCAGGGTCTTCGAGCGCCTGCCCAGGGCCGGGGGCATGCTCGCCTACGCCATTCCGGCCTATCGGCTGCCCAAAGCCGTCGTCGCCAGCCTCGTCGAGCGCTACGAGGCCATGGGCATAATCTTCGAATTGAACGCCGAGGTCGGCCGCGGCGATCTTTCGCTCGACAAGCTGCGCTCCAGCTTCGACGCCCTCTTCCTCGCGCCCGGTGCCTGGGGCAAGCGGACGATCCCGATACCGGGGGCGGCGCGCCTCGACTCGGGCCTGGACTTCCTCGCCGATATCCAGCGCGGGAACCGGGATGTCCCAGGCCGGAAGGTCCTCGTCATAGGCGGAGGCAACGTCGCGGTCGATGTGGCCCTCTCTGCCTTGCGCCTCGGCGCGTCCGAGGTGACCATGGCCTGTCTCGAAGCCCGCGAGGTCATGCCTGCATTTCCCGAGGAGCTCGAGGAGGCGATCGAGTCGGGGGTCAAGCTCCTGCCGTCCTGGGGACCCAAGGCCGTCCTCGAGGAGGGCGGCAAGCTCGCCGGCCTGGAGCTCCTGCGCTGCAGCTCGGTCTTCGACGCCGCGGGGCGCTTTGCCCCGAGCTACGAGCCCTCGACTACGACTCGAGTCGAGGCCGACCGCATATTCCTGGCTATCGGCCAGGCGACGGAGCTCGACTACGCCTCCGGCCTCCTTCGCATCGAGCGAGGCTGGGTGAGCGTCTCGAAGGAGGACCAGTCGACCGGGACCGAGGGGGTCTTCGCGGGAGGCGATGCCGCGACGGGCCCGGCATCCGTCGTCGAGGCCCTGGCCGCCGGCAGGAGGGCCGCGCGAGCCATCGACCTGATGCTCGGCGCCGCGTCGCCGGCGGCAGAGCCGGCGCCCCTTCTCCTGCCTCAGGACTTCCACGAGATCAGGGCCGAGGCCCTCGAGGACTCGAAGCGAGTCTTCGTCCCGGCCCTCCAGATGAGAGAGCGCGGCATCGAGGCCGAGGAGCTGGCTACCATCTCTCGGGCCGAACTCGAGCGCGAGGCGCGGCGCTGCATGGACTGCGGCTGCGTGGCCGTCAACGCATCCGACCTGGCCCCAGCCCTGGTGGCCCTGGGCGCCACGGTTGCGACGACGAGGAGGCGTCTGGAGGCCGAGGACTTCTTTGCGGCCCGGCCCCTCTCGACGACGGTCCTGGAGCGCGGGGAACTCGTCGTCCGGGTCGAGCTGCCGCCCCCGGAGCCCGGCTCGATTTTCGCCTTCCGCAAATTCAGGATACGGAATTCCATCGACTTCCCGATCCTCAGCGTCGCGTCGGTCCTCGTCCTCGAGGGCGCTCGTGTCCGGGAGGCGCGGCTGGTCCTCGGCGCGGCGGCTCCCGTGCCCCTGCGCGCTCGGGCGGCCGAGGATTTCCTGCGCGGACGGATCCTCGACGAGCAGAGCGCCGAGGGAGCGGCCGCGATAGCACTCCGGGGGACCTTCCCTCTCGCGCGCAACCGCTACAAGGTGCAGGTCCTCTCGGCCCTGGTAAAAAAGGCCATCTTGGGACTGTCATAACCGAGTTTTAACCGTTTCGTGTTTATTTATAAATATTTCGGACCTATAATCGCCTTGCGTCTATGTTCCTGGCAATCGTCTCAAGGAGGCATCATGAAAAGAGCGATAGTAGCGATCCTTGGATTGGCCCTCGTCGCAGCTTGCGCTTTCGGCCAATCGACCATGTCCAAGGATATGAAGGCGCTCGTCGCCGCCGCGCAGAAGGAAGGCCAGCTGACGGTCATAGCCCTTCCCCACGACTGGGTCAATTACGGAGAGGCCATTTCCACATTCACGGCCAAGTACGGCATCGCGATCAATGAGCTCAATCCCGATGGCGGCTCGGGCGACGAGGTCGAGGCCATCAAGGCCAATAAGGACAACACTGGTCCCCAGGCTCCGGACGTCATCGACGTCGGCCTGTCCTTCGGCCCATCGGCCAAGGCCGACGGACTGCTCGCGCCCTACAAGGTCCAGACCTGGAGCACGATTCCCGACAGCATCAAGGACAAGGACGGCTACTGGTACGGCGACTACTACGGGGCCCTCGCCTTCGAGGTAAACGCCGATATCGTCAAGGACATCCCTAAAGACTGGTCAGACCTTCTAAAGCCCGAGTACAAGGGCAAGATCGCCCTTTCCGGCGATCCCCGGACCGCGAACCAGGCCATCATGACCATCGTCGCCGCCTCGCTCGCCAGCGGCGGAAGCCTCCGGAACATGGATCCCGGGCTCAAGTTCTTCGATAAGCTCAACAAGGCCGGCAATTTCGTGCCAGTCATCGCCGTTCCGGGCACGGTCGCGTCCGGTGAGACGCCGATCACCATCCGCTGGGACTACAACGCCCTGGCCAACCGCGACAAGAGCGCAGGCAACCCCACCGTCTCCGTCACCCTTCCCGCGACCGGCATCGTCGCAGGCGTCTACATACAGGCGATAAGCGCCTACGCTCCGCATCCCAACGCCGCTCGGCTCTGGGAGGAGTTCCTCTATTCGGATGAGGGGCAGATCATCTGGCTCAAGGGCTACGGACACCCGGCCCGCTTCAACGACCTCGCGAAGCGCGGAATTGTCCCCGCCGACGTGGCCGCGAAGATGCCTCCCGCCTCCGGCTACGCCAAGGCCGTATTCCCCTCGCTCGACGACCAGGCGGCCGAGAAGCAGGCCATCGCCGACGGCTGGGACAAGGTCGTCAACGTCGAAGTCCAGAAGCAGTAGGCCCGTGCCCCCTTCTCATTCGGATGAAGGGAAAAAGAAGGCGCGCGAGGCGCGCCTTCTTTTTGCCGCCCGCGGTTGGCTCCGGCGGATCGGTCCCTGGGCGGGGATACTCCCCTTCCTGGCCTTCGTCTTCGCTTTCATGCTCCTCCCCGCCAGCTCGATCTTCATCGGTTCCTTCCAGGACAAGGGGGGGGCCTTTACCCTGGACAATCTCGCCCATCTCCTCAAGCCGAATATCTTCAGCTCCTACGTCATCACCATCAGGATCAGCGCCGTCAGCGCGACCCTCGGCGGCTTCCTCGGCTTTCTCATCGCCTACGGCATCACCATGGGCGGACTCCCCAAGCCTGTCCGTTCTTTCATGACCACCTTCTCGGGAGTCGCCTCGAACTTCGCCGGCGTTCCCTTGGCCTTCGCCTTCATCGCCACGCTCGGTCGGGTAGGGCTCGTCACGGTCCTTTTCCGAACGGTCTTCGGCTTCGAGCTCTACGGCTCGGGTTTCAACCTCTACAGCTTCTGGGGACTCTCGCTTACCTACGTCTATTTCCAGATCCCCCTCATGGTGCTCATCATCACGCCCTCCCTCGACGGCATGAAGCGCGAATGGCTCGAGGCCGCAGAGAACCTGGGCGCCTCGAGCCTCCAGTATTGGATCAAGGTGGGCATCCCCGTTCTCCTGCCCTCCATTCTGGCGTCCTTCATCCTCCTTTTCGGCAATGCCTTCGGGGCCTACGCGACCGCCTACGCCCTCACCGGCGGCCTCATCAACATCGTGCCCATCCTCATAGGCGCGCAGATCAGGGGCGACGTCCTCCACGATCCGAATCTCGGCTATGCGATGGCCTTGGGGATGGTGATAGTCATGACCGCGAGCATCCTCGTCTATTCCTGGCTCCAGAAGATCAGTTCGAGGTGGGTCAAGTGAAGCGGCGCGCGGGTCTGTCTTGGCTCTGGTTCGGCCTGGGCCTCGTGTATTTCTTCCTCCCGCTCATCGCCACCTTCCTCTTCTCGCTGCACGGCAAGAAGGGCGTCCTGGGCTTCTCGGCGTATCAGAGGGTCTTCGCCGATCCCCAATTCCTCAAGACCTTCCTGTTCTCCCTGGAGATGGCCGTCTTTACGGTCCTGGCGAGCCTCGCGCTCATCGTGCCGACTACCATCTGGGTCCAGCTCAAACTTCCGAAGGCGAAGCCGGTCATGGAGATCCTCGCCCTCCTCCCCTTCGTCATCCCGCCCATCATCCTGGCCTTCGGCCTCATCCGCTCGTATTCGAAACCGCCATTCGCCCTGGTTTCGAGCCCGGCCCTCCTCGTCGCGGGCTACGTGATCATTTCTTTCCCCTATGTCTACCGCTCGGTGGACTCGGGCCTGCGCGCGATGGACCTGCGCGGCCTTTCCGAGGCGGCGCAGAGCCTCGGCGCCGGCTGGGGGCGCCTGCTCTTCGGCGTGGTCCTGCCCAATCTCAGGACCGCCCTCCTCTCCGCGATTTTCCTCACGTTCGCAATCGTGATAGGAGAGCTAACTCTCGCCGTCCTCCTGGCCTGGCCCGCCTTCGGGCCCTATATGGCCCTCGTCGGCCGCGATCTCGCATACGAGCCCGCGGCCCTCGCGATCATGAGCTTCGCCCTCACCTGGGGCTCCATCGGAATAATCCAGGCCATCGCGAGGACGGGCAAGGGCAAGGACGATGGAGCCGGCATCGGCGCCGGAGCTCATTAACCGAGGAGTACAGCATGGCTTTCATAGAGCTTCGCGGCGTCGTCAAGAGCTTCGGCAAGAGCCTCGTGGTCAAGGGCCTCTCGATGAGCGTCGAGAAGGGTGAGTTCGTCTCCTTCCTCGGCGGCTCGGGCTGCGGCAAGACCACGACATTGCGCATGATCGCGGGCTTCGAGACCCCGACCTCGGGGTCGATCCTGATCGACGACTCGGACGTGTCGAACGTGCGCCCGAACAAGCGCAACCTCGGCATGGTCTTCCAGAACTACGCGCTCTTTCCCAACATGACGGTGCGGCGCAACATCGCCTTCGGCCTCAGGATCGCCGGCCGGAAAGGCAGGGAGGCCGATAGGCGAGTCGATCAGATGCTCGAGCTCATCCACATGAACGAATTCGGCTCGCGCTACCCCCATCAGCTCTCGGGCGGCCAGCAGCAGCGCGTCGCCCTCGCTCGGGCCATCGCCATCGAGCCTCGGGCCCTGCTCCTCGAC
>Ga0181529_10008294_pt1 | contig 10153 bp, 9 predicted proteins | sample PEATcosm2014_Bin_36_FD_119763 | JGI IMG/M metagenome (GOLD analysis project Ga0181529, IMG submission 119763) | Peatland microbial communities from MTU Mesocosm Facility, Houghton, MI, USA - PEATcosm2014_Bin10_30_metaG | ecosystem: Environmental > Terrestrial > Soil > Wetlands > Peat | place... | reverse complement strand
CGCGGTCAGTAGCGTGCTCAGCAGTTTGAAGAGAGTGAAGGCAAATGTGATTGGCGTGGCGCTGAATGAGGTTCGGAAAGACATGAGCGACCGCTACTATTACTACGGATATTACGGGAAGTACTACTCGAAGTATTACAAGCCGACGAAGGGGTAGATGCGGCAAACGGACCGGGAGAGCAGTGTTGCAAGGACTGTCAATGATACCCAGCCCCGGCGGATTCGCGCCCGCATGAGACTGCCCCTCTTGGATCTGCTCTGGAACGCACCGGGGGCATCCCTGAAGCAGCGCATGGCGCACGGAGCGTTCTGGTCGATTGTAGGCGCGGGCGTTTCGCAGTCCGCCACTTTGGTTGCGACAGTCCTCTGTGCTCGGAAACTTGGCGTTGATGGCTACGGTCGATTGGGAATTATTCTCTCGACGATTAATCTGTTCGCGAGCGTCGGACAGCTCGGGCTTGGGCTCACGGCGACGAAGCACGTGGCCGAATTTCGGTCGACTCACCCTGACAAAGCGGGACGCGTTATCGCTCTTTCGCAATTGACATCTATTGCCTCCGGCCTCCTAGTCGCCGTCGTCCTCTGCGCCGCAGCGCGATTTATCTGCGGCCGTTACCTACGGGCGCCCTCGCTCACTGGCGCTTTGCGTCTTGGGGCGGCAGCAATGTTCTTCGTCGCGGTAAACGGATCACAGACGGGAATTCTGAGTGGGTTCGAAGCCTTTCGACAGATCGCGACGGCCAATTTCGTAAGGAGCATTGTCACAATTCCGGCAGTGCTGGCCGGCGTGGTCTGGGCGGGCATCGACGGCGCCGTTGGTGGCTACGCACTCGTCGGTCTTGTCAGCTATCTCACATTCGGCGTGCTCATCCGGCGCGAGTGTCGAAAGTGGAGAATCCCGGCCAAGTGTAGCCTGGGCATGGACGAGGTCCGACTTCTGTATCACTTTAGCCTCCCTGTGCTGATAGCCGGATTCTCTTTCACTCCGGCCGTCTGGTGGGCGAATACCCTGTTGGCAAAGCGCGCCGGATTTGTTGAGAATGGCCTATCTACGGCCGCGTTTCAGTGGCAGTTCGTCATCCTGTTTTTTTCGAGCGCGATCGGCAGTCTCGGACTTCCGATGCTTTCCAATCTAGCTGGCAAGCGCGACGCTCGTGGGTACAGGCGCCTCCTATACTGGGGTGCGTTTCTCACGACGGCCAGCGCCATCGCCCTCGCCATGCCAATCGCGCTCGCCTCGCCCCACATCATGCGTGCCTACGGCGCGGCCTTCGGCAAAGCGGCGGTTACGCTCGTGCTCGTTTGCGTGGCAACCGTGCTTTCTGCCGCCAACATTTGTGTAGGCCAGGCAATCTGGTCGCTGGGCGCAGCCTCGTGGGGCATGGCACTAGCGTTCTTACGCGGTGGGGTGCTAGTCGCCGCTACGTACGCGCTTGTTGCGCACGGTGCAGCAGGGCTCGCGTCGGCGTACGTCGTCACAGGCGTCGTTCAGACCGCTGTGCAGGTGTTCTTCATAGGCTGGCTTCTCCGACAGAAGTCTCGTGAGTGGGATCAACCGCCTCCAACTGAGCTGCCATGTGACAGCCTCGCCACTGTCTAGGCTTTCGTTAAGTTCGAGCTTCGTGCAACCGCACCATCCCGACCATCAACGGCAGACAATTCGCCCAGCCGCCCAAGAGAAACGGCCGCCCTCACGGCGTCAACGATGAGAGTCCTTTGGTTCACCAACATACTGATGCCGGACGCGTGCAGGCGTATCGGGCGACCCGCACCCCACGGGAGCGGCTGGTGGATGTCCGTGCTGTTGAATCGTTTGAAGAATCGGACCGGCCTAGAACTCGGTATCTGCACGCTCCACGGAACTACTGACACGCAGTTTAGAGCGGACAATGTAGACTATTTCATAGTAAAACGTTCGCTCCTTCGGACCGTGCAGAGTCGCCTTAGAAGCTCAAGAGCCGCACTGCCAGCCAAGAGCCAGATCCTCAGTTACGCATCAATAGTAGGGCAGTGGGATCCGGACGTAATCCATGTGCACGGGACGGAGCAAGACTATGGGCTGATCAAGGCGTGGGGCCTGACTGACAAACCGCTGGCGGTTTCGATTCAAGGTCTCATGGCACCGCTGTCGCGAAAAGCCAACGGCGAATTGTCCGCATCTGAGACGTCTGGCCCAATCCGTCGCTTACTGCTCCGATCGGGATCGGATCTTCCCGGGTGTCGAGTGTTCCGCGCACGCATACCGACCGAGGAAGCCGTTCTGCGTAGCGCCGATATGGTCCTAGGCCGGACGGAGTGGGACCATTCGTGGGCATGGGCGCTCCGTCCATCTGTGCGCTATCGACATGTGGATGAAATGATGCGACCCGAGTTTCGCGCTGCTGAACCGTGGACCATAGCGACCTGTCGACGACACCAGGTCTTTTGTACGAGCGGCCCAACGGCATCAAAGGGCCTACATGTCCTCCTAGATGCGATCAGAAGGTTGCGCCAAGTTTATCCGAGCATCAAGTTGCACGTTGCAAGTGTCGGATTTGAGAGTCGGCCGTACTGGCCACAAAATGACTACGTCCGCTTTGTTTTTGATCTGGTCGGCAAGTGGGATCTCTCCCACGCTGTTAGGTTCTTAGGGTGGCAACCGGCGGACGCCATGGTGGAACAACTGAGGGCGGCTCACTGCTTCGTCACTCCGTCATTCCTTGAGAACGGATGTAACGCGTTGCAGGAAGCGATGCTGGCTGGCAACCCCTGTGTGGCGACATTCTCAGGCGGCCTACTCACTACGGTTGCGCCCGAAACAACTGGCCTGCTGTTTCCCGTGGGTGATTCTGCGCTTCTCGCCAGGCAGATCGACCGTTTGTTTCAAGACGACACTCTCGCCATCAGTCTCGGGGCAAAAGCAAGACTCGTGGCGCGGGAAAGGCATGACCCCGATCGGGTCGAAGGGCAATTGATGCGGGCCTATGAAGAATTGGTTCACCCGTAGGCTGGTCTCCCGTTCGGTGGCACCACTGGTGTAAGTTGGATCAACAGTATGTCCTTTAATAGATCCGTCACATTAGCGCGAGTTGTCGCGTATCTGAATGGGATGCGGGCCTCTCAAGCTATCACCGTCGTCGTTAGCAGGGCCATCGTAACCCTTTGCATTGAGCCCTTCTCGACGCTCTACGCTCGGATTATGCTAAATCTCTGGGGTGCGGCTGTGGGATCCCAATTGCGCGTCGCGGGGCGTCTGCGGCTTCATGTGGAAGGGAGCTTGTCAATAGGTGTGAATGTGACAATCAACTCAGGTTCCGCAAATAACTACGTCGGGGGTGACCGGCGAATGTCGATGTGGGTGGGCAGGCGCGGTGCCCTCAAAATCGAGGACGGCTGCAAACTATCGAACTCTACGATAGTGTGTTTGAGGCGTGTTACGGTCCTGCGAGACACCTACGTAGGTGGCGGCTGCAACATTTTTGACACGGACTTCCACGCTGTAGATGCGGAATCCCGAGCACGCGGGGCTGCTTCTGTTCCCTGCGGCGACGTCACGATTGGCCCGGCCGCTTTCGTTGGTGCTGGGTGCACGATTCTGAAGCATGTTTGCATCGGCGAAGGCGCAGTCGTAGGGGCCGGGAGCTTGGTCACGGGCCGAATTCCTCCTTTTGAGGTGTGGGCGGGAGTGCCGGCCAAGCGCATCAAGTCACTCGCACATGGCGACCGTTCGAAGACTCCAGGCGGAGAACACGAAGTCTGACAGGCTTATGAGGATAGGAATTCTGTTTCCCGAGGTATTCAGGCCCTCGCGGGACGTCGATTCAAAGCACGTATGGAATATCGCTTGTGGACTTAAGCGCGCCGGTGCTGACGTCGTCTTGCTGACGACATGCGACCCCGAGGTAGTCAGTGAAACCGACGATTCTGTGCGACCGGCTAGGATTGCATGTGCGGCATGCGCTCCAATACCAGCTAGTAACGTTCCCTATTTTGGGGCGTTCCTCGACGCATGGCGGGGTCGCGCGCTTGAAGCCCTCCTGCAGCGCTTGCACAGGGAAGAGGCCTTAGACGCCCTGCTAGTTTACCATCAACGTTACGCCACATACTACCGCGCCCTCAGGTATTGCGCGCGTCATCAAATATCCGTCTACTGTAACCTTGTTGAGTGGTATCCATTCCGGCTCCGTCGGCTGCTGCGGCACCAATGGCTTGACCAGCTACTATTTCGGCTTTTGGTTGTCACTGCATCATCCGGCGCAATCCCAATAGCGACCGCATGGAAATCATTCCTGGACTCCCACAGCGTTCCTTACATCCTAATTCCGGCGCTATCTGACGATGTGCTCCGACCGACTATGAAGCGACACGATAGAAGCTGCCTTATTTTGACATATATCGGCTCTCTGGCCCAGAAAGATCTACCCGAAGTGATGGTCGAGGGCGTTCGGCGCGCAAGGAGTTCTGGAGTGCCTGTACGGCTCAGGATTGTCGGACGGCATGATAGGTTCGCAACAGGCAAAAGGCTGATGCGGCGCGTTAAATTACATCAGGAGCTTGGGGAGTGTGTTGAGTTCACGGGTTGGGTCGAACAGGATGAGCTGTTGCGTCGTCTCGACGACAGCGATGCCTTCGTTCTTCTGAGGGCAGCCGATTGGGGAGCCGTTGCCTGCTTCCCTACAAGGGTACCGGAGCTGCTTTTAACATCGAAGCCTTTGATCCTAAGTGGCAGTGGGGATTTCCCCTTGTACTTTGCGGACCGTATTAATGCAGTGCTTCTTGGCTCCGGTGACCAATCGGATCAACTCGCAAGTGCGATCTCCTTCCTGCACCGTGATCCGATCAGTGCGGACCGTATTGGCCAGGCAGGCGCCAAGACTGCGCTTGCGGATTTCTCATACCGTGAGAATGGCGTTAAGTTACTCGCCTTTATGAGCGCTCACCTGAGGCTTCTCGCAACTGTCCACGCTTACACCAAGTTGTAACCTATCGTGATGAGGCACCTAGACGCGACGCTCGGACATTCGCCGCAAGCGAATGGAATCCCGCGACCGCATCGCGTACAAGTTGCCGGCGGTTCCATCAAGCGAACGCTTGGCATAGTGTGTTTCCTCAACTTCCTCGCGATCTGTTGGCCTGTCTGGTACCAACTGGGATTCTCGCCGAGCGGACTTCCAGCTTGGCTGGGTCGGTCTGGGCTGTATTTGTTCACTCAGGCACTTGCGCTGATACCTGCGGCCTGGCTCGCTCTTACCCTAAGACGGCGATCCTGTAATCGGCAGTCTCTGGCAAGTGCCTATCGCCTTGGAAGCGTGTTCATTGTGGCCACTTTGTCGTTATGTACATACGGGGTGCTGCATGGCAACAACAATGTGTACGTGTTCATGTATACGACTGTCTTTGCCTACTTTGGTCTGTTCGTTTGTCTAGGAGCGCATGAGGAGGTTTGGAGGGCGCTCCAATCGATCTTGCTGCCGCTATTCTGGCTCGGAGTCCCGCTTATTGTGGCTGCTACGGTAATTCCTGGAATTAACGCGGTGTTTTCTAGTCCCTCGGCTGTCGCGATCAGCGAAGACCGCTTCACGTGGGCGGCTGGATACGACATTCGGCTCGTCATGAACATGTGGCCGTTACTCTTTCTCGGTTCTTTGTACTATCGAAGGTCACGCGCTGTGATTATTGCGTCGCGAGGTACAATCCTAGGTCCTCCTGTGCTGACGTTGCTGTACTTCAAGAACAGGAGCGATCTGCTCGGCCCGCTGGTTATGATTCTTCTTGTGTTGTTAGTTTTCGCGCGTTCGCACTCCAAGATGTTCGTAAATGCGATTCGCGTCATCTTGCCCGCCGCATTACTGGCGGCGCTCCTGTATAGCGTTCCGGCGGCCTGGGTAGATGACGTGTCGGAGAGACTGATACCTACCACCGGGGCTATTTCAAGCAGCGATCTAGTGCGCTTGTACGAGGCCGAGTCTCTACTTGAGGACCTCAGTCCCGTCGAGTGGATCGTTGGAAAGGGACTTGGTGGCGGCTTTGAAACCAACGCGGAGGTGGGAGCGAACGCATACGTGCTTAGGGGAACCCGGACTGAAGTCCACTTCGGTGCGTTGTTCCCGCTGCTGGAAGGCGGTCTTACCCTGAGCCTAGTGTTGTTTGGCAGTATTGCAGTTACTCTGGCCAAGTCCTTCCGGCTTTTGTCGAGACGTAGAGAGGTCGGCATGAGCTGGGTTCTTTTGGCGTACTTTGCAATTGTTGTCATGGTCTCGCCATTTCCGACGCTTGCCGACGTGTACACCGCCATGCTGGGTGGATTGGCGCTGGGACGACTTCGCGGTGAGTTGCGCGCGCGCGACGCACGCCCGTTTGTGGCGGCCAGGCAGAGACAGACACAGATGGCGGCAGCTCGCTAGGAACAAACGCAATTGGAACCACGACTGAGGCTCGAATATTCTTGCAGGGATCGAGCCGGCCGCGGTTTTGAGGGCCGTTCGTCTTGCGACGGGCTGTGAGCGTTCGTGGTCGCCGCTGCCCGAATATCTTCTTTCGAACGTAGCTGCGACCGTGTGCCGGATCCTGCTGAGTCATAGGAAACCGGTGCACTCGAGTTGGATTGGCGACAAGGCTCCTCCTTGGCTTTGTCGTTGTGACTCTAGCACCCAAACAGCTGCGGCGTAAAGAGGTCAAATGAACCCGGGATATTTTCAGGATCGCCATAAGAGACTAGCTGATGCATGCGTGACCGTAGAGAGGACCTTTCCCTTTAGCGATTACCTCGACGAAACATGGAAGAAGGAAATCGCGCCCATAGCGACTGCCGTGTTAAGAAATGTCCAGAGGGGCCGGGAAAGACCGATGCTCATAGACATTGGGTGCGGCCCGATGGACAAGACGGCGGTCTTCCAGGCGTTAGGATTCGATTGCTGGGCAGTGGACGATCTATCAGATCCGTGGGTCCAGCGGCTAGACGCGGTCGAAAAGATCCGGGGGTTCGCCGTCCAGTTGGGGATCCGGTTCCATCTGGGAAGATTCGAGGATGCGCCGCAGATTCTCATGGGCTCTTTTGACGTGGTTACGATGTTTGCTGTCATCGAGCATCTGCATGAGTCGCCGCGAGCGCTCCTCAATCTGGCTGGTGAACTGCTTCGCCCGAGCGGCATTCTTTGTATCACGATGCCGAATGCAGTGAACCTCCGCAAGAGGCTCTCGGTCTTGACTGGCCGATCGAACTACCCTAGCATCGAGCAGTTCTTCTATTCAGCTGGGTCGTGGCGGGGCCATGTGAGAGAGTACACGCTGGACGAGACGCGATGGATCTGCGAGGCAGCTGGATTTAAGGTTGTTGAAGCATCGACGTTTGAGGCGCTCGCGCATGCACGATTGCCCCGCTGGCTTGTGCCGGCATTTCTGCTCGTTTGCGAGTTCCTCCCTAGGCTGCGCTCAGGCCTTTGCGTCGTCGCGCAAAAACCCGAGGGCTGGTCGAGCAGGCCGGAAGCGCCGGAGAAGTATCGCGAGGCGGTCAGAAGGGCTGTTCCAGAAGGTGTTCGATAGCTTCGGCGTGTTCCGATGAGCACGACTGGTGCGCCAGTAGAGATTCGGAGGCGACGAGCTCGGAGGCCGCTGTGTTTGGCGGCCTCGGCGCATAGGGCATCCCGACCAGTCCTCTGGGTTCTGTGTGCGTCTGGTGCGCTCTTGGTGCCAGTTAGTGCCGAAAATAGCGCGGCCGTATGATGCCGGTATGTAGAGGCGAGCCGGAATTCACTGCACCGTGGAGAAGAGGACTCCACGAGCAGCCCGTAAGATCGCAAGGCAGATTGTGGGCGGCAGATAACGCTCCCTGGGGGCCCCCTTGCATCTTGTCATAGAGGCCGTGGGTGTGAAACACTCTGGCGGAGCTGTAGTGTTAGGAGACCTGCTGCGCGCCGCCGTCAGGTGTTCCCAGATTAACCAGATCACGGTCTTTAGCTCTCCCCGGGAAGTGCGGCGGTTCGATATGCTGAGGTCGGACAAGATCATCGAGGTGCCGCTCTCCTATGCTGAGGCGTCAGTGTTTGGCAGGCTCCACTGGCTGACTCGTGGAGTGCAGGCGGAGGTCAGGGCGCTGAAGCCCGACATGTTGGTATGTATGAGCGGAATTGGAAAGACCTGCGAGTCGGTGCCGATGATCGTTTTCATCCAACAGTCACTGCCCTTCTGTGACGAGGCGCTGGGGCGCTGCAGATTCTGGACCCAGCTCCGCATGAAAGCGATCGGTAGGCTAGTGAAGCGCAGTGCAGGTAACGCGACCCTGGTTCTGGCGCAGACGCCCTCTATGTCGGAGTGGATTCGAAAGGCCAGCGGATTGACATCCACACGAATCGTTGTGGTCAAGCCGTGGGGTGACGAAGTTGGGATGGACTCGGAACAAGGTGGGAGCGTCGACGCCATGTTGCGCGTCCCGGCTCATTTGCGCATTCTGTATGTCGGGAATTCCAGCCCGTATAAGAATTTAGGATGCCTCCTGGCTGCCTTCACAGAAGTTCGGCAACGCTTACCAGGCGCGACATTGTTCCTGACCTGCCCTTCAGACCATTCTTTCTGCAAGAATACTGGTGTTGTCGGGTTGGGCTACCTCGGCGGAAGCGCGCTCAGGTCCGCATACCAACTTGCCACCGTGTTTGTTACGCCGTCACTGGTCGAGTCCGGTAATCTCACTCTCGTAGAGGCCATGACGATGGGAACGCCGATTGCCGCTGCCGACCGGCCCTACGCGCGCGATTTATGCGGTGACGCAGCAGTTTACTTCGATCCGCATCGGCCCGCAGAGTTGGCGGCGGTAATCAGTGATCTTATCGAGGATGAGCCAAAACGACAAATGCTCAGTCGACGGGGCCTTGAGGTGGCATCAATTGGGCGTAGCGAAAAGCCGTACGATGCCATGATGGAGCAGCTCTGTGCGTTGGCAAGCAGGATTCCGGTGTCTCACTTTCGTGTTTCAGCATCATGCAATCAGAAGGACTGAAGGCGCACGTACGAGAATTCTGGAACCGCTCGCCATGCGGAGAAGTGTATGCCGAGGGGGACACGCTTCAGCAGCAACTGGAGCGGCAAGCACAGGCGAGGTATGAACTCGAGCCCGCACTCAAGGCCTTCGCGAAGTTTCCAGAAGGCCGGGATAAAGATGTCCTGGAGATCGGGGTGGGAATGGGCGCAGACCACCTCGAGTGGGCGAAGTCTGGACCCAAATCGCTGAGAGGCATTGACCTCACCGGTCGTGCGGCGGAGCTTACGCGTGCCCGACTGGCCTTCTATGGAATTGTTTCGGAGGTTCAGGTGGGGGATGCCGAGGCATTACCCTTTGTAGATAATTCTTTCGATCTAGTGTTTTCGTACGGGGTGCTCCACCATACTCCCGAAACGGCTCAGGCGATCCGAGAGGTTCACCGCGTGCTCCGGCCCGGTGGGATGTGCCGGGTAATGATTTACCACAAGCATTGCATGGTTGGCTATGTGCTGTGGGCGAGATACGGCCTCCTGGCACTTCGACCGTTTCGATCTTTAAACGAGATCTATGCCCATCACCTTGAAAGCCCCGGAACAAAGGCATTTACCGTGCGCGAGGCCCGGCAGATGTTTTCTGACTTTTCCTCGGTTGCGGTCGACATCAAACTTGGCCTCGGCGACCTGTTGCAAGGCGCCGTAGGTCAGAGGCACAGAGGAGGGCTACTGACGGTCGCAAAGAGTTTGTGGCCTCGTTGGTTCATCAAGAAGTTCCTCCGAAATCATGGAATGGCCATGATGATTGAAGCTGCGAAATGAAACAGGTTATTCAAAACGTTCGGTCGGGTGCGACTGGAGTCAAGGAGATTCCCGCTCCGTTGGCCGCGTCTGGACACGTGTTAATGGCCACGGTAGCCTCGGCGATTTCGGCGGGTACCGAGCGCTACGTTGTCGATCTTGCACGGAAGAGCTTGATTGGCAAAGCCCGACAGCGCCCTGCAGACGTCAAGCGAGTTTTCCAGAAACTGAAGCAGGAGGGAATCCTCAGCACGATCACCCAGGTATCCGCGAAACTCGATGATCCCATGCCCCTCGGTTATTCGGCGGCGGGAGTCGTCTTGGAATGCGGGGCCGGTGTTCAGGAGTTCAAGCCGGGAGATCGCATTGCGGCTGCTGCTCCGCACTCGGCCATTTCCGTTGTCGG
>Ga0181529_10008286_pt1 | contig 10160 bp, 11 predicted proteins | sample PEATcosm2014_Bin_36_FD_119763 | JGI IMG/M metagenome (GOLD analysis project Ga0181529, IMG submission 119763) | Peatland microbial communities from MTU Mesocosm Facility, Houghton, MI, USA - PEATcosm2014_Bin10_30_metaG | ecosystem: Environmental > Terrestrial > Soil > Wetlands > Peat | place... | reverse complement strand
CACCGTCAACCCAGCAAACCGGGCGAGCGACCTCGATCGCACGGTCGCGCTGACGGATGCGCAGATCAATCAAGTCGCGGCGATCTACCAGAAGCAAGTGGAGGAATTGGCCGCGCTTTCGCCGGAAGATCGGATTGGGCCGAAAGCAATGCCGATAAACCAGGCCACCCGGGCGGCGATCCGAGCGGTATTGACGCCCGAGCAACAGGCCAAGTTGGACGCCAATCCGAACCTTCTGCCCGACATGGAGGAAAGAACGTACGTCACTTCGGCAATCAAGTCCTCCGCCGCGCTCGCCGCGCGCCTGGGCGCGATCGCGCGGGTGACAATCGGCAATACATCGGTGATGAGTTCAAATGAGCAGGTCCTCCATGGAGAATACCACTTCCGTGTGGTCGGCGCCACCGGATCGGTCTCTCTGACGGTCCAGTGGCAAAGGTCTCCCTCTACCGGAGCCATCACGATCGTCAAGGTGACGGGCGACGACGGGAGTGCGGTCCAGCTTTGACTTCCGCTTCGTAGGCGCCGTCGGCGCGCTTGGACACGAGCCGCTTCAGTTCGAGCATCGTCAGGCCCGCGGCAAGCGTTTGCGAAGGCAGGCTCAGCCGCTCTCCGATCGCGTCGGGCGTCAGAATCTCTCCGCCGCCCAGGCAAACCATGATTTGCCGCTCTTCCTCCGAGAGGCCGGCGGAGGGCGCCGGGTCCGATTCGGCATCTTGCGCAATCTCGATCCGCGAACTGAATTGTTCCGGCTTGGAGGGAAAAAGGGGCCGGCGGAAACCCTTCAGATAGCTCAGTTCCGACAGGATGTCGTCCACGCTTGTCAGAAGCGTGGCTCCGTCGCGAATCAATTGATGGCATCCCGCGCTGGTCGCCTGGTCTATCCGGCCGGGAACGGCGAACACCGTCCTGCCCTGCTCGGCGGCGAATCGGGCGGTGATCATTGCGCCGCCGTCGACGTCGCTTTCGACGACAACGGCCGCCTCGGAAAGGCCAGACACGATCCGGTTGCGCATCGGGAAGGTTTGCCGGTCGGGACCGCGCCCAAAGGGGAATTCCGAAAGGACGGCCCCGTCCCGGGCGATCCTCTCGCAAAGATCGCAATTTTCCGGGGGGTACACCGTGTCCAGCCCGGAGCCCAGGACGGCCACCGTCCGGCCTCCGGCAGCCAGCGCACCCTCATGGGCGGCGGTGTCGATGCCGCGGGCCAGCCCGCTCACAACGCAGAAACCCAGCCGCACAAGTTCGGCTCCGAGACGCTTCGCAACGCTCGACCCGTACAGCGTCGTGCGACGGCTGCCGATCACGGCGATGCAGGTCTCCTTCAGATCGTAGGCGCCCTTTTTGTAGAGACCGATCGGAGGATCGTGAATCTCGCGCAGCAGCCGTGGATATGCCTCATCCTCCCGGATGAGGAAGCTGGCGCCCCTCGAGGCCAGATTCCGCTCCTCGTTCGCGAGGTCGATTTTTGCGCGCCACTCGGATACCGCGCGGACGGCCGTCGGCCGTATTCCCTCCACCGAAGCCAGGCGTCGCTCCCCGGCGCCGAGGATCGCCCGGGGATCGCCGCCGAACGCTTCCAATAGCCGGTGCAAGGCCACGGGGCCGATTCCCGGCAGGGCGTTGAGAATCAAATAGGCCTGTCGATCGGTGAGCTTCGTATCCCCTACTATAGCTCGCTGCGCAGGACCGATGGCAGATGATCGATGAGTTCGGTCACCCGGGCGGACGTCTGTCCCTGTGCCCTTGCGAGCGCATCCGCGGCAAGCCCGTGCCAAACCGCCCCTTGGCATGCAGCAACAACCGGATCTTCCGGCGTTTGCGCAAGCAGGCCACCGATCAATCCCGAAAGTACGTCGCCGCTTCCGCCCCTGGCCAGAATCGGTCCGCCAAAGAAACTGTGATAGACGGGCGATGTCGCCGAGGCTATGCAAGTCACCGGGCCCTTGAGGACCACGGTCGCCCCGGTCTCAAAGCGGAAGGCCTTGAAGTCGGCGCCCCGAGCGATCCGGGCAAATTCTCCGATATGGGGGGTGAGGATGCGCGGCACCCGGGTGTCGCGCACGATATCCGGCTGCAGGGCATCGGCGTCGAGGACGAGCGGCATCGGCGCGGATTGAACGATCTTCTTGAGAACCTCGTGCGTGGACGCCTCTCTGCCCATTCCGGGGCCCGCGAGCAGGGCCGTTGCCCGGCCCCATCGCTGCATCAGGAGCGGCAGACCTTCGGCGGTCAGGCCCGTCCACGAAGCCTCGGGCCAGCCCACCCACATGGCTTCGGGCGCCCTGGCGGCAAAGGAGGGAACGAGCGATTCCGGGACAAAGGCGGTCACCAGCCCGACACCGCTTTTCAATGCGGCAAGTACGGACATGAGAATGGCTCCTGGATAGCCGCGGGACCCGCCGATCACAAAGAGGTGGCCGAAATCGCGCTTGTCGGTCTGCGAGGACCTGAATCGCCGGAGCGGCGCGAGGACCCGCGGAAGGACGACCCGGTCTCCTTCCGGAAATTTCTCCACGGAAGTCCTCTCAGGGGACGGATCCCTCAAGACGGGCGCGGGAAGCGTCCTCTCCTCCTCGGACTCGAAAAACCCGAGGTCGAGATAGCGGAGCCTCCCGGCATTCGCGCACGTGAGAAGCTGCGATTTCACGATGCCGGTCGCGTACGTGAAATCGGCCCGAAAAGCGCCGGCTTCGTTGAGTCCGCTGGGCAGATCGACCGCGGCGCGGAAGCGGACGTTCAATCCATTCGCCAGGCGAAGCAGGAACGCGGTGTCGTCCGACAAGGGCGGACGAAACGAATAGCCAAATACCCCGTCCAGGCACAGGTCATAGCAGCGATTGGGCTCGAAGAAGGCCTTTACGCCCGCGATGCGCACCCCCGAGCGCGGCTTCACCCGGTCGCTCACCGCGTCGAATAGTTCGCGCCAGGCCCGCCGAGCGAGGGGCCGAAGGGACCGCTCGCCAAACGCAAAAACCACATCGGCCGTCGCGCTGGGCAGTTTCTCCAGAATTGCGCGCGCCGCGATCATCGCATCCCCCGCATTGTGCCCCTTTCCGGCAAGGACAAGCACGCGGGGCGCTCCGGGTAGTCCCCCGATTTCCTCAAAATCGCGCAGCACAGCCGAGGCGACCGCCGCGCCGGCGTCCCTCATCGCGTTCCATTCGGCCGTATCGTTTCCCGCAAACAGGTCCTTCTCGAAGAAGCCCGACTCTTCGGAGGTCAAAATGGGGTGGCTTACGGCATTCATCGGGATCAGTGCGGTTTCGGGGTGGATTGGGATTTGATGGAATCCTGCAGAACACGCCAGTCTTCCTCGTTCTTCTCGCCCAGCCATTCGGAACGTTGCTCGGCCGTTTCCGTGAAGCGAAGAGGCGCGTCCGCCTTGACCCCGTGGGTCAGCACCGGCCGCGTGAGGCGGGGAATGGACCGGAAAAAGTACCCTTCGGGCGTGCGCAGGACCTCAAAGCAATCCGCAAAACTCTCGGATTCGGAGTTCCATAGCGCGACCTCGGTCGTGTCATGGTCCCATACGGCGTACTGCCCGTACGCTTCGAATACAGCTTCGATCGTCGAGATGCGGGGCGGGGAAAGCGGAATCCTCCGGGGCGGGGGCTCAACCGGAGCCGGTGGGAGAACGACGGACTGGACAGGCGTCTCCGGCTCGCGGTGCGGAAGGGCCAGAACGAAGAGAGCCCCGAGAACGAAGCCCACCATTGCCCAGGACGGCGTTTGCGACGGTTTGTCGGCGGACGGCTGGGGGGCCGGAGCGGGTGTTTCCTCTTCCATGGATCTTTGGGGGCTCCGCTCGATCAATGATTGCCTCCGGTACGTGAAGCAAGAAGGCAATGCGCCCGGAAAACCGCTACATGCGCACCAGGGCAGCCACCGCCATCGCGACGGTTTCGGTATGCGAAAGGCTGACGATGACGCGGGTAGCGCCCAGATGCCGCAGAAGCGCCTCCCCTTTCTCGTCCAGGTGCACGAGGGGCTCCTGGCGCTCGCCGTGGCGTATCGAAGCCGACTTCCAGCCGAGTTCCGCTCCGATTCCCGTCGTGAAGCATTTTGAGACGGCCTCCTTGGCGGCGAAGCGCGCGGCCAGGTGGGGGAAGGGATGCGCCTTCCCAAAACAGTACGCCCGCTCCTCGTCGGTGAATACGCGCTGAAGAAAGCGCTCTCCCTGGCGCTCGACGACGCCCTTCACGCGCGCCACTTCGATCACATCGCAGCCGATGCCGAGCAGGATTCCCCCGGGAGGCAGGCTGAATGTCATGGATTCATCCGCGCCTTCATCTCGCGGACGGCTTCCGCAAAGCCCGTGAACAGCGCGCGGCTGACGATGCTGTGGCCGATGTTCAGCTCGTGCAGGTGCGGAAGCGTCCGCACCTCGGAAATGTTGACATAACTGATTCCGTGGCCCGCGTTGACCGTGAGCTTGAGATCATGCGCCCGGACGGCTCCGAGGCGCAGGCGCTGAAACTCCGCCGCGCGTCGCGAACCGTGATAGGCGTTCGCGTAAGCTCCGGTGTGCAACTCCACCCAGGGGGCGCCCAGCTTCGCGGAAAGCTCGATCTGATCCTCGTCCGGGTCGATGAAAAGGCTCGTCTTGATTCCGGCGGCATTCATGGCCTCCACGCACGCATGCACCCGGTCGCGGTTGGCCTTCACGTCAAGCCCGCCTTCCGTCGTCACCTCTTCGCGGTTTTCCGGTACGACGCACACGGAGTCGGGCCTCAGCTTCACGGCAAAATCGACCATCTGCGCCGTGCAGCTCATTTCGAGATTCAGCCGGGTGCCCAATTCCTCGCGCAGGCGCCAGACGTCGCGCTCCTGGATGTGGCGCTGGTCGCCGCGCAGATGGACGGTGATTCCGTCCGCCCCGGCCCGCTCGGCAATGAGAGCCAGGGCGACCGGATCGGGCTCGACGGCGCCGCCGGAGGGAGCGGCGTTCCTATAGCGCGCCTGCCGAAGCGTGGCGCAATGGTCGATATTGACTCCGAGCAGGATCACGGCCGCTTCGCCACCGGCACATAGTCCCGCCTGGTCGGCCCGATGTAGATCTGGCGCGGACGGTAGATCCGCCCCTTCGTGCTGGCGACCTCCCGCCAGTTGGCGATCCAGCCCGGCGTGCGTCCGATGGCAAAGATGACCGTGAACATGTTCGTCGGAATCCCGAGCGCCCGCATGATGAGCCCGCTGTAGAAATCGACGTTCGGATAAAGCTTCCTCGAGATGAAGTAGTCGTCCTTGAGCGCCGTCTCGTCGAGCTTCTTGGCGATGTCGAGCAGGGGGTCGTTGATCCCGAGCCTTTCTAGGAGTTGGTCGCAGGCTTTGCCGATGATCTTCGCCCGCGGGTCGAAATTGCGATACACGGCATGGCCGAATCCCATGAGCCGGTTGCTCTTGTTCCCGGACTTGGCGGCCTCTATGAAGCGCGTTCCGTCGTCCCCCTCGTCGTGGATGCTCTGAAGCATCTGTACGACGGCGCTGTTGGCTCCCCCGTGCAAGGGACCCGAAAGGGCGCAGATTCCGGCCGACACGGACGTAAAGAGATTGGCGGCGCTGGATGCGACCATGCGAACGGTGGAGGTGGAGCAGTTCTGCTCGTGGTCCGCGTGAAGGAGAAGGAGGAGATTGAGGGCGCGCGAGACCTCCGGGACGGTCACGTATTCCTTGTAGGGCTCCGTGAACATCATGTGCAGGAAGTTGTCGCAGTACGGAAGGTCCTTCGGGAACACGTACGGCAGGCCGTTCGTGTAACGATAGATCATCGCTCCGATGGTGCGAACCTTGGATAAGGCCATCACCGCCGCGAGGTCGAAGTTGGACAGATCCTTGGAAAAATCATTTGTGGCCAGATGCGGATAGTGCGCCGCGAGCGAGGCAACGATCGACGTCATCATCGCCATCGGCGGCGCGTCTTTGGGGTAGCCTTCGAAGATGCGCTGAATCTGCGTTCCGATGGCCGACTGCTGCCGGAGGCGCTCCCCAAAGTCCTTCCGCTGCTTTGCGTTAGGCAGCTCGCCGTAAATGATCAGGTACGCCGTTTCGATGAAATTGCTATGCTCGGCCAGTTGCTCGATCGGATAGCCGCGGGTTCGCAGGATGCCCTTGTCGCCGTCAAGGTACGTAATGGCGCTCTCGCAGGAGCCCGTGTTTCCGTAGCCCTGGTCGTAACAGATGTAGCCTGAGTCGGCGCGCAACTTGCGCGTGTCGATTGCCAATTCCCCTTCGGATCCGACCATCACCGGAAGAGGATAATCCTTGTCGTCCAGTTTGAGGGAAGCTGTGTGAGGCATAGAATCAGCAGCGAAGCGAATTTCGTGCTAGATGCAAAACAAGTTTCGAAAAACTGACACTAAGATGCCGTCAGTGGGTCAGCTTGCTCGACCCACTGACGGGAGACCCCGCAGAGGTCGCGATGGAGACGAAATTCCGGTAGATCTGAAGACCCTTCCCCTGGCTTTTCTCGGGGTGAAACTGCGTGGCGAATGCGCGGCCGCGGGCGATGGCCGCCGTGAATGCACCGCCATAGTCGCATTCGGCGAGGACTATCCCAGGGTCGGTCGGCTCACAGTAGTAGCTGTGGACGAAGTAAAAGGCATCGCGATCGGTCAGCCCGGCCGCGAGCGGCGAGCCGGAAATCCGGAATTTGAGGGTATTCCAGCCCATATGGGGTATCTTGAACTCGCTCGGGCGGCGAAACCGGATGACGCGGCCGGGAAACACTCCCAGTCCGGACACATCGCCCTCCTCCGAGTGCTCAAAGAGGGCCTGCATCCCGAGGCACACGCCGAGGAAGGGCCGGTCCAGGGAAATCCACTCCCGGACGGTTTGGTCAAGCCCGCTCGCCCGCAGCGAGCCGACGCAATCGCGGAGAGCCCCCACCCCCGGCAGAACCAGTGCTCTTGCCGACGAGGGGACCTCCGACGGCTTTCGCACTACCTGGGGCGAGGCGCCCACGGCCTCCAGGGCCTTGGTCACGCTTCGGAGGTTGCAGATGCCGGTGTCTATTACGGCGATTGTCGGGGAGGTGTTCACCGGGGCCATTCCTCTCTTTTCCCAATGGTCTGTAACGAGTTATGCCGATTCATGCAATTTATCCGACACTGAGGCAATTTACTCAATAGTCAACGGCACTGCAGCCGGCTTCCCTCAGGGTTGCCCGGCCGGAGACGTGACAAACGGTGACGGCGGCGAGAGCGGATGTATCGGCTGGTCATTCATAGTGATACCGCGTCTGAGCGACCCTGATAGTGTTGCCATCCACCTTGTATACCAAACGATGCTCGTCGGTAATACGACGTGACCAGTACCCGCTCATCGCATATTTTAGCGGCTCGGGCTTCCCGATCCCGGAATACGAATTTCTCGAGATGTCTTTGAGCAGCTCGTTGATCTTTTTGACAAGTGTTTTGTCGGTCTGCTGCCAATAGACGTAGTCCTCCCAGCTCTGCGGCGAGAACAGGATGTTCATTCTGCAAGCGACCCAAGGTTTTTCTTGATGCCTTTGCCCTTCTCGAGGGATGTAATCGACTCCAAAAGCCGCCGGGCATTCGCGGGCGGACGCAGCAGGTAAGCGGTCTCCTGAAGGGACTCGTAATCTTCCAACGACAGCATGACAACCGCTTGATCTCGATTCCTGGTGATGACGACCGGGTCGTGATCTTCGCAAACGCAATTCATTGTCGAAGCCAGGCTTTCGCGAGCGGCAGTATAGGTAATGGCCTTCATATGGACATTACGCTGTCCATGTACAGGTAAATGTCAAGAGCCGGTCAGATCAACGTCGCGACGAGCCGCGCCTACGGCTAGCGCGACGGGTGACCCGCAGCCGGCGTGATGGACGCAGGCGTCGGATCGGTCGGATGTTCGCCATTACAACGCGGTTGGTCGCAGCGCAGGCCCCTTGCCGATAATAGCAACATGTGCGGCCATCATGATAAGGGCCGGATAAGTCGCATCAGCCCGTGCGACCGAAGAACGACGACACAGGCACCCCGCGGGCCTACAGCTTGCCCTTGGTGCTCGGAAGCTCGCCGGCCGTACGCGGATCGATCTGGGTCGCAACGTCCAGCGCTTTCGCCAGGCCCTTGAAGATCGCCTCAGCCACATGGTGCGGCTCCTCCCCGTAGACCAACTGGATGTGCAGATTGGCCCCGAGGGCGTTGCTGAACGCGCGGCAGAATTCCTTCACCAGGATAAGGTTGAAGTCCCGGATGAACATCGAGGGTGCCTCGACGTTGTAGACTAGCAGGGGCCGGCCGCCGATATCCATGGCGATGCGAGCGAGCGCCTCGTCCATCGGAAGGATGAAAAATCCGTAGCGGCGGATGCCGAGCTTCTCGCCCAGCGCCTCCTTGAACGCGGAACCCAGGACAAGACCCACGTCCTCGACCGTGTGGTGGTAGTCCACCTCGACATCGCCCTTTGCCTTCACGGTCAGGTCGAACAGCCCGTGCTTGGCGAAAAGCGTCAGCATGTGGTCGAAGAACGGCACCCCCGTCTCGATCTGCGACTTTCCGCGGCCGTCGACTGCGAGGGTGATCGAAATTTGGGTCTCCGCCGTTCGGCGGGTGACCGTCGCGGTGCGGCTGGCGTCGCGCTTGGAATTGGGCGGGGCTTTGCTCATGGAAGTGGAATGGACACGAATGGCGTAAGCCGGCCTCCGACGCGCCGGCAACCCGAACTCGACGGATGAGCCGCGCGCACCCGCGCGCCGGCTCGGTCCGTCCTCAACAAACCTAGGAGCCCATTTTTAGCCATTCGTCGAGGGATTGGTTGAGGACGCGCATCTCGTCATCCGTTCCAATGCTGACCCGGAGGAATGATGCGGTCAAGGCGTGGCTTGGAAAGAGGCGAACGAGGATCTTGCGCGAAATGAGGAACTCGTAGGCCGACCTGGCGACGGCGGGACCGGCCTCTCCTTTTGCATTCTTCGGTTCGACGGAAAGGAAGTTGGACTGGGAGCGGTAGGTGAACCAGCCCCGTTTCTTGGACCAATCCTCATAGCACCCGTCGCGGGTGGCCTTCACCTTGCGGACGACCTCCGCGTAGTATGCCGGGTCCGAAAGGGCCGCAAGAGCGGCCGTCTGGGACAACCGGCTCACGTTGTAGCTGTCCCGGACCCGATCGAGCCAGCCGATCACCTCGGGAGCGGCCAGGGCGTATCCGACCCGGATTCCCGCCAGGGCATAGGCCTTCGACAGAGTTCTGAGGATGACCAGGTGGGGGAAACGCCTGAGCAGGGGAATCGCGTCCTCGTCGGCGAACGGCGCGTACGCTTCATCGACGACGAAAAGCCCCCGATACGCCTTCAGCACCGCCTCGATCTCGGAACGCCGGAACCCGACGCCCGTGGGGGCGTTGGGCGAAGTCAGGAAAAACACGCGTGCTTGGGAATGCGCTATCGTCTCGACAGGAAGGCGCATGTCCCGGTCGAATTCGATCTCGATGGGCTCCCCGTCCTGGATGGAGACCAGGACCGGATAAAGGGAGTAACTAGGCATCGTGAAACCCGCCGGGGCCAGTTCGTCACAGCAGCACCGTGCCAGCAGGTTCAACAGGTCGTCGGAACCGTTCCCTATGCACACGTTCTCGGGCGCAAGGCCGTGCAACGCCGCCACCGCGGCGCGCAATGCACCGCTCGTCGGACTCGGATAAAGCCGCAGCGAGCGCCCGTCCTCCCCTATTTCCCGGTGCAGCGCCTCCGCCACTTTTGGGCTCGGAGGATACGGGCACTCGTTCGTGTTCAGCTTCACCCACCCTTCCTCGCCCGGCTGCATCCCGGGCGCATAGGCTTTCAGCGACGGCACATGCGCCAGCGCCAGTCTTGAAAAATCGGATAGCATCGACATCCGGAAAACATATCGGCCATGGCTGCGAAGCGCAATCCAATCGGATCACGTGTAGCGCAAAGTGACGCGAGCGAGGGCATACCCTCGCTCACGTCACACCATTCGCCAGGCCAGCGTGTCGCCCTCGGGCACATCGCGCCAGGAGTACCCCGCTCCGCGGAGAAGTCCGTGCGCATCGACTTTCTCGGCGGGGCTTAAGTGCTGGTGCTCAAACAGGATCAAAACCGGACGCGTGGAATGCAGGTCGAATTGCCGCAGAATGCGGTAGTCGTGCCCCTCCGTGTCGATGACGAGCAGATCGAT
>Ga0181529_10008283_pt1 | contig 10163 bp, 9 predicted proteins | sample PEATcosm2014_Bin_36_FD_119763 | JGI IMG/M metagenome (GOLD analysis project Ga0181529, IMG submission 119763) | Peatland microbial communities from MTU Mesocosm Facility, Houghton, MI, USA - PEATcosm2014_Bin10_30_metaG | ecosystem: Environmental > Terrestrial > Soil > Wetlands > Peat | place... | reverse complement strand
TCTTTGCTGGTCTTGCCCTGTTCCGCGTGTAGCGTCATCGCGACCACCGCAGCCTGTGGACGGTGTGCGGACAACTCCAACTGCAACAGCTTCAGTAAAAACCTCTTGTCCTGGGAATGCAGTGCGGGATGCACGGACAACGACTGCGACAGTGCGCCTTCCAGTACCAACTCCGCCGTGAGTGAGGCCAACGCCAGTGCATGTGCCACGGCGCGATCAACCAAACAGTCCAACATGCGCCCGGCCATAAAAAGCAGACCTTCTTCCTGCTCTACAGGCGTGTCAAACTCGTAGACCTCGCGCAGCGCGAAGGCTGCCTCGATAGGCTGGTAGGTGTGGCTTGCCGCTCCACGCGCCATGGCTAGCCACTCGCGCGCATGAGCGCCCAGCCGCGCAATCAACTCCGACTCTGGTAGCGCAGCCAGGTCGGCAAAGCTGCGAATGCCCCACAGTTCGAACTTCTCTTGCTGTTCAAAGCTCAAGTCCAGCGCATGGAGCGGAAGCAGCGCCAACGTATCCGCCTCTGCGCCAGCAGCTACAATACACAATCCACGATGTGCGGCAGCCTTCAGACGCGCTGTATGAAAGTTGGCGCTCAGCACGACACTGACATGCAGACCAACAGCTTCCATTGCATCTTTGATCTTGGTGGCTAACACATTCGGCGGGCCAAAGAGCAATTCGCTGCCCATCACATCGAGGACTATCGAACATCCAGCGCCAGCAGGAACAACTTCCATGCGTGGCGTGAACTGCGCTGCTACCTCCAGCATTACGGTGCGCGCCGCCTGCTCCACAGCAAGTGAGCGATCAAGAATTTTCAATCCATTGAGCACTTCGGCTTCCATACGCGGAAGTCCACGCACCACTCCGCGTTGCGCAGCGGCTCGATTCATGGAACAAACGCAAGCATCGTGCAGTGGTCCCTCCACAATCGCCACCGGTTCGCCCTTCAGGTCGGTGCGCAAGCGCAGCAGAGCCTGTGCGGCAAATTCCGTGGCATGAATGCAGGCATAGAGTTCGCGGCTCATGCGCTTTTCTCCGCGGCCCAAGCTGTGGACGATGACCACGCAACAGCAGGCGGCTTCCGCTGCTGTGAGAATTGCGTAAAACGCTCACGGCGACGGCTCAACTCAAAACCACAGCGGTTCAGCACCGTTTCCCCTTGCGCTTCCGCGCGTAGCACAGAGCAGTCGAGCACTACAGCCGCACTCGACTGTGCATACGAAGCCTGCCCCAGCACCAGCAGTGTGCTGCGCGTGCGGTCCGCAGCCTGACGAAAGCGAAACCAGGTAGCCAGTGGAATCCGCATGCCCTGTGCTGGATCGACACCGCCCAGATCCAGCACCAGCGCGGCGAATCCCCCCACTTGCAACAGCAGGTCAGTGGCCCGCAACGCTTGATCGAGATGCGACCAGCTTTTCTGTGTACGCCTGTTTTTTGTCTTGGGCGAAGCCGCGCTGCTGTTCGTGCAGCGAATCCACAGCAGCAAGGACAGATGCACTCCGCTTGCCGCAGCCGATTCCGGATCGAGCGCATCGCAGGCATCCACCCAGGCGCAAACCTGCCCACGCGCGGTACAACTGGCCAGAAAAGCCAGCGACAGCGTTGTTCGTCCAGAGCACTCCGGGCCGACCACTTCGCTGATTGCTCCCACTGGCAGCCCACCGCCGAGCAGCGCATCGACAGCGGCAATGCCGGTCGCCGCCGTCTCGCGGAAGGTGCGTGGCATGGGCGAGAGCGCCGCCGGGAAGCGGGTCGCGAGGGATTCTTCGATCTGGAGTCGCAGGGCAGCAGCAGTGGCCATATTTCGCCTTATATTCGCCTTTCAAGGTTCGCGCGAATCGGCCCACTTGTCAACAGTCCTTCGGTTTCCCCGCAAGTGAAGCGCTATTCTGAGAGCGATATGTGTGGCCGCTACGCCCGAAAATCCGCGCAAGAGCTTCTCGCCGAATGGTTTGATCTGGACTTGAACCTGATACCCTGGTTCACTGCCAGCTACAACGCCGCGCCGCAGAGCTTCCAACCGGTGGTGTGGCTGGACCCTGAATCCAACCAGCGGCGCATCTCATTGATGCGCTGGGGCTTGGTCCCTTCATGGTCCAAAGATGAGCGGATTGGCCTGAGCACCATCAACGCACGCGCTGAGGAGGCAGCCACAAAGCCTGCTTTTCGTGAAGCACTCAAGAAGCGTCGCTGCCTGATCCCCGCCGATGCTTTTTATGAGTGGCAACGCCGGTCGCCGAAGACTCGCCAGCCCTACGCAATCGCCCTGAAGAGCGGCAAACCTTACGCCTTTGCCGGTCTGTGGGAGAGTTGGCAGCCATCAGAGGGAACGGAGTTGACCACTTTTACCATCCTGACCACCACACCCAACGAACTGATGGCCCCGATCCATGACCGCATGCCGGTGATTGTCGCGCCTCGGAATTACCAGCGCTGGCTGGACACGGACTCCACTCCGCCGCTCGACCTGCTGCAGCCCTATCCCGCCGCAGAGATGGAAGCCTGGACAGTGAGCGATCAGGTCGGCAATGTGCGCAATAACGACCCGGAACTTCTCGCGCAACAAGAGCCGGATCAAGGAACTCTGTTCAGCTAATTCTGGATTCATGTAACACAACTAAGTTGGCTGATGCCTTGGCGAACATATGTGCGCGCCTTCTTTCAGGCACGGAACGTTATGGAGTTTCTCCAAGTAGTCCATGAAATCGTACCTGAAGGCGACGAGGTTGCAGTAGAACTGGTTACCCAGCAAGATCGGGAGGCCCCTTCCAGACAGGAGGAGAACCTGAACCAGATGGTCTGCGCCTTCGCAGGATCCCGCGTCGTGTTCTCGTGGAAATTCGACTCCAGTCCTAATTTTCACGCCCGGAGCATTGCAACAGATACAGGCTGGAAAATTACCATTGATCGCGGCTTGGACATCTTTCAAAGATTCGAAACCGGGCCATTTTCTCTTGAGCAGGCCATCCAGGAAGCCCGTCTGACCAGAGGTGCCGAGGTTACCTACTTGCGTGTGTAGGTTGGACGGTAAAGTCTTGCGGCTTCTTCGTGGGGTTGCTTTTTACAAGCAGCCTGCAGATGCTGCTGGCTTCATGCTCGTTCTCCTTTAGGGCACTCCCGGACAAAGCGTAAACATCATGTTCGATCTTCGGGATGAACTAGAAATCGGACATCGATGGAATTTTTTTCCAAAACGTGTCATATTACAAGGAGAGATCGTCTTCTGGTTGCGCGGTCAGTCGGTTCTTGGCTGCGTTGAAATTCACTGCATGTTGCAGAATATGGAGGGGTTAATATGTTTGACGCGGTCCAGCTTGGTATCAATCTGCGCGCCGCTCGTGAGCGGCGCGGCTTGAGTCAACAGAAAGTAGCCGAGGCCATGAATTTTCCGCGTACCGCCGTCACCAATTTTGAGTCTGGCAACCGGGAGGTCTCCACGCTCGAATTGACCCGATTGGCGGAACTCTATCACGTCGCCCCGGCCTCGCTCCTGAGCCCAGAATTTTCTGAAGACGCTTCCGTGGTGCTGTTGCGTGCGCTTCAACAAGCCAGTATTTCCGAAGAGATTTCACAAGCGATTGAAGACGTGCGCGATCTTTGCCACGAAGGCGCCGTATTGCGTCGGCTATTGGGTGGAGAGTTTGAGGAAAGTCTTCCGAATTGCAATTCACGGATTGGGTCTCCCAGTGAAGCAATCCGCCAGGGCGATATCGTAGCGCGGGAAGAGCGTCGCCGCCTGGGACTTGGAAATGCGCCGGTTGGAAATATCACCAGCCTTATCGGGGGACAGGGGGTTTGGGCTGCAGCGTGTAGTCTTCCCGACGATATGTCTGGCCTATTCCTGAACGACAAGAGCGACGGACTTGCGATTCTGATCAACAGTAAGCACGCTGCTGTTCGCAGGCGGTTTTCCTATGCCCATGAATATGGACATGCGTTATTCGACAGAGGAGAGCCGGTGCGCCTGACCCAGCAGAGCAACGCAAGCGAACTTGTCGAAAAGCGAGCGAACGCCTTCGCTGCTGCATTTCTGATGCCCGCCGATGGCGTTGAGGATCAGTTACGTCAGCTCGATAAGGGACGGCCAAGCCGCCAAGCGCAAATCGTATACGACGTCGCGACTGATCGTGAGAGCGAGGTTGAGATTCGCCCGCGCCCGGGATCACAGTCCATCACGTATCAGGATGTTGCAATCATTGCCCGGAACTTTGGCGTCAGCTATGAAGCAGCGGTTTGGCGTTTGAAAAGCCTGGGGCATCTCGGCTCAGCTGACACCAAGACTCTCATTGAACGAAAGGACTCCGGGAAAAGCTTCATGAAGCTCCTAAAATTTCAGGAGTGGGATGAGCGCGAGATCCCTGCCGACGAGCGAGAGCAGGAATTGAGGAGCCAACTTGCATGGCTCGGAGTGGAAGCATATCGTCGGGAAGAGATCTCCCAAGGTCGGCTTCGTGAGCTTGCTGGCAAGCTTCAGGTAAATGCTGGTGAATTGATTGAACTCGCCGAGGTTGCTCGCGGCGTGTAACAGGAGAGAGGCGGATGACATCCGCAATCGTTGTGGCGGATACATCCGTCCTCATCAATTTTCTTTGCATCGACCGGATGGACCTCATCGGCCGTCATCCGCAGCGGTTTCTCGCGACGGATCATGTCGGGGCGGAGATTACCAGCAGTTATCCAGAGCAGCTGGCTCGTTATCAGGCTGCTGTAGCCTCAGGACAGATTTATACCTGTTCTGTCATTGACCCTGAAGAGTTGTCGCTATTTCTGCGATTGAAACCTGGAGAGATGCTCGGGGCCGGAGAGTGTTCGGCCATCGCTGTTGCCATCCGACGGCGATATCCCATTGCAATTGACGACAACCGAGCGGTGAAAAGAGCTATCCGCGAGGTGGAAGCAAAACTTGAAGTCGTGCGAACTGCTGACGTCATGGTTCGACTCATCCGGGCGGGCATCCTCGATATAGCGACGGCTGACCGTATCAAGGACGACTGGGAACTTCATCACAGATTCAAGATTAAGGCGGATTCGTTTCGTGATCTTCTTTGAATCCGCAGTACAGAAGCCCGGTATTCGTGCCATTCCAGAATGGATAGAACCGTTCTCGTTCGATGGCCGTGCAGCCCGGATGGTCCTCGTGTGATACCTTTTGGAGCGATATGTTCTTAGCAGAGATTCGCATTCACAATTTCCGGTGTTTTACCGATCTGACCGTCCAATTCCGGCCAGGCGTTAATGTTCTGTTGGGAGAGAACAACGGTGGCAAGACAACCGTGATCAAATCGCTCGGTCTCCTCCTGGACCAAAGGACTCGACGTCGGCCCACGTTCTTTGATTTTCACCATCCAGCAACGGATTGGACGATTCCGCCAGCCATCACTGTCTCTGCCACGTTTAGGTCGTCTGAAACAGACACCGTCGAGGATAAGGCGCTTGTGGCCACGTGGCTGACAAGACTTGATCCGCCCTGGGAAGCGCAACTCACCTACACGTTCAAACTCGAACCAGATCAGGATGCGAAGTGCAAGGAGGATCTCTCCAAGATTGGCAGAGGCGATTTCCAGGAGTATCGCCGCGTGGTGGAGTCCTACCTGGATAAATACATCACCAAAACCTACGGTGGGGCTGTTGAGAACCAGATGGAGGCAGAACGTGACTCAATCGAGAAGATTACAATTCAGTCGCTCGATGCACTCCGGGATGCCGGTAGAGAGCTTTTGACTGGAAGCGACCCACTGCTCAAGCGGCTGCTGAAACAAGTCCGCGACGAAGGTATGACCGCAGAGCAAAAGGAAGAAAGCGCAAGGGCGCTGCGCGCACTCACCAAATTACTGGGAGAGCACATCCGTGGGCGTATAAGCCTCGAACCACTTTTGCAACTCGTGAAAGACACTGGCGCACTGGAGGGAGGAACGCCATATCTCGCAGACGACCTCAGTGAGGAAGACCTTTTATACGCACTTCGCCTCTACGTTGAAGCCAACGGCGTCAGAATCCCCGCAGAACTCAACGGTTTGGGGTACAACAACCTCATCTACATCAGCTTGGTCCTTGCAAGCCTGGACCACCAGGCAGACCCGGTCAGGCTTGGTACAAACGCGAGTATCTTTCCAATCCTCACCATCGAAGAGCCCGAAGCGCATCTTCACCCTGCGCTCCAGTACAAGCTCCTGAAGCACATTGAGAAGCGCGTGCGCGAGACCAAACGCAATCGTCAAGTCTTCATCACGACGCACTCTACGCACATTACGAGCGCCTCTCAACTCGACCAACTCATCGTCTTCGCAATTCACGACAAGACGGGTAGCTCAAATGTAGCGTACCCAGGCAAGTGTTTCACGAACGACGAGGAAGGTAAGACCTCGAAAGCGTACGTAGAGCGTTATCTGGACGCTACGAAGTCCAACCTCTTGTTCTCCAAAGGCATCATCCTCGTCGAGGGTATGGCCGAGCAACTTCTCCTTCCTGTTCTCGCTGAATATATTGATTGCCCACTTGAAGAACACCACGTCGCACTGATCCCTGTCGGAGGCCTGACGTTCAAGCACTTTCTACCTCTCTTTGGTGCTGGACTCCAGCCAGATCAGATGCCAAATGCACTTACTCGTCCCGTTGCGTGCCTTATCGATGCCGATCCGACCAGGAAGATCACCGACAGCAAGGATAGATTTCTAAAGTGCTATCCGTACGAACTGAACACAGACGATGCCTATACATATAAGCCGCTCTCGGATGTGATCGGGGCGCTTACGGCTCTGTGTGCAGAGAGGGACAATATTATCTTGGCGCATGGCAAGAAGACTCTCGAATATGACCTTGTGCATGACAACTATGCTGTTGCGCTACTCGTTACAAGCGCATGTGCCCACAGCGAGGCGCTGCGAACACTTATGCGCAATCCGACAGCTACTCCCGACGAAATCGCAGAAACAATCACCAATGCGCGAATCGCCACGGAACATATCGATGCGCAAGATCGAGCCGCACACGTAGTTGCCACATGCTATCTCGCGAGCGTCGAGAACGCCAAAGGAGAACATGCATTCGCACTTTCCAAGGCACCGAAGGAGGCCAAAGGAGCATCGGCATCGCATGGCTTCACTGTCCCGAACGCAATCGCAAAAGCCATCCGGTGGGCCAGTAGGCAGCCCTTGCCAGCAATTCGAGAGGCACCGGCGAAGCCCGTATGACCGCAATCACATCAGACACGCTTTTGCTCAATACAGATCGGCACGCGCGTGTCGACGCCGGCCCTGGAGCTGGCAAAACATATTGGATTGCAGAGCACGTCAAGAACGTCCTCCAGCGGTCAAAGAAGATTCACTCATACGCCAGGATTGCTGTCATCTCTTACACAAACATTGCAGCTGATGAACTGCGGCAAAAACTCGGGGGCGATGCATCCAAAGCGGAGATCGGGACAATCCACAATTTTCTCTACCGAAACGTGATCAAGCCCTACCTGCATCTTCTTCGGGATAGTGATGGACAGCCTGTTGTGAACACTGCCCTGGTGGACGGTCACGACGAGCACCATGTCAATCATATGAAGGTGGACGCCTGGCTGAGGGCCAGCGATCAGCGCCAGCGCGTCTTTGACCCGAAGCAGTTTGACCTCCTCAAGACAGCACTTGAAAAAATACGATGGATGCAAGCCGATGAATTATGTGCGTGGCATCTCTCTGTCAACCTATCTGATGGGTTCGCAAAAGGACTATGGAGTACGTCCAAAGCATTGCTCACAACCCAGCAGTTGCTCGCATACAAGACGCTCTACTGGGCTGATGGCATCTTGGATCACGATGACATCCTTTACTTGGCTAGCCGCATTGTTCATGATCACCCCCTCATTGTGTCATGCCTCAGTGCGCGCTATCCATTTCTCATGATCGACGAGTTCCAAGATACCGTGCCTGTACAAACTAACATTGTCCGGCTCCTTGCAGATCAGGGAACTACCGTCGTGATCATCGGAGATGCCGAACAGTCCATCTTTACGTTCGCTGGCGCGCACCCCGAGCACTTCCGCGCTTTCACTCTCCCAGATACTGACGAGTACACCATCGCAGATAATCGACGTAGCACGGATCGCATCATTGCGTTACTCAATCATGTTAGGAGCGACAGTATTGTCCAGCACGGCCTTCGAAGAACTGTAGGCGAACCTGTGCAACTGCTCGTTGGCGCTCCAGCAGTTGCATTCCAATATGCAAGGCAACTACTCCCTGAGGGCGAATCTCTACTGATTGTTGCGCGCAACAACAGCGTTGTCCAACAAGCTCAAAGGCCAACCACTGCACGAACCACTGCGCCGTGGAACGCAATCGATAATGCAGACTGTTACCGCAAGATATTTCTCCACCAACTTCTCGCAGGAGTTGTTCTCGCGCGCAAACAGAAGTTCGGCAACGCCGTTGAAACCATCCTGCGTGGTATCCGACACACGAAGGGTAATCTCAAGGAGCCACTCCAGAGCACAATACCTCGATCTACCCAGCAACGGCGCGCTATTGCAATCAGCCTCCTCGAAGCCCTCATTGGGCTAGGACCAGCGCTCGACTCGATGACTCTTTGTGCTGCATACGATCATTGCCGCAAAACCCTCATAAGTGAGTTTACCGGCCTCACAATCAAGCAAATCAAAGCAGGAAAGTTTCACGATGTTTCCGAAGCACACAAATGCGGCGACCTCCTTCTTGCAGTCAGACTCACGGGCAACGAAGAAGTGCGAGATGCGAGAACCATACATCAAGCCAAAGGAACGGAACGAGGGAATGTCTTGGTGTGCCTGAACGGCCGAGATGAAGCCGAGACCCTGGAACATCTCAACCACATCCTCTACCCAGCAGCCACAAGTGACGAAGAACAGCGCATCACGTACGTCGGTATCAGTCGGGCTCGCGACCGTCTTTTCCTCACCACGCCGATCCTCACTGGGGAACAAAAACAACGAGCGCTGGAACTGGGGCTTCAGGTTGCATATGTCGAGAAGTGCTCGTAGAGAAAGGTGAGGGTCGGTGCAAGCACCGCAATCGTGATTTCGGAGTATAGCGGCATGGCTACTACGGACCTTCGTGTTTTTGCGTGTCGACGGAATTCGTCTCGATGTTTTGCTGTGCTTCGTTTACGATTAGACAGCGGAGTGAATTCTGGCTGGATCAAACGCCGGAAGGGAGGTCTGGTTGACTATGCTCAAACTATGCTCGAACAACCCGTATAGGCCTCTACAGAACTCTATGGAACCTAACCCAAGATGTTGCGTAAGTCTTTGTAAAGAAAGAAAACAGGACGCTTGCGAAAATATCGCAGCGGACTCAAAATCCGCCGACCGCAAGGTCGTGGGGGTTCGACCCCCCCTCCCGGCACCAACAAAACAAAGAGTTTATAGAGAAAATGGCCACTCGAAAGCGAGTGGCCATTTTCGTCTGGTGCCTGTTTTGGTGCATGTTGTGTTATTCAGTGCCTGGGTGTGTTTGGCCGGTGCCGGCGATGCGCTCGACCACAGATTGTCGATGCTCGGGCGACAGATGGCTGTAACGGGCCGACATGGTGATTGTCTTGTGCCCCGCAGCCTCCTGAATCTCTTTGATGGATGCTCCTGCCATCGCCAGCCAGGAGCAGAAAGTGTGACGGTTCGAGTGCCAAACGTATCCTGCAATCTTGGCCTCCGCAAGGCACGGTTGGAACCACGAGCGGGTGTCGAATCTTCCCTTTGAACCCTCACGCGGAAAAACCGGGTCAGTCGGACGCTGTTTTGGCATTTTTTTCGATTGAATTGCTGACATGGCGTCGGAATTCAGGTGAACAGTTCGGGCAGAGCCATTCTTGGTCTTCGTCAGTTCGATCGTGCGGCGGTCCAGATGCACTTGCGCCCAAGTGCAAGAGTATTGTTCACTCAGCCGCATCCCCGTATGAATGGAAACGATGAACTCTGGAATGTGCTCCGGGAATCGTCGGGCAATTACAGCGTAAAGGCTGTCAAATTCCTCACGGCTCAGAAACCGCAGGCGACCGCCCCCCTCCTTTCGCTGCCTGACCAGCCGAGCGGGATTGGTGTCGATCTTTCCGTTGCGAATGGCTTCGCGATAGACGAGGCTTAGGAATGCCCTGTAGCGGTTTGCCGTTGCCGATGTTTTGAACCTGCTCGAAAACCAACG
>Ga0181529_10008281_pt1 | contig 10165 bp, 10 predicted proteins | sample PEATcosm2014_Bin_36_FD_119763 | JGI IMG/M metagenome (GOLD analysis project Ga0181529, IMG submission 119763) | Peatland microbial communities from MTU Mesocosm Facility, Houghton, MI, USA - PEATcosm2014_Bin10_30_metaG | ecosystem: Environmental > Terrestrial > Soil > Wetlands > Peat | place... | reverse complement strand
GAGTTTTGCGGCTCACATTCGCCTTTGGCACATGGCTGGCTTATTCCGCAGCTTGGTCGGCGGAGCCCACTGCCAAATTTAGTCAAGCGAAGGCAATTCCCAGGCAAGACGGCAAACGATCATCGGCTGTTCTTGAGGCTGGAGCAATAGAAGTCGGCGGTGTCTCTTATCGACTTACGAGCGGGACGAGGACCTACTTCGTGCGGCAACCATTCCGGCTGACGCTTCACATCACGAACCTTTCCGAGAGCACACAAGTACTACCGCCCGTTTTGGATGCCGGGTATCGCATTCGGGTTGGGACTCCGGTAGATAACGAAGACCGAGGACGTTTTTCAGTGAAAGAGGGGGCAGAGGATCGAAACTTGCTTCCCGGTGCTTCGCGGACTGTTGAGCTTCCCCGCCGCTTGGAAGATTGCTGCCTGACGCCGGGAGCTTTCAAGTTGCAGTACCGCTACTTCGGAACGCAGTCCGGCGGCGGCCCCAAGTGGGCAACACCGCCCATCGCCTTAGCGTGCGTTGAACAGCCTCTTGTAATTCCGCAAGGCACCGATGACTGCGTCAAGGCGGCGCTTCGCAAACTGAAGGACTCGCCGGAATCCGGGTATGAAAGCTCGCGTCCCGGTTGGACAAGGGTCGATTACACGGAACCCATGAAGGAGCTTTTCGCACTTGGACAGCTTGCCGTTCCCGCCCTGCTTGCGAACGTCAACAATTACGCCATCGAGATGCCGGTGATCCAGCTTCTCGGCGACATGAAGGTGAAAGAAGCCGTTCCTCTGCTGCTGGATCGGCTGTGGATGCAGGACGATGTGCATGATTCCCTGATCATCGCCAAGTTGGCAGAGATCACGGGTCATCCTGACGGATACGGGTTTCATCGCCGCTGGTTCGACAAGCAGGTCCAACGGGATGCCGTCAAGACTTATCGAGACTGGTGGCGCGAGCACAAACCGCCGCCAACACCGCCTGCCCGCTGAGGTCGCTGCGCGACACGCCTTAGGTGGTTGTGCAAACGGCCCTGGCGCTGGATAATGGATTCGTAGCTCGACGCGGATTGCTCTGGCAGGGGTGGCGTCGGACAGGCGAACCGTTGGCGCATGGCGAAAGCGGAATCATGCAGACGGAATGGGATTTCAGGGGTCGCTGGCACGGATACTACTTGTACGATCCTTGTCCTTTATACTCCGAACCGAGGCCGGCAGTTCCATTCACGCTCGTGCTCAAGAAGACTTGGTTCGGTAAGCTGCGTGGCCATGTGCAAGAGGATCCGAACATTGGTGTTTCGGAGCCGGGAATCGTCCGTGGACATGTCAAGGGTCTGGAAATTGAATTCGAGAAGCTTATGCCCGTATGCTATGCGTGGATAGACGGCAAGGTGGTGTGTTATTCCAAACACCTTGGGTTAGACTACGAATTGCCGCACCCGCCCATCCAATATCGGGGAACCTATTCACCTCAGGATGAAACGGCCCGCGGAATATGGAGCCTCGGCGCGCAGACGATTCGGCTGAGGAACTTTGGCAGCGTGGTAGTACGGCAACTTGCCGGAATCACCGGAACCTGGGAATTGCGACGAAGCCCCGAAACGAGCTCCGCGGAATCGTCGTAGGAGACTGACCTCGTTGAAGACCGCCCGCCAACACGCGACGGCCGCTGAGCCCGCTGCGCGGGACGCCTATTGGTGGTGCGACGTGTCTTACCTTGATAGAATCAACCGTAGTGCGAGCTTGGTCGGCCAGGATAGTCCGGCGTCGGCCAGCCCACCCGTTGGGCAGTCTTGGGCGATTTAGAATGCAAGGAGAAGGTTTATGTGGCGATTCCTAAGCAGTCCGAGGCATGTCTTGGGCGCGATCAGCACTCTGGCGTGCCTTATCGGGGTCGGCATGGCCATCTACGCTTATACTGACAGGCCCAGATTGGGGGTCTCGCCTGTCAGCGAGGGTTCGTTAAACATTCTTAGCCAGCCTTGCCGCGTCTTCATCACGGGCGAAACCTACGTTTATGGGACTTGGGAGTGCCGCGACAAAGATGGAAAGCCGAGGTACGATGCCAAGGCGTTGTGCAGCCGACTCCAGTCCCCTGATTTTCTGGATTCCTGCGGTGCGGCGGCGGTCACCCGTCATCACCAGTTGTCAGAACTGTTCAGCGCGACGGGTGGCGGTTTGGTTTGCCGGTATTACCGCAATGAGGAACCGGTCTACCCCAGAGACGTTCTGTACCTTCGCGCCATCTTGTCGCGGCGATTCGCGGTACGCGCACCAACATATGAGTGGAGCGACTGGTTGCAACACCGTCTTCCTTTCATGCCGGACAGAATGGAATTGGTCAGGATCGCCGACGAGCGCAATCAGGACGCAACCGACGTTCTCGACTCGCTGATTCGGAAAACATTTCCAGACTTGAAGTTACTAACGAGGAGTGACCCCTAAGCCGGGCTGATCGGCGCGGAGAAAGGTTGAGTGCGAAACTGCCAACATGACGACAGCCGCTGAGCCCGGCTGCGCGGGACGGCTGCGCTGTCGGCCATCGCAACCGTTGGCCGGATGAGGATGAGGCGATGATTGATGAGCGATAAGAGCAAGACCTCCGCAACGGTGAATGCTGCGAAAAGACCGATTTTCGCCGCCGCTCTCCGAGGTGCTCGATTCGGTGGGGTAGCTGCTGGCATCATCATGAGTGTGGTATCCGTCATTGGCCTTGTCCCTTATTACACGAGCGCCGACCATGCCTTCGTTCCTAGACTTGGGGGGAATGCTTGCCTGTGTCGGCCTCTTTGCCTTGTATGGCGCGCTAATTGGTGCAGCAATCACGGGAGTTTGCGCTGCAGTTCGACGACGGCATTGAGTGATTCAGACGTGCATACGCGGCAGGCCATCACCGGCTGGCCGCAGAGTCGCTTCGCGGGATACAGTCGGTGTCGGCCATCACAACCGTTACGTTAGGTGCCAAGCATGGAGTACGGCAAGCAATCAAAGTCAGAGTTCGACCATCGCGGCCTTGACTCCCCCGAGGCAAAATCGCTGGCGGAGCAACGTCAGTACGACGTGATGCAGGTGTTGCACGAAGCAGCCCTGCCAGAGATGAAAACCGAGCAGCCACTAACGCAATCCTGCCTGTTGCGAAGGTGCCTTTTCGAAGTGGGTATTGGTGCGGTCGCAGCGGTGGCCGTTGTGGTGCTGAGGGGCGGCTGGCGGTTGTTTCAAGACTGGATCAGTTGTGCGACATGCGGCGGGATTATTCTTGCGGCAGCCACGATCCTTGCAGTACGTGATTATCGGAAGGGCGTCAAGATCATCAACAGCTACGAAGAGGAACGGTTATGGGGCAGGCGGCACGACGACGCCGTTCCGGACCAACACGGAAAGGACTAACGAGGCCTACCGCCCAACAGCGCACACCCGCTAAGCGGCCTTCGGCGGGTGCCTTGCCGGTGGTTCCGGCTCCCCAAAACGCTGATAGAATCAGCCGTAGTTTGGGCTTGGTTGGCGTCGGAGAAGAAAACGCCGACCAGCCAGTCCGTTGGGCGAGCTAGGCAAGGCCCCCTTTTCTTCTCTGACTATGAAAAGACTGATCCCGCCAATCGTAATTGTTGTCGCTGTCGTCGGCGCAGGCACATGGCTGTTCATCAACCTCCGTACCAAGCAGCAATATGCCCGCTTTCGGGATGAAGTCGTGGGAAACTCTTTTTCCGTCAAGGCGATGGATGAAGGCGCCAAGGCCCTTCTCGCGAAGGCCCGTGCAGACTGGAAAGAAGTCTATAGCGAAGTCGGTGGGCCTCAGTCCAAGGGCCTGGATGCAATCGGACTGCGCCCGTGTGTCGCGAGCATGGCTGAGGTTTGTGCCTATCAACTGCCCGAGTATTCTTTTGTGTCGCCCAGCCAAATCAAGCGGGCAACCTTATTCGGCCTTTCCCAACTGATAATTTTAGCCCCCTCATCGGACAAGTCGCTTTACGTCTCGCATGACGGCCACATTGCCCTCATGCGATGCGGGACGAGTTGCATATTCGTGTTCTCCGACGAGGACGCTGGCCTCCGTGAGACCCTATACCGCCTGAAAGCAAAAAACGTTGAGCCATAGAAGGATCATCTTCTTCGCCTCCTCCGTCGCGACTCTTGTGCTTACGCCGCCAGGCGATCCGCCCACCCGCTGCATCGCGCAGCACACTCAGTCGTCTTTGCCGCCCTGCCCGTCGGCGTTCACCAGCGGCATCTCGACCACGTGCTGGGCCACGAACCAGACCTGCGACTCGTTCGTGCGAATCACGTTGCTCACCAACAGGTCGTTCGTGCCGTCGTCGCCCTCCTCGGCCGCATTGCGGGCCATCTTGCGGGCCTCCACCAGCAGGATTTCATGCGCCTCCAGCAGTCGCGAGATCTGCACGGGCACTTCCTCGCGCCCCCGGGGAGGCCGGGGAATCTGGGTCGCCTCGGCCACGTCGGCGGCCATCGCCACGCTCACGCCGCCCAGCATCATGATCCGCTCGGCGATTTGATCCACCAACTCGCTCTGCTCGCCGAAATGCTTGTCGAACAGAAGGTGAAGCTGATAGAACGTGGGACCCGACACCTGCCAGTGGTGCTTCTTGTAGAGGTCGCGGAGCGTGATCGTGTCCGCGAGGACCTGGTTCAAATTGTCGACGCTCTCGCGACGCGTCCTTTCCTCCAGGCCGATCGGCATGGCCACCACCGTTCCGAAGCCCTGGATCTCTTCGGCGTGTTGACCCGTCCGCGGCACCGCGTTGCGACGACTCTTGGTGGGTAGGGAAGTTTGCATCTTTCGCCTCCGTAAGAAAAGGGTGGAATGGGCCCAGGGCTGCGGCGATTCCAAATCGGCGACCCGGCCCCAATGTTTTTCAAAGATCAGCGGCCCCGCGTTCCAACGCGCGCCGCCGAATTACGGTCTACCGTCAAAATCTTTCGGGCCGCAAAATAGAAAGTCAAGTGACAGAGTTTTTCGCGAAGCATGCAGACGCCCGGCCGCTCGAATGCTTCAATGCAGGAGATAGTCGGCCAGCTTGCCCTGCAGCGGTCTTGTCGAGAACGCCGGGTAGGGAGGGGCAAGCAGGCTCGTCCAATCGTCCGTGTGTTTCACCCGGTAGTGGACGATAATCGCACCCTCTTCATCCGTCTTGGGGTGGTAAAATTCCACATACGCGCCCGGCTGGATTTCTCGAACGTAAGTCTTGCCCGGTTCGATCGAAACCTTCCACGGCAGGTCTATCGGGGAATAGAACATCGTCGGCTTCAGAGTCCTGCCTGACGCCAACCGCATTTCCACTTCCCAGAACTCTTCACAGCACGCGCTTCCTTCTCGAGCGTCCAGAAACGTGAAAGGCCGGGTCCCGATATTCTTGATCGCGATTTCCAGCCACCCATGCGTCCTGGACGGTCGAAGGCTGGCCTCCACGAGGTCGGATTCTTTTGCGGCGGGTGTGGAGGAATGGGCGGCTGCCCCCTGGTCCTCGCCAGGATGCTGACCGTCACAGCCCGCTACCCCCACAAACACGGAAGCTGCGAGAATGACTGCGACGGTTGTGAATGGATCGGACATTTTCAACTCGAAGCCGCTGCGAAGCGCCCGCAGGGCCGCCCACGCGCCACGACGCAATGCCTTCAAATCCCCATCAGCAGCGGCCACATCGCCTTCGCGCATCATGCTCCGGCCACGGAAACTGCGGGACAAAAAAGACTGGTTAAGAACCCGTCCTACGGCGCGTTGGGCGCGCTGGCCGGATTGGGCGTGGCGCTGAGCTGCGAAAGAACCTGCAAGAGCCCGTTCAGATGCGCCATCCGCGGGCCAAACCGATCGACGAACTCGTTGAGCATGAACTCGCCTTCCATGAGATTCTCGTAGCTGTCGCCGATCTCGCGGGTGAGACTGTCAAGAAACTCGGTTTGAACCTTCCCCAAGGCCTCGGCCGCCGCCCGGCAATTCCTCGCCAAACGAGGATTGGCCTGCTTCCACTGGCCTAGTTCGTGGGCCCGCTGACGTTGGTTGGAGCTAATCTGCCCAATCAACTCCTCGAGCAACTCATTCTGACGGTCCTGGCCCGCCAAAAGCTGGCGCAACAAACCGTTAACTTCCGTGTCATTGGAACGCGCCCCTGCTACCGTCGGGTGGTAGGCCGGCTGGGCAACGTCGATCTGACTGAACAAGGGCGGACGCCCACGCGATGGGTCTTGAGTCATGCGATCGTTTCCTTTCCCTTCCAGTAAAGCAGAAAACGACGAATTTGTCGAGGACTTGTTCGAGAATTCTTGGAGGTTATGCCCTCACCGCTCCCCATTCTCCCAAAGTACCGTAGGGTGGGTGGAGCACGGAACCCCCGGACTCATGGTGCCTTGCGCGAACCGCTCCAAAACACCGTCAAGCGCCTCCAAAGGTTTGACTCCGTGCGCAACCCACCATTTTCCCGGCCGTTCGCTTCACATACCCTACAAGTTCGTGAGAAATGCGGGCAAGCCCCCCCGCCCAAGTTTCCCAACGGCAGAGGGGAGTTCACGATTTTCTCGATCAAGCCCTTCAATGTGTGAGACGTGTTAAAGTTGGTTCGCCTATCCGCCCGATTCACCATCCGGAAACTCCCCTCGCCCTTTGGGTGAGGGGCAGCGGGCGAGGGCTTGTCCCAAAGTTCTGACGCAACCCGCCCTCACCCTCGGGCACGACAAACTGCTCGCTCCCATAGCCAGAAGCGACCTGAATCAGGACCCGCAGGAATTTAAGTGCTTTAGAGAATCTGTGCTGCCAGGGGGGAATTTGCGTGGAGTCAGGTAACAGCATTTCCAGGCCCGCCATCGGTTTTCTGACCGTGCTCGATCACCCACAACATGGGTTGTTTGGCGGTTACCTTGTCTTGAATTTCACCGGGCGCCCGCTCGAATTTCATTGTACGGCGCCAATCAAGCCCAATCGGGCCCAGCAGATCTTGTACGGGCCAACCCTGGAGCCGTTCCTGTATGGCGAGCAGATTGGTTCCACACTGTTGGGGCATGCCAAAGCCAGCCCCTTGGTCATCTGCACCGACCGCGAGCCCGTTTTGTCGCTCCGCGACCTGGTCGACTTGCCCGTGGCCTTGGTGCTGCCACCGGGGGACCCGCCGGAATCCGATGGGACGCCCCCGGAGGCCCATCCTGCCGTTCCCCTGCTGGCGCCCGATGAGTCGCAGCCCGGCGACGCTTGTCATGCCCCGGCGCCGTGTACCCACGATCGGCCAGACCTGCCTGGTATGCTGCGGATAGACGCGCCGCATGGCCGCAGTCCGCGGTTGATCACCTTCGAGCTCGGTCGGAATCGCCTGGCCCTGTCGCCGCGGAGGGGCGACGACCGCCAGGCGCTCTCCGAGCGGCTCGGCGCGGCCGCAGCCGCGCTGGACCTGTGGGAACCTTTCACGCGGATTCGCGAGGCCATCGAAGAAGCCCAACAGGCAGCACGATGAACCGCCGGCCGAATACCGTAGAGAACGGGCTCCGTCCCGTTCCTCTGGACCAGGAACTTCGTAGATCGGATCTCAGTCCGTTGGAACGAAATGCACTGCGTTTCACCGAGCCTGCCGAAAGCGAACTTTTTCGCTGGCAGCAGCCACCGCCGCCGGAGGTGATTTCCCGCGATTTCCACTTCGCCGCCGAACCCCTCGTCACCGGCTGGAACCGCGCCCTGGAACGCCCCCTGGCCATCGAGGTCACGACGCTTCCCCTCGCGGCCGCCGTGCCACGGGCGATCCAGATCCCCATCCGCAGCGCGTCGATTCGCGTGCGGAGCTTCGCCTTCCCCGAGCCCAACGAAGCCCCGCGCACCGGCCTGACGGCCACCGCCGTTTCTCCGGGCCAGGGGCAAGCCGCCGGCGGCGGCGCGCGGAAACTCAGCGTCACGCGGATTCGCCCGCCGCAGGACGTGATCAAGCTGGAAGATCGCCTGAACTATCTCCTGCAACCGCCGTTGGAGGCCCTGCTTTCCGATCGCGAGTTGGCGATGCCGTTGGAGCCGTTTCCCTTTCAATTCGAAGGCGTGGCCTTCCTCTATCCGCGGCATGCGGCCATCCTGGCCGATGAAATGGGGTTGGGAAAGAGCATGCAGGCGATCACCGCCATCCGCCTCCTGCTCTGTCGCGGCGAGATCCGCAGCGTATTGATGGTCTGCCCCAAGCCGCTGGTGACGAACTGGCAGCGCGAGTTCCAGCTCTGGGCGCCCGAAGTGCCGACCTTGGCGATCGAAGGCGATCAGGCCCGGCGGGCCTGGCAATGGAGGCTGCCGGACGTGCCGCTGCGGATCGCCAATTATGAAGTCGTGGTCCGCGACCGCGAAATCCTCGAACAGGGCGAGGACGGCCGGCCGGTCCCTTTCGACCTGGTCGTGCTCGACGAATCGCAGCGGATCAAGAACCGCGGCAGCACCACCAGCGAGGTCGTCCGCGGCTTGTCGCGGCGGCGGAGCTGGGCCCTTACCGGCACGCCCGTGGAAAACAGCGCCGAAGACCTCGTCGGCATCTTCGAGTTCCTCGCGCCGGGCTTCCTTTCACCCCAGATGAAGCCGCGGAAAATGGGCCGCACCGTCAGCGACTATGTCTTGCGGAGGACGAAGGAGCAAGTCCTCGCCGAGCTTCCGCCCAAGATGTTCCGCGACGCCGAGTTGGAACTTGCCCCCGAGCAGCGCGAGACCTATCGCCTGGCCGAGGAAGAAGGCATTGTCCGCCTCACCGAGATGGGCCAGGCAGCAACCATCCAGCACGTCTTCGAACTGGTGCTGCGGCTGAAGCAGATCTGCAACTTCGACACCGTCACCGGGGCCAGCTCCAAGCTGGAACGCCTCGAAGCCGACCTGGAGGAAGTCGCCGGCAGCGGGCGCAAGGCGATGGTCTTCAGCCAATGGGTGGGCACGATCCAACGCCTTTCCAAGGCCCTGCGGCGCTTCGGGCCGGTGGAGTATCACGGCCGCATCCCCTCCTCGCGCCGCGACGGCGTGATTCGCCGCTTCCGCGAGGACCGTTCGGCCCACGTGATCCTCATGAGCTATGGGGCCGGCGCCGTGGGCCTGAACCTGCAGTTCGCCAACTATGTCTTCCTCTTCGACCGCTGGTGGAACCCGGCCGTCGAGGACCAGGCCATCAACCGGGCCCATCGCATCGGCGCCAGCGGCCCGACGACGGTCACGCGGTTTCTGGCGCTGGACACGATCGAAGAGCGGATCGATCACGTCTTGCAGGAGAAGCGCGAGTTGTTCGAGACCATCTTCTCCGGCGCCGAAGGTCCCGGCAAGCTGGGCCTCACGCACGACGAGCTGTTCGGGCTGTTCGCGCTGCCGGGACGGGCGAAACGCGCGGCGTGACCTTTGGACTGCGAAGGCTTGCCCCCGCTTTTCGTCGGCCTTGAGCAACTCGCTATTTCTTCCTGATCTCATAAACGTAGGGATACACCAGCTTGGCTGTCGCGAGTATACGGCGATCCCTTACGGTCTTGGACCGCTTCGCAAGATCGACATACAGCGTGCCCATCGTAAATCGGACCCACGTCGTTAATGGGGAATCGTGCAAATAATAGAACAGATGCTTTCCCCGCAGGTACCGCTCCTGCTTCGGACTAAAGTACTGCAACTCGGCAATCGCGAGTCCGTAGCATGGTCGATCAGAGTTCGCTCCCCATGTGTGTATCTCTTTCGGAATCGGCTTGGCTTGGCCAGTGTCCACATTGACCATTCTTCGCCACCCCCTTGAGGAAGTTATCAGGTTCTCAGGGCGTGGCTCTTCAATGTCCTCCAATCTCGCAAGATCCTTGACGTTGACAGTAAAGAAGATATCGATAGGTTGTCTCCCGTAGTCCTCGATGAACTTCCTTCTGGGTTCCAAAAATGGCTTCTTAGTGCCAAAAAGGCGGAACTCCTGCCCCGAAAGCGTCAGTTCGTGCTTCATCCGAACCAGAATGTGGTAGACGCCGATTTCTTTCTCTGGCACGTTCCACATCTTGCGTTCACCCTCGTAGCCATCAAGCCCCATTGAGAACAGGACAAACGGGCCCTTCGGAGTGGGAATGTATTCTTGTTTCGTCATGAGAATTCTTTCTGGTTCGCACAGAGGACGCGCTCCAATCTCAATCGCAACCGGCGGGAGAACCAGCACATCCGCGAGATTTTTCAACGAACTGAGCCGTATCCTACTGCATTCGAAAAG
>Ga0181529_10008277_pt1 | contig 10167 bp, 5 predicted proteins | sample PEATcosm2014_Bin_36_FD_119763 | JGI IMG/M metagenome (GOLD analysis project Ga0181529, IMG submission 119763) | Peatland microbial communities from MTU Mesocosm Facility, Houghton, MI, USA - PEATcosm2014_Bin10_30_metaG | ecosystem: Environmental > Terrestrial > Soil > Wetlands > Peat | place... | reverse complement strand
TGTTCTATCTGGCCGTCGAGGCGCCAACATCGGGCTGGGTCGCCGCGGGAGTGGGAGGCCTCGTGATGAACGGCTCGAGACTCTTCCTGGGGGCGGTCCAGGACGGGAAGAGCGTCTTCGCGGAGAAGGCGGGCATCGGCCATTTCTACAGGGACGCCAAGGACCTCGTGGTCAAAAAATGGGCGGTGGTCAGCAAGGGCGAAGACACGGTCCTCGAGCTTAGCCTTCCTTCCAGCGCGGCCATTTATAAAGGCCAGATCAACACCATCTTCGCCTTCTCGAATTCGACGAGCTTCGCGAAGAAGCATGTAGCGCACGCCTCTTTGCCGTTCACCCTTAATTAGCCAAGGCCGAGGGCGCCGCTCCTTCTGCCGGTTTGGCGGCGGCGGACAGGGGCGGCGCTCGCGGTCTATACTCGTATCCGATGAAAGCCCTCCTGGTCCAGCCGCCCTTCGCCCAGCTCAACGCCCCCTATCCCGCGATCCATTACCTCGAGGCCTTCCTCCGCGAGCGAGGCGTCGAAACGGCCTGTGCCGACCATTCCATCGAGCTCTATCGATCGCTCTTCTCGCGCGAGGGGCTCGAAGCGGTCTTCGAGGCCGCGAGGGCCGAACTCGATCTTCCGCGCCGCGCCGGCGCGAACGTCCGCTTCCAGCTCGAGCGCTACCTCTCCTACGAAGGCCTCTACCTCGAGTGGGTGGGCGGCATACTCGAGTTCCTCTCCGGGCAGGACCCCGCCTTCGCGCATCGTCTGGCGCAGGCCGTCGAGCTCCCGCGGGGTATGAGGGCCGCGCGCTTCCTCGAGGCCAGGGGAGGGAGGATCGCCTACCACGAGGCGGCCGGCCTCGCGACCGCCATCCTCGAGGACCTGGGCGATCTCGTCGCCTACGCCTACGATCCCTCCTTCGGGACCGTGCGCTACGGCGAGCGGATCGCGGCGAGCGCGAGGCGGTTCGCCGAAGTCCGCTCCGCCCTCGAGGCCTCGCCCCTCCTGCAGGGCCCCTACGAGCGGATCCTCCAGGCCGCGTGGCGGAAGACCGGGACCGCACCCGACCTCCTCCTCGTGTCGATCCCCTTCCCCGGCTCCCTTCTAGGAGCGCTCGCCTGCGCGGCCTCGGCGCGCCGCGTCTTCGGGGGCCGGACCCGGGTGCTCCTGGGCGGAGGCTACGTCTCCACCGAGCTCCGGGGCATCCGGGACCCGGGCCTCTTCGACTTCTGCGACTACCTCTGCTTCGACTCGGGCTACGGCTCGATCGCCTCGATCCTCGAGGTCGAGTCCGGCTCTCCGCGCGCCAGGCTCTTCAGGACCATGTACCGCGAGGACGGAGGCATCATCGTGGCGGCGGGCTTCGATCCGGCGGACGAGGCGGGTTCGGGACCGGATCGGCGTCGCATAACGCGCTGCGACGAGGAGGAGCGTCTCATCCGCCTCGAGGCCGAGGCCCTGGCCTCGGTCCATCCCGACTACTCGGGCGCGGGCTTCGGGCGCTACCTGCGCGTGGCCGACTCGGAAAACCCCATGCACCGGCTCTGGTCGGACTCGCCCTGGCTCAAGTACGGCCTGGCCCGGGGCTGCTACTGGGCCCGCTGCTCCTTCTGCGACACCGGTCTCGAGTACGTGTCGCGCTTCGTCCCGGCCGCGGTGCCGGCCCTGATGGCGGCCGCGGCGAAAGCCTCGGAGCGCACGGGCCTGCGCGGCATCCATTTCGTCGACGAGGCCATGCCCATGCACGCGCTCCTCGCCTTCGCGCGCGCGAACCGCGCCCGGGCGGCCGCGGGGGAGGCGCCCTTCCATTTCTGGGGCAACGCGCGCTTCGACTCCTCCTGGACCGAGGACCGATGCGAATTCCTGGCCGCCTCGGGCTTGGTGGCCGTTTCGGGGGGCATCGAGATAGCCACCGAGGCGGGCCTGGCGATCACCGAGAAGGGTTTCGATCTCCCCGGTCTCGTTCGTCGCATCGTCGCGATGAGGAGGGCGGGCCTCCTCGTCCACGCCTACCTCATCTACGGCTTCCCCGGCCAATCGAGCCAGGACATCGTCGACTCGGCGGAAGTCTGCAGGCAGCTCTTCGCCGCCGGTCTCCTCGACTCGGGCTTTTGGCACCGCTTCGTGCTCACCAGGCACTCGGGTCTCTACCGCGAGTGGCTGGCGAAACGGCTCATAGCCTCGGGCACGGCCGGAGCCCCGGTAGGGGAGGCCCCTGCGGCCCCAGCCCAGTCGCCCGACAATCCCGCGCTGCCCTTCTTGAAGCCCCTCGACGGGCCCTGGGACTTCGCGGACAACGACCTGAGCTTCGAAGGCGAAGAGGCCTTCGACGAATTCGACGCCCCCCTCGCCACGACCCTCGAGACATGGATGGTGGGAGAGGCCTTGGGAAGCCCCGCCGCCGCCTCGCTGCGGGAGGCCGGGCTGAAGTCGGCACGGGAGAGCGGCGCCATCGCACCGGCCCTCGTCGAGCGCCTCGTCGCAAGGGCCGAGGCCGAGCTCGACGAGGCCCGCCCCGGCCTGGAAGGCCGGGCACAGTGGATCGCGGGAGAGCCACTGTATCGGCCGTCCCAAGGAGGACTCGATCGCCTAACCTGGGCCTATCGAGGCGAGCTCCGGGAGCTCCTCCTGCCCCAGGGATCCGGAGACGCCGCCGCGCGAATCCTCGTCCGCCTGGCGGGGGAGCCGGATGGCCGACCCTTCTCCGAGCTCGCCGCCGAGCTGGCGCGCGAAGGCTCCATGGGGCAGGAGGCCATGGCGGAGCTGCGAGGCTCGGGGCTGGTCGTGGTCTAGCGGGAAGAAGGAATCGGGCCGCACGATCGACGCCCCTCGTCTTGACGCGCGGCAACCGAGCGTGGAGAATTCGACTCGACATGAAGGATGGCGAGATCGAAGGCCTGCGCGATGAGCTCGCGCGGACGAAGCGCCTGCTCGCGACCGAGATCGAGGATCGGCTCAGGGCGGAGGCTTCGTTCAAGCTCAACGAGGAGAGGCTCGACGCCTTGCTCCAGCTCAGCGAGAGAAGGGAATCCTCGGTCGAGGAGCTGGCGCAGTTCGCCATCGACGAATCGGTGCGGCTGACGGGGAGCACGATCGGCTACATCCATTTCGTCAATCCCTCCGAGGACGGGTTCCTTTCCTACGTCTGGTCGAATGGCTCGCGGGAGGTGTGCGCGGCCGTGGAAGTCATGGACTACTCCATCCATTCCGCAGGCATCTGGGCCGACGCCCTGCGCTTCAAGCGCCCGATCGTGCACAACGACTATCCCAACGAGCCCTCGAGGCATGGCCTACCCGCGGGCCACATCCCTCTCTCGCGCCATATGGGCGTCCCCGTGCTCAAGGGCGGCAAGGTCGTAGCCGTGAGCGGGGTCGCGAACAAGAGCCTTCCCTACGACGGCTCGGACCTCCGTCAGCTCGTGCTTTTCGCCAACCGCCTCTGGAGCATCGTCGAGTCGAAGCGCGCGGAGGCCGAGCTCTCCGCCGCCAACGCCGAGCTCTCGCGGCTGGCGAACCTCGACGGCCTGACCGGGATAGCGAACCGGAGGGCCCTCGACCATTTCCTCGAGCTCCAGTGGAAGGTGGCGGTCCGCGAGCTCGCCCCCATCTCCCTGCTCATGCTCGACATCGACGATTTCAAGGCCTACAACGACGCCTATGGCCACCAGGCCGGCGACGAGGCCCTGAAGCGCGTCGCCGGCGCAATCGCCGCCTCGGCCCGCAGGCCGACCGATCTCGCGGCGAGATACGGAGGCGAGGAGTTCGTCCTCGTCCTCATGAAGACCGAGGCCGAAAGCGCCCTCGATATCGCGCGCTCGATCGTCAGTGAAGTGGGGCGTCTCGGCATCCCCCATGAAGGCTCGGGGCTTCCGGGCCGCTTGAGCGTCAGCGCCGGCGTCTCCTCGGTCATCCCCTCGCGCGAAGGGCCGGAATCCCCGGACCGCCTCCTCGCCGAGGCCGACGCGGCCCTCTACGAGGCCAAGCGGCTCGGCAAGAACAGGGCCGCGCTCGGAGGCTAGAACAGCTGGTACCCGACGCGAAGGCTCGGCGCTATCGAGCCCATGGCGTCGGACTTGAGGAAGACCTGGGTCCAGGTCGCCCCCGGCTCGAAGAAGACCTTGCTCGGCAGGAAGAATTGCGCTGTCAGGCCCGCCTGGACAAAGGGATCGAGGCTCGTCGTCGAGGGGCCCGCCGCCCCCTGGTAATCGAAGGAGTGCCAGCTCTTGGCGAGGCCGCCGCCCAGGCGCGCGAGCAGATGGGCGCGGCGCGTCATGCGATACGCGAAAACCGCGTCGAGGCCGCTCAGCAGGTAGTCGCTCGAGAGCAAGGCCGACGACTGCCCTCCGGCCATGTGCCGGTACTGCTCGTCGAGCTCGGCCCCGACGAAGGCCCAGCGCTGTTTCACGAAGAAGAGCTCGAGGCTCGCCTCCACGCCGAGGGGATAGAGCGGGTCGGGCCAGGTCGATTTCACCCAATCGTCGTAGAGGTAGAACTCGGGCAGGTACCCGACCGAGACGAGGACATCCACGGGCCGTTGGAAGCGGATGCGGAGGGCCTTGGCGGAGAGCGCCATGAGGCCGCCCGGGTTGACGACCTTGATGTCGAACTCGCCCGCCTGGTAGGCCTTGTCGGGGAAGGTGAGGACGAGGCTCTCCTCGCCCTGTCGGAGAACCTCGGTGCCCTGGTAGGAGGTCTGGCCGCTCAGGAGGAAGACCTTGCAGCCGTCCACGAGCTTCTGGCCCTTGAGGGTGATGCGGTCGTCCAGATCGTCCATGTAGATGACCGCGGGCGACACCTGCGCGATCACGGGCATCTCGGCCTTGATGATGCGCAAGGGGATCCAGGCCGTCTCCTGCTCGGGCTTCCCGAGCAAGTTATAATAAATGACCTTGTACTCGTAGCTCCCGGCCGCGAGCTGGATTTCCGCCTTGGCCTCGTCCACTTTCTCGTGGACCTCCTCCGTGCCGCCCTCCCCGGACTGCCTGACGACGAGCTCGTAGTCGAGGGCGTTCTCGTCGGCCTCCCAGCGCAGGACCTGGGTGAAGACGGGATTGCCTTCGTTGGAGATGGAGTAGAAATAGTCCGCCTCGGGGGCCGCGGCCGTGTCCCCGGCGCCACGGGCCTCGGCGGGCGCGGGCGTCGTCGCGGGCACAGCCGCCGCTGGCGCGGCCCAGGCGACATGGCCCTCTGCGAGCGCTGACGCGAGGAGGAGGACCGCCGCCCCGAGGATGGACGAACGCCTAGTGCCCAAAGTAGGTGCCTCCCGCCTTCGCCCCGGCCTGCTTCAGGGCCGGTAGCTGGATTGAAAAAGTCGAGCTCGCCTCGAGCCCCGACTGCTCGAGCTCGCCATCGGCGCCGCGCCGGAGGGCCACGACCTTCCAGGCGTAGACTCCGCGGTCGAGGACGGACAGATCGTCGATCGCATAACCTGGGTCTCGCAGCCCTTCCTTCGCCAAGGCCGGCTCGGCCTTGCCCTCGGGATAGATCGCGAGGCGGTAGTCCGTCGCCCCCTCCACCGGCCGCCAGGAGAACTCGATCGTATGCCGGGCCTTGAGCTCGGCGGGCCCGAAGACGAAGCCCTGAGTCGGCGAGAGCGACTCGGCGGCGGGCAGGGGGGGGCTGATGCTGAGCTTCCCATCCAGGACCGCCCTGAGCCCGCCCGGGTTCTCGACCTCGAGCGCATACTCGCCGCCCAGGTAAGCCTCGTCGGGGAAGAGGACGACCAGGGACTCGTCGCCGTCGCGCCGAAGCTCAGTTCCCTGAAGGGTCGTTTGGCCTTGCGCGAGGAGGACTTTGCATCCGCTTACGAGCCTGCTGCCGCTGACGGTGACCCGGCGGTCGGCGTGCTCGTCCATGAGGATCTTCGAGGGGGACACCTGCGAGATCGAGGGGATCTCGGCCTTGAGCACGCGCATCGGCAGCCAGCCGGTCTCGGCCTCGGCGCGGCCGAGGAGATTGAAGGTCGTTATCATATATTGATAGTCGCCGACCTCGAGCCGGACTTCGGCCTTGGCCTCGCTCGTCCTCGTGCGCAGGACCTCGGAGTCCCCGCCCTCGGCGCCGGCGGGACCCGCCTTCCTGACGACGAGCTCGTACTCGAGGGCGTTCTCGTCGGAGCTCCAGCGAAGGACCTGGGTGAAGACGGGCCTCCCCTGCGCGTCGAGGGAATAGTAGTAGTTCGGCTGCGCGTCCTCGGCCCAGGCACCGCCACCGGCACCGCCTCCGGCGCCGCAAAGGGCCGCGAGCGCGAAGGAGGCCACGGCGAGCGCGAGCCTCCTCGGTCTAGTAGCCAAAGTAGCTCCCTTCGCTCTGGGGCTGGGCCTGCATGACCCGCGGCAAATTGATGACGAAGGTGGATATCGAGTCGAGCCCGGGCTGCTCGAGATCGCCGGTCTCGTCGTGGGCGAGGGCCGTCACCTTCCAGGAATAGTCGCCCTTGTCCAGGATCGAGAGGTCCTGGATCGAATAGCTCGTGTCCCGGAGGCCGTCCAGTTGCACGACGGGGTCCTGCCTTCCCCTGGCGTAAAGCCTAAGGCTGTAGTCCGTCGCGCCGTCGACCGGCTTCCAGGAGAGCGCGATGAAGCGCCGCGACTTGAGCTCGGCGGGCCCGAAGGAGAAGCCGCGCGGGGGCGCGAGGAGCTCGGCCGGGGGCAGGGGCGGGATGACCTCGACGGTCAGGCCGTAGACCTGCTTCGACGAGATGTCGAAGCCGACGAGGCTGCCCTTCACGGTCCAGTAGTATTTGCCCGGGACGAGGCCCTTGACGAGGATCGAGCCCGAGCGGTCCTGCACGCGCTTGACGAGCTGCTGGCCCGCGGGGTCGGCGTAGATTTGGAGCTCGGCCGAGTCGGGTGTGCCGCTCGACCCGTAGCTGAAGGTCTGGCCCTTGCGCCTCATGGCGAGGCCCGCGATGGAGGACGTGTCCGCAGGCGCGGCGAGGGTGATATATGTTAGTCGTTTGTAGTCGAAGCTGCTCCCCCCGATGTAGCCGATGATCCTCGTCGTGCCCTCGCCCGAGGCCGTGAAGGCCTGGACGCTCGCCTTGTACAGGCCGCCCGGCAGGTCCCCCAGGACGAAGGTCAGGCTCGTGCCCTCGACGAAGGTCTTCTCGAGGACTGGGACGGCGTAGCCGTCGGCGGGGGAGAAGAGCTTGAAGGTGTAATAGTCGGCGTGCTCGATCTTCTGCCAGGCGAGCTCCTGCGCGTCCCTCTCGCGGAGGTAGAAGCTCGATTCGGGCGCGGGCTTGAGGAGGGAGGGCCCGGCCAGGGGCTCCACGACCTGGAAGCTCCTGGGCTCGGTGTCGAGGAAGACGGAGCCGTCCGTGTTGTAGGTCCGCAGCCTCCAGTAGTAGGTCCCGCTCGGCCAGGGACGGCCGAGGAGGGTCTCGGCGCTCACCGTCTCCTGGTAGACCGAGTCCTCGAAGAGCGAATCCTTGGCGACCTGGAAGACCGTGCGCGCCGGCACATTGGACTTCCAGGCGAAGCGCGTGTTCGTGATCAGGGAGTCCGCGATGCGGTAGCCTTCCGGCGGGAAGGAGGGCCTGATAGCTATCGAGCCGTCCACGCCGACGAGGCTCCTCGGCGGGCTGAAGGGCGAGAGGTTGCCTTCCTTGTCCTTCCACCGGAGGCCCCAGTAATAGCGCCCCGGCCTCTTGATGGCCGCGCTGTCGCCGCCCGAGAGGGTCATGTAGGGCAGGGTCGAGCCGATCGTCGCCAGGGGCGAGTCCAGGTCCTTCGAGGACGAGAGGACGAGCTCGTAGGAGACCGCCTCGGCCTGGGGCATCCAGGCGAAGGCGAGGCCCTTGCCGCCCAGGTCCTGCACCTGGTAGAGCGAGCCTTCGAAGGGCGTGGCGGGGTCGATCGCGGTCATCGCGCCGATCTTCTTGATGGTGAATCGCCTAACTTCCGCCTTGGGCGCCTCGCCGACCAGGGTGTAGGCGTGCACGGGCGACACCCGCCAGTACCAGGTCCCCTCGCCCAGGTCGTCTACCGAGAGGTTCGTGGTCGCCACGCGCGAGCGCATCCGCGGCTTCGAGAGGGAGGGGTCCTGGCCGAGCTCGAAGAGATAGGCGCTCGCCGCGTCCATCCCGGTCCACGCGAAGCGCAGCTCGGGCTTGACCCTGCGGTAGGAGTACTCGTCCCCGTCCGGGGGGAAGGCCGGCCTCGGGAACGGGTCGCTCTCGAGGCTGAATTTGCGGATCTCCGATATCTCGCCTCCCTCGTCCCGCACGCGCCAGTACCAGGTCCCGTCGGCAAGCGGCCCGACCTGGGCCCCGCCAGCGGCCCCGCCGTTGGCGCCGCCGTTGGCGGGGCCAGCGGCGGCGCCAGCGATGGGCAGGCTGGCGCTCGACGAATCGCAGCGCAGGGAGTAGGCCGTCGACTCGAAGCCCTTGGTCGACGAAAGCTCGAGGGTGTAGCTCGAGCTCGCCTTGGCGCTCGCGGCCGACGCGCCCCCCAGCTCCCAGGCGAAGCCCAGGCTGGCTCGAGCGTCGGCCGAGGCGAGGAGCCGGGCGTTGGGCTCGGGGCTCGTCGGCACGATGGGCCGCGTCACGATCTGCGACTGGCCGCTCGTGAGGTCGACCTGGAGCTCCTGGTTCTTGGCGATGGCCTGGGTGCTGCCGTCCGCCTTGACGACGCTGGCGCTGCCCTGGGTCACCTCGACGCTCAAGTTGTTGGCCTCTCGGCTCAGCGTGGCCTTGGAGCCCTGGTCCAGCTTGATCGAGCCCGCGGAGGAGGAGATCGTGTAGCTCGAGCCCTTGGAGGACCCGCCGGTCAAGGATATCTGGCCCGAGAGGAACTCGAGGTTCTTGGCCTTGCCCCCGAAGTCGAGCTTGAGCATCGAGTCCTCGAGCATGTCCAGGCTCGTGCCGTCGTCGAAGTTGATCGAGGCCTCCGAGAGGTCGGCGGTGCGCAGGGTGTCCGCCTCGTAGACCGGGCTGTTGTCGCGCATCCGCTCCCACTCGAGGCCGCTCGGAGCCTTGCGCGTCGCCGTGAGCTTCTTGAACACAACCGTGCCCAGCTCGCGCTCGCCGCTCCTCGTCGAGACGGCGTTGAGGTCGGCGACAAAGAGGTACATGAGTCCGGCGGCTCCGAGGAGCAGGCCCGCGCTCACCGCGGCGTCACTTCCCGATAATCTCATACTTGACTTCTTCCTTGTCGACGTCGATGCAGGCCTCGGGCTGCTTGATGCCCAGGAACTGGCGCAGCTCGGCCAGGGTGCCGGGGCCCTCGGCACCCTTGAGCTTCACGACCGCGTAGATCGTGAGCGGGGCCTCCTTGCCCTTCACCTTGATCGCGGGCATGGCCTCGGCGATCACCTCGTCCTTGACGAGGTCGTAGGTGTACTCGGAGACGAGGATGTCCGTGCCGAAGGGCTTGTTGAGGGCCTCGATGCGGCTCGCGAGGTTGACCGCGTCGCCGATGACCGTGTACTCCATGCGCTGGGTCGAGCCGATCTGCCCCGCGATGCAGGGGCCCGTGTTGAGCCCGCAGCCGTTGTGGATGAGGGGCCTGTCCTCCCCGCCCCGGTCCTTGTTGAAGTCGAGGAGGGCGTAGCGCATCATGATCATCGCCTTGAGGGCCGCCAGGGCGTCCTCCTTGGGGCTGCCCGCGGAGGCCGGGGCTCCCCAGACCCCCATGATGGCGTCGCCTATGAACTTGTCGACGACGCCCCCCGTCTCGTCGATGCAGCTCACCATGCGCGTCATGTAGTCGTTGAGGAACTCGACCACCGCCTCCGGCGAAAGCTTCTCGGAGATCGCGGTGAAGGAGCGGATGTCGGCGAAGAAGATCGTCGCGACCTTCCGCGTGCCCCCGAGCTCGAGGCGGCCCTTCAGGGCCTGGTCGGCGATATGCTTGTTGACGAATTTGCCGAAGGTCTCCTTGACCCGCTCCCGCTCGGCTAGGCCCCGGCCCATCTGCACGAAGCTCTCGGTGAGCATGCCCAGCTCGTCCTGGGTCTCGCTCTTCATGTCGAGCTCGAACTGGCCCCCCTCGATGAGGCGAGAGGCCTTGACCAGGCGCATCACGGGCCGCGTGACCGAGCGCGAGAAGAACCAGATCGCGAGGATCGAGAAGAGGAGGACGACGCCCGTGAGGTACAGGTTGCGCCGCATGACGTCGAAGACGGCCTTGTACACGAGCTCGGTGGGCGTCGAGCTGGTCACCGAGAGGGCCCCCACC